>Ga0257124_1000096_pt1 | contig 116783 bp, 110 predicted proteins | sample SI106_150metaG_FD_190154 | JGI IMG/M metagenome (GOLD analysis project Ga0257124, IMG submission 190154) | Marine microbial communities from Saanich Inlet, British Columbia, Canada - SI106_150 | ecosystem: Environmental > Aquatic > Marine > Inlet | place: Canada: British Columbia | collected...
ATTTCACCTGCACCTAAATCTTTGAAGTTACCATAGATTCTGGTACAAGAATCACTACATCCTGTTATTTCTGTTCTTTCTTGTCCGCCAGCTTCTGTGCAGCTTTGACCTTTAGTAACATCAGTTAATCCTTTTGAGAAAACTCCCATCCTTCCTGTGAAAATTGCCCATAAAACAACTAAGACAATCAGAACTATGGCTGCTACAATAATTGTGTTTAAGCTTAAGCCTTGACCTTTTTTCTTCATAGATACGCACCTCGTTTTTATTTGAAATTTCTCTGGGAAATTTCTAATTCCTCAAACATAAGGGTTTGAGTTATTAATATAACTATTTATACCTTATAATTGAGAGATGTTATATTTAAACCTTTCGATAGTTTTAGCTGCAGATGTCTAGTGTTATTGATACTGTTTTTTGACCTGACGGATCTACTGGTATGGGATATATCTTGTGTTTTTTTACTCCTGGGCAACTCCCTGTGCTTACGATGGGGTTAGGGTCTGATTTAATCTTTGCATTGAATTCGTATTTGATATGCCAGTTTCCTAGTGTTTGATTTAGTATCTCTTTTGTTGTCTGGTTTAAGAAATGGCATGTTGATTGTGGCGAACCACCTACTTCGCATAATTCTGAACTTGGAAATGGGTAGTGTTTTGCGCAATCCTGGTATATTTCTGTAAAGCTTAACTCATTACATTCTGAGGCTGTTGTTCTTAGTAATGTGCTTAATATGTTAGAAGCAAGTTCTGTTTGAGTGTATTCTTGTTTATATTCTGCTGGTTTTCTCAAAACTACAAAGCTTATTGCAAAAAGCATTGTTATAGATACTAATATTACAATAATTGCCAGACCCATCATTTCCATCTGTGATCTTTTGGTTATTTTCATCTTTTATACACTTCTACAATCAGAGTTCCAAAATAGTATTCAGGTATGTCATTAGTTACGTTAAGCAGTGAAATCGGTATAAATGTGGATAATCTATTTGAGAAATTTGAAGGGGTGTTATTATATAGCTGCCATGTATTGGTCGGTGGGGGCCATATCTTTTCTACTCTTATATTACTAAATTCAAAAATATCAAAATAATAGATGTGGTTTTGTTGTATCAAGTTAGAAGCTGCATCCAGTCTTAATAAATCAATACAGTCTTCTTTTCTAACATTTTCGTCAGAACATTGGAGTTCTGGTAAGAATGATGCTTTTTGTGCGATTCCAATGGCTTTTAATTGGATGTTTTCTTCAATCTCTACTTTTGCTGAGCCTTTTAATATATTCATGTAGAAAACAAAGCCAAATATCATCAATATAAAGAATATAAATAGGATTGCTACTGATTCACCCATCTGTATCTGTGATTTTTTAAGTTTATTTTTCATCTTAATATATCAATGCGCAGGAGTATAGCTGAGCCAGGTTATTTGCATTTCCTGATGAACTCCCTATATTTGTTGCATAGTCTTGCATCGCACCCATTGTTATTGAACTTGTTGGGAATTCCCCTGTTTGTTTTTCAGAAGAATCCCTCAGATTTTCCAGGTTGATTATTGCTGTACTATATGGTGGTGCACAGTTTGTTCCAGCATATGCAGTTTCAAGGGTTTCTGATCTTTCTAGATAGACTTTAGATACTAGATTTAGTTTTTTAAATGCCTTTTTCATCACACAATTGAAAGTATCCCAGTCTTCTGCAAAGATTGCTCCTATCATAGATTCTTTTTTTAGATAATATGATGTTCCTGTTAATTGCCAGACTAAACCATTTTTTTGGTAGAATTCTATTGTTCCTGTGGGTGGGATTATTGTGCTGCTTGTGAAGTCTTTTATTACTATTGCAGTTACGTCTTCGTCTTTCATATATGTTAGTTTTGTTAGCGGTCCAGCATCATTACTATCAAAAAATATGAATTTTACTTTGAAATTGTTTTTATCTATGAAATTGCCAATGTTTCCTAGCTCAATCAATTCTTTATTTACTTCTTCTGGTAATTCATCAAATAATAATTGACCTGGTCTATCTGCTTTGTTTACAATTATATATCTTAATTCAGGGTCTGTAAGGTAAAGGAAGTTAGTTATTCTATATGGCATGTTCCAGTCCAATGCCCAACTTATCATCTGTGTTCCTTTTAATAGATTTGGGGCGAAAATTACATTGCTTTTTGTCTGTTTGGGTGTGGGACCTATAAAATATCTTTCACATTCAAAACCTATATTCACTTTTGGGAGGTCTATTATGTTTACAGTATCTGTCGATATCTGGGCTCCTGTCAGTATTGATTCCAGGTTTGTTGCAATTGTTCCAGAAGTTCTTATGTCTGAGAATTCACGTTGTTTATTTACTATATTTATGAAGAAAACAAAGATAACTGCTCCTGCTATGAGTATAAATATCCAATTAAAGTGAACCTCTATCATAGCTTTCTTTTTTAACAAATCTATCAACCTCTTTTAGAAATCCTAAAAGGATTTCTAAACCGACAAGAACTAAAAGTTCTTGTAGTTTTTTTAATGCTTAATATAGAAATTGTATTTGGGTGTATTTATATTTATTGTTTTGATTAGTTTGATAAGGTGGTAATTCCAATAATCTGGGTGAAAATACGAGTGCAGAGGGAAAATCTGTTACGAAGTGCTGATTTTTCCTTTGTGAGTAGGGCGTACGAAGTACGACCGTGTTTGAACCCTATATTATTATTGGAATCTTTAGGAATTAGTTTATTGGATTAAATAGGGGTGGTTTTCTTACTTTTGAGTATTATTGGTAGTTTTAATTCAATTCAAAGCTTACGTAAACTATTTATAAAGGCTTGTATAACTTTAATAGTATTGGTTTAATAGGTGAAAATAAATAATAAATAAAAATTAAAAGATCAATAATAAATAATAACAATATGATTAAAAGCCAATAAAAATAAAATCAATAAAATAATCAAAATAAAACTTTAATAATAAATAATAACCATTAAGAATAAATAAAATTTAAAAAACTAATAAATATTAAATCAATAAATAATAATGATTAATAAAAATATAATTAAAAACAATAAATAATGAATTAATAAGGGATAAATAAAAAACAAAAAATAATAAAAAAATAAAAAAAGGTGATGGAAATGGATGTAAAGAATATGGTGATTGTTTTGATGATTGTTGCTTTGTTGGCATTAACTGGTTGTGTGCAGCAAGGTGAAGGGAATACTATCAATGTTGCTGGGAATTCTGAGCTTAGTGTTGAACCGGATGAGGCTGAAGTCTGGGCAGGAGTTTCTGTTGTAAAAGATAGTGCTGATGAGGCACAAAATGAGGTTAATGCAGCTATTAATGGGATGCTTGGTGGATTTGAGCAGGCAGGGATCAGTGAGGATGATATTGAAACAGAACAGCTTAGTATCTATGAAGAAAGGAAATGGACTCGGGATGAAGGTTCTGTTGTTGTTGGGTGGAGAGCTACACAGACATTAAAAGTGAATACTGCTGAGTTGACTAAAGTTGGAGAAATAGTTGATATTGCTGTAAAGAATGGGGCTAATCAGATAAATAATATCCAGTTTAAGTTAAGTGAAGAAAAGGAACAAGAGTATAAGAAACAAGCAATTTCAGAAGCTACTATAAATGCTAAAGAGAAAGCAGAAGTGATTGCAGACAGTTTAGATGTTAAATTGGGCAAGGTTAAGACTGTTTCAGAAGCAAATTATTATTCAAGGTCTTATCCTGTCATGATGGATGCAAAAGCAGGTGCAGAGGTTATTGAAGAGGCTGCTGCTGTTTTGCCCGGCGATGTGGTGGTTACTGCAAATATTAATATAGTCTATCATGTTAGATAGACTTTAACTAAACTAAATAGGTATAAAATGGGTAAAAAATCTTTTTTATTGGTGAGTTTGAAAGAAGAGAAGGCTAAGGAATTAGCTCAGGTTATATCTAATGATAGTTGCAGAAAGATTTTGGATTATCTGTCTGATATGCAGGATGCGACTGAATCTGATATTTCTGAGAAGTTAAAATTGCCTATATCTACTGTACATTATAATCTGCAGCATCTGATGAAGGCAGGAATTGTAGATGTAGATGAGTTTCATTATAGTGAAAAGGGCAAGGAAGTAAATCACTATAAACTTGCTAATAAGTATATTATTATTGCTCCTAAAACAACTTATGGGTTAAAAGAGAAATTAAAGGCAATCCTGCCTGTTTCTTTGTTGGCGTTAGTTGGTGCAGGATTTATACAGATGTATACTAAATATTTCAGAGGTCCTGTTTTTAGTAGTGCAAAGATGGCTGCTCCTGCTGTTATGGAACAAGCAGAAGCATCTGTTGCTGAGTTGGTTATGGATACTGCAACTAACGAGGGGGCAAGGGCAGTTGTGGAGAAAGCACCTGAAGTTGTTACAAGTGTTGTGAGTGCAGCACCTAATTATGCATTATGGTTTTTATTTGGGTGTGTTTTTATTATTGTTTTAGTTGTTATTTTTGAATTGATCAAAGCAAAAAGATCAAATTAAAAGAGGTGGTTGGTATGGGAAAGAATATTGTGATTATGTTATTCTTAGGTTTGTTTTTATTTGGGTGTGAATCTGGCGAGGTTATCGATAGTTTTTCTAAATGTGTTGATGCAGGTTATGATGTGATGGAAAGCTACCCTCGGCAATGTAATGTTCCAGACGGGGAAACGTTTGTTGAAGTTATAGAAAAAGGAACAGAATGCACTTTAGATTCTGATTGTGTAACTGGTGGATGTTCTGGAACGATATGTCAAAGCAGAGATTCTGAACCAATGATAACTACATGTGAATGGAGTCCATCTTATGCGTGTTATAAAGAGATAAATTGTGGTTGTATCAATGGAAAATGTTCTTGGGATAGGACAGAAGAGTTTGAGCTATGCTATGCAGAGGCTGGAAAAGAACCTGTTGTAGTTATTGTGTAATCTTGGGTTGTAGGCTTTCTAGGGCTGGAATTTTATAGGTTAGTTTTAAGTTGATTAGAAACTTACTTTTGGGTATTTATATAGTGCTATATTTCTATCTATTGCGTGTTTATGTTAATTAATGGATAAGATTTTAACAACAATAATGGCAGGCAAACACGGACTTATTTCATAAGTCCTAATCGTAAAGGAAAAAACCCCACTGCGTGTGGTCTTTCCCTCTACACTTATGTTTGCCGCCATTGTTGTTAAAATTTTGAAGGTAATCACGTGGAGGAAATAAAATGAATGTAAAAAAACAAGGTTATTGGAAACAAATTTTCCAAGAATCCCGCTGGGATTTTTTAAATTTCCCGCTGGGAAAGATGTTTAGTGTATTGATGGCGATGTTGGTTGTGTTGTCTGCTTTGCCTTTGGCTAGTGCAGATCAACAAATAGTACAAACAGCAGAAAGTTGTGTAGTTGAGCAAAATGATCAGGTGAATTGCATACCTATGCCTAAACCTATGATAGATGTTGTATTTGTTATAGATAGTACTGGCAGTATGGGTGATGAGATAAGAACAGTAAAGACACATTTGATACAGATAATAAAGGAAGTTAAATCTGGACAACCAAGTCCTGATTTAAGAGTTGGTGTAGTTGCTTATAGAGACCATGAATTAGAAGAATCAGGTTATTTGTATAAAAAGCTTGATTTAACTTCTGATATTGATAGGGCAGTTGAATTTATCTATGATATAGAAGCAGCAGGTGGTGGAGATTTGCCTGAAGCAGTAGTTGATGGATTAGATGTAGCGATAAATAGGATGAACTGGAGAGATTATGTCTATACTCAAAATCAGAATCAAAATAGGTACCCTGATGTAAAGAAAATTGTGTTTTTAATTGGAGATGCTGCACCGCATGGAGAAGGAAGTTCTGATAGTCATTATGAACAAGGGTGCCCACATGGACATAACTATAAACAGAATATAGAAGATGCGCAAAAAATGGATATTACTATCTATACTGTTATGGGTTCTGGAATTGATTCTGTAGGTACAAGGATATTTAAGACAATTGCAGACAAGACTGGCGGCGAGTATACTAATCTTCGATATGTAAGGAAAGAAGTTCAGCAATATTACAGTGATGAAGGATTTACAAAAGAAGAAATTGAAGTGTATGCTGCTGAGGCAAAAGAAGATAGAGACTATGATTCTGCAACAAACAGTATATTGACAAATACATTAGGTGTTTTTGCAAAAACAAATATGAAAGCAGAGGCGATGGAAATGGGAGTTGAATATGACAATAAGCCAGTTGAAGATGATAGTTGGATTGATATAGAAGATATTACTGGTGATGTTGTAATTGAGGAAGATGAAGAAGTGATTGATTCGGAAACAAGCTTATCTGGGTTTTTTAAGAAAATCTTTGGTATGGTTGTTTTTTGGAGATAAACTTTTTTATTTTTTTTATTTTTTTCAAATTACTAACATTTTTAAATTATCAGTGTTTCTAAATCTAATATGAAGATAATATGTATTACAGGGACTCCAGGTACGGGTAAAACTACTTTTGCAAAGAATATATCTGATAAATTAGGTTTTCCTGTTTTGGATGTGAAGAGATTTATCGAGGAAAAAAAACTATCTGATGCTTATGATAGGAAAATGAAATGTTATGTTGTTGATATTAAAAAACTTAATAAAGAGATTATTAATGAGATAAATAATATTAAGAAAAGTCAAAATCCTAGTGGGGTGATTGTCGATTCTCATCTTTCACATTATTTACCTATGGGATATGTTGATTTGTGTATTGTCACTAAATGTAATTTGAAGGTTATTGAAAAACGGCTGAAAAAGAGGAAGTATAGCCAGGCTAAGATAAAAGATAATCTTGAATGTGAGATATTTAATGTGTGTTTAGAAGAGGCTAGAGAGAAGAAACACACTATCTTAGTTATAGAGACTACAAAAGCTATAAATATGAGTAAGGTAATTCCAAATATAAAAAAGACGTTAAAATTAAAATAATGGGGTGTTGAAAAATGAATCCACAAGCTGAAGAATTAAATGAGACAATAAAGAATAATAATAGTGCTGTTTATGATCTACTTTCTGAGAAAGGAAAGGCTATATTTTTTCCTAAGAAAGGCATCTTGTCACAGGCTGCTAAAGCAAAAGGCAAGAAGATTAATGCTACTATAGGTATGGCTTTAGAAGAAGATGGTAGCCCTATGAGGCTGAATTCTATAGCTAAGAGGATTGATCTGGATCCAAAAGAGGTTTTTCCATATGCTCCTAGTTTTGGTAAAAAAGAACTTAGGGATAAATGGAAGGAGATGATCTATAAGAAGAATCCTTCTTTGGAAGGCAAGAAAATAAGTTTACCCATATCCACTAATGCGCTTACACATGGTATGAGTATGCTAGGTTATCTATTTGTTGATAATGGTGATAAAATTATCCTTCCTGATTTGTTCTGGGGTAATTATAAATTGATTATGATCAATGGTTATGGCGCAGAATTAGATGCGTTTGAAACCTTTAAGGGAAATGGATTTAATGTTGAGGGATTGAAAGAGAAGTTAAGCAATGGGGTTGGCAAGAAAATTGTTGTGTTGAATTTTCCAAATAATCCTACTGGTTATACGCCAACTGATGAAGAAGTTACTCAGATAATTAGTGTTATCAAGGGGGCTGCTGAATTAGGAAATAAGATAGCTGTAGTGATAGATGATGCTTATTTTGGATTAGTGTATAAAGATGGGGTGTATAAAGAATCTATCTTTTCAGGGTTAGCTGATTTGCATGAGAATGTTTTAGCTATCAAATTAGATGGCGCTACTAAAGAGGATTATGTATGGGGATTAAGAGTTGGGTTTATAACTTATGGTGTTAAGGGTGGAGATGATTCGCTTTATAGTGCTTTAGAGGCTAAGACTTCCGGAGCAGTTAGGGGTAGTATCTCTAATGATTCAAACCTATCTCAATCATTAGTTTATCATGCTTTTAGTGAGCCTACTTATTGGGATGAGAAAAAAGAGAAGTATGATATCTTGAAAGCGAGGTTTGATGAAGTTGAGAAGGTTTTAGCTGAACATCCTGAGTATTCAGGGGAGTTTGAGGCTTTGCCTTTTAATTCAGGCTATTTTATGTGCATCAAATTGAAGAATAAAGATGGTGGGGCAATAGGCGATATCTTATTGGATAAGTATGATACTGGAGTTATAGCTTTGGGTAAGATTTTAAGGTTAGCGTTTTCTGCTGTAAAGAAAGATTCAATAGCAGAGCTTTTTGATAATATATACAAAGCTTGCAAGGATTAAGATGGAAGAAAAAACAAAAGAAAGATTACATAAGATTTTTGGATATATATTGGTAATAATTGCAGTTGCATTAGTTGTTGGTGTTTTTGGTGGGGCTTATTATTTTATTATAGCACCAAATATGGTTTCAAAGCCATTGATAGAAAATCCTGGTTTTGGTGATGATGCGTTGGAGCTTATACAGGCAGGAAATAATGTTGTAACTGCAGAACATCTTAACTATTTAGCAAATGAAATCAGTGCGTATAAGCTGCATACTGAATTAGGCAGTGATTCTTATCCAATTATTGAGTTTGTTCTTACAGATACAGACGATGTGTTTTATGCTTATGTTAAGGATAATGTTCCTGAAACTAAAAAAGGCAATGCTAAGAATGAGGATATTGTATTAAAGGCAGGGCAAGAGATTGTCTATAATATTTTAGAGTCAGATGATATAATCGGTGCTGTTAGGGAATATAATAGTGCTGGGGAGATTCAGATAGAATTGGTAGCTGATATGAAGACTTTGGCTAAGAAGGGTTATCTTTCTTTGTATGATACTATCAAGTGATTGTTGTTGGTTAAGTTTTAACTAAACCTATGTTATTTTTTCAGCTCTTTCTATTCCCATCTTAATAGATGTTTGATATTTTTCTACCAAGCATTTATGTCTATATGCGTGTTTTTCATTATCAATTATTTGTTTAGCTATCTTATGGCCTTCTTCAAAATCAGGTAAATAACTGGGTAAATGTGTTACGAGAGTTTCTCTTACCAATTTATTCGGATCTTTTGCCATTCTTTTATATATTGGTAATGCGTTTTCTCCATCTGTGACCATTAAAATATTTACCGCGTTTGCTCTAACAATAGGGTCATAATCATTAACCAATTCATAAGCTACTTTAGCCATTAATTTATTTTCTTCTGGATTTGCTTGTTCTAATCTAACATGAGCTGCACTCCATCTGTCAGCTAGTTCATGCAATTCTCCAATAGCATTTCTACGCACTGTATAAGTGTGGGTGATTCCACCATATCTTCTAGCTAGATTTGTTATTCCTTCTCGAACAAGTTTAAGTGGTGTATTTCTATCAAAATCTTTTTTTTCTTGGTTTTCTGAATTACTAGGTTCATAAATCTTTAAAGCTTCAGCCATTATATCATCATAATTTGAAATTTCATTTGTATCCAATACTTGATATAACACATTTAATACATCATTCATTGAATGTCTTGTATAATTTTGTTCTTGTAATGCTGATTGACAAAGTGTAGCAGTAGTCATAAACCTTTTTCCGTTCTCTTGGCTAACATGATCTCTAAATGTAACAGAAAATTCCATTACATCCTTAAACCAACATTCTGCTTGTTGTTTTGAAAAAGGACCTTGATATCTTGCACAATTAGCTAATAATGGGACCCTATATTTGTCCATGTGTCTTACTACATATCTTGGTAAAAATGAACTAGCTATACTATCTTCTGGAGATAATAGTCTTTTGTTAATTGTTCTTGCTTGTTGTCTTAATGCTTCATCATTAAAATCAGTTTTTAGTTCTGATTCGGTTGCGAAATTATCTACACCTAATGTTTCACATATTTCTTTATATTTTTCCCATGTAGCAGGATATTCATCTATAGGAGTTCCACCTGTAAGCTGTTGATGAAATGTAACATTTGTATTACCCATTATAGCTGTTTCTAAATCAAAATCTGGAGTTCCTAATCTTGCCATCTCAAATTGTCTGATTAATTCTCGTCTTTCATCTTTGTCAATATTATACTTTTTAGCAGCCCCAACATAATTTTTTAATCTGGTTATTTCTTCTTTTGTTAAACTTAAATCGCCAATATTTTTTACCATTTTTTATCACCTTTAATTTGTTATCAATAAGTAATAACAATAGTAGTAATATAAATCTATGTTGTTAAATTTTAACAACATTTAAATAATAAAAAGAAGACATACTAAATATGGACACAAAAACACTAGAAATGCTTGGTTTAGAGCAAAAACAAGCTAAAATTTACTTGGCTTTACTGCAATTAAAACAGGCAACTGCAACAAAGATATCAGAAGATACAAGAATAGAAAGAACATTGTGTTATTCAATAATAAATAAGCTCATAGATAAAGGATTAATATCATATATAATCCAAAACAATGTAAAATATTTCAAATCTGCGCCTCCTGAGAAATTGATGCAGGACTTAAAAGAAAAACAAGAACAATTAACTAATATAATGCCTCAATTAATAGGTTTAACTAAATTAAATAGGGAAAAAACAAGGGCAGAATTATATCAAGGAAAGGAAGGGATAAAAACTGTTCTAAAAGATATAATTAAGGTGGGCAAAGACCATATTATTTTTGGTGAAGATGGGCTGCAGTTTGAAAAGCTATTCCCAATCTATTCTAAACAATTTGTCAAAAAACTCGAAAAAGAAAACATCAAAGAACGGGTTTTGTTTAAAGCAAAAGGGGATATGGTTAAAGCAAAAGGTTCTGAGTTTAGATACTTGCCAGATGATTATTTTTCTCCAACTTGTACTGTAGTATATGGGAATAAAACAGCCATTATTATCTGGTCAGAACCTTTCTTGACAATATTAATTGAGAATAAAGAAGTTGCAAGGTCATATCGTAATTATTTTGAGATATTATGGGGTATTGCTAAGAAATAGTTTTGTTACTATAATAACACTATACATTTAAATGTCTTCTATGTTTCTTTATATAAAATATAAAGGTGATCCATATGAACATAGACAAAACAATTTTAGATGAACAAAACTTGAAAAAATTAGAGGGGCTTAATAATCCTAAAGTAATGGAAGTTGTTGAGAAATATATAAAACACTGCAAACCTGCTAAGGTTACTGTTATAACTGACAGCCAGGAAGACATTGATTATGTAAGGGATCTTTCTAAGAAAAATGGTGAAGAAAGGGAATTGGCTATTGAAGGGCATACAATTCATTTTGATGGTATGAAAGACCAGGCCAGGGATAAGGCAAATACTAAAGTATTGCTGCCTGAAGGTAAACAGGTAAGTAAGTTTATCAATTCAACTGAAAGAGAATCTGGGTTGAATGAAGTTCTTGGATTTATGGATGGTGTTATGGAAGGAAAAGAGATGTTAGTCTGTTTCTTTTGTTTAGGTCCTAATAATTCAAAGTTTTCAATACCTGCGCTGCAGATGACTGATTCTGCTTATGTAGGTCATAGTGAAACAATATTATTCAGACCAGGATATGAAGATTTTAAGAGGCTAGATGGGTCTAGTGATTTCTTTCATTTTGTCCATTCAGCTGGCAAGGTTGATGATAGGAAGAATACAATTGAAGTTGATAAAAGAAGGATCTATATCGATCTTGAAGAGAATAGGGTATTTACAGTCAATAACCAATATGCAGGGAATTCAGTCGGCTTGAAGAAATTGGCACTTAGGTTAGCTATCAATAAAGCAAATGCAGAAGATTGGTTATGCGAGCACATGTTTGTTATGGGTGTACATCCGCCTGGTAAAAATAGGGTTACTTATTTTACAGGGGCTTTCCCTTCAGCATGCGGCAAGACTGCAACTGCTATGGTTGATGGGCAGACAATAGTCGGTGATGATATAGCTTATCTTAAGATTGGCGATGAAGGTAAGGCTTATGCAGTCAATGTTGAGCAGGGCATCTTTGGAATAATCAAGGATGTAAATCCTGTGGATGATCCTGTGATCTATAATACAATCACAACACCCAGGGAATTGATAGTATCTAATGTACTGATTGTTAATGGTGAGCCATTCTGGTTAGGGATGGGTAATGACCTACCTGAGAAAGGTGAGAACTTTTCAGGGGAGTGGTTTAAGGGAAAGAATGTAGATGGAAATGAAGTTGGTCCAGCGCATAAGAATGCAAGGTATACAATTAGGATTTCTGATCTGAAGAATGCAGACCCAAACAGGGATGATCCAAATGGTGTTCCTGTCGGTGGTGTAATATATGGTGGAAGAGATTCAGATACAACTATTCCTGTTTTTGAAAGTTTAAGCTGGAGTCATGGTGTTTATGTAGGGGCAATTGTTGAGTCAGAAACTACCTCTGCTGCACTTGGTGCTGAAGGTGTTCGAAAACATAATCCAATGGCAAATCTTGATTTTTTGGTTGTTCCTTTGGGGCTTTATATCAAGAACCATATTGCTTTTGGTGATAGACTTGATAGTGTACCTAAGATATTCCATACAAATTATTTCTTAAAAGGTTCAGATGGAAATTATCTGAACTCTAAGCTTGATAAGAAAGTATGGTTAATATGGATGGAATGCAGAGTCAACAATGAGTTTGATGCTATTGAAACTCCAATAGGATATATTCCTAAATATGAAGATCTAAAAGAACTTTTTAGGCAGGTATTTGATAAGGAATATACTAAAGAAGAGTATGAACAGCAGTTTAGCATACGTGTTGTTAAGTCACTTGCTAAATTAGATCGGATGCAGACTGTGTTTGATGCTGAAGAAGGAATTCCTGGAAGTTTCTTTGAGCATATGAACTCTGAAAGGGCAAGATTGGAAAAGGCTAAAGAAAAGGGGGAAGTCATTTCTCCGTTTGATTTTTAGTTTTTATTTTATTTCTTTTTAATTTGTATTCCTTTTCTATTTTCACGTTAGATTTATATATACTGTTTCTTTTTTCTATTTTATGAAGCAAGGTTTAACATCTTTAGAGATACATTATTTGGTCAAGGAATTGCAGTTTTTAGTAGGTGGGAGAGTGGATAATATCTATAATCCTGAAAAGGAAGAGTTTATCCTGCAATTGCATGTTTCTGGAAAGGGAAAGCAGATATTGAGGATGATATCTGGAAAGTTGTTTTATTTAGCTTCATGGAAAAAGCCTGCTGAAGCGCCTTCTGGGTTTTGTATGTTTCTTCGGAAGCATCTTGGTGGTGCTCGATTAAGGGGGATAAATCAGCTAGAGTCTGAGAGGATTGTTGAGCTTTTGTTTGAGAAGAAAGATGGCAAGGAAAGGCTTGTTGTTGAGCTGTTTGGAAAAGGGAATATTTTGTTGTGTGATGAGAATAATATTGTCTTGTCTGCTTTGGTCTACCATAAATGGAAAGACAGGGAGATACGAGCTAAGTTTGATTATTCTTATCCTAAAAGGGAATATAACTTATTTGATATAAAGTTGGATGAGTTAACTTTGTTGTTTAATAAATCTGATAAAAATGTAGTTAAGTGTTTGGCTTCTGATTTGGGGTTGGGGGGGTCTTATGCTGAAGAGGTTTGTTTAATCTCTGATGTTGATAAGGATAAGAAAGCGATAGATGCAGATGAGAAAGAGATAAAGGCTATATTTAAGGTACTGGGTAATATTATTGAGACTAAGATCAAACCTTTAATTGTTTATGATAAAGATGAGGTTAAGGATATAGTTCCTTTTAATCTTAAGGTGTATGATAAGTTAAAGGTTAAGGAATTTAAGGGTTATAGTGAGGCTTTTGATGATTATTTTTTAGTGGAGTTTAAGGAAGAGAAACCTAAGTCAAAACAAGAGAAAGAGATTGAAAGGATTAAAAGGATGTTTGAAACTCAGAAAAAACAGATAGATGGATTGGGTGTAAAGGAAGAAAAAGAGCGGGAGAAGGCAGAGTTGATATATAATAATTACAAATTATTAGGGGATATATTATCTGAACTTAAGAAGGCAGCTGAGAAGCATAGTTGGGATGAGATTAAGGAAAGATTAAAAGGTCATAAGGTCATAAAATCGGTTAATTCTAAGGAAAAGACTATAGAAGTTGAATTTTGAGTGTATTTTTGTGGTTTCTTCAAAACTTTTTTATATTAGTTAGTTTTTAGTTGAGATATGGCTATCGATTTCCATAAAGACATGAATAAGTATCTAGTCAGTAATAGGAGAAAGAAGATTCTTGCTGGTGTAAAGACTAAGATGATGAATAAAGGTTCTATCATATCTAATAAAGCTATCAATAAATTAGGGGGTTTGAGGGATGGGTTAGTTTCTAAAGTTCGGGAGATCAAGGATAAGGGGCAGATTCTAGGGGAACAGAAAATCAAAGATACTGAGAAATCAAAGATTTCTGGTACCACTCATCGTGGTTTTTCTACTTCAAAATCTAACGATTCTGAAGAGCCTATGAAAGAGATAAGTGTCAATGATATCAATAATCTGGTTGAGAGTAATGTGGTTAAGAAAGAAAAGCACAAAGAGATTGTTGAAGATATTAAAGATGAAAGTGAATGGAAAGAATTGAGGATAAACAATCTGGAGAAGAAAGTTGAGAAAAAACCAGTCACATCTTATTTAGAAGAGGAAAAGAAGAAGATTGAACAGGGTCTTGCTAAGATGCAGGAAAAGAAAGCTAGGGAGAAAGAGAGAATACTGAAGTTTAATGAAGAGAATGAAGAGAGAAAAAGAGTAGAGTCAGACTCTGAGAGAGTAAAAAGGCTTGAGTTAGAGGATGAGATAAAGATATTGAAAGAAAAACAGAGGATAGAGGAAGAGAGATTAGCTGAATTGAGGATGGCGAGAAGGCAGGAGCAGATGAATGCTTTAAAGGGTCGGGTTACTGATGCTTTGTTTAAGAAGAGGCACCCTATGAAAAGGGTTATTGAGGGTGTTAAACAAGAGCAAGTTAATGAAGAATCAAAGATTGAGGCTAAAGGGGTAGTTGAGAAACCTCAAATAGAAGAAAATGCGGTAAGTGAAGCGAAGAAAGATGTTAGTGGGGAATCAAAAATAGAAGAAAAAGTAGATATCCAAGAAGAGAAAAATATTGATGATAAAAAAGACGAAATCAAGGAGAAAAATGATGTCAAGGAAAATCCAAAAAAACAAAGAAAGTCATTTTTATCTAGTATAATCCAGATAAAGACTGCTACACAGATAGCAAAAGAGGAAGAAGAAAAGTTGAAGAAGGAGGAAGAGCAGGCGTTAAACGACCATTCTGAGATAAATAGTATGCTTGAGCAAGCTATGGGTAATAAGGAACATAGTGTCCATCTGGGAGAATCTGAAGGTATTGATGCTTCTCATTTATTCCCTCAGGAAATCCAACAGGAAGCTAATGATGGAGAAGAAGCAATACATATTGATGATAATTATAAGATAAAAGTTATCAGAAATTCATAATCATTTATCCTTTGAATTAAAAAAACTATATATCTTAAATGCTTTTTCAATCGTATCTTGTTTCCATCCTATTTCTTCTAGTTTTTTTCTTATCGGTTCCAGATCTATGCCTTTTTTAACCTCTTGTTCTATATATCTGACAAGTTTGTACAATGGATTGTATGATCTTGTAGCGTATATTTCTTCTTCTATAATCACATCTTTCCAGCCTTTTTTGATCAATGCTTTTTTTATCAGATCAGAACTAATGCCTTTGTTTAACTGAGTTTCTATGTATTTATCCAGATTTTCTATAGGGCGTTTCTTTCTCTTTTTTATATAATAAACGATCAGTATAATCATTATCAAGATTATCGCATACAGCCATAGATTATTTCTAGGCGCAAGCATTTCCAGGCAATCTTTTGGGCAGTTTAATATTGTTTCGCCTTCACCACAAACACCATTGCCACATAAACACAGATTTTCATCAAATATCTCGTCTTTTGAAATCTTTTTGCCGATTAGGATAAACTTCTCTTCATTATCAACACTCTCAATCAAAAGCTCAAAATTATTAGTATATCCTATTGCAATGTCAAACTCAGTATCGTTTATTATCTCTTTTGCGATAATCCTTTCTATAACTTTTCTTGAGTTATCATCATCAATAAGCTGTGTATGTGTTACAGGGAGATCCCAGAAATTACTACACCTGTCATCAATATACTCTCCGCCTATATTCTGAGCACTAGGTACACTGACTAATCCATCATGGGTTACATTTAGATCCTTAAGTCCACTTATGATCCCAAGTTCATAGGGATTAGTTCCTGCAATGACATAATAATCTATTTCAGGAACCTGAGGGGTGATCATCCCGTCTTTAAGTTCTTTGATAATCTTGCCGTTTATGTCAAATACTTGTTTATATCTTGAAGCCTTGTTGATAAGCGTCTTGAACAGTTTTCCATAAGCTTCAAGGAAAGCACTTCCTTCATTTGGGACGCCGACAAGAATCACCTTATCTACTTTGTCAACAAATTTATATCCTTTAAGATGAGCATCATACAGTGTTTTTTGTGTGATAAGACCACCCATTGAGTGGGCTGCAATATGGATCTTATCTAGGTTTTGGCTTTTTAGCTCAAGCAGTTCCATGAATTCTTTACTGATTTCTTCAATAGTCCTTTGTGAGCTATATCCTAATGTCCATGTTTGGTAAGGCTGTTCTGTAAGCCTGATATCTTCTATCACTTCATCAAATGTTGAAGGTGAAGATGCAAGACCATGAACAAGTATAATCGCTTCTTTGCTATTTCCATCGTAGACTTTAGTTAATGATGAATTATGGCAGAACTCACAGATAACACCTATAACTGAAAAGATGGCTTTATTGTCTGAGTCAAAGAACCTGTCTATGTTATCGACTTTAGCAACTACTTTGCCTTCAATGATATCCCCTCCGATAAGCTCCCAATTATCATCAAGCATACCATACATCTTGAGGCTTTCTTCATCTATGTTAGGGATCTTATTGTATGGTATGGACAGTTCTACATCTATATTGAACACTTTACTGACATTTATTATCAAAGGGACGCTTACGCTCATCAGGAACGCATTTTTAGGTTCAGGGATGCTTTCTTTGGATCTTATGATCTTTGCAGTGAATCTGTCTTTACCATAAAATTCAACAGAATGATTTCCATTGGAGAGAATACGGTCTGTATCTATGGTCGCTTTGGCTTCTTTAGTGTAGTAATCGATCCATTCTATGCTTAGATTATCATAAGCCCTTCTTACATCACTTGAGATCTCGCCTAATTCAGCTATACTTCCTGTTAACTTGAGCTTTTCAGTACTGCAAGATGGATTACATCTCATAATCTTAACATCAGTGTATGTTTCTGGGATGTTAAACTTAAGCTCTACACTAGCGCCTTTACATCTCATGATAGAAAAAGGTTCAAGTATTATTTCATACCCTCTTGGAATTTTTTCATCAGCTAAAGGCAGGCTTTCAATGGTATTGTTCCTGCAATTCCAGTTATTGGTCTGCACTCTCCATGGCATGATCGCAGAAGATAGACTAAAATAGTCTATCTTTCCAGGTGAAAGCATCTCGCTTTTGGTTATAGTTATCATCTCTACAGGGGGTATCGTAGGCTTCATAGGATTAGGATTTATAGGGGAATAGCTTGTTGGAGGAGGGCTGCTTCCAATATAATAGCAATCTTTAGTATCTATGGCGCAGGCGCTGGTGCAGCTTAATGAACCTCCATCATAACCTTTGCTTGTACAGCTTGCTCCTCCAAAATCAGTGCCATCACAATCTTCTCCTGACTCTTTGATGTTATTTCCGCAGGATGTTGAGGCTGATATGGTGAAGTTATAGTATGCGGTCAGGTTACTTCCACTTGAGTTGCCTAATACATTCCCATCAGAATCTGTCAATGAGACAATGGCTCTGTATGTTCCTTGTGTACTGCCTGAACTGTCCCAGCCTAATGGGTTCCAGATAGTGTCCAGACCTATCACTCCACCGGGATTTACCTGCCTTGTTGTTCCTGTGTCTGTATCGTTTACAACTGTCTCGACAAACTGCCATGTTTGCTGAATTGTGTTGTATCTTTCGACATACATCAGGAAGTTGAAATATATTGTCTGGACCCAGTTGTTTACTATCTTAGACTGGTCTTCTTCTGGGGTTGTCTTTGTTTCATTTGTGCAATCATTGTCATAGTTATCTACATTTCCATCACAATCATTATCAATACCATCGAAGCATGATGTTTCAGTAAAAATTGTTTGTATGCAGCTTCCAGCATCATTACATGTCTGACAGACTCCACAAGAAAGACCTTCAGCAGCATAACCATCTATAGGGCATACTGCGCTAGAGCCGGTGCATGTTTCTGTTATGTCGCAGGTTCCTGTGCTGGCTCTACATGTTGTTGCTGCGCTTTCGTATACGTCTGCCGGACAGTCATTGTTTGAACCATCGCATGATTCTGCAATGTCGCAGATGTCTGATGCGGCTCTGCATTCTGCGGAGGACTTTGCGTCTGCTGGGCAGTCATTGTTTACTCCATCACAATCATCTGCAATGTCGCAGGTTCCTGCTGAGGCTCTGCATTCTGCGGAGGACTTTGCGTCTGCTGGACAATCTAAACTACTCCCTGTGCAAGTCTCAGCAGTATCGCATGTCCCTGCTGAAGCTCTACAGACAGAAGTCAAATATGAGATTGTTCCTGTACCCCCATTACATGAACCACAATCATGACTTGAACCTGGATAAATTGCTACATTTGAATCATCACAATCAAAACCAGAATTTGAACAATCTGCCCCATTACTTATACCATAACCATCTGAATCAGAGTCAGTACAATTAGTATAAGTTACATTAATAACTGGGAGACTAGAACCTCCACTATTCTCCTGGTCATTAAGATAAAAACGATCAGAAGCACTTCCTAATGGCAACCCACTACTATCAAAATGACCAATAATAGGTCCAACAGGGTTATCTGGATCTGCAAATCTAAAAGTAAAATTAGAATTACTATTATCAATAGATTGCTGAAATTGAGTTGTAACATCAAAACAAGTTATTTCATTGAGTGTGGTGCTTGACATAGTTTCTGTTGTTTCAGTCAAAGGAGTCATATCTGCAAGTAAATTAAGCCCACTTTCTTCAGTCCAAACTTCATCATTAATATACCAAACTGTAACGTCATTATCTGGAGAACCCTGTTTAATATAAATTGGAGAACAAAATTCTGCTTGGGTGATTGTTGTATCTGCAGGAATCGAAGTAATATCCCATTTCAATTGAGAACCATAATTTGCACCCATCTCATCATTATAATAAACACTATCAGAAGAACTAAGCTGAATTTTTGCAGCAGTACTTAACTGAATAAATAATATAAAGTAAAAAAAACCAATTAACCACTTCCACTTCATCAACGTTGTTATTTTTATTTTCATCTCAATCTCATTATGAAATTTATATTAAAAAGATAATTACTTCTTTAAAAAGTTATGCAAATAAATTTATAAATTCCCTTAATCAAGAACCACCAGTCACCGCCCCTTTCAGTTGTTATAGACTGGTGGAAAGAGGAATTTTATTCATATATATTTTTTGTGTCCTTAATCTTCTACTACTAATTCTTGTTGTGAATTTAAAGGAAAATCATTTATCTTAATTACCCTTACTTCTTGTTTATTCTTACCCCCTTCCAGAACAAATTTATAATGTATTGCTTATATATCCCATATCTCCTTATGTACAAGCAGATGCATAGGGGAGTGCGAACAAGAATAAAATCAAAATTTTTTTATTTTCATCATTACATTCAATTTAAGATACTTTCTTTTGATATTATGGGATGGATATTCTCTTTTGTTATTTTTTTATAGTTTTTGATTATAAATGATTCTTTTCTTTGTCATAAACATAATTTTTTAATAAAACATAATTAAATAATGCTAAAAACTTAAACAAAATTGAGATTTGTTTATTTCCCCCTTCTCCTTTCTTCATATATCCCGTATAATCTTAATTCTTTTGCCCTCCTATTTTCTTGTTGTGGGTTTAAAGGGACATCATTTATTTTTATTACTCTCCCTGTTCTTTTATTACCACCACCTTCATAACTACAATTCATTTCCAAATGATTGGCTCCAATAGGTAGATCAGAAATTCTTAATTCAATTTCTCTAAGAACACCATTACCTGATCCAGTTGCTGTTGGGTCAGTAGAACCATGAGGCCCACAAACAAGATAATATACTCCTCTATCTTTCCTTAAATGGACCCTATTATCATATGTTTTTGGAAAATCAGTAGGGGTTTTTGGTTTTCTATAAGTAAAAAGTATGTTTCCGTTTAATGTTATATCAACTTGTTCAACAGGGGGGTTTCCATCAAAAAGATATCTAATTCTAATAATATCTCTTTGCCGATATTCGTTTCTTTGAAAGATATTATTCCACCATATTGTAATTTCAGAGTCAGACTTACCTGTAATCTTTCCTGCGTTATCAAATGCAGGAGTTATTTGTAGTTGATATGCTTTTTTTAATCTATTACCTATTACTCCAGTTATTGAGATAAAAGTAAGGGCAGCTATTGATGCTATTGTTCCCAGCCTTCTCCAATTATAACTACTACTATTTTCTTCCTCAGTCCCTTCAATGGCTACACCCTTATCCATATCTAAACTGATAGGCATAGGCAAATTGTCAGCCAAAGAAACAACTCTTTCTAAACCCCCTCCATCGACACTTACTATTTCAGTAACATCTTCATGTCTAATTCCTCCTCCCTCGTCAATTAAATCGAGTGGGGCAGGTAAATCCACACTTTTTCTAGAACTATGGATTGTGTAATTTCTATTTAGCATATGCCCTAAACTATCAAATCTTCTTACTATAGCCTCATACATGAGCCCTATACTATGCCCATGATTAGCTGCCCTTATAATTCCAGTTTTATCAGCCATTTTATCAAATACACATATAAAACAATATATATCATAGTATTTATAAATGTTTCTATTTTGTTATTACTTGTTAGTTACTATTTTGATAGGATGTTTTGGGTAGTAATTTATTATACAATTCGGATCCATTGAATGGTTGGCTAAATATTCTAATAAATAGATTAATTCATTTAAGACTTTATGATCCTGTTTAAGGCAATAATAGTTAATCAATTGAGTAGGTAGTTGATTCTTTTTGTCCTATGGGTGGTATTTTAGTTTTTCTGGGAGTTATACAACAAAGGAATTTCGTTTAAATCTTTATTGTTAGTCACTAAAAGGTAGTTATTAAGAGAAAAATTTAAATATAACTTCATGTTTTTATAGAAAAATGAGGCATAAACATGAATAGGAGAATATTTCTACAGGGGGGAATACTTGTCGGAGGAGTTTTGGCGTTAGGTCGACTTGGAGGTTTTTTTTACAGTAATTCAGGAGATCGCTCCCATATTAAGGCTCAATCTAGAGATCTATTGCGACTCATCAAAGAAATCTCTCAATATGATTGTATTCATTTTGGGGAGGGGCATCCTAATAAAGAATATCGTCAGGGTAAAATAGGGGGATCTTCTACTATTGATGATTTTGTTGATTTAATCTTACCTTTATTATCTAATGTTAATCTTATTAGTTCACCATATCCACTTCTTAGGACAGAATATCTACCAGGAGAGGTAGATGTAAGTGGCAAAGTCTTTATAGGGGATGAAGAATTAACAAACCTAGACTCTACTGGGGATATTAACCCTACAGAAACTCCAGTTACCCATAGAGAGATTTCTTCACGCGGAGTATATTTAGAAAAAAGTACAAAAAAAATTGTTAGGGTAGGTCATAATTTAGATTATGTTGTAAGGGGTCTTCAAGTTCCAGTAGAGCACTTGCAAGCATTAGAAAAAAGCACAGGCATAGATGAAGCAAGGACCTTAGGTTTATCTGAGGGTCAAATAAAACATTTCAGAAACTCAGGAGAACTCCATGATGCTATTATGAACATTACTATTAGGGATTATTATCTAAATATCCTAAGGTCTGATATGCAACTAGGGGGTAGGTTAATTATCTATGGTGGGGCTGCCCATAATGATTATGATGAAGGAGTTAATCTCCTAGGGGTACAGGAGCTAGGAATTGCTTGCCAGATGCGAAGAGAATTTCCTGGGAGATATATTTCAGTTGATATAATAAAACCCAGCATCATCAATACTAATTCCTTATATGGTCAATCTTATTTTAGAATATTGGAATCTTTAGGCGTTGATAATCCATTGAACTTAGATGAATTAATGATATTTAAATTAGATTCTACCCTACCCTTAGCGAATTATGTCGTTTTCTTACCTAAGAGGGAAGTCCTCTCAAAGGTTGTAGGAGCTCTTTGACTAATTTAGGTTGATAAATGGTTTTTCCACATTGTCTTGTTCCGATAACTGCAATAATCCATTTCAATTTTAGATATTTTATTATATTCTTTTCTAAGTCTCTATTTACATGCATTTTACTTAAATAATAACCCTGCCATTATTCAAATCTTTCCATTTTTAGAGGGTCTGAAACAATATATTTTAGCTTCATTCTTCTATTAATCAATTTGTTCAAAAAATTCGCCCATAATCAATTTCTTTCGATATATTCCATCTTCATAACTTCTAATGGATTGATTATCTTCATCTATCCTGATGGCGGATCTGTAAAATCAACGTCTTCTCCTGCAGTATAGGTGTCTTTTACTGTCTTTATCTGTAATGTTGCGTTTTCTATCGTATCCTGGATGTAAATGGTTCTTTGTTCTGTCTGGTTTGTGTTATAGCAAACGCAACAAATTCTCGAATATAGTTATTGCATCTGCTTATTACGAAACGCAAACAAATGTTTGATATTCATTTGTGTTGAGTATAGGTCTTATGTTTTCTTGAGAAACCGGATGATTATCTAGAAGATTCTTCTTCGAGAATTATCTTTATCTTTTTCTTTAAATCTGGTAAGTCCTTTTTAATTATGTTCCAAATAATATCCAGATCAACATTAAAATAAGCATGAATCATTATATCTCTTGTTCCTGCTATTTTTTTCCATTCAATATCTGAGTATTTATTTCTTATTCTTTTAGAGATATTTTTTATAGCTTCACCAATTATCTCGATTCTCCTAATAGTAGCGTCTTTAGTATCTTTAGATTTCTTAAATTCCTCTTTGGAGATATTTTTTATGGAGAATTCTATATCATTAATAGCGTCTAATATATGCTTAATATAGGGTATATCTTCATGGTTCATATTATCCTTACCTCATCTGCTAAGATATTCTTTTTAATATAAGGATGGATAGATCTATAAGTAACTAAGTGCACTTTTTTACCTAGTTTCTCTTCTAATTCGAGTTGGATTCCTGCAAAACCAAATCCAATACCTTTTGGGGGCTCTACTAATATATCCATATCACTGTTTTTTTTTGCTTCTCCCCTTGCATAAGAACCAAATATTCCAGCTTTCACTATATTATTCTTCTTGAGAGTCTTAACAATAAGTGGTTTTAATCTTTTAAGTGCCTGATTCATAGGGGTATAATAACATTCTGATTTATTTAAACTTTGCGCTCTATTTTGGAATTTTACAGAAAAGACTTCCCCTCATAATTCAATCTTCCTTTCCAGCTTTTTTAAGTATTCAAAAAATTCAGGCAGGAACTTCTTAAAGCCTTCATCGAGAGGCTCAAGAAGAAGCTGTGCTTCTTCTCCAATAATCAAGTTTTCCGGTTTGATTACCGAGAGATTCTGAAGATATTTATCATACCTCAACATAAATTCAATCTTATTGATAATATTGGGTTCTTCTCTATCAATATCAATCTTTACTTTTTTCTCTATTAAATAAACATCGATATAATCTCTACTTTTTGTTCCTCTTCTTGTAAGGATTGCCCTAATTTTTTCAAGAAACATCTCAATCAAAGGATAAGCTAGCAAGTTTATATCATCTAGCAAATCAATAAATTCGGGATGGAGCAGTTTCATCTCTTTTTTATCTATAGATGAATACAAGCTATGTGCTTTTTTCTCAGTTATCTTATTCACGATCAGTTCAAGATAATTTATCTGTATCTTGATAAAATCTTCTTTTTCACCTGTCAAAGGTTTGTACCATAATTTGAATGTTACAAACTTATTGCTTCCACCCAGCATTACATATCTTGTATCTGATTTATCTGATCTGAAATCAAGATGCAATTCATCAGCAATTTTAATAAGTTGTTCCAGTACATTATTGATCTTTTCAGATAATGTTTTCCTGAGTGTTTTCTGACTCATTCCTTTAAATTCATCCTGTCCAATGTAAGTAAAATCCAGGTCTTCTGAAAACCTATAATAGCCAAGATAACACTTAGTGAGGCATGTGCCTCCTTTGAAAGCATATCTATCTTTGAAATGTGTTTTCATTAATCTTAGTAATATCCTATGAAGAATGACATCTTTTTCTAGAAATCTATCATTTTTTATATTCAGTTTATCTTTCAAGAAATGAATTAGTTTTTTCATAGTGATTTTATAAATTCCCCCATTTTATTATTGTATTTTCTGGCATATCGTTTCAATTTTTCTTTTGAACAATGTTCAAGATATGACTTGATATAATCCGCAATAGTACTATCATCAAGTCCACCATATCTTTTTAAGTATATCATATCCAAAACCGTTTTTTCTACATCAGAATACCTGAATTTTTTTGACTTTTTTATGCCAAATCGAAATAGTCCTGGCTTAAGTTTTACCATCTTTATCTTATTACCAAAAACCTCTAATGGTTTTGCTCTCCCTATCTTGTCATTGATGATAAAATCCACGACAAAGAATTCGTGTGTTAGATTGTTGAATTTGATAGCAGTTTCAAGACCAAAATACCAGTTTTTTATTCCTTTAATCTCAAGCGCTTTAATAAAAGCATCACGATAGTTTATATCAAAACTGTTCCATTTACGTTCTGTCAAAGAGGCATTGTAAAATATTCCCCTCATGATAGGATGAAGATACCTGTGTCTAACTAAATATTTGATAACATCAGGATAATCAATCTTCAAAATTGAGCAATATTTTTTGATCTCATCTGAAGTAATAAATTTATCCTCGATAATATTTAATTTCTTTATTAATAGTCTGTATTTCATTTTATATCATAATGTGCTATAAAGTGACACCTTTTAATATAAAAATCTTTCGCTTAAATTCAGCTATTTTCCAACTTTCTTGCTTTGAACAACATTTCATAATTTTCCTTGATACTTATTTTTCCTTCGACATATTCCATCTTTAGAGTTTCTAATGGATTGATTATCTTTCATCTATCCTGGCGGCGGATCGGTCAGATCAACATCTTCTCCTGGGGTATAGGTGTCTTTTACTGTCTTTATCTGTAATGTTGCGTTTTCTATCGTATCCTGGATGTAAAGGGTTCTTTGTTCTGTCTGGTTTGCGTTAGATGATGTATCCGTGATGAATGCCTGGTATGTGTAGGCGCCGTTACTTAATGTGTTTGTTGAGTTTTGACTTTGGTTGATGTAGAGTTTCCATTTATTTGTATCATATTTTCTTAGGTTTGAAATGTAGAGTTGGTAGACTTCATCTTTTGATAAGCTTCTGTTCCAGATCCTTAATTCGTCTATGGTTCCATCGAAATTCTGCGCATTAGTTATGTTTCCTTTATCACCTATCCTCTTTGTTTGATTAATCCCTGAATTGTAGGATGTGGTGTTGGTAAAATTGCCTATACTTTGACCATTTACATAATAGGTCACATTAGAAAGATTGCTGCCAGAGAAATACTGACTAGCAACTACATGATACCATTGGCTTGCATTAAAAGTATAATTTACTGGCTGATCTATAACTCCCATCTTAAGTAAATCAATGCAATTTCCACTATTTCCACCAGCACATCTCCCTATAAAGAAAGCATAACCTTGTCCACTGACAATACTTGAAGTAAACAGCAGATTATTCTGAGACGGCGCAGGGGATCTAAACCATGCTTCAATTGAAAATTCATTTGCTTCGACGTCTAATGAAGATGAATTACCTAAATCAATATAATCATCGCTGCCATCAAATTCGAATGCCCCCTTATATTTTCCAGTAGCATTCCATGTTGGGGCTGTCCCTGATGTTGAATTACCTAATGTTCCATTATTTTTATATTTAGACATATCAATAATACAATCTGATCGGTTTCTTATAGTACATTCACTTAAGGCACTAATGTTATCAAAATTAAACATCAAAACCAAAGAATCATTATATAACGTGTAGTTAGTTCCATTCCAGTTGTATATTAATTCGTTTAGGTCAGATTCTGTTATTGTAATATTTATCTCTGCATAAGTTTTTGATAGGACTGTCTTGTTTGTTGGCGCTGTAATATTTATCATTGTTGTATTCAGATCAGGATCAATTATATGGTCGAATTCGAGATAAGCTGTTGAATCATCGTCTAGATTATTGATCCTTAGATCAAATGTGTCGTGAATCCCCTGCATTGCTGTAAGGTATATCTTATAGTATCTTTCTTCTTTTATCAGCGGGAATTCTGTTATCTTATCAGAAGAATCGCTATAATAAACCTCTACTGTTGTGTTTAGGCTTTGATTGTTCTTTGCATATAATGTAATATCTCTTGTATTGCCTAGTGGAACTTCAAAAGTGACCCTTACATATTCATTATGGTATATCTTTTCTGACCAAAGGTCATCTAATCTGTATGTTTCATTGTAGACATCAGATATAAATGCTTTATTTACATCTAAATGCTCTGCGTTGCTTATCTCAATTATCAATTCATAAGTTTGATTGGATAAATGAGGTACTACCCATTCAATATAATCAATTAAGCTGTTATTATTTTCATCATAGGCTTCAAATTCAATCTTTTCTTTAGTGTCATTTACTATATGGTATAATCTAATCGAGTTTTTGGGTATGTCATCTAAGTAAGTGTAAGCCAATATATCTTCATAGTGAGTTTCAGAAGAGATGACAATCTTCTTACCATTAGATGTGTTTGTTTCTTGCGCAATTGGCGCTTCTGTGTAGTATTCAATCTCTATATCTTTTACTATTTCTTCTATGATAATTGAGGTTATGTTTATGTTTTCTTTTTCTAAAACAACATAACCTGTTAAGGAGACGTCAAACAGCCATTCAAACAACCTTGTCAATAACCCTTTTTCTTTTTGGGCAATGGCATAACCAGTCAACTTATTTTTTTCATTTATCAATCCTATGAGTTCTTTGTTTAGGGAACTTACTTTGCGCATTGATGTTGGGTCTTCTCTAATTATCCTATTTTTCTCTGATATCAATTGAGATTCTTTTTTATCGATCTGTTGTATCTGTTTTTCAACTCTGAATGTTATGGAGTCTTTTATAGTTCCTTTATCATTTACTTTTACTTTCTTTTCATCAATCATCTCGTTTTCTTTTAGGTTTCTGACGGTTACATTGATAGAATCAGAGCTAATGTTTATGCTTAGATTTATTGTGTTGGCTGATGAGTTTATTCTTTTTATCCATTTAACCGGCTTATTTATCACTACTTGAGGTTTTATTGATTCTTCTTTGATATCTACATCTTTGAAGTTTGATGGCTTTTCTACTACTTTAATCCTGAATATATTAGAGCTTGTATTGTAATAACCATCTGATGCTGTAATGAATGTTGATTCTTTGCCTGTATAGTTTGTTTTTGGTGATAGGGTAAGTATTTCATTGTTTATATCAGCTTGGATATCTTTCATCTTGTAGATTGAGTATTTTAGGTTACCTTTATCGTGATCTGTGAAATATTCTGATAGGTCAATCACCTGTTTGCTGTTTCTGTAGATTATTATCTCTTCGATGTTATTTTTGAATTCTAGGGGGTTGTTGCTTATGATAATCTCTTCTTCAATTGAATATTTTATTGAATTGATGGTCAAGTTTGTGTTTTCTACTATGAATATTATCTTGTAGCTGCTTGCATTTAGTCTTGAAATAGAGCAGGTGTCTATACATATATCTTCAAATTCTATCCTTGCATCGTGGAAGTCTGCTTTTGCTGTTTCTGTTTCTGAATATATGATGTTTGAGTGAGGGTTTTCAGGATCTAATGAGTAATCTGCATAGATCACTTGCGATTTTATTATATTATTTTCTTTTGTATCATATCTGCCATAACTTAAGTATAAAGTTGAGTTCCATTCTCCTTGCGATTCTAGATCAAGGAGGGAGCAGCAGTCATCTGAACCATAGCATATATTGTTTGTGTTTATAGACCATCTTGTACATAGCTTTTCGTTGTTTACTTTCCAGTTAAATTCTGCTGCTGCGCTTAATTTGAATATTTCTTGTTTGTCTTTTCTGCCTGCGCCTGTTATTTTTGTAATTATCATCTTTTCTGTTTCTTCATCATCTGTTATATTGATGTTTTCTTCTTTTTCACTGGCTTCATCTACAATTGTTTCATCTACAATAGCTAGTCCTGTAATTGATGTTATGCTGGATTCTTCCAGTTTATTACTGTCTAATATTAGGTATGATCTATTTTCATATCTTAGATATATCTTTGCATAACCTTGCTTACCTATACTTCCGTTTAGTCTTAAGGAAATTAAGGTTCCTGGGTTATTTGGAGTCCAATTATATTCGTAGATGTTGTTTATACTTAATTCTATGTTGTCTGAATAATCATATTGTTTGTTTAGTGTAACTAATCCTGTATGGGCTGGTCCTATAAACATTATGCTTAAGATCATCAGTATAGTCATTATTCCAACGGTGGAGTAGTTTAGCAGTTTCTTTTTCTTTTTCTCTTCGTAAAATAGATTTTCAACAAATAATTTAGTGTATCCATATTTGACCAGCATATCTTTTATCAGATGTTTAGGGTGACCTTTAGCTAAATTCTTTCTTATGTACTCTTTCACCTGTTTTTTAATCTTCTTATCTATCATCTTGTCATCTTTTTCAGGTATTTTAGCCCTAGTTTTGTTATTGTATAGATCTTCATCTTTTCATGTTCGAAAAATATCTTTGCATAATCCTGCCCTTTTAGGAGGATTAGCTGATGGTCTACTACTTCCCACCTTATGTTCATCTTTCTAGAAATTTGGTTTTTAGTCAGTTTTTTTGTTTTAATAGCTTTCAGGATAAGCAATTGAAGTTCTTTGAATGTTCTTTTTCCTTCTCCAAACATTGTCTTTTATTAATATCTGGAAAACTTCTTTATAAATCTTTTTGTTTTTATAGGTAATGTATACTAATTAGTGTAGTATTTATTTACTATTGGTTATAGTATTTATTTACTAATTAGTGTAGTATATGTTTACTATATAAGTTAATTTTGTAGTCTATTGAGGTGTTATAGATTTATGGGTTGATAGAGTACTATATGAGAAGCCATCCTGAAAGTTTTCATTCAAGCTTCAAAACAAGATAGGGCATCATAACAAAGATAAGATTTACATGCAAGCTAAGCCAAGTAACAGTAAGGATAATTCTCCACAACAGAAGAAGGCTAGCATATTTCAAGAGGCTAGCCAGTTAATATCCACGCAACCTCGTTCGAACCGTATGTATTAGGCTCTAGACGGGGGCTCTACTACGAAAAAAGCTCTGCTTTTTTCTAGTGTAGTAAATTATATACTATAATTTATACACTATCTTCAAAACTCTTGATTCGTTTGTATAAGGCTCTGTGTCCCCGGATGGGGCATCCCCCCACGACGAGCTTGATGTCTTTTGGGATAGAGTTTTGACCTTAGGATAGTAGAGCCCCCTAAGTTAGCTAATACATACTTCGAACCATAACATTTTTAAATAAATATTGATTTCTTACTTATCAGACGGTCATAGGGGCTTGGTTCTACCTGTTCTCATTTCGAACACAGAAGTCAAGCAAGCTTCCGTTCCTAGCTGTACTGCATTGCGTGGGAAACTAGGAAAGCTGTCGCCTTTTATTTTTCTCAGCTATTCTTTGCCGATTATTCTATTTTGATAGGAATCCATAATATTTTTAAATGGGTTTACTTTTCTCGTATATTTGGTAAGAAATATGAAAATAACTATGATTGGTACGGGCTATGTTGGACTAACTGTTGGGACATGCCTTGCGGAACTTGGCAATGATGTAATTTGTCTGGATCTAGATGAAGGCAAAATAAACGGTTTAAATAATGGAGTTATTCCTATCTATGAGCCAGGGCTTAAGGATATGGTTGAAAGGAATGTTGGAGAAAAGAGGATTTCTTTTACAACTGATACAAAATATGCTATTCAGAGTTCAGATGTTATTTTTATAGCAGTTGGAACTCCACCAGGGGAAGACCATAGGGCAGATCTTTCTTTTGTAAAACAGGCTGCTAATGATATTGGAAATTTTATGAATGGTTATAAGGTTATTGTTGATAAGAGTACTGTTCCTGTGGGGACTGCCCAGATGGTCAAGGAAATTATAAAAGATGCTCAGGAATCTAAGATTTCTGGCACCAACAAAGTTGGTAATCAGAAAGATCCTATAGAGTTTGATGTTGTTTCTAATCCTGAATTTTTAAAAGAAGGGTCAGCTATCAATGATTTTATGGCGCCTGATAGGGTTGTTATTGGTGTAAACAGCGAAAAAGCAAGAGGGATAATGGATTCTATATACCAAGGCATATCCAGAATAAATAAACCAATCATGTTTACTGATACTAAAAGCGCTGAGATAATAAAATATGCCAGTAATGCAATGCTTGCAACAAGAATCAGTTTTATGAATGAGATAGCAAGGTTATGTGAAAAAGCTGGCGGAGATGTTAAGGAAGTTGCTAAGGGTATGGGTCTTGATTCAAGAATCGGACCTAAATTTTTACAGGCAGGTGTCGGTTATGGCGGTAGTTGTTTTCCAAAGGATGTTAATGCTTTAGCCCAGACAATGGAGCATCATGAAGTTAAGAGTAAGATACTTCAGGCAGTTGAGGAAGTCAATAAAGAACAGAAGAGATCATTATTACCTAAAATTAAGAAGTTATTGCCTGATCTGGATGGTAAGACAATAGCTATCTGGGGATTAGCGTTTAAACCAAAGACAGATGATATGAGGGAAGCGCCATCTATAGTGATTATAGACCAACTTCAAAAAGGGGGTGCTAAAATAAAAGCATTTGATCCTGAAGCACAAGAAACTGCTAAGAAAGAACTAAAAGATATAGAATATACTTTAGATCCTTATGATACTATCAAAGATGCTGATGCTTTAGTTATTGTTACAGAATGGAATGAGTTTAGAAACTTGGATAAACAAAAGATGAAAGAATTGTTAAAACAACCAAATATTATTGACGGAAGAAATGTTTATGAACCTGATGATATGAAAGAATTGGGTTTTAATTATATTGGTATTGGGAGATGAGGTGATTTTGGATCAAAGCGATTATTCTTGCAGCAGGATATGGTACTAGGTTATATCCTTTGACAAAAGACCTACCTAAACCTTTATTGGAGGTGGCGGGAAAGCCAATAGTTGAGCATATAATTGAGAAAATAAGGGAAACTAAAGAAGTTGATGAAATATTTATAATTACAAATGCTAAGTTTTATGGTCATTTTGATACTTGGAGGTCGAATTTTAAGGATAATGGTGGGATAAAGATAGTAAATGACCAGACACTTTCTAATGAAGATAGATTAGGTTCTTTAGGTGATGTTAATTTTGTTATCGAGAAAGAAAATATTAAAGAAAGTATTATGGTTGTGGCTGGGGATAATCTATTTGAATTTTCTCTGAAAGAATTTGTTGACGGGCATAATAAACATAATAAAAGTGCTGTTGCATTATATGATGTTAAGGACAGGGAGCTTGCAAAACATTATGGTATTGTTGGTATTGATCATGAGAATAAAATGGTTGAGTTTGAGGAAAAGCCAGATGAGCCAAAATCAACACTTGCTTCAACTGGAGTATATATCTATCCACCTCATGTTGTTCCAATGCTCTCAGAATTTGTAAAGAAATATGAAAATAGTGATAATGCAGGCAATTTTTTAGAATGGCTTCATAAAAAAGAGCATGTTTATTGTTATGTGACTGATCAGAAATGGTTTGATATAGGGACACATGATCAGCTTGAGAAAGCGAGGAAAGAATTCAAAGCTTTGCTTTGAATTTTAGCCTCCCCACTAGCCGAAGAAAATTGTATGTGTCCCACCCCAACAGGAGATGAATAAAATGAAAACAATATTAATTACAGGAGGAGCTGGATTTTTAGGTTCACACCTATGTGATGCTCTTGTTAAAAATAATAAAGTAATCTGTGTTGATAATCTTTTTACTGGTTCTGAGAGTAATATTAAACATTTGATGGATAATAAGAATTTTAAGTTTGTTAAGCATGATATCATTGAGCCTTTAGTGTTGGATGATAAAAAGATAGATCAAATATATAATCTTGCATGTCCTGCTTCTCCTGTTCATTATCAGTTTAATGCTATTAGGACTATAAAGGCTAATATTTTGGGAACGACTAATATGTTGGGGTTGGCATTGAAACATCATGCCAGAATCTTACAGGCGTCTACTTCTGAGATTTATGGTGATCCTTTAGAACATCCACAAAAAGAGGGCTATAGGGGTAATGTTAATTCTATAGGGCCTAGGGCTTGTTATGATGAGGGAAAAAGGTGCGCAGAGACGTTAATGTTTGATTATCATAGGCAAAATAAGGTTGATATACGAGTTATTAGGATTTTTAATACATATGGTCCAAGGATGGCTAGAGATGATGGTAGAGTTGTATCTAATTTTATTATACAGGCGCTTGCTGGCAAGGATATAACTGTTTATGGTGATGGGAAACAGACTAGGAGTTTTTGTTATGTTTCTGATCTGATTGATGGGATTGTTAAGATGATGAATTGTGAAGGCTTTGTTGGTCCTGTGAATTTGGGGAATCCTACTGAGTTTACAATTTTAGAGTTGGCTAAGAAAGTTATTAAGTTGACTGGTTCAGGATCTAAAGTTATATTTGAAGATTTGCCTGAGGATGACCCTACTCGGAGAAGGCCTGATATAAGTTTGGCTAAGGAGAAGTTAAATTGGGAGCCAAAGGTTGAGTTGGATGGGGGATTGAAAAAGACTGTTGAGTATTTTAAGGGATTGTCAAGTAATTAATCTAATTTATATTTTGTTCTTTAGTAATTTCATTAATATAATAGAAAATTCACAATCTTTAAATAAAAAACAGTAATCTTTGGACTTATGAAAGTATGTATTTTGACTACATCGTTTCCTGCGTATAAAGGACATTTTCAGAGTCCTTTTATATTTAAATTAGCTGAAAGTTTAGCTGAAAGATTAGATGTAGATGTTGTGTGCCCTTATTATAAAGAAAGCAGGAAAAAAGAAGAGATTATAAATAATGTAAAGGTACATAGATTCCAGTATTTATATCCTGCTTTTTTACAAAGTTTGTATAGGGGGGGCGGATTGCCACATAATCTAAAAAGGAGTTTTATTGCTAGACTAGAGCTTATACCTTATTTGATTTCTTATTTCTTAAAATCTATGAAGTACTGTAAGGGGGCTGATATAATTCACGCTCAGTGGATATTATCTGGTTTAATAGGTGTTTTTATGAAGAAATTATATAAAAAACCCCTGGTCCTTTCTACTCGAGGTATTGCTGTTCAAATGGCTTCAAAAAATAAGTTAATGAAACCAATATTGAAATATGTGCTTAAGAATTGTGATTATATAACACCTAATAACTTACATCATGCCCATAGTTTACTCAAGTTTGGTGTTTCTAAAAATAAAATCTTAGCTGTTCCTAATGGTGTTGATACCGAGTTGTATAAGCCCAGAAGCAAAGATAACATTAGGAAAAAATTAGGATTAGATGTTGATAAAAAGATTATATTGTTTGTGGGGTGGCTTATAGAGAGGAAAGGGGTTAGTTATTTAGTGAACGCTGCTTCGAAGATATTGACTGACAGGGATGATGTTATACTTTATTTAGTGGGTGAAGGTTCTTTGAGATATAAATTAGTTGAAATGGTTAGAAGCATGAATATTCAGGATAAAGTTAAATTAATGGGTAGTATGCTTCCTGAAGAAGTTGCATTGTATATGGCTGCAGCTGATGTTTTTGTCTTGCCTAGTTTATCCGAGGGTAGACCTAATGTTGTTTGTGAAGCTATGCTTTCTGGAACACCAGTAGTTGCAACTGATATTGGGGGGTCTAATGAGTTGATTAAAGACGGAAGAACAGGTTTTTTGATTAAACCAAAAAGTTCAGGAGCTATTGCAGAAAAAGTAAATAAGCTTCTTTTAGATAATGGACTTTCAAAAAAGTTTTCTAAAGAAGCTAGAAATTATGTTTTAGATCAGAAAGCATCTTGGAACGATTGTGCTAAGAGATTTATAGCTGTGTATAAAAATGTACTTGAGAAAAAATGAAAGTAATGATAGTTTATACGAGGTTTAGAGGTAAGGGAGTTAATTTTGTTGATCTTAGTTTTAGGGTCCCTTTGGGAATAGCTTATTTGGGTGCTATTCTAAGAAAAAAAGGATTTGAAGTATATTTAAGGGATGGTATATTTTATGAAAACTGGGATCATTTCAAAAAAGATTTAATGGATGTTAAACCAGATGTTGTTGGTCTTTCTTTCGCAACTTCATTAAAGGAATTCGCAATAAACTATATAAAAATAGTTAGAGATGTGCTTCCAAAAACTAAAATTATTGCGGGGGGTTCCCATCCCACAATAAATCCTGAGGAGGTTGCAAGGGATATGGATGTAGATTTTACTGTATATGGGGAGGGGGAGCAAACTTTTCCTGAGCTTTTATATGTTTTGAAAGAAAATAAGGATTATAAAGAAATAAAAGGCATGGCTTATAATGAAGATAATAATGTAATAGTGAATCCTTCAAGACCTATGTTAGAGAGTTTAGATATGTTACCTTGGCCTGCACGAGATTTGTTACCCATGGGAGAATACCTTAAAAATGCTCCATTAATGCCCCTCCCATATCCTGGCACAAATTTGTTGGTAAGTAAGGGATGTCCTGGAAATTGTCTTTTCTGTCAGCCAACTTTACGCAAATTGACTGGTAACAAGGTAAGGTACCGGAGCGTTAATGATGTTGTAAGTGAAATAAAATTCTTGATAAAAGAATATAAAATTAAATCATTGGATCTGGGGGTTGATGAACCAACTTTTAGCAGTGAGTGGATGATGGAATTCTCAAATGCGTTAATCAAGGAAAATATAAAGATAAAATGGGGTCTTGCGAGCAGAGTAGATACAGTAAACCAAGAGATGCTTAAGAGGATGGCTAAAGCAGGATGTGTATATATTTCTTATGGTATAGAAAGTGGTTCACAGAAGATCATGAATATGTTGAGAAAAGGAACTAAGGTTGAGCAGGCAGAGCAAGCAATAAAGTGGGCAGAGCAGGCAGGAATTTGTGGGAGGGCAAATATTATGATAGGTTCTCCAGGTGAAACTAATGAAACGCTGCAAGAGACTGTAAACTTCATAAAAAGGGCTCGACCAGATTTTATTTTTGTAGCGGCAACTACGCCCCTTTATGGGACAGACTTGTATAATCTAGCAGAGAAGGAAGGAATGCTTGTTGAAACTAAAGGCGGAATAACTGGCTATGATTTTGGGCATCTTAAGTTAAAGGACCTTTCAAATGAAGATCTCCAAAAAGGATTAAAAGATATTGTTAATACTTATAAATTGAATCTTATAAGTTTCATATTTAATCCTGTGATGTTGTTTAGAAAAAAACATATTTATATTAAGATTATTAATTATTTTTTATCTTTGTTAAAAAATAGGAAAGAGTTAGTAAGGATGTTAAGATTTTATATGAATTATGGTAAGCAAGTAAAGGTGAAAGAATAAAATGTGTGGGATCTGTGGTTTTAATTGGGAAGATAAGAAACTGGTAAATGATATGGTTTCTATACAGCAACATCGCGGGCCAGATCAAAAGGGAATATTTTGTGATAAGAATGTTTCATTAGGTCATGCAAGGCTTAGCATAATAGATTTAAGCATTAAAGGGAAGCAGCCAATGTGCAATGAGGATTCTTCAGTTTGGGTTACATATAATGGTGAAATTTATAATTTTATTAGTATTAAAAAAGAACTTGAGAAAAAAGGGCATAAGTTCAAGTCAGATACTGATACAGAGGTTATTGTTCATGCATATGAAGAATATGGTGAAAAGTGTGTTTCTTTGTTCAATGGGATGTTTGCTTTTGCTATTTGGGATAGAAAAAAGAATGTTTTTTTTATTGTAAGGGATAAAGTAGGGGTAAAACCATTATATTATTCTATAATTGAGGATAAGCTTATTTTTGCATCTGAGATGAAAGCTATTTTGCTACATGAGAAAATAAAAAGAGAAATAAATAAAAGTGCACTCTATAACTTCCTTACATTTAGATATTCTCCTGGAAATAATACTATATTTGAAGGTATAAATAAACTTGAGCCAGGATATTATCTTAAATATGATGATAAAACAAAAAAAGGTGAACTAAAGAAATATGGGGATTTTCAATTAAGACCAGAGAAAAGTAGTGCAAGAAAATATGCAAAAGATATTGATAGTGCTATGCAAATGGCAGTTGGCAGACGGCTGATGAGTGATGTGCCTTTGGGTGCTTTTTTAAGTGGGGGATTAGATTCAACTTATATTGTTGCTTTGATGCAGAAGCAATGCAATGAGGCAGTAAAGACTTTTTCAATCGGTTTTGATTCTGGCGAAGGATATAACGAAACAAAATTTTCAAAGTTTGTTGCAGAATATTATAATACAGACCATCATGAATTTTTTATCAAGGAAAATTCCTTTAACTTGCTCCCTAAGATAATGTGGCATATGGATGAGCCAATAGCTGATTTTGCTTCTATCCCAACATATATACTTTCTGAGTTTGCAAAGAAAAAGGTGTCTGTTGTTCTTACAGGTGAGGGTGCTGATGAACTTTTTGGGGGTTATAGGAAATACAAATATCTCAAAGCATTTCATCCTTATTATAAAACAATGCCTTTAAGTATAAGGCGGATTGTTTCTGAAGCTGGAGGAATTTTTAATAAGTCATTATTCTTTAAGAGGATTCAGGATTTTCATTCTGCAAAATCTGTTTCAGATTATTACTTGCAGCTTGTATCTTTCTTCTCGGAAAGAGAGAAAAAGGAATTATGCAATGGGTCATTAGCAGGAAGGCCTGATGTTGATGTAGTAAATCCATTCTTTGACAAAAGAAAAATAATGGATTCTATGATGGCTCTTGATTTTAAGACTTGGTTGCCAGAGGATCTATTGATGAAAGTTGATAAGACAACTATGGCGCACTCATTGGAAGCAAGAGTTCCATTTTTAGATTCGAATGTAGTCAATTTAGGCTGTAAGATTCCACACAAACTTAAACTTAGGTTCAATAAGGAAAAATATGTTTTGAGGGGGGCTATGAAAGGGAAAGTTCCTCGTAAAATCTATACAAGAAAAAAACATGGGTTTAATGTTCCTGTGCATAGGTGGCTTGAGAAAGAGTTAAAAGGGATTTCCCAAGAGCTTTTGTCTAAGAAATCAGTGGAGAAAAGGGGTTTTTTTAATCATAACTATATCCAAAAACTATTTAATAACTACTCTAATTCTAAGGTATATTATAGTAGGCAGCTGTGGACCTTACTTAATTTCGAGGTTTGGGCTAGAATTTATTTGGATAGGGACGATATAACTGGTAGGCACTTGGCTTTTGATGATATAATATATAATTAAAATGTGTAATTAAGTGATTAATATGTTACTCCAAAAAATAATCTTGAATTTGAAGACGATGGGTATGAAATCATTATTTTTTAATGGAATCGATTACTTGTTGAACATACGTTTGCCTGAGAAAGTTATATCTAAACCAAGAAATATCCAGATTGAAGTTACCAATAGGTGCAATTTAAGATGTTATATGTGTTATATTAATAATCTTAAAAGAGATCAAAAGGGGGAATTATCTTTTGATAATTTTAAGAAGATAATAAGGAATTTTAACTATTATCATACTGTTAAATTATCAGGTATAGGGGAGCCATTTCTTAATAAGAGCCTGTTAAAAATGGTAGATTATGAAAAAAGAAGGGGAAATCAAGTTATGATATATTCAAATGCTTTATTGATAAATGAAACTATGGCTAATAAACTTATTGGGGTCAAGTTAGATACTTTATTTGTTTCATTTGATGCAAGTACAAAAAAGACTTATGATGTTGTTAGGAGGGGGGGCAATTTTGAACTCTTGATGAAGAATTTGAGGTATATTCAGACATTAAAGAAAAAATTAAATGTTTCAAAACCAGAAATCATGTTTAATACAACCCTTATGCAGACAAATAAGGGAGAAATGTTTGGAATTCTCGATATAATGGAAGAATTAGGGATTAAAAAAATAAATATTCAAGAAGTTCAGGTTGGAAAAGAGGGACAAACTGTACCTGAATCTGAGTCGCTTTCTTTAGAGTATAATTCTTTTTTAAACAAAATGAGGGAAGTGGGATTTAAGAAAGGTATTGAAGTTATAATTCCAGTAGTTAAAAAAAGAGCGGCTAGGGAAAATTGTGTTTCGCCATGGTTGCAGACTTATATAACTTATGAAGGGTACGTCACTCCTTGTTGCAGGAATATATCAAGTAAACATTATGTGTGTGGTAATATCCTTAAAGCACCTTTTGGTAAAATATGGAATAATGGTAAGTATAGTTCTTTTAGAATGAATTTACGTAATAATAAACTACATCATGTCTGCAGAGATTGTACAGCATTATAATTTAGGGTTTAATTTTTGGCAGTAGATTTTGTTATGTTTAACTTATTTTTTCTTTCGAAGAATAAAATGATATATATTAGAGAAATTAAGTATATTGATATTAGATATGTTAGGAATACGCTAGTAGTTGTCAGTGTAGATATCCCTAATAGGCTGAAGAGAAATACTCCAGTGTATTCTTTGATTCCTAGCCCATTTATGCTTATTGGAATCATTGTAATTATAGTTAGTATGGCATTTATGAGTATTATCTTGAGAATAGGGACATGTTGTCCAAAAGCCAAGAATAAAAAGTATATTACAAAAGCATTGGTAATCCAGTTTATTAAACTTAATAGGGAATTATATAGTATACTTGGTTTGTGATTTTTTAGCAGGGTGAATAACGTTTTTGAGAATCCTTCAAATTTTGATTCCCATTTTCTTAATATGAATTTCCTTATGAATTTCCTACTAAAATTTGAGAAAAGGATGTAAATAGAAAGTAAGAGTCCAATAAAAAATACTGAAATTATTTTTAATGATTGGATTGCATCAAAGAATAAAGGCATGCCCCCTATAGCTAAGAAGAACACAACGATTATCCCAATTAATTTATTCATAATCACAACTGCACTTCCAATACCTAGGCTTGTTTTTTCTTTTTTTAAGAAATAGACCATCCAAAGTTCACCTATTTTTCCAGGTATGAATAAACTTAGACACCATGTTAGAAAATAATAATGATAAATTTTCCAAAATGGCATTTTGATACCTACTGGTTTGAAAAAAAGCATTAGTTTCCAAGCCCCAAAAAAGTTAATTAATATGATTACAATAAAAATTATTGGCAAATATAAAATATTTATTTTTAAGAGGGTATCTATTATGCTTTTTATTCCAACTTTATAAATTAGGGTTCCCAGAATAAGGACACTAACTAGTAATTTTAAGATAAGTGCCTTTTTTTTCATCTTTTATTCATATCAGCTAGAAATCCAAATAGCATTATTTGTATCCCCATTACAATTAATAACATACTCAATATTAGTGAGGGTATCCTTCCAATAGCGCCGTTTGTTAGATATAAGTAAATGAGCCATAAACCTAGTAAAAAACCAGTTGATAGAAAGAAACCACCTATTCTACCAAAAAATTTCATAGGTTCATAATCTCTATATACTCTGAGAATATTTAGCCAAGCTTTTAAAGCAAAATCAAAAGGATTTTTCATTAATCTACTTTTATCTTTCCGCCTTGCAAAATAAATGGGAATTTCTTTTATTTTGAACTTGTTTTTTACAGCCATTATTATTTGTTCTTGAGTATATGTGTAAGATGAGATTATTTTCATTTCAGCTACTTTTTTATCGAATGCTCTGAATCCAGTTTGCGAGTCGCTAATTTTGAGACCCGATATGTTTGAAATCACCCTTGAGAAGAGCCTATTCCCTAATTTTTTGATAAAAGGCATATGTTCTATTTTTCCTTTAAATCTAGATCCTAGGACAAGGTCATTTCCGTGCTCTACTTCTTTTATTAGTTTAGGTATTTCTTCAGCAAGATATTGCCTATCTGCATCTATGTGTACAATTATGTCTGCTTTTAATTCAAGACATTTTTTCATTTCTGATTTGAATGTTTCTGCTAAACCATAATTCTTTGGGTGAGAGTAAACTATGGCCCCTTCTCTTTTTGCTATCTCTGCTGTCTTATCTTTAGAACTATCATCAACAACAAGAACATCATAATCATACTTATTACTGTCCATAACTTTTTTTATATCTGTAATTACCCTGCCGATTGTTCCTTCCTCATTATAGGCTGGAATTGTAACTATGACTTTCATGGTTGTAGATTAATGAAGAACTATTTATATATGTTTCTATATATGTATCGAGTAGAATATCATCTTCTGGCTTCTATATAATATCCAAAAGGATACTGTCTTATACCAAATGTTCTGATATTGACTTTTTTAAAATCTTTTAATATTTTCTTTAAAGAATGTTCTGTAAATCTCCAGTAATCATTGGGCTCTTCATGCAATGGATAAAAACCAGGTACAAATATCACGGCCATACCACTTGTTTTTAAGGCGTTGTAGATATTTTTGACTGCTTTTTCAAAATCAAATATGTGCTCTAAAACACTTAGGCATAATACCACATCAAACTCTTTGTTAAGCTTCATCTTTGTGGCATCTATTACATTATGACCAAACTTCTTGTTAATATCTGAACAGATAAATTTATTTGATTTGTCAAAGAACTTTTTGCTGGAATACTTACATTTCCCGCGTATTCTTTTTCCAGAACCTAATTCCAGAATTTTCTTATTGTGTATTGTTTTTGCAAACTGTTTTATACATTTATCATTAAATTGTCGTGTTCTGATTATATGAAATACAGTCCTTCTCATTAATGGTTTAATATTCATTAGATATTTGATTATAGTAAACTATTTATATAGGTTTCGATTGTTTTTGATAGGGGGTACAATGAGCATAATAACAATAATATTGTTTTTTATTTATACCTATGGCTTAGGTTATAGTATCTCTTTTTTTCTAAAAAGTTCAAATAATCTTTTTGAAAGGAATTTAATGAGGATTGGTTTTGGTTTAGGTGTAATCCCCCTTTTAGGGGTAATATTAAATCTTTTGCATATACCTATAGATTGGAAGATCTTTTTAGTGCTTAGCATTATAATTCCTGTATATAATATGTTTAGATTTAGGAATAGCATTAAAATTCCATCTATTAAATTAACAAAATCAAATATTGCTGTTATCTTAGTTTTAGTGATGTTCTTTCTTACTCTATTTATGTATGTAAAGGGGTCATTTGTTTATCCTTATCTTGAGGATGATGACCCTTGGACTCATGCTAAAGGCATTAAATATGTGACAATGGAGAAAAATGTGAGGGATACTAATAATGTCTTTAAATATATAGACCCATATCCCCCTGGTTTTGCTGTTCTTTTTGGAGTATTGCATCAAACATCATCATCTCTTATGTGGACCATGAAGTTTTTCAATGCATTGATCATTTCCTTAGGTGTGCTCTTTTTTTATTTCTTTGCTAAACAATTTGTTGGAAATAGGAATAAGGCATTACTTTCGACATCTATATTTGTTATGGTGCCTTGTTATTTGAGTCATTTTATATGGTCACATTCTTTAGTTGTTACTTGTTTTTTCCCATTGATGTATTCAATAGGCAGGATAAGGGAAGATAGTCGGTGGAAATATGCTTTTATGTTGGTATATTCAGGAATTTTTCTAATACAACCTACACAGGCAATAAAAATCTCAATATTGGTTGGTATATATTTAGTTGTCTTTTCTATTTTAAAGAAGAAAGTTCAATGGAATGTATTATTTGCAATGATTGGTGGTTTTTTGTTGTCTTTATTATGGTGGTATAATAAGATTGGGGCAATGTTTGGGAAGCAAGGGAAAAAGGCAATAATTTTTAGTACTCAGGAAACAAATTTTATAACGCAATTGATAGGTAAGCTTGCTAGGGCATTCCCTAGTAATTCGGGTACGGCTACTAGAGCATACACATTTAATGATTTTTTTGTTGCAAAATCACAAAATTTGATTAATAATCCTATTGGGGTAGGTATTGTTTTGTCAATTTTGCTTTTTTTAAGTTTAATTATTATTTTAAGGCGGTATAAATCATTAGCTGATGAAAAAAATCATTGGATTAGTGTAGCATTGTTGTGGTTGTTATTTACATTTATTGGTATAAATAGTGTGACTTTTAATCTTCCTGTTGGTTTGTTTGCATTTAGGTTTTGGATGTTGTTTGCTATTCCTTTGTCTTTAATTGCAGCGCATGGATTCGTTTTTATAGTTGAACTTCTCAAACAGATGAAGGTGCCAAAGATAGCTACTATTTCTTTAATTATTATTTTGATATTCCTAACTTCTGGTCAACAAAAATATACATTGAATACTGCTATGTGGCTGCCAGGGGGTGTGTGGACTTCTAATGATGAGGTTAGCGGGTATATGTGGTTAAAAACCCTGCCAGTTAATACAAAGGTTTTTTCATATTCTGGCGATGAAATAGTTATTGGCCTAGATAAATTTAGCTGTATGTGGTGTGATAATCTGATAGAATTCAGGAAAGATTTATTATATCAAAATGTTTCTGAGCTTTATAACTGGCTGAAAAAAGAAAAATACCAGTATTTAGTCATGGATAGCATGTCTTATAGGGATCTTGTTAGACCATTTGGTGAAAATGAAACAAATGAGCTTCTTCCGAAAAGATTGCAGGAAATAATCAGTTCTGAAAAATTCCAGGTAGTTCATCAAACAAAGAGCATGGTTGTTTTTAAGTTGTTATAGGTTGTTGTGGTTGAATATGATTTTAAATACGCAGTTTAAATTTAAGAAACTATTTGAAAATAAAAGAATACTAGGCATAATTATAATATTATTGGCTGTTATAATTTGGGGCTTGTTGAATTCTAAATTTAGTTTTGATAAATATGATCCAACTTGGGATATGAGGGGGCAGTATGATATTAATAGTATCTTGGTAAAGGAATCAATTGTTGATAATCATCAGTTTCCTTTGTGGGTTCCTTATATTTATGGTGGTACACCATATTTTCAATACCCTCAGGCACCTGTTTTTAATATAGCAAATATACTTATTGTTTTGCTTCCTTCATTTAATGTTGCTTTTAATCTACTTGGGATGCTTCAACTTTTTATTATAGGTATTACAATGTATTTTCTAATTTGGGAGTTGAAATTAGACTATAAATACTCCATTATTGGGGCTTTTACATTTATGTTCAATAGGTATAATCTGAGTGCATTAACATCAGGGGGAGAATTACATTTTGATTCAATAGTTTGGCTTCCTGCAATCTTCTTTTTTCTTTTTAGGGCGTATAAGAATCAAGAATGGATTAAAAATTCTATTTTTGCTGGAATATTTTCTGTATTAGCATTCCATGCAGGAGATGTTTCTACCTTTACTTATATGTTATTCTTTATTTCTTTATTTTTTATCTTTTTCACATTAATTTCATTGAAAAAATATAAAAAAATGATATCGATCTTTATCGTATTTTCAATAGTTTTGTTTGGTTTATCTGCAATAAGGCTTTTTCCTTTAACGGATTTTGGCAAGGTTTCTGATTTAAGTGGTGTAAGGTCTTTTGAGTCTGCTAAGGGGTATCATATACAGTCAAATAGCTTGTTTGATCCTCTTGTTAAGATTGTAGTTGGGTTGACTACTGAAAATGGGCTTGAGTGGTCTAATGAGATTATGATCGGCATTTTTACATTTATTCTTGCTTTACTCGCTTTACCTTTAATCAAGAATAAATATGTCTTGTTTTTTGTCATTTCAATAGTTTTATTATCTAACGTAGCTATTGGTTCACATCTTTTTTATTTTTTATGGAAGTTTTTCCCAGGTTTTAATAAGCAGCACCATATAATCAGAGTAATTCATCTTGTTCCTTTTTGTTTTAGTGTGTTAAGTGCATTTGGCTTTAGTTTTTTATTTAAGAATATTGCTAGTAGGGTAAAAAAGAAACAATTTATTATTATGATATTCCTTGTTTTGTTTATATTGTTATTGATTGGATTGCCTTATGAGCCTCCAAATGAGAATTATAGGCGAATTAATATGGAAGAAGAGATGAATAGAAATGAGCTTATGGTTTATCTCAATGAATTTGAAGTGGGGAATTTGTTTAGGGTTCATCAATGGGACATGTTTAATCATATAGGTGGTGGGGGCCAATCAAGATGGGTACCTATGGGAATCTCAACTATACATGGTCAATTGAATACTTTTGAATCAGAGTATTTATTGCAGTTCATAAATCCTATTGCGTTTTCAAATCCATCAAAGATATTGGGGATGTATAATACTAAATATTTTTATTCAGATACTACCCTAAATAATTCGGATTTGGTCTTAACGAAAGAATTTGAGTCTTGCGACCCTTCTGTGTCTTTTAAGCCAGATGCTTGTGATGGGAATTTTGGTCCATATCTTTATTTGAATAAAAGATACGTGCCTAGGGCTTATAGGGTTAACAATACTATTCTTGTTCTTGGTGGTGAAAAAGAGACAGTAGATGCTATGTATTCAATCATATTGGGTAATGGATTTAGTCCTGCTAATCTTGCTATAATCCCCCTGGATATTAATGAGTTATATGAACAGGATGAATGGTTTTTATTGAAATTTGATGCGGTTATACTCCTTGATCAACCAAAAGATGTGGCTCAACTCAAGCAATACTCGAATAATGGCGGTATATTGATGCCCAATATATTTAATGGTGAAACATCATTAAAAAAAGGACAGATTGATGATCTACTAAATATGTATGCCTCTGATTATGGGTCAATTGAAATGATTAGTGTATCTGAATATAAGCCAAATAGTATAAGAATCGATTTAGATGGCAGTTCTGGTTTTGTTGTGGTAGCTGAGAAATACTTTTTGTATGATGGGTGGGGTGCTGATGATAATAGGGTGATATTAAGGACAAATGGTTTTTCAAGTGGTGTTTTTGTGGATAGTGATGATTATGAGATTGAATTTAGCTATTTTCCAAGGTCATTTAAGATAGGTATGATAATAACTTTGTTAACTTTGTTCTGTATATTGTTTTACTTTATTTTTTTATCTTTTAAAAACAAGCTACCAAAAGATATAAAAACAGATTGATATTTATTGAAGAATATTTAGGGGGTAAAATGAAAATATTAGTTACAGGTGGGGCTGGCCTTATAGGATCAGCATGTTGTAGGCTTTTTACTGAAAAAGGGCATGAAGTAATCAGTGTAGATAATAATATGCGGAAAAGTATTTTTGGTGATGATGCCGATAACCTAATCAATATTGAAGAAGAAAAACTTAACGAAAAGGTGGAGTTTGTAAAAGCAGATATAAGGGATAAAGATATCTTGGGCGAAATAATTAAGAAGGTTGATTCTATAGTTCATCTTGCTGCACAGCCATCACATCCTAGGAGCTTAGAGATACCTATGGAGGATTTTCAGATAAATGCTTTTGGAACATTGCAGCTCCTTGAGCTTACAAGAAATATTAATCCTGGAATTCCTTTTGCTTTTATGTCAACTAATAAAGTCTATGGGGATTATCCTAATTATTTTAAGTATAAGGTTGTTGGAAAAAGATACGAAAATGAGGCATTTGATAGTTTTGATGAAACTTTACCTATAGATAGATGCGGACATACTCCTTTTGGGGTCTCAAAGACTGCTGCCGATCTTTATACGCAGGAGTATGGTGTTAATTATGGGATGAAGACAGCCACATTCAGGGGTGGTTGTTTAACTGGGAAAAATTCAAGGGCTGTTGAGATGCATGGTTATTTACCTTATATTGTGAAATGTGCTTTGTCAAAGAAAAAATATAATATCTTTGGTGGAGGCTATAGGGTGAGGGACCAGATACATAGTTCTGATGTTGCATCTGCCATCTATGAATTTATTAAGAAACCTAAACCTAGTTCAGTTGGATTATATGGGCAGCCTTATAATTTGGGTGGGCAGAGACAAAATTCTGTCTCTATTTTTGAAACAATTGATGCAATAAAAATAAAGACTGGAGTAGAGCTTGATTTTGAGGAAGGTCCTGAAAGGGAATCTGACCATATATGGTGGATTTCAAATATGGCCAAGTTTAAGGCAGATTATCCTGGATGGAAGATGAGCAAGGATCTTGATTTTATTTTTAATGAAATTATTGAATATTATGTCAATAAGCTTAAACTAGGAATTGATTTAAAGGACCAAAGTTATTTTAAGAGTAAAATTGGGAAAGAATGTGAGGGGGATCAGTGATGGACTTAAGTATTATTATTCCTTGTCTTAATGAAGAAGGCAATATTGGGGAGTGCCTGAAGAGAATTCCGCAGATGCCTTATGAAACAGAGGCTATTGTGGTTGATGATGGGGGTAAAGATAGGACAGCAGAGATTGCAAGAAAGATAAAAAGTAAACATCTTAAACAAATAAGGGTAGTTAGTTACAGGACTAATAAGGGAAAAGGATATGCGTTTAGAAAAGGATTAGAAAGAGCAGAAGGTAAGGTTGCTATAATCCTTGATGCTGATATGACTTCTCCCCCTGAAGAAATTCCTAAGATAGTGAATCCCATATTTGAAGGAAAAGCAGAGTTTGTTAATGGTTCAAGATTAATATATCCTATGGAAAAGGGGGCAATGAAATGGATACATATACCAGGTAATAGGGTTTTTGCGTTGCTTGTTTCATTAATAATTGGGAAACACCTTACAGATACATTATGCGGTTTTAAGGCATTCAGGACAGATATGCTTACAGTGGATAAATTAAAAGAAGACAGCTGGATGGATTTTGAGCTTTTGATAAAAGCCAAAAGAAATAACTTGAAGATAATTGAGGTTCCAATACATTATAAGGCGAGAAAAGCAGGCAACTCTAAAATGAAAACATTCAGCCATGCTTATAATATGTTCATGATGCTTCTAAAAGCTTTAAGAAAAAATGACTTTTAAAAGAGTAGTGCTTATCAGGCCATTTCCTTTCTTTGCAAGGGAGATAAATGAGGCAACAAATTACCCCCCTTTGGGATTAGCTTATATAGCGTCATTTCTTGAATCAAAAGGGGTAAATTGTAAGATAATTGATGCAAATCTTCTTAGATTAGAAGATAATGAGATTCTAAAATTAATTGAGGATTTTGATCCAGATTTTATAGGTATATCATCTAATATAGCTTATGCTAAAGATGCAAATCAGATTTCTAAATTTCTTAAGAAAAGTATTGGAAAATTTGTTGTGATTGGGGGGCCTTTTGCAACTTCAATGGTAAAGGAGACCTTGGATGAATCAGAAGCAGATTGTGTTGTAATGGGGGAAGGGGAATTGGTGTTTTGGAATATTGTTAAGAATGAAGGAAATTTAGATGGTATGAGGGGGGTTAGCTATATTCGAAAGGGAGAAATAGTGAATAATCCAAGAGAAAGCCTTATTGAGGATCTGGATATGATTCCTTTTCCAGCTTATCATCTTCTTCCAGATTTGAAACTTTATGAAAGCAGGTCCAGGGAAAGTCCTGTTGCTCCTGTATTAACAAGCAGGGGTTGTCCATATCAATGTGTATATTGTAATAAGAATATTTTTGGAAGCAAGTTTAGGAAACGTTCACCAGAAAATATTATTGATGAAATAGAACTTTTGGTTAATAAATATAATGTTAAACAAATAGATATTTTAGATGATAATTTTACCTTAGATCTTGAAAGGGCAGAAAGAATATTAGATATGCTTATTGAAAGAAAGATAAAAGTGCATATAACATTTCCTAATGGGCTTAGAGCAGATAGGTTAACTAAGGGGATTGTATGTAAGATGAAAAAAGTTGGGGTGTATAAAGTAGGGGTAGGTATAGAAACTGGAGATCCAGGAATTATGAAAAATATAAAGAAAAATTTGGATCTTGATAAGGTTGTTCAGGCAATAATGTGGTTTAGGGAAGAGAAGATTACTGTTTTTGGGTTCTTTATGTTGGGTTTACCTGGAGATAATTCTGAGACTATGCAGAGAACAATAGATTTTGCAAAGAAAGCAAATCCACATATAGCAAATTTTGCAATCACTATTCCTATGCCGGATACAGAGCTTTTTGAGATGATAAAAAAACAAGGGAAATTTGTTAGGGATGCTTCTAGTGTTGATAAGGGGTATTATACTATTAATGAAGGGCATTATGAATTAGGTGATTTAAAGAGTAAAGAAGTATTGAAGTATCAAAGAAAAGCGTATACAAGCTTTTATTTCAGACCTTCAAAGATTTTTGAGTTTTTGTTTTTGATTAAGTCAATGAGGGAACTAAAATGGACTATACGGACCGCTTTGCCGCTACTTAAAGGCATTTTTAAATTTAGTAAAGATAATTAATGGGGATACTAACTTTAAATTCATAAGATTAATATAGCCTATTTTTGTCTGGTAAAATATGAATTCAAAAAAACCAAAAGTTGTTGAAATTGTGATGGGTATTGCTACTGGTTGTGGTGATCAGATATCCAAGAAACAGAGTTATATGCTCAATCCTTTGAGGGTATTGGAGAAAAGGGGTTTTTTGCCAGAACTGTGGACTTTGAGTAAAGGGAAGAATAAAGATAGAGATTCTTATGAAGGTATTAAAGTAAGGAAATTTCCTAATACATTCTCTTTGTTGTTGCATTTGTTTTTTGATAGGGATATAAAATTAGTATATGCTCAGGGGAGACCTTATCCCCCTTCATTATTATCACCCTTGTCTTTTAAGAAAAGTGTGTTGGTTACTCAGACTTATGAGCTTGGTTCTAATTGGCTGTTTAAGCGGATTTCTTTATTTTTTATGAATATGTTTACTAGGATATTTGCTTTAACACCTTATGAGAGGGAAGAATATATAAAAAATGGTTTGAGAAGTGATAGGGTTGTTTTTTCCCCACATGCTATAGATTATTCTTTTTTTTCAAAGAAGCCTAAAAGAAGTTTAGATAAGATACGTAAGGGGTATGGCATAGATAATGGGGATTTTGTGATTACTACTGTTGCTAATTTTAGGAAGTTTAAGAATCTTGATGTTATGGTAGAAGCTTTTGCATTGTTCAATAAAAAGGTAAAAAATTCAAAAATGTTGGTAGTGGGTAAGGATCAAACAAGGAACCCTCATTATAAGGAACAAGGGAGTGAGAGATATAAGGAAGTAGGGGATGTTCAAGAAGTTATAAAAAAATGGGGCATATCTGATAGTGTTATCTTTACAGGTGGTGTTGATTATAAAAAAGTAAGGGAAGCTTTGTACGTTTCAGATGTTTTTGTTAATGTTTCAGATCCAGAGGGGATGGGGATGGCTGTTTATGAGGCTGCTTCTGCAGGTGTTTCTTTATGTTTATCTAGTATAGGGTCATTTACATCTGTTTTTAAGGATATGGTGCTTTATTCTAGGCCGAGGGACAAGGAAAAACTAGCAGAGAATTATTTTCATTATTATAATAACAGTATTTTAAGGAATAATAGTGGAAAGAAATTAAGGCAGTATATGGTGGAATGGGATTATCCTATTGCTATAAAGAAATTTAATAATATATTTGATGAGATATTAGATTGATTATGTTGTTTTTTGGAGTTTATATTGTACTAAAACTTCTTTAGAAAGATAATGGATTTTGCAGTGAATAATGTAGTGTAGAATATGAAGTAAGGTATTGTCATATAGTGGAGCCAGCCAAAGAATGAAAGTATCAATGCATAGGTAAATATATAGCCTGTGCCTGCAATAAGCATTATAATCCATTCATCTAATCTAAGTTTAGGATATTTTTTTGATTTTCCAGATGGTTTTAACAAACTAAATTTGTACATAAGTGTTCTTTTAAGATATTCTGTTAAGTTTATTGATATTATGAAAAGACTTGTAAGTATACCTATGATTAAAAATATTATATTGTTGTTTAATTTGTATGAATGGAATCCTACAGCCAGAAAGAATAATGGCATTATGTTGTTGTGCCATATAGCTGATAAGAATCTGCCATATACAGATTGTTGGTTTCTTAATTTTGCCATTGTTCCGTCCATCATATCGAGAATTATGCAGAATTGGAGTAAAATTGTGGCTAATATTATCTTCCCATATGCTATAAGCCCAAAACTAAATAAAGTGAGAAACATCATGAATAAACTTAATTGGATGCTGGTTATACCTAAATAATAGGCTGGTTTGATAAGTAATCTTCCAATGGGTCTGGAGAAATATCTAAATACGAGGTCCCTGTCAATTTTATTAGGTATTTTTTTCTTCATTTTTTAATTATATTTGAATTACTTTATATACTTTTCATTTTTAATATACTGGGAGTTTTTTAGTCACCCATTTATACAACTTATAATCAATAGGGAATCTAAAGAATTTTAACTTCCATCTGATTTTACATAATAGTGTAGGTAATATTAATAATGGTGAGAAGCTCATAATTCTACCCCATGAACTGGTAGCTAGGGTGGAGTATTTGCCAATATTTTCTATAAGATAACGGTCTTTTTTATCAACACCTAAAAAATTACTATCAGCGCAATATTCTTTAAAATATGACAGCAAATCAAATTCACGTTTGGACCATTCTCTTAAGGTTTTAGGTTCTTTAAAACCGCAATCAAGACAATATTGATAAATAGAAGCACCAGGGAGGGGCATAAAAGGCACTGGCCCACGGATTGTTACGTCTGGATGTATTTTAATTATCTTATTGATCATATTTATTGTTTCAAATATCTCTTTTTTTGTTTCAGTAGGATAACCCACCATAAAAGTAATATTACAATGGATATCATGTTTTTTACAATAACTTACAGCCCTAAATACTTGTTCACTTGTAATACCTTTTTTCATATATCCTCTGACTCGTTCAGATCCAGATTCAACTCCGAATGTAAGGGATGTTAAACCAGATTTTTTTAGTTTTGTCATAAATTCATCATTTACATAATCATCTTTAAAATACTCTGCTCTAATATTTGTTGACCATTTTATATTTAATCCTTTTTTGATCATACCTTCAATTATTTTTTCTGCTCTTTTTTGATTTACAAAGAAATTTTCTTCTCTGAATATAATTTCTTCAATTTTGTATTTATCTTTCATTTTTTCCAGATCATTTAAAACAGTTTCAGCAGGTAAGGATCTCCAATTGTGCCTCCAACCTATTGTATCTATACAAAATCCACAACGGTAAGGGCAACCCCTTGAAGTCTCAAATTCAAGCATCCTTTTTTTCTTGAATTTCCTTTCTAGATCAAGAAGCCCATAATCTATATCAGAGAAAGCTTCGACTGGCAATGGTTTTCTTGGTGGATTAACTATGACTTTATTTTCTTTTTTATGTACTAATCCAGGGATATTTTCTACACTTTTTCCTTTTTCTAAAGAATCTATCAATTCAAAGAAAGTTGCTTCTCCTTCCCCACAAATGACATAATCAATAGCTGAATCTTCACATGTTTGTTTAGGGAATAGTTCACCATGGATTCCACCCCAAATTATTATTTTTCCTAGAGATTTTAGTTTCTCGCTCATGATTAAAGCATGTGTAATCTGGGCAGTCATCACACTTAGTCCAATGTATTTTGCTTCTTTGGTTTCATCTAATACATTTCTCATAGGATCATTTTCAAGTATTGTATTAATTATCTTAACAGAATATCCCCTTTTGATTACATAAGAACCTATAGATAACAAACCAAGCGGAGCAGCAATACCCCCTTTAACTTTCTTCCCAATTTCTGCCTGGGGATTAATCAATAGAACTTTAGCCATTCTCAAATTCCTTAAAACCTGTTCTTAGTTCAATAAATATTTTAGAAGTACCAATAATCAGGTAAAAAATAGCGTAAAGGCTTATTGCATAATGCAGTAAGTTAAATACGGAAAATAAGAGCATCACAAGCCAAAACATAGTGATTTTGGTGAATATGCCTATGATGAAGAATACTATTTTTTGTAAATGTGTTTTGTTCTTTTTCATTGCTAATGCAGGGGAGAATTCTTTATCTAATCCTTTCTTTGATTGTAGGATAATCTTGTATTTATTTAGTCTTACTATATTCATTATGAAGACCATTAAGATAACAAAAACACCCAAATAAATAAACAGGTTGTTGTTATAGTGATTGTATGCGTTAATACCTAGCCCTAAAAAAACAAAGGGCATAGCTATTTCATGGTATAGGCATTCGAGGTATACACCATATAATGACTTTTGTTTTTTGTATTTTGCAATATCACCATCAACAAAGTCGAGAATTACTGAAAAGAATAAGATTAGACTTGCTATTACTGAATATGTATAATTGTTAAATGTAAATAAAAAAGCAGATATAAGTGGTAGGAAAAGATTTACAAAACTAACTTGGTTTGCTGTAATTGGTGTATAAAGTAGGGGTTTGGCTAAAAATATTGAGAGATATCTGAATGTTCTGGATAATATTGGTTTGTTCTTTTCAGCAAGAAGTTTATTGAGTTGTTTTATTGATGATACCATTTTATTTTTCTGATTTTATGTGATTAAATGAGTTTTTTGGACCATTTAAATAATTTATGTATCTGAAGTCATCTTCCTAAAAACCTGTTTAATACACTGAATATAATTTTAGGGTTTTTGAACAGAAACTTTATTGCTTTTGTAGGGTGATATAAGTAGTTGAGGTAATTAGCTCTTATCAATCTTTGATTTGCTTTTTTTAGATATTCAGGGGAGAAGTCTTCTGTTTTTATTAAACTTGTACCATATGCTGCAGTAGCTTCGGATAATGCTTGGGGGGTTATCTCTTTAGTAAGATATGAGTTTTCTTTGCATATATTGTAAAGTCTTGTACCATAAAGTGGGGTTGCGTAGAAAGCTCCACCTTGCATCACATTATATTTTCTTTGGAGCATTAGGGCAAATTTAATTGTTTTTTCTATATTCTCTTTTCTCTCTCCAGGAAATCCAATAACATAAAATGCACTTAATGGTATATTAAATTTCTTACATATCCTTGCCATCTTAATGGCGTTTTCTAGTTTAAGATTTTTTTGAATTATATTGTCCAGTACTGACTGATCTCCTGATTCTACACCCATTGTAAGTTTGGTGCATCCTGATTTTTTCATCTTCAAAGCGATTTCTTCATTAAATCGATCTGCTCTAACGCCATTAGGGGTATCCCACTTGATATTAAGGTTATTTTCAATAATGCCGTCCAAAATTTTTCCGCACCTTTTTAGGTCTAAAGTAAGATTGTCGTCCTCAAAATGGATATGTTTAATTTTGTATTTGTTAACTACATGTTTTATGTGGTCTATAACATATTGTGCAGAGTGGGGTCTCCATTCCTTGCCCATATGGCAGTGGATAGAACAAAATATACAGTTATAAGGGCAACCCCTGCTGGTAATTATTGAAATGCTTCTTTCTTCATCTATAGACCTAGAGTATATTCCTTTTTCAGATAAAGATAAATATTTTTCCATATCTACTAAATGGTAGGCTGGAAATGGCAAGTCATCTAGATTTTTTATAAATCTTAATTTTTTGTTTTCAATTATATTATCATTTTTTCTATAGATGATTCCATCAATATCTGTTATATTCTTTTTGCCATCTATATGATATAATAAATCTGAAAAAGAGTTTTCTGCTTCACCTAGTAGGGCAAAATCAATATGCTTATTTTTTTTCATAAACTCTTTTCCTTTTACAGTTACGTGGGGTCCCCCAATCACAAGTGGGATAGTAGGATATATTTCCCTCATAGCTTTGGTGGTTTCTACAGCATCAATTATCTGGGAACTAAAAAGATTCGAAACACCTATAATATTTGGCTTGAATTTCTCAACTTCTGATTTAATAATTTTTAATGGAGCGCCGTATCTTCTTCTAGAGTTGTCTATTGTTTCTAGAACAGCTTCATCCATTACTAATGAGTCTATTATCTTGACATCGTGGTTTTTTTTTTCTAGAAATGAGGCAAGATACATTATCCCTAAAGGCAAGCCTATATCCACATTAGATACAGAAGAAGATTTTTCATAATAGGTTCTTCCAGGATTAATTAAACATACTCTCATCTCAATTAATAGTAAAAAAGGAGAATATATTAAGGTTGTGGTTAAGTTTTCTGATGTAGATATTTAAGATTTGGGTAAGAATGATTTTATCAATTTAATCTCTTCTTTTCCTATGCCCCCTATTGAGATTAGTGCGATAAAATAAGCAACAGCAGCAATAGGTATTATGTATATTGCATGTAAGAATTTGATATATGGTATCAAAACACCCATGAGTATACCTGCAATTATTGGTTTGTAACTTATTTTTATCAAATTTAATGGATATCCATGTTTTCTTGTGAAATAATACAATAGGCAGAAGTTAATAAACTGAGTTATTACTGTTGCTGTTGCTGCACCTATATAACTTAATTTGGGGATTAGAATAAAGTTTAGGATTATATTTGATAATGCACAGATACCTGCAGATAAAGTAAATAAATGCTGTTTGTTTATGGAGTTTAGGAAGAAGCCCATTACTTGGTTTATAAAAACAAGGAATAGTGACCATGATAAAATTTGGAGTGCTATGCTGGACCCAATAAAGTTCTCTTTGTAGATTAATAGGATTATGCGTTGTGATAACAGGCTTATTCCAATACTTATCGGTATTCCAATTGAAAGAAGATAATAGAACGTTTTTTTGTATAATAATTTGGATAGGTCTTTTGCGTTTATGTGATAGAATCTGGATAATGCAGGGAAGCTTGCGCTCATGATTACAGTGGGGATAAATGTGAGGGCTCCAATCAGTGTGGAGGCTGCATTATACCAGCCGGTTACTACATAACCCTTCATACTTGTAAGCATTACTGTGTCAATGCGGTAATATATTCTTTGGAATACCATTGTTAGCCAGAATGGGATGGAGTTTTTAATCAGGATTTTCCAGAATTTTACATCAATTTCAATGGAGATTTTAATGAATTTTTTGTAAATAATCCAGAAACGGAATACAAATGAACTCAATTTTGCTAATATTAATGCTATGACTAGTGTATGTATGCCATAACCACTTATGAGGGCATATGACCCCAGAAGTAATGCTAGGCTTTTATCAATGATTGTAGAATATATGCCAAATTCATTTCTTTCATACGCTTTGAATATTGTGCCCATCAATGTATTGAGTACTGCAAAGAATTCATGTACCATTACAAGGAATATTAATAGCATGATTTCTTTGGTTTTTGGAAAGTTCCATGCGATTATCGCTAGGATAATATAAACACTAATCAGAAGGAAAAGTTTTAGCGTAAAAATATTGTCTGCAAGTTTTTTGGCTCGGGTTTTGTCTTTTGCAATCTCTCTAAACATATATGTAGTAAGTCCAAAATGCGAGAACATGATAAACAGACCGATAAAGGCAAAAGCAAAAGAATATTTTCCAAACCCAGCACTACCTAAGTACCTTGTTATTATTATAACTAGGATAAATGACATTACTTTGTCGATTATATCCTTTGAAAACAAAAAACCCGTGTTTTTTGCAATCTTTTTTGCTGATGACATTTAATATTAAAAAAGTAAATTATATTTATAAATGATTTGTTTTTTACTTATTTTTTAGTTACTTTAAGTAATAACCTTATAGTAAACTGTAATTTATGCTTTAAATTAACTATTATGTATTATGAATTAATAACATTTATATATCGACAATTACTCCAAAATATTGATTGTAAGGGCATTAGGTGATATATTTGGCGCATTTTTATGAATCGATATTGATAGATACTGTAGATGGATTTCAGTGTAAATCTTATGCAAATGAACATCCTGAAGGATATGTGATAGTAAAACCTAAGTATATTCCTCAGGATGCGATAAAAGGAGAAGGTCTGAAGTATCGGTTTCTTTTTGAAAAATGTTTTGTAAGATTCAATCTTTTTGCAAAAAAGGATAATGTTAATGAATATCTAAAGCAGTTTAGACAAAAATTTCCTGATTATATACATGATTCTAAATTTCATGATAACTGGTTCTTTGTTGTTCCTAAAAGCAAGATAAAAAAAGTACATGATAGTAGAAAAGGGCTTCAAGAGCTTTTGAAAGTGCCTAAAAATGACCTAGATAAGTATCTTACTCTTGTTGTTGAATTGGTTGAATTATTGACAAATAGTGGAGTTAAGTCTACTGATTTAGGGATAACTCATTCTACTCTACTTGGAAATTATACTCCAGGTAGATCTGATATAGATTTAATAGTATATGGCAAAGATAATGGGTGGAGAGTACTTGATTATTTGAAGGATGCAAAGCATTCTTTGTTAAAATGGAAAACTGATGAAGAATGGGCAGAATATTATAAAGAGCATAAGACTTCAGAATCATCTCATTTTACTGAGGAAGAATATGTTAAGCATATGAAAAGAAAGAAGTATGAGGGCATGTTTGGGGATACAGTTTTTACATTGTTTACTGTTGAAGAACCAGAAGAGACTTGGTTTAAGTGGGGAGAAGAGAAGTATGAGCCTATGGGACTTGTTACAGTGAAAGGGAAAGTTATAGATCATTATAATAGTCATGTAAGGCCAGGATATTATGAGATTATAGATGGTAAAATAACAGATAATCATGGAAAAGATATGGATGTTGATGGTTCTTTAGGGATTAAGAGGGTAGTTACATATTCAATCCCATTTGTGCAGCAAGCTTTGACCGGGGAAGAGATAACTGCATGCGGGTTGCTTGAATTGGTGACTCCCACAATTGGTGATAGATATTATAGGGTTGTAATCGGTTATTTCGATGCTTATGTTAGTGATAGGAGGGAGGCTGAGTTTATTAAATCTGGATTGTAAAAATGCATTTCTACGAATCTACAATAATAACAACCGTTGACGGAATTCATTGCCAAGTATATGGGAATGAACATCCTGAAGAAGGGATTTTAGTCAAGCCTAAGTATATACCTACTGATAAGATTTCATGTGATTTTTTACCCTACAGGTTTATTTCTGGAAAGAAGATGAACAGACTTAATCTTTGGATAGATAAAGATGAGCTTAAACAATATATTCAAACATTTACTGGAGCTTATTCTGAATATATATTCAAGAGCCCAATACATGAAGAAAGTCCATTGTTCTTTATTGTTTCAAAGAATAATATAGAAAGGATTTATTCTCCTAAAGAAGGACTTGCTGACCTTATGAGTATGCCTGAGAGAGATTTGGATGAGCATCTTAAGACAGTTGCCCAGTTTGTTTCATTTATTCTTAAGAGCGGCCTAGAATTAAAGGATTTTGGTATTACCTATTCTACCCTTATGGGGCATTACTCTCCTAATATATCTGATGTAAATATAGTTGTATATGGTAAGGAAAACTTCTGGGAATTGATGGAGTTTTTAAAAAAGAATGATCATCCAGATTTAAGATGGAAGACTTATGAAGAATGGGAAGCTTTCTATAAGAAAAGAAATAGACATGTTATACATAAGAAAGAGATATATATTGAGAATATGTATAGGAAAAAATCTGAAGGTTTCTTTAAAGGAACTTTGTTTGTAATATTTGCTGTTGAGAATGAAGATGAAACTTGGTTTAAGTGGGGTGAAGAGAAGTATAGGAAATTAGGGATAGCTAAATTTGAAGGGCTGGTTAAAGATAATAAAAGTTCGGTTGTGAGGCCTGGTTGTTATACAATTTCTAACTCAAAATTCATTTCTGGAGATGATTCCTGCAAAGATTTGCTTATAGATAAAATTGCTTTTTATTCTAGGGATTATTGTATGCTTGCTTATGAAGGGGAGACAGTTGAGGTAAGTGGGGTGGTTGAAGAAGTGACCCCTATTAAAGGGGGGAAATATTATAGGGTGGTTGTAGGATATTTTGATGCTTACCTGAGTGAGAGGAAGAATGATGAGTATATCAGGGTAATTGGGGATTAAAATGTATAAATCTGAAGAAGCTGATAAATTATTTAATGAAGATGTTACTCTTGTTGATGGATGTAATCTGTGTAAAGAAGTCAAATACAGTATTGGTGAAAAGACTGGATATGGTGCAGTGATATGCAAGGTAGGAAATTTAAAAGATGGGTGGTTTGCTACTTTATCTCCAAAAACTGGGGGAGACCTCAAGTTAGATTTTACAATACAGTTGATGCCTTTTTCTCACCTTACTCATTTTTCTCAAATAAGTTTTTATCCTAAATTAGCTGAAAATTATGGTGTAATATTTTCTAATATATGTAGGGCAATGACTGTAGTGATGATACAGGACCAAGAATTAAAGGCTATATCTGAAGATAGGGGGATGGCGATTTCTATAGGCACATATGGAAAATGCACGACATGGAAAGAAAAAAAAGAGCATTTACATATCAAAATATATCCTTTTAGGGGAAATATTGGGCAGCCAAGTACTGTTGATAGTTCTTTTGGAAGAAAAGAAGTGATTAAGGATTCTACTGGGGGGGAGTTTGTGAAGATGACTCCAGTTCAAAAAGTAAAAATAGGGAAAGAAAGATTTGATAAGCTTGTGCTGCTGCTTATAGACATATTGAATGATTAGGAAATGATGGGAATTTAAATGATAGACTTACATAATCACACTATATCATCAGATGGAGAATTAACTCCTGAAGAACTTGTTGATTTTGCTATTGAAAAAAAGCTAAGTGCTATTGCTATAACAGACCACGATTCTTTGGGTTCAATAAAGAAGGCAATTGATTATTCTAAGGGTAAAAATATAGAGATAATATCTGGTGTAGAGCTAAGCTGTGACGATCCTTTATTCAATTATGATAAGATAGATGTTATAGGATTATTTGTCGATTCTAATAATAATAGATTGGTTGAATTAATAAGGCACATAAATGTCAAAAGGGAAGGGAATAAGAAAAGGATAATCTCTAAATTAAAGAGCTTAGGTTATGATATAGAATATTCAGATGTTAAAAAGACAGTCAAAGGAACATTTGGGAGGCCGCATATTGCAAGATATTTGATAAAAAAATATCCTGAAAAGTTTAAATCTGTCGGGGAGGTTTTTGATAAATTAATAGGTAGGGGGAAAGAAGCTTTTTTAGAGACTAATCATAGGGTATCAATTAAAGATGTTATAGATATTATTAAAGGGGCGGGCGGTATTTCTATATTGGCGCATCCAGGGATATACCCAAAAGAAAATTCAATTAAGATTATTGATTATTTTATTGAAAATGGTGGACAAGGCATAGAGACATATTATCCTTATCATATCATAAGCCCTAAACTAAATTTGGATAAAGAAGGAAATACGAAACTTATAGAGTTTTATAGGGGAATTGTAAAGTCTAAAAACATCTTAGAAAGTGGGGGTAATGATTATCATGATAATGAGAGGTCTACATTAGGTGAGATTGAGATAAGTGACGGGATTTTGGAGAAAATACGTAATAAGGCCAACGGGGGCTCTTCTGATGTTGGACCTGGGTGGACTTTGTGGTTTACTGGTTTACATGGATCTGGAAAATCTACGATTTCTGAAAGATTGAGTAAAATATTGAAAGATAGGGATGTATCTTTTGTTCTTTTGGATGGAGATGAGTTAAGAAAGAATCTATCTTCTGATTTAGGCTATACATTAGGTGAAAGGAACGAGCATATGAAGAGGGTTGCTGAGTTGTGTAAATCAAGTTCTAATGGGGGAAAATTGGTTATAGCATCTGTTGCTTCACCTACATATCAATCTAGGGAATATGCACGGAAGATATTGGAAAAGTTCTTTTTAGTCTATGTCAAATGTTCTTTGGATGTGTGTGAGAATAGGGATGTCAAAGGGCATTATAAGAAAGCAAGAGATAATCATAAAGGTTTTGAGAATTTTATTAGTGTTTCTTCAAAATATGAAGAGCCTAAATCTCCAGATATAGTATTAGATACTGATAAATATTCTGTTGAAGAGTCTGTTCAGAAATTAGTTGATAAGTTAGAGGGGAAAGGGATAATTAAATAAGTGTGTAATAGATTTTGATAAAGTTATGATGAAAAAAAGTTATCTTGTATGTAACACTAGTGATTTTCACTTAGAAAATTCTGCAAATGTTGTATTGGAGTTTATATCTGAGAATTTTCCTCATATTGATGAATTTGTGTTAGTTGGAGATAGAAGCGTTGATCCAAATTTTTCTGAAACTAATGGTGAAAATCTACTTAGAAAATCTAAATTAATGGCTAAAGAACAAGGTAAGAATTATGTGGAAGCTGAAAATATTGAGTGGAGGGGTAAATACAAACAGGTATTAATCAAACAGTGGTTGGGAGTTTTAGAGCCAACACGAAGAATGCATAAATTAATTGAGGGATATGTAAATAGTGGGAAAATTCCACAGATTTTAGATCTTGGGGGGAATGATTGGGATAAAGAAAAAAGGATAAGAAAAGCGTATGAGTTATTACCCCCTAAAAAATCCAAAGGGGAAACATTGTTTGATATTTTGGATAATTCACATGCGTTTCGCAAATTAATCAATATAGAGTTTAAAGTTATAGGCAAAACTCTTGAGATTAATATCCCTTACATAGAGGAGAGAACTGATAACGAATTAAGGGCATATACTTTAGAAATTAAATCTATTTTAGATAAGTGCGGCGGGGGAGTAACTCAAATTGTTTTTAGAAGTCATTCAAATTCTGATCCTAAGTTGAGATTGGAGAAAAGGAATTGTTGGTATATTCCTATATTCAATTATGCAAAAAAAGTCAGTCCAAATTCTAAGATTTTACATATTTTTGGACATTGCCATAAATTGTTGAAACCATATAAATATAATGGAGTTCTCTTAGTCTCAGTTGGTTATGGGAAGAAAGAAGGATTACAAAGAGTATTTATCCAGGATTATCTGAATCCTGAGAATGATGTGATAAAAGATTTAAAGATAAAATATTAGTTATTTTTTATTGGTTCTTTTTTATCTTTTATTTTACCGATATTCCCTAATATTTCTTTAGGATGAGTTATATAATATTCAAGGACAATCGCATCTTGTTCAGGTGTTGGGCTATATGTGTTGTCATAGACAATAGCGTCTTCTGCTCCAGGGTATTCTTTATGAAAATGATCTAGTTTAGAGTAATCTTCTATGGTGGGATAGGTTTCTTTTTCTTCATCGGGGAGAATTTTATACATCCTTTCAGCTCTTTTCATCATCTCTGCTTGTATGTAGAATTTCCAGTCTGCGTTTGGGAAAACTCTTGATGTCATGTCTCTTCCTTCGAAAATAAAGTTTCCGCTCTTGGCAATCTCCCTCTGCAGTTTTGTTATTATTTCAGTAACTTCAGGTATGTTTCTTCCAAGGTAGGATGTTACTGAGTCAATTTTTTCATTATGGGTATATGCTTTTTCTGTTAAATCTTTTCCATCGATAAAGATTTTTGTTTCTTTGTCGATCTGTTTTACTTCAATATTTATCTCTTTTGCAATTTTTATTATTGCTTCTTTGTCTTCTTTTTCTATTTTTACTTCTATAACTTTAAGTGCAATTGCCCTAAATATAGCTCCAGTACTGAGGTAATTGTATCCTAATCTTCTTGCTAAGCATTTTGCGGTTGTTGTTTTTCCAACACCATATTTTCCATCTATTGCAATTATCATCTTATTGAGTTATCAAGTGTATTTTTAAAAACTTATCGATTCTTGTTTAATAAAGTTTAAAAACCCAGAATAAGTCCTAAGTAGTATTGAGACGTGACTTTATATTTTAGATAATTAGTTTGAATAATAATTTAAAATGGGACTTTTTAAAGAATATGCAAAACCTGCAGATTATAAATTCCTTCATAGGAGGATAAATAGATTTCTAACTCTTCCTTTTATCTGGGTTTTTTTGAAATTAAAGGTGAAGCCAAATACAATAACTTTTCTTGGCACTTTTATCTCTTTTGTTGGGTTGTATTTCTATTTCATATTCTTAAAGATTCCAGCAGTTATATTATATTTCCTGGGTTTTATATTAGATTGGTGCGATGGTCCTGTTGCTAGAGTTACAGGGCAAACTTCAAAGGTTGGTGCAAAATTAGATTTGATTACAGATATCTTTACTATTAAGCTGTTTCATTTTATATTGCCCTTGGGCTTATTTTTTTATTATGGGGAATTAAATATACTTATAGTGGCTTTCTCTTTGGTTACCTTGATGGTCATAAGGGATTACATCACTTTAATTATTCATCCAGGGGATAGGGGTAAGAATTATTATTATTGCGAAGCCGTATGTTCTTCTGATACATATCAATCTTCAAAACAAGGTTTAAAGTCAAAATATTCTCTTTTATCTAAAATTATTGTTGCACTTATCAATTTTAATTATTATATTTTTCCTTTTATTGTGTTATTTAATTTGAAGATTATCTTAATTTTTTATTTTCTTAATATTTTTGTTGAGTTAGTTAGGATAATATTTAATGTTAGATCAACTTTTTTATCTACAGATTCAGTTAAGAAATAGTGAGTTGATTATTTCTTTAAATATCATATTCCGAGTATAGTTTAAAGTGTTGTTTAGCTATGTTTTTCCAGTTTGCAGCTTTTTTGTATCTGTCAATTCCTTTTTTATAGCTACTATAATTTTTGAATACTGTTTTAATGCCTTCTGCAAGTGCTTTTGGGTTTTTTGGTTTGATTATTTCTCCAAATTTAAATAATTCAACCATTTCATACAGTGCTCCAATTTTAGTTACAATAACTGGGAGGTTCCATGCAACTGAATTATGGAGTATTCCTGATTGGTATGGGGCCCATGTGTGGGGCAATACTGCACAATCAGCTTTTTTGTAGTATTTTTCTTTATCTTCTTCGTCAATCCATTTAAAGTCTGTTTTTATATTTGATTTTGAATTATTTATTGCAGACAATACACTTTTTCTTGTTTCTTTGTTAATAAAATTTCCTGCTATAGTTAAATTATAATCTGGGAGATATTTCATTGCCTTTATTAGATAAGGGACGCCTTTGCCTTGTGAAATCATACCAAAACAAAGGATGTTTTTTTTATTTATTCTTTTTGGTATTTTATTTAATCTTAATCCATGATAAATTACAGTTATCTTGTTTGTTTTGTATTTCCTTCTTAGAAATTCTTTTTGTTGGGGGCTATGGACAATAATTTTATTGGCTCTTTTTATAATCTGTTTTTCAATAGCTGTAAGGGTTTTGTTTCTTAGACCTTTGTTTGAGTAATGGACTTCGTGAAGTGTTACGATTATGGGTATTGGAAGATCTAATGATTTTATTAAATTATAGTTTAAGTTATATTTTCCAAATAATGTGGGAACGTATTGTATGTGGATTAAGCTTAGTTTTTCTTTTTTGATTATTTTTTTTAAATCTTTTTTTAGGGAAAATGATTTGAAATCGGTTATATAGTCTGATTTGCTTCCTTTTCTTCCTATGGTTATTATGTGCTTTTTGTTTTTTTCCATCCCTTTTAAGAGGTTATCTGAGTATATTGCTATACCATCTTTTTCAGGTAGAAATGGACTTACTAAACCTATCTTCAACATTTTGCAATTAAACCTTTTTCTTCTATTATTATATCTATATATGGATATTTGCTTTTATTCAAAAATGGTTTTGTCTTACAGATATTTGCTTCATAACTTACGCCTTTTTTAAATAGTAGCCAAGAATCTTTTACAGCAATAATTCCATATTCTTTTTTGTTAAATAATATTCTTAATTCTTCAGAACTAAATGGGATGGAACTCCTTTTTGGATCAGTCAATGCCTTACTGAGGTCCATAACTAAATAATCTGTGTTGGGGGTTAATCCTTCTATAAAATGTCTCAGCTGATATATTTCATTCCTTCTGCTTAGGTGGGGTATTGCCCAATTTGGAGCTGCCACAGAGGCATCTTCCGGTATCATACTTAAAATTTCATTACCTGCTTTTACATAAGGTGTGTTGATATTAAAATTATTTACATCATAGAGTATTGCAAATGGTCCAAAAAATATATTGGCAAGTATTGTGGTGGATAGTACGCCGATGGAACATGCTATTATGATGCCCTTACTATCTTTTTTGGACTTGATTAATTTGGGTATTCTGCTTATTCCAATTACAGTGGCTGCTAAAACAAATCCAACTAAAGGTATTTGGTGGTGGTATACAATTTCTGAAAGGGAGTTTTTAGTGTATAGGAGAATTATAGCTAATTCAGTTATTCCTAGGAAAAGATATTCTGGGGCAAATAAAGCAAACAAACCAAAAAAGACTGAGGCAGAGAATAAAATCAAGAAAGCGAATTTATTTAGAGTAAATAAATATTTGGCAGAATATACTGGATTTAGTAGGATGATTTTTATTGTCTCTGTGATACTTTCTCCGAAGTAAGAGTTTCCACCTTGAATATAAACATATGAATCACCGTGGAATAATGGCACTAAGATATTAATATTAACTAAGAACCATGTAATCCCTAATAATAAAATACTAATTCCAATTATTCTTTGTTTTGAAAATAATTTTTGGATTGATATTTTTTTGAATCTAGTGAATCTTTTACTTCCTTTCATGTCTATAAAGAATATAAAAATACCAAATGGTATCATAATAAGGGCAAAATATTCTTTGCATATTGCTGTGAAAACTAATGATATAACTAATAATTTGTATTTTCTTTGGGTTAGGGCATAAACTGCAAGAATAATAAATGGGAGGGGCAGAACTGTTGTATGGAAATCAAAGAGTAGTGCATATTGTATTGCTGGGTGGGCAAGATATGTTAAACATAGAATGAGAGCTGCAATCTCATTTTTTAAAATCTTTTTTGCTAGAATATAAATAATAAAAGCACCTGTACTGATAAAAATAGCCTGAATTATAATTAAGATTATTGGTGTTTTGAATAAGGCATATATCGGTAAGATGATGAATAAAATCCATTCTATGTGGTCCCCTAATAGATGAAATCCTATTAATGAGTCAAGCATTTTTCCATTTTCGTAGCCATACATTGTTTGGTCATAAGCTCCAAGATCATAACCTGTAGAGAAAAATGATTCGTGTTTTAATATGCTTAATGTTGAGAAAGTTATGAAGAAAATTAGTGTGCAGATTATTGCGATATTTCTTAATGATTTTTCTTTTTTTGGTGATATTTCTAGAAATAGTGCTTTGAGAAATATAAACGACCCAAATGCAAAGATAAATATTACGGTAGATGGAATATGTATAAACTGAACAAACCGTGAATCTAAATTACTTACTAGATACCTTAACGGAAAAAAACAAAGAACAATGAATGGGATATAGGTTAGTGCATCTTTTCTTAGGATCTTGCTAAAATCTTTTTTTTGAATCGACGAAACAATTTTGCTATAAGCTAGCCAGAGCATGTGGAGCGAGACGATTAAAACAATAATGAGGTGGGTTATAATCTTGGCATTATTCAAACCAATTTTAAATCCACTGGGCATAATATCATACAAGAAAAAAGCAACTATGATGCCTATTATACTCAGTATCACACTGCTTGTTAAGTATGGCGTTTTTCTCATGTTATTCACTTCTTGTTTCGGCATACAAAGACGCAATAGTCAGAGATACCATTGATGATCTTGAATTGTTTCTTTATATTAAACTGCTTTGAAATGATTTTTTCATAAGCACCTATTTTTCTTATATATCTTCCTGTATCTAGGTAGTGCATTAATTTGCCGATTATATTAATTTTTGAGGTAACAGGTATATCCTCCATGATGAGTATTTTGGTATTGCTTTTTGATAATCTTTTTGCTTCTTTTAGTATATTGTCAGCGATTTCATCATTAACATGATGGAGTATGCCCAAAATCAGTATATTGTCAAATGAGTTATCTGGAAATCTGATATTTTGAGCATCCATTACAAAAAAATTGCTTTTATGTCGTTTCTTTGCATTATATACATACTTTTTAGATATATCAATTCCATTGTATTGTTTTGAGTCAAAAAGTATTGAATGTTCTCCCGTACCACAGCCTATGTCTAATGTTTTTTTGTTTTTGTCAAGTTCATTGGATATTATCTTCCTTGAAACAGTATAATTGCCTTCAAAGATAGCCCTTACAAAATTAAGTAAAATCGGATTGCTAAAAAGCTTATCTATTATCTTTTTTAAGAATTTCATTTTATTTGATTGTCTTTAGTTTTTCCCACCAATTTATGTTTTTTTTGTACCAATATATTGTGTCTTTTAATGCATCTTCAAAATTATGCTTTGGCTTCCACCCTAATTTATGTATTTTTGTGCAATCCAGAGAATATCTCCAGTCATGGCCTAGTCTATCTTTGACATATTCTATATCAGATTTATCTTTGTCCATTTCTTTTAGTATGGAATTTGTTATCTCTATATTTTCTTTTTCATTCCCCCCGCCAATGTTGTATACGTCCCCTATTTTTCCTTTTTCAGCTGCAAACCATATTGCTTCGCAATTATCAACAACGTAAATCCAGTCTCTTATATTTTTTCCAGTCCCGTAAAGTGGAACTTTTTTGCCTTCCATCAGGTTTGTGATGAATAAAGGAATTACTTTTTCAGGATATTGGTGGGGTCCGAAATTATTAGTGGTCCTTGTTATTATCACAGGCATATCGAATGTAGTATGGTAAGAGAGGCACATTAAATCAGCAGCTGCTTTTGAAACAGAGTAAGGTGAACTTGGTTTTAGGTTATCAGTTTCTTTGAATGAGTCTTCTTTTGTGCTGCCATATACCTCATCAGTGCTTATTTGGATGAATTTCTTTATGTTATTTTTTCGTGCTGCTTCTAATAAAGTGTGTGTTCCTAAGGTATTTGATTTTGTGAATACAAATGGGTCGTTTATTGATCTATCTACATGGGATTCTGCGGCAAAGTTGAAGATTATGTCTATATCTTTTGTCAGGCTGTTTACAAGTTCAGCGTCACAAATATCCCCTTTTATGAATTTGTAGTTTTTGTTATTTTCTATGTCTTTTAAATTCTCCAGATTTCCAGCATATGTTAATTTATCCAGATTGATTAATTCTATGTCTGAATATTTGCTTAATATATTTCTTATAAAATTAGAACCAATAAATCCTGCTCCACCTGTAACTAATATTTTCATAATATTACCTCTGAATTTTCTCCCAGGACTAGTTTATGACCTTTTGGCAGCTTGTTTTCATATATAAGTTTTGAGTGCCTTCCAATAAGGCTGTTTACTATTTTTTGATTAAAGTTTATTTTACAATCACCAACTATGATAGATGATTCTATCTCCCCATTAGTTATTTCTGTGTTATCTCCTATAGATGTATAAGGGCCTACATAGCTGTTTGGTCCTATTTTACAATTATTTCCGATTATTATTGGACCTTTTATTACAGATCCTTCTTTTATTATGCTGTTTTTGCCTATACTTACTTTACCTGTAATTGAAACACCCTCTTCAATTTCGCCATACCTTTTTTCTTCTAGGTCAGCAAGAACCAAATGATTTGCTCTTAATACGGCTCCTGTTGTTCCAGTGTCATCCCACCAGCCAGTCACTATATGGGCTTCTACTTTATGATCATTTGAGTTTATCATTATCTCAATTGCATCTGTTAATTGAAGTTCTCCGCCTTTTCCGGGGTTTACTTGTTTTATGATATCAAATATATTCTTTTTGAAAAGATAGACCCCTACAATTGCCAGGTTGCTCTTTGGATTTTCTGGTTTTTCTTCAACATTTATTACTTCATTTCCTTCTAAAACAGCAACTCCATATTTTTGAGGATTATCTACGTTGCAAAGTAGGATAGATGCTTCTGCGTTTGATTTCTTGAATTTTTCAACAAAGTTATTTATGCCTTCTTTTAATATATTATCTCCAAGATAAACAACAAAATTATCATCTTTTATGAAGTCCTTTGTAATAGAAACAGCATGCGCTAAGCCTCTTGGAGCATCTTGTTCAATGTATGTTATTTTTACATTCCATTTAGAACCATCACCGCAAGAATCAATTATTTTCTGGATGCGATCTTTAGTATAACCTACTATTATCCCTATTTCAGTTATTCCTGCATTTTTTATGTCTTCGATTATATAATGTAATACTGGTTTGTTGGCTATTGGAACTAATTGTTTTGGGCCAGTGTGGCTTATAGGTCTTAGTCTTGTTCCTAGACCCCCAGCAAGTATGATTCCTTTCATTTAAACCCCATAGGGGGGATTTATTGACCTATATAAATCTTATGGATGAGTTGTAGAGTGATGTTTATTTAGACACTTTCTGAAGTTATTGCATATAAGCAAAGTTTAAAGAAATCTACTAGATTTAGAGTTATTAATAATTTAAAAATTTTTTTTGGTTTTATAAATGTTTTCCTGTATCCAATTTTAATATACTTGTGCACTTCTTTTTCTGTTAAATTAGCAACTTTGTGTTGTATGCTCCCATAAAATAATCCCTGATCATTTTTAGATTCTGTATCTAATTTCAGTTCCATCATTTTATAGAGTTCTGTTCCTGGAAAAGGCATGACCCTTGTAAATTGTGTTATATCTGTATCTAATTTTTCAGCGAAATTTATTGTGTTTATCAAATGCTGTTTTGTTTCCCATGGAAATCCCATCATAAAATAAGAGTGGGTTATTATACCTAATTCTTTACACCATTTAACTACCTGTTTGATTTTGTCTAAACTAACGCCTTTTTTCATTTTAATTAATGAATCTTGGTTTCCACTTTCTGGTGCAACACCAACTAGCCAAATCCCTGCTTTTTTTAGTTTGAATAATAACTCTTTTGTTATATTATCTACTCTTATTCCATTAGTAAATTGTAACTTTATTTTTAGGCCCCTTTCAATTATGAGATCTGCTATTTTTTCTGCCCTTTTTGCGTCTAATGCAAAATTATCATCAAAAATGCAGATTTCTTTTACTCCAAATTTGTTGATTTGCCATTCTATTTCATCAACCACATTTTTTGGAGATCTTGCCCTAAATTGAGTTCCGAGAGAATGAAAACAGAAAATGCATTGGAATGGACACCCCCTGGAAGTCATTATATTTGAGATTGGTTTTGCTTTTTTTAACGGAACATTATAATGTTTTATATCTACTTTTTCAAGGGCTGGAAATGGGAGTTGATCCAGATCTTTGATATATTCTCTGTTTCCAGTAAAAAATGGTTTATTATCTTTTCTTATATATAGCCCCTTAATTTCTGATTTGTCTTTTTTTGTTAAGTATTCATATAATGTGTATTCTGCTTCTCCGATTATGGCTGCATCTATAAATGGTTTTTTAATATATAATAGAGGATTAGCCATACAGTGAGGGCCACCCACTATTATTGCGGCATTGGTTGTTTCCTTTATCCATTTTGCTTGTTTTAAAGTATTTTCTATATTGCTGCAATAAGCACTAAAACCTATTAAGTCATATTTTTTGTAGTTTACTGGTTTTCTTTTTTCAACATTGTAATCTATGACATCTACTTTTGCACCTTTAGATTCTAAAAAAGAAGCCAGGGTTAAAATTCCTATAGGGGGCAAGCTATTTACATAGTTACTTTTAATTTTTGGGCATTCTGATATTAATAATATATTTTTTTCAATCATTTTATTAAAATGAATTTATTTCCTTTGCTATTTCTTCTACTTTTTCGTCTTCTAATCCTGGGTAAATTGGTAGTGAAAGAATTTTTTTTGAATGGTCTTCTGTTATTGGGAGATTATAGTGTTTTAGTTCTTTAAATGCATGTTGCATATGCAATGGAATCGGGTAATGTATTAATGTTTGAATTTCTTTGTTTTTAAGATTTAATTTAAGTTTATCTCTTTGGTTTGTTCTTATGACATAAATGTGGTATGTGTGTTTTGCATCTTCTTTTTCAATTGGAGTTATTATTTCTTGATTCTTGATTAGTTCTCCATATAGTTTAGCTTTTCTTCTTCTTTTTATTATATATTCATCAAGATGCTTGAGTTTTACTTTGAGAATTGCTGCTTGTATTTCATCTAATCTACTGTTAAGTCCTTTTAGCAGATGGGTGTATCTTGTTTCTTGGCCATAGTTTCTTAACATCCTTAGTTTTTCATCTGTTTCTTTGTTGTTTGTTATAATTGCCCCCCCATCCCCATATGCACCTAGGTTTTTTGTTGGGTAGAAAGAGAAACAGCCAATATCCCCCATAGAACCTGTTTTTTTACCTTTGTATTCTGCTCCATGGGCTTGACAGGCATCTTCAATAACTCTTAGATCATGTTTTTTTGCTATCTCTATTATTGGATTCATATCTGCAGTTTGACCAAACAGATGTACTGGGATTATTGCTTTTGTTTTATCAGTTATTGCTTTTTCTATTTCTTTTGGGTCTATATTATAAGAATCTTTTTTAATGTCTACAAATACAGGGGTTGCTCCTGCGAATATAATTGCTAATACTGTTGCAGCAGCTGTATTGGCTACAGTTATGACTTCATCTCCTTTTTTAATATCCAATGCCATTAAAGCAAGTTGCAGGGCTTCCATCCCATTTCCTGTGCCTATACAATATTTTGAGTTATTGTATGCTGCAAATTCCTTTTCGAATGACTTGACTTGTTTTCCAAGAATGAATCGTCCGCTTTCTAGTGTGGTATTTATTGCTTTATCTATATCATTTTTAATATCAGAATATTCCTCTTTAAAATCAACAAATGGTATCATTTTAAAGTTTTAATAAGTTTAGCCCTGCTTTGGCTTGTGTTTTTAGTTGATCAAAGCTTTTTATTGATAATATTCTCTTTAAGATGTATTTTGGGTTAAGGTAATAATATTTATAGGCATATTTTAATAATTCCATTAACTCTTTTTTTGTCATAGTGTCTTCTAAAACTTTTGGCTTGAAATCTGATGTAGGGTTTTTTGCAAATTCTCTCCAGTAGTCTTTGAACAAACCTTTTTCTAGGTATATATTATAGGCTTCTGTTTCAGGTAAAGGTGTGAATAGTGAGAATACAGCATAATCTGGGGCAATTTTCTTTGCAAATTTTATAGTTCTTAATATATTTTCTTTTTTCTCTGTTGGTAGACCTATCATAAAGTAGGCAAGTCTTTGAATTCCTATTTTTTTAGTTATTTTAAATGCAGTTTCTACTTGTTGGAGGGTTATATTCTTTTTTATTACTTTTAAAATATTTGCATCTCCTGATTCAACACCATAATAGACCCGATCACAGCCTGCTTTTTTCATTTTTGTTAGGATTTCTTTATCTACTGTGTTTACTCTTGCTCTTGCATCCCAACCTATGTCTAATTTCCTCTTTATAATTTCATCACATATATCCATGGCTCGTTTTTTATTAATTGTAAATGTATCATCATAAAGGGAGAATTCATGGATGCCCAGGTTTGTGCATGCTTCCATCTCATCAACAACATTTTTTGGTGATCTTGGTCTGAATTTGTTCTCTAGTATTGGCCTATCACAAAAAACACATTGGTTAGGGCAACCTTTGCTGGTTATCATTGTTGTTAATGGGGATCTTTTTGCAAGAACAGAATAATATTTTTTGTAAGGTAATAGGTCTCTTGCAGGGAAAGGCAACTCATCAATATTCTGTATAATATCGCTTCTGCCGTTATTTATTATTTTATCCCCTTCTTTGAAAGCAAGACCTTTTATTTCTTTTAATTTTTCAGGATTGTCAATATTTTTTACAAGTTCTGTAAATACTCTTTCGCCCTCCCCATTTATTACATAATCGACGCTTGGTATGTTTGCTGTTTCTTCAGGGTATATTGTGGCGTGAATTCCCCCAATAACGATCTTGATACTATTGTCAATCTCTTTTATTTTGTTTGCTGTTTCTATGGTATCAATTATTGTATATGTAATCGATTGTATCGCTACAATATCTGGTTTAATTTTTGTTATATATTGATGTAAATCATTTATTGTTACGTTGTCTGCTACCATATCTAGCATCTTTACATTTACATCAGAATTTTCCCTTAGGTGAGAAGCAACATACATCAATCCAAGGGGTGGGTAGAGTCCTCTTTCTGAATCCACTTCTTCTGGCAAGTCGCAATATAACATATGTTTACTTTGCGGTTTTATGAGTAATACATTCATTTTTAGTGTTCTGTAACTGTAGAGTTAATTATAAAACTTTCGTTTTAAAAATAGTAGGTTATATTTTTTATTGGAGCCAATTCTTTCCTAAAATCTACAAAAGTCAAGTATGGAGATTTTTAAATTTTCTATAATCTCTGATATAATCTTTTTCATCATATTCTTCTGAAGCTAAGATTAATAATATGCAGTCATCAGAGAAATCAGACATAGTGCGCCATATATTTGGTTCTAGTATCAATCCTTTGTTTTTACTTAGTATTACCTCTTCTTTGTCTTTTCCATCATCCAGAGACATATTATATTTGCCACTTATACATATAATACATTGTTTGCATTTGTGGTTTGCGTGATTGCCTCTTTCTTTCTCTTTTTTTGGCTTTATCCAGAAAAATCTTTTTGTCTCAAAAGGGAGGTTTGAATTCTGAACAAATGATAATTCTCCTCTTTCGTCTGATTTACTTTCAATGTTTATTATCTTATATTTTAACATTTTATGCATCCTTATTTTTTAATACTACTAATGTCCACCATAGTTTTAACATATTGAGTAATGTTCTCCTGATTCTTTTGACATTAAAGAACTGGGATTTCCCATGTGCCCTCCAATAATGATGCACCCCTATTTGTTTTATCTTAAAATTAGCGTCCTGTATTTTTCTTATCATTTCAACACATATCAATCCACTGTTGGACTTTAATTTTACTTTATCAAATACTTTTTTTCTTATTAATCTAAAATCACAGTCAACATCTTTGACTTTTAGATTGAATAGAATTTTGGTTCCGTAATGATACATCCTTCCTAATACTATTCTCCTTAACAAATCTGCCCTATTTAGTTTGTATCCGTTGACTAAATCAACATCTTTTGTCATCAAAGGAAGCAATTTTTTGATTTCCAAAACATCATATTGTGCATCTCCATCTGTGTAGAAAACAAGTTCTTTTGTTGCTGCATTAAATCCAGATTTTAGGGCCCCTCCATATCCTTTATTTTGATTGTGGTGTATGACTTTTACTTCTTTATATTTTCTTGCTAGTTCATCTGCTATTTTTCCTGAATTATCAGGGGAACAATCGTCAATTACCATAATTTCATAATCATCTGTGAGTTCTTTGAGTACTGCGATTGTTTTAATTACCATGCTTGCTATGGTACCTTCATCATTATATGCAGGAAAAAATACTGATATGCTTGGTTTTTTATCCATTTTGTTGTTGAATAATGCTATTATTGTTTTAAACTTTTGCTTAATATGTTATTTATTGCTTCTGCAAATTTATTGATATTTTTTGGCTGTATTAAACTGCCTTTTTTTAGGACTTCCTGATGTGAACCGATATCAAATGCAACTGAGGGTTTTCCTACATTGTATGCTTCTACTATTGGCATGTCAAATCCTTCCCATAATGAGGCTGTAGTGTAGATGCTGCATGCTGCGTAGTAGAGTGGAAGTTCTTTGTCTTCTATAAATCCTGTGAATATGACATTTTTGTTTGCTAGTTTCTTTAGTTTTTTTGTATATCCCGGAAATGTATGTTTTCCTGCAATTATTAGTTTTGCTTTTGGGTGTTGTTTTTGAACTATTTTGAATGCTTTAATCAGTAAATGAATTCCCTTGTGGGGGCTTATCCTTCCAACATATAGCAGAATTGGTTCATTTTTTATTTTGTATTTATGCCTTATTTTATTGCTGCTTATGTTTTTATGAAATCTATGTTTATCAATTGGGATATATCCTACTTTGCTATCAAGTCCTGTTTCTTTTTTTAGTTCTTTTCTTAGAAAGTTGCTTATAGAAGTTATTTCATCTGTATTTTTTATTGTTTTGTTTGTAAGATAATTGAATATTTTGAGATAAGTCTTTTCAAAGAAAGAATAGGTGTCAACTATGCCTACCCCTGCATTATGATAAATATATTTTAGTTTTTTATTCTGCTTTTTTGCTTTATATGCTAGTATGTTCATAGGATACAAGTGGGATATTACTATATCATAATCTTTTAGAATTTTAGAATATTTATTTATTTTTTTGATATCAAGAAACATAAATAATCTGTATAGTCTTTCAAAGAATGGGTTCTTTGGCATGCCTAAGGTGAAAACCCTTACTTTTTTGGTTTTTATTGCTGCTTTTAAGGTGAATATGTCTACTTTATGACCTTTTTTCATATATTTTTTTGATTCTATTTCAACTAGGCGGTCTATACCTGAAAAATGAGAGTAAGTGGGTGTTAATATTGCTATATTCATATACTCTTAGGAATTATTTTTTTGTTTAAATAATTTATGGAACTATCATTTTTATATTCATATTTACTTGATTATAAATCTGTGCTATCATGTTTTTAGTTCGCATACATTATATATTATGGAGCATATGCAAAAAATAACAACATGGGATTCAAACACGAACTTTACTTTGTAAAGTCCTATTCGTAAAGGAAAAAACCACACTTTTAGAAATCAAAGATTTCTAAACCGTCAAAAAGCTACGCTTTTTGAAGTTTGTATGGTTTTCCCCTCTGCACTCATATTTTCATCCATGTTATTTTTTGCTTTTAAGTGAAAGCGAATTAGTTTCGTGATGCGAGGCAGTTTCGTGATAATAGAACTTGATTATAAATCCACAAGATTTAAAAACGTACTTTGTTTTCTTGAACCTAGATGAAAGCACTCATAACTGGCATAACTGGTCAAGATGGTTCTTATTTAGCAGAATTTTTATTGAACAAAGGTTATGAAGTATTTGGATTGTATAGGCGGGCGAGTACTGAATCTTTTCAGAGATTAACTCATATTAAAGATAAGATTAAGTTAGTGTGTGGGGATATAACTGATCAGAGTTCAATTAATAATCTTATGAGGGATATAAAGCCTGATGAGGTTTATAATTTAGCTGCTCAGAGTTTTGTTCCTGAGTCTTGGACTCAACCTATTCTAACTGGAGATGTAACTGGTTTAGGTGCTTTACGCATATTAGAAGCAATAAGGCATATTAATCCGAAAATTAAGTTTTATCAAGCTTCATCTAGTGAGATGTTTGGAAAAGTTCAAGAATCTCCTCAGACTGAAAAAACACCTTTTTATCCTAGAAGTCCATATGGTGTTGCAAAAGTATATGCTTATTGGATCACTAAAAACTATAGGGAAAGTTATGGTATGTTTTGTTGTAATGGAATCTTATTTAATCATGAATCTCCTAAGCGAGGTAAACAGTTTGTAACTAGGAAGGTTACAGATTCTGTAGCTAAGATAAAGCTTGGTTTGCAGAAAGAGCTTGCGTTGGGAAATCTTGAGTCAAAACGAGATTGGGGATTTGCAGGAGATTATGTTGAAGTAATGTGGCTTATGATGCAGTATAAAGAGCCAGAGGATTTTGTAATAGCAACTGGAGAAAGCCATTCTATCAGGGAACTTTGTGAAGTTGCATTTTCTCGTGTTGGTCTGGATTATAAGGATTATGTAAAGAAAGACCCTAAATTTTATAGGCCTGCTGAAGTTGATATTTTAATAGGGGATGCTTCTAAGGCGAGAAAACTTCTGAAGTGGGAACCTAAGATTAAATTCAAGGAGTTAATAGAGATGATGGTTGATTCTGATTTAGAAAAACATAAAAAATCAATAGAATGAAGGCCTTAATTACAGGGATTAATGGTTTTGTTGGACCTTATCTAAAAGAACACTTATTAAGAAATAATATTGAAGTAGTGGGTATGGATATTTCTGATGGTGAAGATGTTGATTTTGTTGTTAATCTATGTGATTTTGATAGTGTGAATAATTTAATTGTAAAAACAAATCCTGATTTTGTTTTTCATTTGGCGGCACAATCATCTGTTAAGTTGAGTTTTGAAAAGCCTGATTTAACAATGGAAGTTAATGTTAATGGAACTAAGAATCTGCTTGATTCGATTAAGGAACATGCACCTGATTCAAAGATTCTTATTGTGGGTTCTGCTGATGTGTATGGTGTTCCAGGAGAGAATCCATTGATTGAGAGTTCTAATTTAAATCCAGTTAGTCCTTATGGCAAGTCTAGAGTTGAGCAGGAGAAATTAGCCTTGAGCTATGGATTAAATCTTGTTATCTCAAGAAGTTTTACGCATACTGGGCCTGGACAGACACCTATTTTTGTATGTTCTGATTTTGCAAAACAGATAGCTGAGATAGAGGGTGGGAAAGAAAATGTTATCAGTGTAGGCAATATTGATGTTAGGCGAGATTTTACTGATGTTAGGGATATTGTTAAGGCTTATTTGATTGTTTTAGGGAAATGTGATTTTAATGAAGTATATAATATTTGTAGTGGGAAAAATTATTCGATTAAGCAGATCCTGGATATTTTGCTTAGTTTTACTGATACTAATGTTGAGGTTGTTGTGGATAATAAAAAGTTAAGGAAGGCAGATATAATTAACCTGGAGGGGGATAATTCTAAGTTTGTTAAAGTTACTGGTTGGAAACCTGAGATTTCTATTGAACAGACACTTAAGGATTTGTTGGATTATTGGAGAAATGCGTTGGTTAAATAATTGTGTTTTAGTTACTGGATTATCTTAATTTTGACAAATAATTTATATATAATATTAGATTCTCTTTTTCTTAGGGGGTTAATATCATAAATAAATCTTGGTACGTAAAGTATAACTTCTTCTTTTTCCTACTTCTAGTCAATAACTTTATATCTTGATTTGAAATTTCAAAGCTTTTTGAGGTGATTTTATGTATACAATAAGGCAAATACTTAAGGATAATTGGAACGATTATAAAAAGGCACATCAAGTAAAAGACTATCAGATCAAAGAAGTCGAAAAGATGATTAATTGCTCAAAGAACAGTTGTAATTCAAGAATCTGCTCATCATGCGGAAAAAGATATGCTGACGATTGGTCTAATGGTTTAAAAGAGTTCTTACCTAAAACCAATCATAAGCATATTGTACTTACTGCCCCATCTTTTCTGAGGTCAATTTTAAGGAACTGGTATAATTTGAAGATTCTTATGGATTCTTCTAGGGATTTTTTATGGGGGTTTCTGGCTCTAAGCCCTTGGGATTAATCACTGTTCTCCATACTTTTGGAAAAGATATTAAATTTCATCCCCACCTTCACATTTTAACAAATTCCAATATAAATTTTAACAGTAAGTTCAATAAGTTTTGGAGGAGAATTGTTCTGAATAATCTAAGGGTTTTGTCAAACAGATATTCCTATGGGTATTATGTGTGGTCTGAAAAGGGAAATCTGAATCCGAAAAAGGTTGCTAAATATGCAGCAAGGTATGTAAGACATCCAGCTATTGCAAATGGAAGAATAGTTGACTATGGTAAAAATCGGATCACTTTTTATTATAAAGACTATAATGGTGATAAAATCTTTGTGACTAAAAAGATAACTAACTTTATCACTTCCTTAGTCCAACATATTCCTCAGAAACAATTTAAGATGATAAGATACTATGGCGTTTATGCAAGAAATAATAAGTTCAAATAATATATTAACCATAAACGATCTCTTTAGTAATATCGATAAGATTCTTGCACTCTTCAACTAATTCTTTTATTTTCCTCTTATCCTTAGGGGAAACTTTTATCCCATAAGTTAGCTCTTCTCTCATTTCAATAATACTATTTCCTTTTTCTTCTTCAACTTTTGCATATTTTAACATATCAATATATTTCTTATCAATATCTATCTTTCCTTTTTCTTTTAGGTATTCAATTAATGAAATTGTGCACGTTTGATTTCTGCTTTCATAGCCAAACTTTGAGGCAATTGCCAGAAAGCAATGGTAGATTGCGTAAAATGCTGCGTTAACAGACCAGTCAGAAAAACCCTGATCTTCTAATATATCAATCAAGCTAAGATTGTGCGTTGCTTTCTCTATATGCTTTTTAGCTATTTCAATATCCTGCTCTGCCTCTAATAACCCCCTATGTTTTTTTCTTTTCCCTTGTTTTTCACATTCCTCGATCTCTTTCTTAGCTTTGTTCAAGCACCATTTTACATGATTAGAAGCCTGTGACATTTTTGATTACCTCTACATATTTATCATAACCATACAAGATGACTGCATCCTTAATAATATCTATAATAACTTCATTTTTTTCCTTAATGTTCTCTAGGAGGTCTTTTTCTGTAAGATTGATAGAGTGAATTTTTTTAGGAAGTATTTTGCCTATCATATTAATTATTTTACTTACTTCGTCTATTTCATTCTTTTTTATAACCAGCATTATATCGATATCGCTAGCTGTTTTGTAGTTTTTAATTGCAGAACCATATATCAAAACTATTCTATCTCTCTTAAATAGGTCCTTAAATTCATCCTTCCATCTCTTGAAATTATTAGCTTCGTCAGCTAATAAAAATGAAACGAGCTTTTGCTTATAATCATCATTTATATTTAGTTTATGTATTATTGACTTTCCAATCTTTTTAGTAACTGTTAAACCTGCTTCTTTAAATCTTTTAAGCAACTTCTGAGCACCAACATGGCTAATGCTTATTTTTTTACTAAGAGAATTGGCGTTGTAATAACTACTAAAATCTTTAAATAAGATTAGTAAGGCTTCTTTTTCTTTTTCTGTTAAATTTACCATGGTAACCTCTAGTTTCTATATAGAAACTCATAGTTACTATATAAATCTTTTGGTTTTGTAGGGCAAGTAACCTACGATAAGAATGGTAATTTGGTAATAGGTGATGGGTTTTTTCGTAAGCTGTTTATTATGTTTCTGATGAGTTTGTTAGGGTTGTGGATTCTATGGGGTTTATTATACTTTATTTATGTACCTTAAAACACAAGATTTAATAAGGAATTTAATTTATCATACTTTAAATGAAAGTAGATTTTATGCGTTGGGTGGACTATTATATTGGGGTTCCTATTTGCTTCTTATTATCTTTAGTTGTATCTATAGAACGTCTTTTTGGATTGAGGAAGATTAAGAAAGGGTTCAAGCCAAAGAAGGTATTGTTTTTAGAGCTTTCTGAGATGGGGAGTACAGTTCTTGCGTATAGTGCTATGAAGAAAGCTAAAGAATTATTCAATGCTCAAATCTATTTTATGATTTTTAAGGAGAATGAGGCTAGTATCAAACTTTTGGATGCTGTTCCTGAGAAGAATATCATAACTATTCGGAGTAAATCTTTGTTTTTACTGATTATTGATACTATTACAGCAATATTTAAGATGAGGATGAGGGGTATAGATGTTGTAATTGATTTGGAGTTGTTTTCCAGGTTTACTAGTATACTAAGTTTTTTTAGCGGGGCAAAAGCAATTGTTGGATTCTATAGATATCATATGGAGGGTCTTTATAGGGGGAATTTCCAAACTCATAAGGTTGAATATAATCCACATCAACATATTAGTCAGAGTTTTATGTCTTTGGTCTATGCTTTGAATGCAAGTACTGATGAATTGCCTTTGCTTAAGAAAGCGATTCCTATGTCACAAATAGCTAAAGCTAAAGTGGCTTCAACACAGTCTGCAAAAAAGGTTATTATTAGTAAATTAAAAAAGATTAATCCTTCTATTAATGAAAAAAGTAAAATTGTTTTGTTAAATCCTAATGCTAGTCAATTACTGCCTATAAGGAAATGGCCTTTGCAGAATTTTATGAGGCTAGCTAGAGATTTGTTGGGTGTTAAAGATCTATTCCTTGTGATAACTGGAACTGAATCTGAGGGTGAGGATGCAAGGGTTATTTGTGATTTTGTTAAGAATGATAGATGTATAAATTTTGCAGGGAACACCAGTTTTAAGGAATTAATTGACCTGTATAATGTGTCTAATGTAATTGTTACTAATGATAGTGGTCCAGCACATTTTGCTTCACTTACTGATATCAAGATTGTTGTTTTGTTTGGTCCTGAAACTCCGAAGATATATTCGCCTTTGGGAGATAATTGTACTTGTGTTTATTCTAATTTTGCCTGCAGTCCATGTGTTTCTGCATTTAATCATAGGAAGACGCCTTGCAGCAGAAGTAGATGTTTAGAGGCTGTTAAGGTTGATGATGTATTGAAGGTTGTTAAGGGGGAGTTGTGAATTTTATATTTAAAATGAATACTCAAAAATTCAGCGAAAAAAGGTTTGCAGATATTAAGGAATATCGAGATGATAAATTTAACCTTAAGAAAGTGCATGCTTTGATAAGCAGGTATGTTCCAGAAAAGAAGGGTAAGAGTCTTCTGGATATTGGTTGTTCAGATGGGTCTTTTGCGGCAATCTTGAAGAAACGGTTTCATTTTGATGTTTATGGTGTTGATATAGCTAAAAGGGCAATAGATAGAGCTAAACTTAATGGGATAAAAGCTCAGGTAGCTGATTTGGCTAAGAGGTTCCCTTACAAAAACAATACTTTTGATGTTATAATCATGTGTGAAGTTATTGAACATATTTTTGATACTGATTTTTTGTTGCAGGAAATTCATAGGGTGCTTAAAAACGGGGGTTTTTTGTTTATCACTACACCAAATGTTGCTTCGTTTACAAGCAGGATCAAGCTTATTTTTGGGGGCTATCCAAATGGGTTAGAGTATTGCATAAATGAGTGTACTAATGGGCATATAAGGGCATATACACCTTTAATTTTAAGAAAGCAATTGAATAAGAATAAGTTTAAGGTTGTAAAATTAACTTCACCTAATATACTTTTTCCTGTCAAGAGCAAATTAATCCCTAATTTTATCAAAGATAGTATGATTCATTTTTCTGATTTGACTAAAAACTTAGGTGAGCAGATTGTTATTGCTGCAAGAAAATGAAGATCAATAGAAATGTTGAAGCAATAATTGTAACCTTGCTTTATCTTACTTGTTTATATTTCTGGACTTTGCCTATCCAAAATAATCCAATTCCTTATGGGGAAGTTGATGCAGCATCGCATTATTCTATTGCAGATTATACATATGAATCAGATAGGTCTATTACAACATTGCCTTATTATATTGATATGAGATATGGTAAGGCTAATAAATTTAGGGAGCATGTTCTTTGGTATCCTCCATCTTTTCATACTTCTTTAGCTATTGCTGCTGTATTTGGTGGTGAGAGTGATGTTCCAATATTTCTGGCAAATGCAATCTTATGTTCTTTGATTGTTTTAGCTGTTTATTTTATCATGAGGCGGTTTTTTGGGTTTGAGGCTGCTTTGATATCTGGAATTATGCTTATATTTTCAATGAGGGATATCATGATTTATCTTTGGGGGCAATGGCCTGAAAGGATGGGTTTTGCATATTTACCTTTGATACTTTATTGTTTTTATAAATATTGTACTACTTATCTGAAGGGGGAAAACAAACCAATATATCTATATCTCATGTCTTTATTTTTGGTTATTAACTTATTTATACATCCTATGGATTTTTTTCATTCAATTGCCGCTTTAATTATAATTGGTTTGTTCTTTTTAATTAAAGAAAGAAAGATATTTTTTAACATTAAGCACGTGTTTATTGCTATTGTATTATTTTTATTGATTGTTAGCATGTTTCCTTTACAATCTATGAATGTAATTGTGAGATTAAGGACAGATAAGGGTGATAGTGCGGCTGTTGGAGATTTAAGCAGATTAGTTTATTGGTTTAAGCCTCAACTAGATAATCCAGGGGTTCCTCAGTCTTATTTTTTCTATAAACCTATGATTGGGCCTTACTGGACAATACCTTTGTTATTGTTGGGGATATTGTTCCTTTTATTAAGAAGAAATAAAAAAGACTTAGTTATGCTTGGGTGGTTAGTTAGTTTGTATATTATGATACATCTTGATGTTATAGGTAAGGGGAGGGTTCATAGATCATTAAGTGGGACAACACATATATTCTATCCGTTGATTGTTTTGGGTTTGTTGTATCTGATTTCTCTAATACCTAAGATAAATGGATATAAGAATATTATCAAATATGGTTTGATCACTTCTTTCATAGTTTTTATTTTTATTTCAATAGGAATAGCAGCAAACACTTCTCTGAAAGGGGCATATACAGGCATATCGAGATTAAACCCACATCAATATGAATTTACTAGATGGGCGATGGAAAATATACCTGAAGATGCTGAGATGTATCATGTGGGGTCTATATCCTTGGCAAAGAGTAGGTGGATGTGGATGGTAAGCCAAAGATTTGTTGGTAATTACCCAGATCATAGTCTTGATGATTATAACATAAGTTATATCATCATTGATTATTCGGATTTTGCAGCTGTTGGACATCAGGATGGGTTAAATTTGGTTCAAAGTTGGGAGCAAAACCTGATTAACAATACTAAGTTATATGATAAAGAATTAATAAAGGTGTATGAATTTGAGAATTAAGCTTGATGATAAGACCACTGCAGGAATAATTTTAGTTTTAATAGGATTATTTTCATTTAGTTTTCTAGGTTTTATTGGCTTTAAGGTAATATTTGGTATGTTGCTTGTTTTCTTCCTGCCGTTTTATTTGATTTTTGATAAGTTTGATATTTCACGGGGTGAGAAAGTTATTTTTTCTTTGTTTATTGGAGTAGGGTTTTTACCTTTGCTGGTTTATTGGTTGGGGGTTTTGATATCTTTTAGGCTAGCAATTGTTATAAGCTTTATTTTATTGATTTTAGTTGGATTTTTGTTAAAGAAGAAAAAACATTGATTATTGTTTTTGTTATTGATCTGTTTGATTCTCTTTTTTAATCTTTTTCCATGTAATAAATGATGCAATGGCTATCGTTATTATTGGAAGAAAAATTGTATGGTATATTATAGTTATTCCAATCAAACCCAGATTATATCCTATTACTCCAATTATTGCTATTCCTAGAACAGTACCTATGATTAGTCTTTCTAAGAAGTTTAATTTATTGTTCCAGTAAAACATTATCGAATAGCCCGGTAGGAGGAATAACCAGAAAATGGTCAGGATTGTTCTCAATATAATTGTAAATGTTTCTTTGTGAAATAGTATCTTGAATAATACTATTAGTATAACTAATAATATTGTTAGGTAAATCAGTTCTTGTTTTAATTTATTGAGTGTTGTTTTCAATACAATCCGCTCCGATTTGATTATTTTTTAATATAGATACTAATTGGTTATTATAAACTTCTGTAATCCAGTTGTTTTGAATCAATATATTTCTTATTGCAAGATTATACTGTGCTAGGGCTGGCGGGTCAGAAGCTTTATTGAAATAATAATATTCTATGTTACATATATCCTTGGTAGTTGTTTCTATAGGGGCATATTCCAGTTTTTTACGGTTTGTTTCACATTTATAATTACTGTCGTTTTTTGGTTTAAGATGGTTTCTGAAATAGCCAAATGAAAATCTGCTTTTTTTGCATATATAGGTGGAGTATGAGTCTGCGAGACCAAATTGATATACTCTTTTTATCTGTCCCGATTGAAGATCTTCTATGAATTTATTTGTGTTTATATTGAATGAAACTCGTTTAGATGAATATAATGGGGCATTGTGGGCAAGTGCATTGGAAAAGAAGTAATAGATATGTGAATCTTCTGGTGTGTTTTTACTGATCCATTCTAAACCACCCCAGTTAAAAGGATCCATAATACCTGCACCTCTATTCGTTTGACTGAAGATTGGTTGTGAAATAATAAATATTAGTATAATTGTTATCGCAGATACGTAAATTAATCTGGAGGCTTTTATTTTCTTTAAGATATAGTACAGGGCAAATCCAAAAAAGAATGATGCATATATAAACCAGAAGAACCTGTGGGTGTATGATCTTTTTCCCATTCCAATAATGATTAGGTATCCAAGAAGAAAAGAAAATAATGATATAGACGCTGGAATTGTGGTTTTCTTTTTATTGGATATAAAGAACAGGACGAGACCTATGACTGTTATGACCCCTGCAATACCTAAGGATGCCCAGGGCATTTCAGGAAGTCCACTCAGTGCTGCTACGTTTTTTATATCCCATACATTCCTATAACCTTCAGATTTTAGGAATGTTTTACTGAATATAATCATATTAAATAATGATAATGGGATGCTTATGAGTCCGGCAAATATCACTTTTTTAATATAATCAATATTTATTTTTTTGTTCTTTATTATATCTATTACTAGGAATAATGTCAAATAGCCTACAGCAAATACTAGTTCTGGTTGATGTGATAGCATAGCCCCTGCTAAGAAAATGCCTATTAGGATATAGGAATGTTTTAGGCCTATTTTTGTAGCTGACCAAATTGAAGCAACCATAAATAGGACACCAATGACAAACATCCAATAACCCCAGAACATCCAAACATTGAATGGTCCTTTGAAAATTAAAGTCATAATTGGCAATGATAGTATCGCAATATATTTATTTACTTGTCTAGCTATAATATAGAAAATGAGTGCAAATAATAAACATGATAGGACTGCGATGAAGAATATGCTGTCATAAACTTCAATACCTGATAAATGCGAAAATGCTGCTGTAACTTCAAATAATACTGGGGGGTGCTGTTCAAAGACCCCTTTATGACCACCCACTTCATAAGAAGGAGTAAACCAATATCTGCCTACATCTTTTGTATGTTGGGCAACTGATTGATGAAAGAATGCATCTGAAGCAAGATAAGAATAAGGGAAGTCATGTGCTAAGGTATTATCCCATGGATTTGCAACTCCTAGGTATAGGAATACTCCCATGAATATTATTATAGTGGTGTATTCCAGGTTAAATTTTATTCTATCCCCCATTCAGTCAAGGGATTTTTGATTGTATTTAATATTTTCGTTAAAGATAACATACTGGAATCATTTAGTTTTCGACATGTCAGAAAATAATATTTGGCATAGGACAATAAAAAGCGTAGCTTTTTCCGACACATTTATAAACGAAAAATTAATCCCTTGGGGTATGGAAACAGTACTAGTTACAGGTGGAGCAGGATTTATAGGTAGTCATGTTTGTGAAACTCTTTTGTCTAAGGAAAATAAAGTAATCTGCGTGGATAACTTCAATGATTATTATGATCCGAAGACTAAAGAAAAGAATATTTCTGGATTTAAAGATAATCCTAATTTTATACTTTATAGGCAGGATATAACAGACTATGAAGGGTTAAAGGAAGTCTTTAAATTGAATAATGTTGATAAGATAGTGCATTTAGCAGCGAGAGCAGGAGTTAGGGCTTCTTTTGAGAATCCCGGGTTATATTGGGGAGTTAATGTTGATGGAACTAGGAATATGTTGGAGTTTGCAACAGAATTTAAAATAAAGAATTTTATTTTTGGTTCTAGTTCATCTGTTTATGGGACAAATAAAAAGATACCTTTCTCCGAAGATGATCATATTGAAAATATAATAAGCCCTTATGCAAATACTAAGAAAAAGGCAGAGGAACTATGCAATGAGTTTCATGATAATTTTGACTTGAATGTGACTTGCTTAAGATTTTTTACTGTTTATGGTCCGAGGGGGAGACCTGACATGGCACCTTATAAGTTTACAGAGCTTATTCTTGGAGGTGGACCAATAGATATGTATGGTGATGGAACATCAAAAAGAGATTATACTTATGTCAAGGATATAGTGGATGGGATTTTGCTATCTTTAGATAAAAATTTAGGGTTTGAGATAATCAACCTAGGAAATTCAAATACAGTTGAATTAAGGAAATTTATATCAGTCATTGAGGGTGCAATAGGTAATAAAGTAAAGATAAACCAATTACTTATGCAGGAAGGCGATGTTCCACTTACATATGCAGATATTTCGAAAGCTAAGAGATTATTTGGTTATGACCCAAAGATTAAAATAGAAGAAGGAATTAGGCTTTTTGTGGAGTGGTATAAAAATGAAAGATAAAAAAATTACAGTACTTTTGCCAGCATATAATGAGGAAAAATCTGTTCATTCTACTATCAATCAAATAATGGAAGTTATGTCTTCTACTAAATTAGAGTATGAGATAATTGTTGTTAATGATGGGAGTACAGACTCAACAAAAGATGTATTGGATAGGGAAACTGGAATAACATTGATTAATAATCCATATAACTTGGGTTATGGGGCGTCTTTGAAAAAAGGGATAAAGAATGCAAAATATCCTTGGGTTTTAATAGTTGATGCAGATGGAACATACCCTATAGGTGATATACCTAAACTAATAAAATTTGCTGATGATTATGATATGGTTGTAGGTTCAAGAAAAGGTAAAAATGTAAATATCCCTTTCTTAAGGCGACCTGCTAAATGGTTTATATCTTTATTAGTAAACTTTATGTGTGATGGAAAAATAGATGATGTTAATTCCGGATTCAGGATATTTAAGAAAGAAATTGCCGTTAATTTTATTAGGTTGTTTCCAAATGGTTTTTCATTTACTACTACTATAACTTTAGTCGCATTCAATAATTCTTATTCTATAAAATATGTCCCTATAGATTATCATAAACGGGTTGGGAAATCTACTATTTCTCCTTTAAAGGATTTTGTTGGTTTTATATCTTTGATATTTAAGATTGTGATGTATTTTAATCCTTTGAAATTTTTCTTAATACCTGGTATTTTGATTATAATAGCGGGAATAATTCATGGGGCGTATCAGGTTTTAACAGATTCTTTGGGTGTGGGTCAATTACCTATTCTTTTGATACTTGGGGGATTACAGATTTGCTTTCTTGGTGGAATAGCAGACCTTTTAAATAAGAGCACTAAATAATTTTTTATGAAACTAGAACAGGCTATTCGGAATAGGAGAAGCATACGTAAGTTTTCTGATGATAAAGTAGATGAAAAAATAATAAATGCAATTCTGGAATCAGGTATTTGGGCGCCAAGTGCTTGTAATCATCAAGAATGGAAATTTATTATAATTGATAACAAAAAGTTGATGAATAGAATCATTGATTTGGGCGGGTCTGTTGTCATAAGTGCAGCCCCCATCGGGATATTGGTTCTTTATAAGAATCAAACAGATAATCTTGAGTACAATGACCATATCCAAAGTGCTTCTGCGTGCATACAAAATATGCTCCTTAAATCACATTCATTAGGATTGGGTAGTTGTTGGATATGTCAGTTACCTAATAAGAATGATCTTAGGGGATTACTACATATCCCCCATCATTACGATCCCATTGCTTATATTGCTTTAGGTTACCCTTCTGATGAACCTAAGCCCCATAAAAGGAATGATGATGTTGAGCAATTAGTTTCATATAATAATTATAATTTTAAGGTGGGGGAAAAAGGTTTTCTTAAAATAAATGCAAGGAGAATTTTTAGGAGATTCTATTTTAAACTGCCTTTGTTTATAAAAAAAGCAATAAGATCCAAGATTGAAAAGAAATATGTTAAAAAATTTGAGTGATAATGATGCAGTTAAAAGGTTTATTTAAGCGGTTTAGAAAAGAAGTCAGTTATATTAAGAAGAGAAAATGGGGCTACAGGGAAGTTGGAGAATTCTGGGATTCGGTTTATGATTATGAACAGATAGATGATAAAACTTATGCTTATCCAAGGAGATTTGAGGATAGTTTTGAATTAAGTAATTTGAAGGATCAGGGTTATGTGTTAGATATATGCTGCAGACCAGGCAATGGGACTGTTTTTTTTCATAAGAAAGGGAAGATATCTAATGTAATTTGTGCTGATGTTTCACAAGAATTTTTGAATATATGTGGGAATAAACTTGAAAATAATAAGATAGACAATTATAAATTATTGAAATTTACAGATTTGCCACTTCCCTTAAAAGATAATACTTTTGATAGTGTGTTGTGTTTTGAGACTGTAGAGCACTTTTCTAATCCTGGGAAATTCATAAAAGAAATCGCAAGAGTTTGTAAAAGAAGCGGGCAGATAATAATAACTACACCTAATATATTATGGGAACCAATACATTGGGTTGTGGCAGTTTTAAATATACACCACAGTGAAGGGCCCCATAGGTTCTTAAGGAGAAAAAAATTGATAAAATACATACATGATGCAGGTTTAAAGATAAAAAAAGAACAAACAACAGTCCTTATAGCTCAGGGACCTAGATTCATTACAAAAATTGGAGAATTCCTAGAAAAATTATTTAAAAATAATCTAATGCAGCTAATCGGTTTGAGGAGAATCTTTATCTGTGAAAAGATTTAATTTGTAGATTAGATACGAAATCGATGCGAATAAAGATTCTCCCAATATCAAACTAAATGTTATGAATAATGTGTATATACCTGCTATATCTTTGTTTAAGTATGCAAAGTTAATAAGTAAAAAGGTCAATGTGAATTCTTTTGAGCCAAGGCCCCCTGGTAATCCTGAGACTATACCTACAAGCATTGCGAGTGAATACGCCTGGATTATCATTAACAAACTAATCTTTATATTCATAGATAGGGCAATAAAATAGGGGAATATCAACAGCAGCAGTCTTACTATCAATGAAAAGAATAAAAATAATGCTAAGTTTTTAGGTGATGATTTTCTAAGATATATCTTAAACCATTTTTTCTCAAATACTTTTCTTCTTAATATAAGGTTTAGTATCTTTTCAATATTTAGCAGGGCTATTACCCCAATTATCGCTAATAAAATAAATATTAAGTAGGATTTCACAAAAAATTTGAAATTTATAATGGCAAATAATGAAATTACCATCAAGATTATTATATCTATCACTTTTTCAAGTATGAATGTAAATGTGATCTCTTTATTTTTTCCAAGGAAGAATATCTTAGCACCTTCTCCTATCTGTCCAGGTGTAAATCTGCCTATTATCGGTACAATCATATGTACTATGAAGTTTTTATGAAAGTTAAGTTTGAAATTTAATGACTTCATAAATAAGTAAGTTCTCAAGGCCTTTGTTAAATGAACCAGGAATAACAAGAAAATTGTGAAGAAGAATATACTTAATCTTATATCTTTCATCAAATCGAATGCATCTGCCAGATTAATCCATTTCATAAAAAAAACTATGAGGAATAATCCTATTAATAATTTTAAAATATTTTTACTCTTCTTTTTTATCCAGTTTCTCATTTTTTCTATTAAGTCTTTTATTTTTCAAATTAATGATAAGATAACTTAGGAGAATAATCAATGTTGTTATTGTAATCCATGTACCTATAATAAATGGTTTTGGTTTGTATTCAAAAACTATACTCTCTTCACTATCTAGATATGTGCTTGTTATTACTCCATCAGCCATCAGTATTTCAGTAGTTTTTCCTTGTTTTGATTCTGCAGTCCATCCTGGGAACATTGAGAAGCGTTCACTTAAGACCAAGAATCCGCTTTGTTTGTTTGTTATTATTTCCCTCTTGTCAAAATTATGTGTTATTATGTTTTTTTCGTCTATTATGTTTAGATTTCCTTTAAATGAATTTAGCATTGTATTGATTTCATCTTCACTAATTAAGTTTTTGTTTTTTGTTATGTCTGGCAATAATATGCCTCCCGAGTTTACATAGTTTTGTAATGTTAGAATTGAGTTTTGGTCTATTGAGCCAGAGGTAAGAAATATTGCAGAGTATTTTTTTAGGTCTTCTTGAGGGTAATCATTGATGCTTTTTTTGCCTTTTATTATTACTGTATTTTGTGGCTTAAAATTTTGATTTAGCATCAATCCATATAATGTTTGTGTGACTGGGTCGTTTTCTCCTACAATCAATATGCTATTGTTTACTATGTATGCTCTAGGAAGGAACAGTTCGTTCTTATATAGGTAAGGGCCATATGCTTTTTTTGTTTGTTCTATTTGGAAACATTTTGTGCAGTTTTCATATTTTTTTATGAATTTAAATCCTGAGATATTTAGTTCAGTTTTTGATGTTATGTATTTTGTATTGAGTATTCCCCATAATTTTGCAGGTTGGTTGTTTGCTATACTCAAATATTCATTTAGGTATCTTACATCCCATGCAGATTCGTGGCCATAGATAAGTTCTACACCAATAGGCGCAGTATAATACTCAACTGGCCAGTCAATACCCTTGGTTTCATAAACATGAGTTCTGAATATTCCTGGTTCTTTACTTATGGCCTGCATTATATGATTGTTTTCAATTGCTTCATTTAGGTCTATAAATGGATTTTCATAATAGTCTCTATAAGGGGAATATCCAAAAACATTTAAGTTTAGTATGAGCAATAGGACAATTATGATGTATGCTGATTTTGTTCCTTTTTCTTTTATCCCTTTTTTCTTAATTGAATCTATTAATGCAAAAGATCCATATCCTGCAAGAACTGATGATGCAAATACAAATATTACTACAGACCTTGTAAGGTACCTAAAGCTGTTAAATGGGGGTATGTATTTCCATAGGAAATAGAATACTGGTGAGGCGGTGACTATTGATATAGATAATATAATGACTGCTGATGCAAAGAGAACGATTCTGTTTTTTGGCTTTTTGTATATTGCGAATATGGCAAGAAGAAAAGCAATTATGCCTATGTTTTGTGTTTTTCCGAATCTTTGCACCTTAGGCATGCCTTCATATATTGGTTCTATCATTTTTGTGAACATATTTCTTAATTGTATTTGTCTACCAGATGCCATTTCCCATGTTGTTTGGCCTCTACTTGTTTGGCTGATGAGCTCTTTTGTCGGTAATACTTTTTGAGCAGTTAAACCAAAGACAACTAAAGATATTATTGCACCAATTAGGATTATTTTTGTTATTCTTTTCTGGATATGTTTCCCAGGGATAAATATTAAGAGTAGCAATCCAAATACTAGTGCAGTAAACATTGCAACCTTGAAATCAGGTGCAAAGAATATTTGCAAAGAGAACAATATTCCAGCAATAATCGCATTATTTATCCATTTTTTCTTTCTTATTGCTTTTACTGTGAATAATATGATGAGTGGTATAAACATTGGAGCATTGACACTAGATATATGGCAGTCCCTTACATGTTCTATTATCCATCCGTTAAACATAAACGCTAATCCAGAAACAAATGCAAATTGTGGTTTTTTGATTAAGTATACCATGAGTGCATACATGGAGATTCCTGCTCCGATAATACCCAGGATTAGTATATATTTCAATGCACCTATCGTTGGGATGATAAACATCAGGAACCACATTGGATTGTTGAAATCAGCTGAATTTGGTCTGTTCCAGAATGCATCCCCAGCCATCCAATAAGGATTGTATAATGGATAAAAATCATGGTATTTTAATACGGATTCTTTAAGAACACTGCCTCTTGCTGCTCTTGCATTTAAATCACAAGCATAAATTGTATTTGGATTAATATATTTGCTGAGAAAGACAAGAGTAATAACTATCATCAAGGATATGTATATTATATGATATTTGTTTTTTTTTAGGAATGATTTCATATTATTCACTTTTTGTATGTTTCATTACAACTTTAGCCCATTTAAAAAGTTTTGGAATAGTTATTTTGATTGTGCTCATCCTGACTTTAAGCACCCAGCCATACCATCCCATATTGATTATGTTGAATAATTTATTAGGGGGTAGTTTGATAAGTTGTTTTGTGAGTGGGCGTAGAAATGGGAATTCTACTGTAATTCCAAATAGTTTATGGAGATTTTCTATCTGTCTTTTTTCTTTTTTGTTCTTGAATTTTAGTACAGAACCAATTTTTGGGTTTGCTTCGATTTTATCAAAATCTCCGTCGAAATAGCCATGTTTTATACAATATTCCCCTAGTTCTGTTTTTGGAAATGGGGTGAATATTGATGACCACGCCATAGTTGGTTTTAGTTTTATGTTAAGGTCTAATGTCTTAAAATCAACTTCTAATGCGTTTTCCACGGGCAGCCCAAACATGTTATAGAAGCCGTATTTTATGTCTGCATTTCTTAATAGTTTACATGCTTTGAATAGATCTTCGTCACTCATGTTTCTTTTAAGGAGGGTGTTCCTTACTTTTTCATCTCCTGTTTCTATAGCCATGAAGATTGAGAAACAGCCTGCTTTTTTTAATAATCTAACTACATCTTCTGTTACTAGGTTTGCCCTTACATTACAGAAAAAAGGGATGTTTATCTCTTTTTTGAACATTTCTGCAAATTCTTCAAGCCATTTCTTATCACACATTATAAATGTGTCGTCTACTATTCTTATAAATTCAACAGGGTATTTTTCTATTATCTCTTTTACTTCTTTTATTACATTAGATACACTCCTTTTTCTTACTCTATCCCATTCTGCCCCATATAGATTAGAGAGGCGGTTGTTGAAACAATAAGTACATCTAAATGGACACCCCCTTCCAATTAGAATTCTTTTTTCTCCGAATTCTTTTAGATTTTTATCATGGTTGTAGATTATTTCACGATCAGGAAATGGGATTAGGTCGAGGTCTTTTGTTAAAGGTTGCATAGGGTTTTTGAATATTTTATTATCTTTTTTTACCCATATACCTTGGATGTTATCTATAGATTTTTTTTCTTTTAGTGCATTTACAAGATCAAGAATTATAAATTCGCCTTCACCTCGGCAGATTATATCGACGCCTTCACTTTCTATCATCTCAGGGAAGAATGTTGGGTGGGGTCCTCCAAATAATGAAATCAAGTGGGGGAATGTTTTTTTGATTTTCTTGTTTATATCAATAAGGGGCTTATGTTCACCAGTTGTTGTAGTATATGCCAAAATATCTGGAGAAAAATCTTTTATTTTCTTTTCATAATCTTCTAGGTCTGTTTGTACAAGGTCTGTTTCGTGACCGTTTTTCTTTAATATACTAGAAATATACATAATACCTAAATGCTCGCACATCTTGATATCTCGCATTACAAATAAGACTTTCATTTTAAGGATATGGATTTAATTTATACTTATAAAACTTCCTTTCTTAATTTGGTTAAAATTCCTGCAATTAAACCAAGAGACATCATCTGAAATCCAGATAATATAAGAAGAACTGATAGAAATATTAATGTGATTCTATTTGTAATGTTTCCAGTTAGTTTAAGGTAGACTACCTGGATACCTAGAATTAGGCCTATTGTGAACATAGTCAAGCCAATACCACCAAATACTCTAACAGGCCTATAAGTATATGCAAATCTAAATGCAGTACTAGTAAATGCAATAAATTCTTTTCCAACATTCATCTTTGAAGAACCTTCTTTCCTATCAGTGAATATTATTGGTATTTCTTTAACTTTGAATCTTCTTGATACAGTTTCACATGCAAATTCCATATTAAATGGAAATCCAGAAGATTCTATTGTTAGTTTGTTGAAAAGATTCTTTGTAAATGCTCTATAACCATTAGTTACATCGGTAAGGTTTACTCCTGCAAAGAATCGTGCTATGAGGTTGGCTGTTTTACTTACAATTTTTCTTTTTAATGGCCAATTTATTATTTTTGATTCTTTTAGATACCTGCTTCCAATAACTAAGTCGGCACCATTTTCTATTTCTTCTATAAATTGGGGTATATAATCAGGATTATGGGTGTTGTCACCTTCCATACTTAATATTATATCTTTAGATGCTTTTGAAAAGCCTAATCTTCTTGCAGAACCAACACCTTCTTTCTTTTTTCTATGGATTATTTTTATATTTTGGTATTTTTTATTTAATTCTTCTGCTAATTGTCCTGTTCCGTCTGGACTGTTGTCATCAATTATTATTATTTCCGCAATGATATTGTTCTTTTTAATGATTTCTTCTATGTGTGGGATAAGATTACTAAGATTTTTCTTTTCATTATATGTAGGTATTATAATTGATATTTCATTCATTTTACCAGCACAACCCCACATATTTTGATTTTACATCTTTTTCTTCGAATAATCTTACCATATCTATCAGAATCTGTTCTTCTTTTAAAATATTAGCTATTTTTTTATATTCTTCATTTTTGTTTTTTACTATAATTACTTCCTGACCAATTGCTTCTTCTATTGTATTTACTAATATGTCTTTTAGGAACGGGAATTGTGTTTCAAATATTTCTTTGTTTATCCCGAATTTCTCTGCATTTTTTACAGCTTTGTCATATACTTTTATGTTAAATCCTTTTTTTATTAGTTTGTTGATTATTAGTATTATGGCGCTTGACCTTAAATCGTCTGTGTTTTCTTTGAAACTTAGTCCTAATATTCCAATGTTTTTCTTATCTGTCTTTTCTATTAGGTTTATGCAATAGTCTATATGTGAGTCGTTGCTTTTTTTGATTGAATCTAGAATAGGTGTAGTTAGGTTTCTTTTTTTAGCTTCAAATTTTAGAGCTTCAAGGTCTTTGGTAAGGCAGGAGCCCCCGTAAGGAACACCAGGTCTTAGATAGTAAGGGGATAAGTTTAATTGTTTATCCATACAGAATATCTTCATCAATTCGTGACTGTCTATGTTTAGTTGTTTTGCTATTTTTCCTATTTCATTTGCGAATGTTACTTTTAAGCCATGGAATGTATTGTTAACATATTTTATCATTTCACCTATTTTTATTGTTGTTTTTATTATTTCTCCATTTATATCTTGATAAATCTGTTCTAATGCATCTCCTGATTTTTTGTCTAACTGACCTATAACTGTTATAGGTGGATTGAAGAAGTCTTCCATACCTGAGCCCTCCCTTAAGAATTCTGGGTTGTGACATACTCCAAAATCAATCCCTGCTTTCTTTTTTGATATTTCTTCTATTATTGGAATTAGCTTGCTTTCAACTGTTCCTGGGAATAATGTACTTTTGAATACGATTAAATGGTATGTATTCTTATCTTTTAGTGATTTTGCTATTTCTTCACAGACTTTGATTGTGAAGTTGAGGTTGATTTCTCCATTTTCTCTACAGGGGGTTCCTACACTGATTAAGGATATTTCTGTATTGTTTATTGCTTCTTTTACGTTTGTTGTTGTCTTTAGTAATTCTTTTAGAACAGAGTCTTTTATGTAATTTTCAATATCTTTTTCTATTACTGGGCTTTTTCCTTGGTTAAGTATGTCTAATTTTTTTTGGTCAATATCTACGCCCATTATTTTATGACCTTGAGAAGAATGGCCTGCTGCTAATATACATCCTACATAACCCATACCAAATATACTAATGTTCATTGAAACCACTTTCTTATAGAATCTAGCCATGTTTAAAAACATTATGTTTATATATTAGTTATTTAACTTAAAATTTAGAATGATTGATTTGATGAACATTGTTAATATATTTATGGTAGGCTCTTTTGTATGTTTATGGCTTTTTGTTATTTCCTTTTTTTTATTTCTTAAGCTCTTTAAGTTGATTAAGGAGGTGAAATAATGTTTACTTTAGATGATATTGATAAGGCTGGACACAAATCTCCCCCCTATTTTAATATTATTTTAAATCCTTTAATAAACAGACTCGCTTGGTTGATTATTAATTTTACTAATTTTAGTCCTAATTTTGTGACTATCTTGTCTTTTGTATTTTTAATTGGTAGTGCTGTTTTTTTCTTTAAGGGATTATTCTTATTTGGTAGTTTATGTTACCTTATGAGGTATATTTTGGATTATATTGATGGTAAAGTGGCTAGATTGAAGAATAAATCTTCAAAATTGGGTATGTATTTAGATAATGTTACTGGTTACATCGGTACGGCAATTATACCGATTGCTTTGATTTATCCTATGGATAAGACTATAATTCTTTTTTTGATACCTTTGTTGATTATTATGTCTATTATTCATCCCTTACAGACTAGTGTAGTAATGCTTTTTTTAAGGAAAGAAAGAGCAAGAAAATATCAGCAATTTTTGAATTTTGAGGATAGCAGAACTATATCTTTTGTTTTAGTTCCATTATTGCCTTATTTTATCCAGGTAAAGGAGATTACATTATTGCCTGTTTTGATATTGACAATTCTTTTGTTTTTGGTTAAACAAGCTAGTTGGTTTGCTTATTATTATAAAGAATTTGGAGATTATTTGAAGGATAGAGATATTGAAGTGTGAATTAATTAGAATATTTTTTTTGCTTTTTCTAGATCTTCTGGGAAATCAATATCTAGAAATGAAGAATTACCTATATCATGAGCTTTAATTATACCCCCTTCTTTTATAATATTGTCAATAACATCTATGAATGAAGAATTTATGTTGTTTTTTGATACTTTGTTTAACTCTTTAATCAATTTATTAGAACCTTGTTTTGAGAATTTTGATATGCCTATAAATTCACCATTTTCTCCAGGGATTTTAACTTTACTTACATTTTTTATTATGTTTGATTCTTCTATAACTTTTTCTGCTTCTTCTCTTAGGTTGTCTTTTTTTATGGCTAAGCAGATTTCTCCATCATTTTTTGATAGGTCTTTTATTAATATAGGATCAAACAAAACATCTGAATAAGTTAGTATGAAGTCATCTGTCAATTCTTTTTTAGCAACCCATAGTGTGAGGGCCATACCGGAAACATCATAAAATGGGTTAAAAAATGTATTTATGCCCAGTTTTTTACAGAATGCCTCTACTTGTTCTGATAGATAACCTGTTATTATTGTTATATCGTTGATTCCTGCGTGGTTTAGGTATTCAATTTGTTTTTCTAGAATTGTTTTGTTGTTTATCTTTAGTAGACATTGAGGGGTATCTTTAGTTAAAGGGAGCAATCTTGTTGCTTTTCCTGCTGCTAAGATAATTGCTTTCATTTTGTGTTATTGTTGCTTTATTATTTATTAAATCTCCCTTTATTCTATTGATTCAACTCCAACTACTTTTTTTCTTATATATGCACTGAAACGGTCTATTACTGTTACCATAACCACCATTATAATTAAAATAGTTAATACTTCTTGATTTTTGAAAAGTCGCATGCTTGTTATCAGTTCCATGCCAATTCCTCCTGCCCCTACTAAGCCTAGAACAGTTGCTGCTCTAAAATTGTTTTCTAAGTAATACAAGCTATAATTTATGAATAGGGGTTTTACTTGAGGGAAAATCCCTCTTGCAATAACCTGAATCTTGTTTGCTCCTGTTGAGATTATTGCTTTTATTACTTCAGGGTCTACTGTTTCTATTGATTCTGAGAAATATCTCCCTAAAGCTCCAGTTACATGGGCAGTTAGTGCTAAAACACCTGGAAATGGACCCAATCCCACCATTGAGACAAAGATGAGCCCCCATATAATTTCATTTATGCCCCTTAATGCATCAAATATTGTCCTAATACTGTGGTATATTATCTTATTAGACATTATATTTCTGGCAGCTAAGAAAGATAGTGGTAATGCTATTAATGCTCCTAATGTTGAACCAATGATTGCCATCTGTAATGTTTCAATAGCTTTTAAGAGAAATCTCCCTAAGTTGCTGATGTCTGGGGGAAACATTCTTCTGATGAAGTCAACCATATGGGGGGTGCCTTTTACAAGATTAGTTAGGCTTGTATTGGTGCCTTTGATAGCCCAATAATAAATTATGATTAAAAATATGCTTATTAGGAATACTTTGTATTTGCTTTTACGGTGTTTTTTTAATATTTTTAATTCCATTTTTAAAATCCTGTTTTGCCATATAGATACCAATCTTTTGTTTTACCATATATATCTACAATGTCTTTTTCTGTAAGGTCTTCTGGTTTACCGTCAAAAACTATTTGACCTTGTTTCATCCCGATAATCCTAGAGCCGTATCTTTTGGCAAACTCTAAGAAATGCAGACTAGTAACTAATGTTATACCTTTTTCAACGCATATATCTTTTAACAAATCCATGATTTCTTTCATCAGTTTAGGATCTAGGTTAGATACTGGTTCGTCTGCTAAGATAATCTCTGGCTTTTGTGATAATGTTCTTGCTATTGCTACACGTTGTTTTTGACCCCCACTTAGATTATTTATTCTTTCCTTTTCATATTCCCCTAATCCTACCCTCTTAAGGTTATTTCTTGCTAATTCATAATCTTCTTTAGAAAATCTTCCTAATATAGTATTAAATGTGCTGATGTGACTTAATCGTCCATTTAATGTGTTTTTTAGGACTGTTTCTCTTTCAGTAAGGTTAAAGTTCTGGAAAATCATTCCAATATTACCCCTTATTTTTTCTGCTTTTTTTATTTTACAGTTTAGGATATCATTTCCATCTATATGGATTTTTCCAGAATTAGGTTCTAGTAATCTATTGATACATTTAAGTAATGTTGATTTTCCAGAACCACTTGAACCAATTATAACTACACTTTCTCCTTTTTTGATATGTAGGTCTATGTTTTTTACAGCCTCTTCATTCCTGTTTTTGTATTTGTGATTTAAGTTTTCTATTTTTATCATTTTTCTCCAACTAAGATAATATTTTTAATATCAATTAGACAATCAAAAATAAAAAAACTATTTATTTGCAGCTTCTGCATTTGAAACGTCCATCCCTAAAAGTTTTGCGGTTTCTCTAATTACATTGTAATCACTATCACTTACTTTTTGGTAACTTGATATTCCACCCCAGCCATCTACTTTATGTATTGTTTGCTGGTCCATGTTTATAAGTACATTCTGTATTTTTTGTTTGATCTCTGTTGGTAAATTCCCTCTAACTACTATTGGTGATCCAGGGATTGGTTCTGATTCATGGATTATGATGTTTACTTCAGAATTAATCTCTCCTGATTCAACCATTCTTTGATAAACATTATCGCCACTTGCACCAGCATCTACTTTGCCATTTGCTATTGCGTATTGAACTGCGTTATGTGTTCCTGCATAAAATGTTGTGCTAAAATCTACGTCAGGGTTTATTCCATTCTCTATTAACATTTTTCTAGGTATTAAGTTGCCTGAAGTTGAAGCAGGATCTACAAATGCAAATGTTTTTCCTTTTAAATCTTCTAATTTCTCTATGCCACTATCTTTATTTACAATTATTAGGGATTTATATGTTGCACTACCTGTGCTTTCTTTTACACCATTAACAATTGCTTCTGCTCCTGCAACATTTGCTGCTATTACATATGAGAAAGGACCAAACCAAGCCATATCAATATGTTTTGCCCTCATAGCTTCAATGGCTGCTGTATAATCTGATGTTACTTGTATCTCAACAGGGATTCCTAATTCTGCTGATAAATATTTTTTAATGGGCTCATAATTTCTGAGCATCTCATCTGCATCATCTGCGGGAATAAGCCCCATTTTCAATATTTCCATACCTTCTATTTTATTATCAGTATTTATTTTTGGTTCAGTAACTGCTGTTTGACAACCTACTAGAACTATTATTAAGATTAAAGTTAATATCATTGTTTTTTTTTGAAAAAACCCGGTTTTTTCTAAATCTTTTTCATTCTTTAAAAGTTTCATTTTTTATGCCCTCTTTATTCACATTCACATGCTTTTTTTACTTTATGGTGTTGTTTTATCTTGTTTTTTATCTCAGTACTTGATTGTTCTGGGTAATAAGGAGTCATTATAATCCTGCCTTTGAACACTTTCTTCAGATCTTCAAGGTATTTGTGCCCTATATGACTGGCACTTTCCATATGTATATCTGGTTGAATTGCTATTAGATTGTTTAATGGAGAATAATCATCCTGAGGCATTGCGCAATCAACGCATTTGAGGGACTGAATCAATCTTAGTCTTTCTCTAAAGCATAATATTGGTCGGGGTTTTTTTTCCATCACTGCTTTGTCTGTTAATACGCCTACTATGAGCTTATCTCCAAGTGCTTTTCCATTCTCTAATTGTAATAAATGTCCTTCGTGGATAATGTCTCCGCAAACATAAGCATATACTATTATTTGTTGTTTGTTCCTTTTCTTTTTAGTGAACATTTTATTGCCTCCTAATTTTATGAGCTTTCAAGATTTTTTTAATTACGTTTTCTGTTGATAATTTATCATAAAAAGGGGGTTTAATGATTTTGCCACCAATCTTCTTAATATAATCACTGCCAGGCACTTTTTTCCAATTAGAACCATGTACAAGGATTATTTTTGCATTTTTGAATTGATTGTGTATGTTTTTTAAGTTTTTAGTTGGATTTTTATTTTCTTGTTTTACGACCATGTCTACACATTGAAGTGATGATATTATTGCTTGCCTCTCTTTAAAGTCTGCTATTGGTTTATCTTTATAGGATTGAATAGCTTCGTTAGTTAGAACTCCACAAATATGAAAATCCCCTAGGCTATTCGCACTTTGCAATAATCTAAGGTGACCATAATGGAACAGATCTCCTGTAACATATGTATAGACTATGGTTTTTACCTTGTCTTTTTCAATACTTACAATATCCCCCTCTTTTATTCCTGAATTTTTAGGTATAGTTACACAAAGCTGACCATTTGACTTATTTGCCCATACAATCTTTTTCATTAGTCTACTAGTGTTACTAGTAAGTATTTAAATGTTATGGTTTTATGAAATAAATAAACTATTTACTCGAATAAAATTTTTTAGAAAAAAGAAAAGTGTTTATTTGTGAATTATTTTCATAATGTTTTTTTTTCTGAGTACGTATTGTATACTTTTATTAATCCAAAAGCAGTTATTTCACCCAGGATGAGCAATATTCTTGATCCTAGTGCAATAATTATTGAAATTCCTATTGGCATTATAGGTTTTAGTAAAAAAGCAATAACTGCTTCTTTTACACCCATTCCACCAGGGGCAATAACGAAAAGGTAACCTATTACCCAAGATAATAATGAAGCCCCAAATAGCAGTGGCCAATTGGCTATGTTTATGGGGTAGATTGAGTTTGTGAATATTACAAAACCCATGCCTAATAATATCCCCCTTAAAATATATATTGAGAATATTTTTAATAGGTCTAGGTATCTTATCTTTATGTTTGTTTCTTGTTTTTTTAATAATTTTAGGAGTTTATTTATTAAAAAGTTTAATATTGTTGGGTGGAGTAATATTAATGGTATTGCTGCAATGATAAAATATAATGGATAATTGGATATTTCATTTGATTTTAGGTAAGAGAATAATGCTAGGAATGATATTATTGCTGAGGTGCTTAGGAGGAAAATTGCTTCTAATACAAGACTTATGGAGGTTATTGTTTTTGGAATATTCTCCTTTTTTGATAGGTATACCCTACCAATATAAGACCAGATTGTTCCAGGGATATATCTTGAAATCTGTGCCTTGAAAAATATTGATAATCCTTTTTTAATGCTTAGATCTTGTTTTAATTTTTTTATAGTGTAAATCCAACCTATTGCTGCTGAAATGTAGGATATGCATATTGTTATTATTGCCAGGATTAATAATGTGTAATTTATTTTAAACGAATACATTGAAACTTGATCCCAACTGTTAATCAATGTTTTGATTAAGAAAAATAGAATTAAACTAACTATCATTATTTTTGTTGCTTTGATTAAACTGGTCTTTTTCATTTATTCTTTAAGAAGCCTTTTTAGTTTAAAAATATTATGATTCTCGAATCTTATTTATAATATTTGTAGTAGAAAAGCCTTGTTTAAGTTTAATTAAGTGTATTTTTCCGTTGTTTTTCCTTATAGTTTCAGCTTCTATGCAGTTTTCTCCATATTCTTCACCATTGCAATGGACATTTGGTCTTATTTGTTCTAGTAGTCTAATTGGTGTTTTTTCATTGAATATTGTTACATAATCTATCATTCTTAATGCTGCTAGAATATTTGCTCTGTTGTTTTCATTATTTATTGGTCTACTTGGGCCTTTGTTTGCTTTTATACTTGAATCTGAGTTTATTGCAACTATTAAGATGTCTCCTTGTGCTTTTGCTTCTTTTAGGAATTCTATATGTCCTATATGCAGGATGTCAAAACAGCCATTACAAGTTACAATAGTCTTTCCTTGTTGTTTTAAAGATTGAACTATGTTGTCCATCTCAAATCTTGTTTTTATTTTTGAGCTAGTATCCATCTTGCAGCTTCCAATAATGTATCTGTTGTTAAATCAGGTGTTACGTTTCTTTTTTTTAGGTCTTCTTTATGTTTTATACCATGTCCTGTAGTTAAATATATTGATCGTAATCCTGCTTTTTGCCCGAATTCTATATCATGTGGGTGGTCGCCTATCATGAACGAGTTTTTTAGGTCTAAGTTGAATTCTTTTTCTGCTTGTTTTATAAATTTAATATTTGGTTTTCTACAATCACACTTTATATCAGGGTGGTGCGGGCAAAAATATGTTTTTTCTATTTTTATTCCTTGTTTTTTTAGTTCTTCTGTTAAATGTGTGTTGAATTTGTGAAAGTCTTCTTCTTTATAGTAGCCTCTTCCAATTCCTGATTGGTTGCTTACTATTATTAGTTTGAAATCTTTTAAGAGTTTTAATGCTTTGATTGCGTCTGAGTATAGCTCGAAATCTTCTATTTTATGGACATAGCCTGGATCTTTATTTATTACACCGTCTCTGTCTAGGAAAACTGCTTTATTACTCATTTTCTATGCTATTTCTTATTTCTTCTATTGTTACTGTTGATGTTCCTATTTTACCTACTGTTATGCCTGCTGCATGATTTGCTAGGGTTGCTGCTTGTTTTAAGGTTGCGTTTGAGGATAATGCTAAAGCTAATGTTGCAACTACAGTGTCGCCTGCTCCTGAAACATCGTATACTTCTTTTGCTTTTGTCGGGATGTTTGTTATGTTTCCGTCTTTTTCTAATAAAGACATACCATTTTCTCCTTTTGTTACTAAAATTGGGCTGTTTAGTTCATTTATCAGGTTTTCTTCTTTGTCTGTCATCTCTTTTGCTTCTTTTAAGTTTGGTGTGATCAATGTTACGTTTTTGTATAGGTCTTTATGTTTTGGTTTTGGATCAACTATTATTATTTTGTTTTGTGCTATTGTTTTTATGTTTTCTATTAGGTTTTTTGTTATAACTCCCTTTGCATAATCTGAAATTATGATAGCGTCTATGTTTGTAGTATTTTTTATGAAGTTTAAGATGTTATTTTCTATCTCTTTGTTTATGTATTCTTTTTTTTCATAATCTATTCTTAATAATTGTTGTTTATGACCTAGGATTCTTACTTTTCTTGTAGTTGGTTTGTTTTTATCTGTGAATATTCCTTCTGTGTTTATGTTTCTTTTTTTAAGTTCATTTAATAAGATATTTGCTTCGTTGTCGTTTCCTACTGTACCTACTATGGATGCATTTGCTTGTAATGAAGCTATGTTATTAGCTACATTAGCTGCTCCACCTGGTGTGTATTCTTCTTTTTCTACTTCTAGAACTTGGACTGGAGCTTCTGGGCTGATTCTATCAACTTTTCCGAAGATGTATTTGTCAAGCATTATGTCTCCAACTACTAAAATGTTTTTTCCTTTGAAGTTTTCTAAGGTTTTTATTAGTTCATTGTTCATTTTGTATTTCCTCTGATTATGTTTTTTAGATTTTAATGGTATTGGGTTCAAACACGGATTTTATTTCATAAAATCCTATGTCAAAAGGTAAAATGCGAACTTCGTAACGCATTTTCCCTCTTCAGACAGTTTTCACCCACGTCGTTTTTACTCATTGGCCTCTAACCACACCATATAGTCTTCTATTCCTTGTTTTAATGTGAAGTCTGGTTTGAATTTAAGTTTACTTTCTGCTAATGTTGTGTCTGCTTGGGTGTTGCTTTGGTAGGTTTTCATGTTGTATGGGCTTTCGAAGTATTCTGGTTTTAGGTTTGTGTTTAATACTTGGTTTAGGATGTTTATCAATTCGTTGAAGTCTGTTCCTATGCCCGTCCCTACATTATAAATTCCTGATTCTGCTTCTGCTGCCAGGATTGTTGCTTTTACAACGTCTTTAACGTAAATATGATCTCTTATTTGTTCTCCGTTTTTGAATATTCTTGGGTTCTTGTTTTCTTTCATCTGTTTTGATAAGTGAAGAATCATACTCGCTGGTCTTCCTTTATGTGTTTCTCTTGGTCCGAATACATTGAAATATCTTAAACCAACAATATGCATATCATGTTTTAGTTTGTTTGCTGCGATATCCATGTCTAGCTTTGATTTGCCATAAGCAGTAATAATTTCTTTGTTTTGATCTTCTTTCATAGGTGTTTTTGTGTTTCCATATAGGTTTGCTGTTGAGGCATAAACTAATTTTGAGTTGTTTTTTTGTGCTAATTCAATCATGTTTCTGAAACCTGTTAAGTTTGCTCTTAGTGTTTCTCTGTCGTCTTTGAATCTTGGGTCTGTGATTGCTGCTAGGTGGAAGATTATGTCAAACTGTTTATCTGTTTCTGGATCTATGAATTCTTCTATTTTGAAATCTTTGGAAATGTCTGCTTCAATGAATTTTCCTTTGAATGTTTTTAGGTTGTCTTTTGTTCCTGTTAATAGATTATCTATTATGGTAACTTTGTGACCTTGTTTTTCTAGTTCTAAAGCTAGGTTAGAACCGATGAAACCTGCACCACCTGTAACAAGGCACTTCATTCTTTAACCTCTGGTTCTTTTGGTAGTTCTAATGTTTCTAGGTTAACTGGTCCTGATAACATTCCTTCTTCTCTGTAAGAGTCTTCATCTTCATGATGTGTTGAGAATTCCATTATTTCACTGTCTTCTAAGCCTGTGAAACGGTGTTTTTGATTAGGTTGTACCAGCATTGAGTCTCCTGGTTTTAGAATATATTTTTTGTTTTCTAATTCTAATAGTACTTTTCCTTTTAGGATGTAGAAAGTTTCGTCTTTGTTTTTGTGGTAGTGCATTGAACATCTGAAGCCTTTGTTCAGGGTTAACTTTTTACCGCAGTAATCTCTATTTACGATCCATTCTTCTGAACCCCAGTTCTTTTTTACGTGTGTATGTTCCATTTTTTACCTCTTAGTATGAACTCTTCATACCTTAGTTATTTGTTGGTATATATAAATGTTTTGGTTTTTTGTTGGATTATTTAACATTTCTTACATTAATTATTTAATAGAAAAACCACCAACAACATAGGATTCACACACGGTCTTTTGCTTTGCAAAAGCCCTATGCCAAAAGGTAAAAACCATACTTTGTATGGTTTTTCCCTCTTCAGGCAGTGTTCATCCATATTAGTGGTTTTTCTTCTTTATTTTATAGGGAATACAAATATTTAAATAGTAGTACCTGTTCATACTTTGTATATGAATAAAAGTAAGATTGCTATAAGTGTGGATAATTCTTTACTTAATTTGGTAGATAGTAAGGTTGATGGTTCTGTTATTCGTTCTAGAAGTCAAGCAATTGAGTATTTTCTTAGGAAAGGGTTAAGTGAGGATTCTATTTCGATAGCGGTTATTCTTTTGAAAGGTACTCAACAAGAAGTTGCTTTGAAACCTTTTAAGGGAAAGTCTTTAATTAAGAATCAGATTGAGTTTTTTTCTAATAATGGGGTGAAGAAGATATATCTGGTGACTCAGGGTGCTAAAAAAGAGTTAAGGGAAGAGTTAATTGATACTGGTGTTGAGATTATTGAGAAAGATGCTAAAGGTAATGCTTTTGCTTTGCTTTCTTTAAAAGATAAGATTAAATCAAACTTTATTGTTATGAGTGGAGATACGTATAATAATTTTGATTTGATTAAGATGTCAAATAAACATCAGCAGTTGAATAAGATTGCTACGATGGGGCTTATGACTCGAGATAAGTCTTCTGATTATGGGACTGCTATATTGGATGGTGATCTAGTTATTGATTTCCAGGAGAAGACTAAGGAATTGAGTTCTCATATTGTAAATGCTGGGATCTATATCTTTAAACCTGAGGTGTTTGAGTTGATTAGTGGTGATTCTTTGGAGAAGGGGTTGTTTTCTAAGATTGCTAAGATTAAGGAGTTGGTTGGTTTTTTTACTTATGGTGAGTATTTGCATTTTGGTTGATTAAGCAAAAGGTTTATATATAAGTAGTGATAATTATATATAATCATACACAATTCTATATTATGTATGTGATTATGCTTTTTTTCATTTTATGCGTAATCTCTGTTAGGGAAATTGAGGTAATAGGATGAAAGTGAAAATTAGTTTACACGCACAAATGCGTATGGATTGTAAGGGTATTAGTTTAGAGCAAGTAAAAAAAGCCATTAAATTTGGAGCAAGAACAAAACAAACAGACGGATACGAAAGCCATTATACATATTATTCAGTATGTTGGAAAAAAATAAGGCTAGAATTTATTTTAGTAAAAACAATTAAGATAAAGAAATAATTATAAACGAAATAGATTGATAAGACGGATAAGAAAAGAGGGTGATTAATATGGCAAAAAGGATGGGGGAATCTCCTAAATGTGGATGCGGGGGTTTGGTGTTGAAGAAGAAAGTAGACTATTCTTTATATGGGGTTAGTCTAGGGAAATTTGAAGCAGAAGTATGTAATAAATGCAGGGAAACATTATTTAGTGAAGAAATAAGTAAACAAATAAGTGATACAACAAAAGCTAAAGGGTTATGGGGTTTAGAGGCTCAGACTAAAGTAGCGCAAGCAGGAGATTCTTTAATTATTAGGATAAACAAAAGGTTAGCAAAATTCTATGGATTAAAGAAAGGCGAAGATGTTACCTTAGCTCCAAAGGATAAAGAAGAGTTATGTATATTGATTTAAGATGGTAGGATATGTTCATTTTGGGTAGGAATGTTTTATAATGTTTCTATCAAATGGTCAATTTGTCTTCCAATGTCTTTATAGTGATTAATTATAAATAAGGGGTACTTTAAATTTTTTCTAAAATAAGACCTTCTTCGGTTGATTTTAGTTTCATTTCTTTTTCTTTTAAAATCTTCAAAACCTTTTTCTTGAATATTTCTCTATTCTCTTTTAATAGACGAATATATAGGGCGTTTTTGTCAGAAGAAACACTTAAATGCATTCCAGGAATTATGTAGTAATGTTCAAATTTTTTAGATTCAGGAGAATAAATTTTTTCTTTGTAATATGTATAAAATACACAACCAGTTCCATCAATTTGATTTCCTTTTCCATCAAAACCTTTAAAATCCTGAAATTTAATGTGAGACTCAAAATTTCTAGGTAATAATTCCGTTTCATTTAACTTTTCAATCTCCTTAAGGGGGTATTTTGAGAAAATCAGAAACAATTCATCTAATTCTTTCTTGGGTAAATCTTTAATTTTATCTAAACCATTTTCTTCCCTTAAAACATTAATAAGATTTTGGATTTGTTTATAGAATCTTACGGCTTTCTGCGTGTAATCTTTTGTAATATTGCTCTGCTTTTTCAATATCCATAGACTCTAGTTCTTCTGTTGTATATAATCTCATCTTGCACCCCCTTACTTTAATATAGGTAATGGCTTATGCTTTATTAGTCTTTAGAACTTAGTGGCGGTGAATGGTTTTATCAGTGATACTCTCTTATGGTAAAATGCATTATATTATTGTTGGTCTTGAGGATCTTTTAGTTTAATTTGGGGTAGTGGAAATCTTTAAAAGTATCAATCCATTCTCTTTGTGTAGATGACAGCTCTGCGAATAATTGTAGAATCTGGAAGCTGTAATTGTAGTTATGGTGGGGGTATGTGGGCTAGTACAGAACTTAGACCTCTTCCTGATGGATTTGGCATACAATATACAACTAATGATCGGAGGAGTTGTGCTGACCCCCTGATTGATTATAATGGTCATAGAGTTGAGGGTATAACTGATCTTTATTCTATGTTTGTAAACTTAGGGGATATATCTAGGGAAGATGCAATACATCAGGCAGCTGATATCCTAATCAGGGAGATATTTAGATTATTGCATATTTAGGTTTCTAGTTTTTTAAGTAATAAATTTAGTTAATGTTGTTAGTATTAACTATAAGTTAGATTAAGTTACTTTTTTAAATGGAATCGAGTTCTTAAATATCATGGGTAGAAAACAATTAAATGGATATGAAGCGATGAGAATAGATGCAATAAAACATGCTCTTTTAGATGGCAGAAGTACTCCAGATAATGGATTTCATGTAGATGAATGGTATGTGGATACTGCAGTTGAATTGCCTGTTCAGGGGAAGGCTCTTTGTTGGGTATATGGTAGAAATACTCCTAAGATAAGACCAGATGAGAATGTTCATGATTATCTGGCTCGAGTTTTTAACGGTGGTTTTCAGGTAAGGCCAAGGGGTAGTGAATTAGTTGCTGGAAGTGGTAGTAATCTGACTTTATTTTTTGATCTTGAGGAAAATAGAACTGGTGAAGTTAATTTAGGCAGCTTGCTTGATGGAGAATCAGACCTTGATGGGGGTCAGCTGAGTACACCTGTTACATTGCATACCTATGATGTTAGATATAATCGATTTGTTGGTAGGGAGGTGCTTACTAACAGGGAGATATATGGGCCTTTTACTCCAGTTGATAGAATTCATATAGGGGGTAATCCTTAAGTTTAATACTTCTCTTTAAACCAATCTTAAAACATCTTTAACTTTAATCGATTTCATGCATTTTTGGTAATCTCTGCTTTCTTCGCCATAGAAACATTCTGGAACTTTGCCTTTGTGGACATTGATACATGGGGAACATGGCATCTTCTTGTAGATTGAGGTGCTTTTTTTGTTGAATGGACTAAATCTCAACGGTAGATTAGGACCGAATAATCCAATTGTTTTAACTCCCATTGCTGCTGATATATGCATCGGACCTGTGTCGTTTGAGATGAATGTATTACATTTAGAGATTAGGTAGAATGTTTGTCTTAGGGTGAATTTGCCTGCGAAGTTAATTATGTTTTTTGCAATCCTTTTGTTTTTTATCAGTTCTATTATCAAATTGTAATTGGTCTTCTCATAATCTGCCCCTATCAATATTATTTTTGTGTTTTTCTTTTGAATCTTTTCAATTAGTTCTGCGAAGTTTTCTTTTGGCCATTGTCTTGATCTTGAGGATTCTGCTGCTCCTGCTGTTATTCCAACTAAGAATTGTTTTTTTATTCCAGCATATCTTAAGCTTAAATCTACTACTTTTTTATCAGTTCCTGTGTAGTTTAGTTTCTCTAGTTTTTCTACTTGGCCTTTTACACCTAATAGCTTGACTAGATCAAAGAATGTTTTTGAAGTGTGCTGTTGGTCATTATATTTTGTTTTAGATGAATATAGTATTGATCTTATGCCATGTGAATAGCCGATTGTATATTTTCCAAGGAAGAAAGTCATTATTGCAGATATATTCAAGTACTCTTCCATATCTATAACAATATCATATTTTCTGAAATTCTTTAGAATAAACCATTTTAGCGAGAATGGGTTTAGTTTAACAACATTTAATTTACTGATGAAATTATAATTAAAATATACTTCTTTATTTCTTTTAGTGCATAATATATCGATTGCTGTTTTTTTATATTTCTTCTTTAATGCTTTGACTGCAGGTATTGTCAGTATTGTTTCTCCAATTCCCCAGAGTTGAATTATCAATATATTTTTAGTTTTATCTTCAGAAGGTTTTATTTTCTTCATAAATAAATTTACAATTCCTAATATTATGCAAAGAAATATACCTATTGTCTTGTCAATGGATTTAATAAGTTTGACGCCCATTTTTATTTTAGCTTTTTTTCTATTTTGTCTAATCTTTCAAGAATCTCGTTGAAATATGGATTTCGTTTAGCTGCTGCTTTTGATTCTTCCCTATAGAAGCCAGCTTTGTCTTCAAGGTAACCAAATAAGATCATCAGAAGAATCACCCCAATATAGATGGGTATAAACCATGCTGTTATATGTATTTTTATTCCATAGTCCTGGAGTTTTGAAAGAACTAAGAATAGGATCATGCCTGAATTGATTATAGAGATCCATGACATGGTTCTTTGAATCCATAACTTAGAATATATTATGAATTTTCTAAGTTCAAAGAATATTCCTAATGCTTTCTTCATTTTTTCTCAAAAGCGACTTTTCTTACGATGTCTTCTATTCTTTTTTGATTTTTTCTTACTACTAAATATGTATAGAATATGCTAGCTATCATAAACATAAATCCTACTACAATAAAGAAATCCATTGTTCTTGCAAATCCTGCTGGTTTGATCAGTGGTTTTAGTATTCCTGGAAATAATGTTAATATTATGAATAGTGTCCATGAAACAACCCAGAATGAATATTCTCTGATTGTCAATTCATGTCTTTTACGGAGCAAAAATGTGTAGTAGATGAAAAAGAGCCCAAATAATATACCTAGTATCTGTATTCCTAATATTCCTGATGTCATTTTTTAATATTTTACCTCCTTAGATTCTTGATAATCTATTTTGATAGTCTCCACCAAAATAGGTTTAATACAATCTTTGCACCATCTAATATTGTTGTTCCTTTATATCTGTCTGCATAGATTGTTTTTATTGGAATCTCTTTATATTTTAGCTTTTTTTTACCTATATTTGCTATCATCTCTGATTCCATGCTATAATTGGATGATTTCCATCTGATCTTTTTGTAAGCTTCAGATGTAAATGCTCTATATCCAGACTGAGTATCACGTACTTCTATGCCATATAATAATTTTGTTATTTTGTTGATAAATCCATTTCCTAATCTTAAGATTGATGGCATTGCTTTGTTTCTTTCTCTATATCCAAGAACAACATCTGCGTTGTCTAATTCGCTTAAAAATCGGGGTATTTCTGTTGGTTCGTGCTGGGCATCAGCATCTAAAACAACTATCTTTTTAGCACCTTGTTTGACTGCATAATCACACCCTGTTTTTAGTGCTGCGCCTTTTCCTAGATTAATTATATGTTTAAGGACTATTATATCTTCTTTTCTGGCTTCTTCGCTTGTTTTATCTTTAGAGCCATCATCTACTACAATTATATTGGGGGTATATTTTTTAGTCTCTTTAATTATCTCTCTTATATGAGTCTGTTCGTTATACCCTGGAATAATTGCGAATATTTTGTTTTCCATCTATTTGCTAGAATTATTTGCCCTATTTATATCTTGTGAATCATAAATGTGAGATTAAATTAATGAGTTTAAGAATTAACTTATTCTTCTGTAGTTGTTTCTGTCTTGTTATCTGGATCTGTAATTTCTTCAGATGTTGGTTCTTGTGAATCATTAGTACTTTGTGTTTCGTCTGTAGTTTCTTCTTCTGTTTCTTCTATTATCTCTTCTTCAATAACTGGTTCTGGTTCATAATGTTCTAATAGATTTTCTGATTCACCCTGCCAGTTTACTTTCCATACTATGATCCTTCCGCCAGTTATATCCCTTACATCACTGAATTTTTCAAAATGTTTTAGGCCATGACCATTTAGATAGAACATCTTAGTAAACATTGATTTTGCTAATTCTGGGCTTGAGATTAATATTTGGTAGCTGTCTGTACCAACTGGGATTAATGTTATACTTAATCCTATTGTGTTGTTAAATTCTTTTTCTTTGTATGTGCCGTCTTCTAATGGCATAATTATTGAGTTTGGATGCATCACTCCTTGTTGTGTTTGTATATCTGCTTGTAGTGTTTTAAGGTCTATCTTTACAATTCCACCTTGTCCTATTCCACATTCAACAGCATTCTCTGATATTTTTGTACAAGAACCAGAACCACCATAGCTTGGCCAAGGAGATATCCATGAATTTGCTTCTGCGTCGCTTCCAATCGCTTGAATGTCAAAATATATGCTTTCTGATGCTGCTCTTGTATAATTGAATCTATCTTGTAGGAATGAAACGCTTTTTTCTATATCATCTTTATATTCTGTTTTCTTGAATGTGTTGTAAATCAATGCTCTGTCAAAGTCCCATGAACCAAAATGAGCCCATACACCTGATTTTCCTACCATGTCATAAGAAGTTATGAAGTAGTTTTCTGGTGGATTACAATGACTGAATTTCAGTACACTGTCTGCTTGTTCTTCACTTAATTTATTTTCTAATAATTTTAATCTTGCTTTTTCTTTGTTTAGGATTACTATGTTTTCTATTATTTTTATTGATCTTGCTCCATCATTTATTACTTTGTCTAGTTCTTCAAAAGCTTTGTTTTGGCCACAATCAACCATCCTTAGAGTTCCTACTGCATAATCTTCATTGTTTGCTGCCAGAACAGAACCTATCCAATGTGCATTAGGTGAGTTTTGAGAAGTTCCATCAAATGTAACGGGTCTATTGCCTACCATCTTGAACCAATGACCAAAGTCCCACCATGAATTGATTATTGCGTCTGGTTGTGCTTCTAAGTCTATTTTTTGCAGTGAAGAATACCATGCATCATTCATAGAAGGTATCTCATTCTTTACTGTTGCATATCCTGATTTGTATGGTCCAAATAAAAGGAGACATAGTAATATTATTGTAAGCGCTTTTGATACGTTCTTATTTATTTTTAGGCCTTTTGTGATTAATTTGTGCAGGTAGTGATATGTTATTCCTAGTGCTGCACCAACTGCTATTGCAAATGCAGGTACGGCTAAAAGTGTAAATCTTACCCCTTTTACACTTGCATAGATTGTTGCTATGAACCATAAGATTAATAGTATAGATGCTTTGATATCGATTTCAGTTTCTTTCTCTTTTATAATCAATGCTAATTTAATTATCAGTGGTAGGCTGATCAATGCTAAGAATGTAGGTAGGTTTTGTGGTTTTATTGCTAAGATTATTACGAACCATGTAATTGAGCCTAAAGCAAACCATAGATCAGATTGTTTTTTTGTGTCTTTTTTTAGCATTGTAAGCACAATGCCTGTTAATCCGATTAGGAATAATAAAGTACTGCCCACACCTATCTGGGTTATGACTGAGTTAAGGGAGGCTGGATTTTGTTCAGCAACTGTTGTGTATACATTAGGCCATATTGTTGTTATTGCGACTTGTTTAAGTCTTGCAAATGCTAATGGTCCTACCAAGAAAGCTTCTATAAAACTTGAAAAATCCCTGATTATTGTAGTGAATATGGCTGAAGATAATATAAATGTGACTATTGATTTTAATGGGTTTAGGAAGCTTGGTTTTTTTATGAATTCAGATATATTCCTTATTTCATTTCTGTGTAGTATTAAATAATATATCAGATAGAAAACTGATGCAAATAATATAAAGTCAAATATATAGAACCATCCACCCCATGCTGAGCTGAATAATCCTACAAATAGGCCTGCTAATGTGGAGTATATGATTAGTTTTTTATTATCTTTTGTTTCAAATGATTCCAGGAATAGCCATGTGATCAAAAGCGGGAATAAAACATTGTAAGCGTCTGTGTCTGCAAATCCACCTGCTGTTCTTGTTATAAATGCTGGGTGAACTGCAATTATAAATGCTGAGGCAAAACCACCTAAATTTCCTGATAATCTTTTTCCTATAAAGAATGCAGGTAATATGCATAGTGCTGATAATAATATAGGAACATAGAATATCACTGCCATCAAGTCTATGTTTTTGTTAAAAATGCTTAGGAATTTGTAAAGGTAAGCTTCAAAGTATGCATGGAACATGTCTGGCGGGATTCCCCTTCCTACTGGGGCATACATATATTTGTCATAGGGTTTTCCATCTCTTAATTCATCTCCAGGATGCCCATTTTCTATAATGTTTTTAGCATGACGCATCCAGAAATAAGGATCTATCGCCAATAGATATGTAGTTCCTTTGTCATTTTGTAATCTTGTCTTGAAATAATCAGAAGTTGATTCTATCTGTTGTTTTACCTGTGTTTTTTGTTCTTTTAGGAATTTATCAAATTCAGCATCTACTAGTGAATTCCTGTTAGCTTCAGGTAGATTAGGATATTGTTGGTTTATCTGAGAACTTATAGATGATCTTATCTGGTTATGAACTGAGTTTTCAGCCCAATTGTCAGTTGATGGCAGGATTGCTGGCTGCATCCTTAATGCAATACTAAATACCATTGCGATTATTATTAATAGTGCTGGCAATAAGATATGTTTATATTTTTTAACTGATGTTATTGTTTTTTTGATATCTACAGAGATTTCTTCATCATCTTCGTTTTTTTCGGATTTGTCTTCTTTGAATCCTTTTTTTAGGTCTTTGAAGAATGTTTTGATTTTTCCAAAGTCAAATGAAATTTCATCATCATCTTGGTTTTCTGTTATTTCTTCTGTATTTTCTTTAATATCTGAATTATCTTCTTTTTTGCTCTTGAATATGTTTTTTATCTTAGAAAAATCAATTGATATATCTTCATCGTCTTCTGTTTCTTCTTTGTTAATCTCTTCTTGTTTAGGCTCTTCTTTCTTTATGTCTTCTGTTTTGGTTGTTTCTGATGGTTGTTCTTTGTTTTCTTTTATCTCTATGTCTTCTTTTTGATTGTCATCTTGTTCTTTATGTTCTGGTTTCTCAATATTTTCTTGAGGTGGGGAAATCTTAGTATCTTGTTCTTTGTTATCTTTTTTCTTTTTGAAAAGATTTTTTATTTTAGAGAAATCTATGCTTATTTCTTCATCTTCGTTGTTTTCATCAATATCCATTAGATCACCAGAGTATGTTTGTGAATAGTATATCAAATAAAAAGCTTTCTATTAAGTGATTTTGTTGTGTTATTCTATTTTATTGATTCTCTGATTTGTTTTTTAATCCTTTTTTGGTGTTTTTTTAGAAGCAACAAAAAATAATAACAACAAGGGGTTCAAATACCTTCACATTGCTACGCAATCTGAAGTATGCCAAAAGGAAATTCCCACACTTGCGTATGGGAATTTCCTCTCCAGGCAAGTTTTCACCCAATGTTATTATTTTTTGTATGATGATCAGAATATAGTACTATCTTCAGAATAAGAATTTTGAGAAATATGCGAGTTTTGGTTCTTTGACTGCTAGTTTCATCAGGAATTTAGTTGGGTAGTCTCTGTCAAATTCTTCAATTATCTTTTTTGTCTTTTCTTTTTTGAATAGCTTTACCAATAAGTCCCAGTCTTTTTCTTTGAATTTATCCATAGTATTTCTTATCAATAGATGCAATTGCAGGTCTTTTCCTATAGCTTTTCTCCATTGTTTTTCATAATCTTTGTTTTTTGTTATAGAATTTGAGAGTGCTTCTGCTGCTTTTAGGCTTTGGATTATGCCTCCACCTGTTGTTGCTTTTACTTGTGTTGCAGCATCCCCTATCAAGTATACGTTGTTTTTTCTAAACGTTTTTATCTTTGGATTGTAGATGGGTATAAGGCCGCCTTGTTTTTCTATGATCTGGCTGTCTTTGATCTTTCTTATCTTTAGGAATTTTTCAAAGTCTTGTTTTGGGTTTGTGTATGATGCTATACCTATCCTGCATATATCTTTATTTTCAGGTACGACCCATGTAAAACAACCTAAGTCTGGGTAGAATTCTATATAATTTTCATTTTTTAGTCTTATAGTGGCTTGAAGTCCAGTCAGGAATCTTGTTTTAGTCTGTAAGTTATTGGATTTAGCTACCTGGCTTAAAGGACCATCTGCTCCTATCAAATAATCTGTTTTTAATGGTTTTATTTTATTATTGTGTTTTATCTTGTTGTTTATGAACTTGTGGTCTAGGAATAGTTTAGCTCCTTGTTTAGCTGCCATGTCTGCCAGGTCATTATCAAATTCTTTTCTGTCTAGGATCAGGTTTTTGTTTTTTAGTCTTAATTCTAGGCAGTTGTTTTTAGAGAATATTTTTACTTGGTTTATTTTGTTTTTTATTATGCTGTTTTTTATCTTTATTATATTTTTGATTGATGAGGTGACTAGTCCTGTGCATTGAACTGGCTCTCCTATTTTTTTATGTTCTTCAAATATGTTTACTTGTTTTCCTGCTTTTGATAACAAGTATGCAGTATAGCATCCGGCTGGTCCTGCTCCGATTATTGATATCATAAACTTGATAATGTTAAACTAATATATATGGATTTGGTTTTTGTTTTATGTTACTTTATCTATCTTATAATGGTAACATTTATATATTTCATTTGTATTCTAAGTTAAGTAGTACATAATCGGGGAGTTATAAATGGGATATGCTTTAAATGTTAATTCAGCTAAACAAGATAGTTCTTATAGTCCTCTTGAGCTTAGTTTAGTTGGTTCTGATGCTATTTCAAGAGGGGATGTTGCTTTTGAAAGGGGTGCATTGTTATTAGATGCGGGGGGTAATGGTGCTTATACTGATCCTGGACTTAAGTTGTTGGATGATTCTGATGATAAGGCTGTGCCTGATGAGTTGTTAGCTGTTCTAAATGAATTGAATATCACTATGGGTAAAAATAATCAATTTTATCAGAGAGGTTATAAGGCACATGGGATGAATGGTTCTTCGCTTAGCAGGGAAGATGTTTTAAGAAGGCTAGATACTGAAGGTTATGCTCTGGATCAATCTATTATTGATAATTATCTTACAAAACATGAAAGGGTGAATAGGGATGAGCATTGCAGAGATATTACTATGGAATATAATACAAGACATCTTGATGATAAACTAACTACATTTCGTGTGAATGATATCTTAACTCAGGAAGGAATAAGTGTTGCTAGGACTGGGAGGAATTTCTATAGATATGAT
>Ga0257124_1000117_pt1 | contig 106322 bp, 83 predicted proteins | sample SI106_150metaG_FD_190154 | JGI IMG/M metagenome (GOLD analysis project Ga0257124, IMG submission 190154) | Marine microbial communities from Saanich Inlet, British Columbia, Canada - SI106_150 | ecosystem: Environmental > Aquatic > Marine > Inlet | place: Canada: British Columbia | collected...
CCTCGGAACAAAAATCAAGAAGCAAGAATTAAGTATGCGTCCGCCATGAGGGCGAATTCACTGGATCCCGTGGTCAAGCAACGGGATGACCGGGGCGGAAGTGATCAAATCATCTTTTTTTGGGAAATGGGTACTTCGGCATAGCAGTGCGGACAGACGATGAATTTATGTTCTTCTTCTTCCGGGGTTAACCAGTGATTGAACATGCTCGAACAGAAGGGACATCTCCACAACTTAAAAACTCGAGCCTGTTCTTTCTTTTTAGACATTGTTAGTTCGCTTGCGCTCAGAGGAATCGAAGATTCCAGGAAACAAAGGAATCAAAGGGAGCACAGGAATTAAAGGAATAAAGTTACCATCCGCCATGAGGGCGGAAAAATGGATCCCGTGGTCAAGCCACGGGATGACTTGGTTGGAGCAGGGTTTGCATTCGTTTTCCCCTTCACCATTTCCAATTTCCCATTCCGATCAAAGATCGGTATCCCCATTCCTCTGATTCCTTTGCTTCCTCTGATTCCCTGGGACCAAAGGTCCCTTCGTGGACTCTGCCCACTCAGGATTCATCTCTGGCGGTGACTCTGAGAACCTCTTGAAGCGAGGTAATGCCTTTACCCGCTTTGACTAATCCATCTTCACGCAGGGTTCTCATTCCCAATTCCTGTCCCTTTATCTTTATCGCTGAAGTAGAGGATTTCTTAACCACCAACTCACGAATATCTTCGGTATTAACCAGCAATTCTGTGATACAGGTTCGTCCGAAGTAACCGCTTCCTTTACACGGTTTACAACCCTTACCGCGATAGAACTGAGTTCTCTCCACAGACACACGATCTACACCTAACTCCTGAAACAAACGATCGGAAACTCGTACAGGCGCTTTACACTCGGGACAAATGACCCTTACCAGCCGTTGTGCCATCGCTCCAAGGATTGCGGAGGCTACCAAGAATGGCTCCACTCCCATGTCAATGAGCCTATTTAAGGAACCCGCACTATCATTAGTATGCAGGGTTGAGAAAACCAGGTGACCGGTAAGCGAGGCTCGAATCGCGATTTCGGCTGTCTCTAAATCCCTGATCTCACCCACCATGATTACGTCCGGGTCCTGGCGCAGCATAGATCGTAAACCCGCGGCAAAGCTAAAGCCTGCTTTTACATTCACCTGCCCCTGGTTGACATTTGCCAGGCGATACTCCACCGGATCTTCAATGGTGATCACATTCTTATCCACCGAGTTGATTTCCTTTAGGCCCGCATAAAGGGTGGAAGTTTTTCCGGATCCAGTAGGTCCTGTAACGAGAAGAATTCCATTTGGAGCTTTGATCATCTGGGAAAATTCTCTCAGAACATAATCGTTGAAACCAAGTTCGTTTAAGGATAGAACCACACTGGTCTTGTCTAGAATTCTAAGCACAGCCTTTTCGCCAGCCACCGTGGGAAACGTGGAAACCCTCAGATCCACCTCCCGATTATTCAGATGCACCCTTGCTCGACCATCATGGGGCATTCTCTTTTCAGCAATATCTAGATCCGCCATCACTTTGACACGAGAAATCAGAGGTGAAGCCCATTCCTTTTGTAAACTCATCACTTCTTCCAAAAGCCCATCTCGCCGAAATCGAACCCTGACATTATGCTCAGCCGGCTCCATATGAATATCAGAAACCCGAGTAGAAACAGCATCGTTAATCAGTCGATTCACAAGGTTGATGATATTGGACTTGGTCATCTCCTTGGTGTCGATGGAGTGCACTCCTGCCTCGGCACGAATACCCTGCAGATTATCTGCCAAAGACTTCAGAGCCGACAGCTCATCTCCCTTCTCAACCGTGACCTTGCGCGAATAGTATTTTTCTATGGCCTCCAGGATCTCCGCCCTGGTAGACACCAGGGGTTTTATTTCACAGCCAGTGGTATATTCCAGGTTCTCACCGATGAAGCTATCCAGCGGGTCTACCATGGCTACGGTAAGAGTATTTTTGACTTTAATCAGGGGGAAAATTTCGTATTTTCTGGCGATGTCTTCGGGAATGGAATGGAGTGCGTTTTCATCAACAACGAAGTTGGAAAGGATGGCATGGGGAAATCCTAGTTTGGACTCCAAAAAATTGAGAAGTTGCGCCTCGCTAACGTGCCCCTCTTTGATTAAAGTACAGCCCAGGGTATTTCCTGATTTTCGATGAATCTTGAGGGCACTATCAAGCTGTTCCCTGGTCAAAAGACCCGCCTCGATAAGGCTCATCCCCAGCAGTTGTTTTTCTTGTCTGTAGCCTGTAGCCATACTCATATCCTCTGTCGGGGGATATCTCACTCTATTAAGATACTATGAACCTTGACCTAAATCATTCTTCGAGAGTAGCGATAAACCCATTCGAAGCAAAGAAGGGCCAACAGGAACAATGAAAAAATCAACTTTCTCTGTAATTCCACACTCTCGCGTCTTAGTTCCAGCTTCTTTTCCAAGAGGGCAGTGCCAAGGGTAGCCGGTAGGGATTCAACCTTTTCTCTAATGAGCTTCCCGCCAGTGAGTTGAGAGATCTTCTTTAAATTTTTCTCATCTCTACCTGCACCTTCAAATTCTTTGTAACCTAACCCAACATGAATTGAAATCTGTTTGAGAATACTTGATCCCTCTCTAAGGATTAGCTTGTAGTTCCCCATAGAAAGAACTTGTCGAATCTCTACAGGAGCACTACCTCTTCGTAAAACCTCTCCGGATCGCCGCTCCAGGGTGACCTCAATCCCTCTACTTGCGTCCACATTAGCGATGAACGGCTCTCCTTCTTCCAACATGGTAAGGGGAACATGAATGTCGATTCCCCTCAGCACTGTAGAATCAATACACCATTGGACCAGGTTTCCATACATTCGATCAAAAAAATCAAGATTTCTCTCCCTGGCAAAGGAGGAGAATGGAATGATGGATAGATCGGTTGCATTTAGGACTACCTGAGCAGGGCTGCGATGTTTTTGGACGAGAACCAGGGGTATCCTATCCCCACTCAGATCCACCTCAAAGGGGACCAGATCTTTCAATCCTGGTTTAATTCTGCGGGAGTATTCTCTTAGCAGGGGGAAGGAAGACAAGACCGTCCGTTGATAACCTTCGTGCTCGAATAGGTTCAGCGCTGAAAATCGCTTCGGGTATAAGAAATATTCCCAGGTTTTTACCTTTTTATCCAGTGGAGTCTCTTCGCTCAATTCAACAATTTCAGATCCATAATAAGAGGCAACTAAATCGGGGGCCGATCCGAGCACAAAGATCCGGGGAATTTTTGAGTAGAGGGGATTTTCCTCTAACTTTTGTACTTCCTGGAATGGGACAGAATAGAAAAAGAACAAATCGGGATCCCTTACCGGCAAGGTCACCTCGTCCTGGATAGTATTCAGATACCTGGTTTGAACCTGGAGAGAAGAATCCCGCTCCAGCCTGCGAAGGTAGAAAGCCAGGTCAGGATTTGGGGCTGGCGCTACGACAAATACCAATCGGCGGGTATCCAGAACATCTACAAAAAACTCCACGGTGTTATTTTTCTCCAGGACCTCATCAAGGACCGAGTGAAACTGAAGCTGAAAGTGTCTTTCTCCGCTGCTGGTAAAGCGATGTTGAAATTCAAAATTGTTATCTTCGCGCTCAAGATCCATGGGAATTTCATGAATCAGACCTCCATCGAGCTTTACTACGAGTGTACCCTGAACTCTGGCGGCATTTTTCACGGATAGAGTACCCCTGAATACAACATTTTGAGAAATGTAGGACTCCTCAGGAATTCTCTTCAAGGAAAGATGGATATCGGCGAATTTTGCTTCACCCCTGGGAATACAAAAAACAGGTGCGGGAACCAAGAGCCCATCCCTGGTAAGAATCTCCTGTCCATCTGAGAGTAGGAATATACCTCGCAGATCTGTTTGTTTCTGAACATTTGAGAGCTGAGAATGGATAGAATAGGAAGGCTGAACTTTCCTTTGGGAAAACTTTTCGCGGGTCACGATCCCATGATTCGAGAGTTCTTTCAGCCACGATGGCAGTGGCTCTAAGGTCTTTTGATATTTTAGAGAGGGGGAGTCATCTTCAAGAATGAGAAAGGTGGGTTCTTTCCATTCTCGGTACACACTTTCTAAACGGGGAGAATAGGCTAGTAAACATACACCTAGTAAAAAGAAAATTCGCGTGATAAAAACGACCACACGATCTCCTATGGAGCCGCGAAGTCTTAGAGCCAGCGACAAGTACGCCAGAAGTACGACAACAAAAAAGAGTCCTTTCAATGACATTGGTTCCACAGGTCTAGGGGGTTGGAGACGGTGAGTCTATGGTAGAGCAGATGAAAAATCAATGGATCACCTTTTGGATGATAGGCTGGATCTGTATCTGGTTTCCACTCTTTGATCCCTCTGTGGCCAGGCTCTCCGTCATTCCTCTTCTCTTTTTCTTCCTACGGCCCAGGTGCAAATTTAGCCTGATTCTACTGATCATCTTTTTTCTCACAATTCTTTGGCTCCCACTCTCCGATCCCTTTGACCGAAGATATTTACTGGCAGAAATCGTCGGCCTGGGCTTTTGGATCCTTGGAATGAATTTTCAAAATCTATCCCTGGTGAAACCCATTCTCTTTAGTTCCATCGCGGCCTTGATCCTCTTAATATTCCAAAGTGCTGAAGCGCTGCCTTTCCAGTGGAGCCAACCCATTCGCGTTTTTGATTATGAATTTCTGGGCCAGACCTACACACAGCCTTCCTTTTTCCCCACCCCATCCTCCATGGTTTTGTTTTTCCTTCTGGCCTCAATAGCTCTGAAAAGCTGCTCCCTACGAATAAAAATTCTCTACCTTGCTATCACCTTGTTCCCGGTATGCCAGAGCGGTTCTAGCCTGGGATTGCTGTTGTATCTCCTGAGCATGCTGCATCTGTTCTATTCCCTCAAACCGGGAGCACTACTTCTAAGCGGCGCGATCATAGGGCTGTCCCTGGTAGCGATACTACCCTCGAACGCAACCCTCCGACCCCTGAAAAACCGTTTTCTTCTCTGGGAAACCGCAAGTTCAAATCTCACCTGGAGAGGACATGGATTCTCTTACTTCCATCGAAACTCAGGACAACTGCTGCCGCCCAGAACAAGCGCACAAAAAATGACTAGAAATCAATTTCATCCTCATAACGATCTCCTCCATTATTGTGTTTCCCTTGGACTTTTGGGGTTATTCCTGAGGACCGGATTTTACCTCTATTGCCTCTTCGCGGCATGGCGGAGGCCGGAAGGTCTACCGCTACTTTTTTTCCTGTTCCAAATCCAGTTCACTCCCGATGCTATGAGTTATCCAGTGGGAGGCCTCTTCTTTTTTTTCCTTGGCCAACTTCATGCGCACAGATTTTTGAAGAATCCTCGCGACCCCCTCTTTAAGAAAATGAGTCCCATACTTGGAATTCTTGCAGCGGTTTCCATGTCCTTGTTGGCTATGGGAGCAATCCAAACATCCTGGGTTCATACAAAAACGAAAAGCAAGTTTACTTCAGCTGAGACCGCATTCTTTCCCACTCCTTCGCTCATCTATAATCAAGCAGTTGCTTCTCTTAAGAACAGCAAACCCGGAAAGTCCTACCAAACTCTCAAAGATCTGAGAGTCCATTCTCCCCACTTCCATGACTCGGACTATCTAATCGGATTGAGCCTTGCCAGGGAGGGAAAGTTGGAGGAAGCCACAGCTGAACTTAAAAAGTGGCTTAGAATTGATCCCCAACATCTCCACACCTACCTTCTCCTGTCCGATATCCTCATAGAACGAGATTTACCTAAAGAAGCCCGCGGAATACTCCTGCAGGGAATTCAATGTTTGCCACAATCAACGCAAATCAAAGACGCGCTATCGCATTGGGATGCACGCTTTTCTTCCTATACTCAAGATCTTTCACCGCCGAAATAAGCATTCCTGAGGTTGATCATTTAATCGAGCGCGGGAGCTATGAACTTGCCTATTCGCGCATGCTGGAACTAAAAAACAAGAAACCCAGTTCCAAGCTGCTTTTTAAAATCGCACAGACTCTGGAAAAGCTACAGGACTACGCTTCAGCCATGATCCATTACCAGGAACTCATCCAGACCTATCCGGGCTCTTTGTATGAATCAAAGTCGCGGGAGAAACTGATAGCTTACTTTGGAAGGTATAAAGATTCCGATGTCTACACCTTCAATACCAAGATTGAAACCCATCTCTTCAAAGGAATCGACAAGCTCAAGGAAAAGGACTTTCACCAGGCAATCATTCACATGCGGCAGGCTCTTAATCAAAGAGGCGGGCACTACCTGATCAATTTCTATCTCGGCTTTGCCTATTTTGAACTCTTTCAAACGAATCCAAAAATGGCTAACTATCTCAATCAAGCCATTCGCTTTTATCTCAACGCGATCTCATCGCGTCCATCACCCAAAGCCTACAACAATCTAGCCTGTATTTTTGCCGGAGAACAAGATGAAGTCCTTGCTCACGTCTATTTTCGAAGAGCGCTGGAGACTGCTTCCAGCCCCATCCGAATGGAGGGACTTATTAAGGTGATCCAGGAAAACCTGGACTATTTCAGCTCTGAGAGAAAGACGCGAGATTTACAGGTTTTACGAGAATTGATGCAATGATAGGGGAATTGGCATGGATCAGTCTGGGAGCTGTTTTGGGGGCAAATCTCAGATTTGGGCTGATCAAAGTTCTCCATCCTGCCACCATTCAGTGGCACCTTCCCTTTGGAGTCTTATTGTGCAATTGCTTCGGATCCCTTGTGGCGGGAGCATTGTGGATGTATTCCAGGGAACAGGAGCTCTCAATCCTGGCCAGCAGAGGTTTGATGATTGGCTTTCTTGGGTCTCTGACCACTTTTTCAACCTTCGCCGTAGATTCCATGGCATTATCAAAAAACTCATCGACCCTTGCTTTACTAAATGTTGGGGTCAATATTTTCGGTTCCCTCGGGAGTGCTGTCCTTGGAGGTGCCCTTTGCAAGCGCTGGCTCTTTTCCTAATTCTTGGCGGGATGGCTCTTTGCGCAAATCCGGCAGAAGCGGGTGGCAGTTCCAACCCGGCTTACCAGGAATGGATGCAGTCTTATGAAGGTCAGTTTGAGAGATTGAAATATACCGACATAGCGTACCGGGGAAATCGACGGGCCAATTCCGGTAAGGAGAGGCTGGCTCCCTTCTCAGATGACAGAGAAAAGAATGGGATTACAGGTAACTACTTTTTCCAGGCAGGCCCGGAGCAAACCCTTGGGCTGAATCAAAAACTAGCAGTTCTGGAAACTGCCCCAGGAGCTTTATCTACACAAGGTGCACGTTTTAAGCCCGGCGGATTTCATGTACAACTCAGTAAGCGCTTGTTTCAGATTTCAGGGGTCCAATCTCATTTAAACTTCTCATACCGACAAAGTTCAGCGGAATTGGAGTCTTTTTCAGGGGGGACCTTGAGAACACCTACCGGCGAAAGAGTTGACCTTTTAACGGGAGCACAGGAAAATTTCTTCTTCAATCTCGACTGGAGTCTACGAAAAAATCTAGCCCAGAAGCAGAGGTACAGCGCTCAACTATTAGGAGGTATCCGATTTTCTGATATGGCGATTAAAGTCAACACTACTGGGAACCGTACTAACCCTGTTCCCGCTGAAGAAAACCTGGTATCCACTGCGCAGGATTATCATTTTAGAAATCTTGGCATCGGGCCTTTTGTTGGATTTAGGGCAGAAACACCCATCACAAATAAAGTCCGTACGGGTATAACTCTTAAGCAGGTTTTTCTTCCTTCCAAAGGCAAGTCCCGATTCTCAAGGTTTAACCAGAATGCCGCAGGTGCAACCCTCGTCAATGAAACCAGTGAAGAGCGAAGATTCACAACCTTTCCGATTACCGAAGTCGCCTGGGACCTGAACTTTCACTTTGACCGTTCCAAGAAGCTCTATCTAGGCTATTCCTATTCCCATTGGAATCTCTATGAAATTAAGGGATTTGGCTCTGATAACTTCAGAGACCTCACCATGCATGGCCCCAGGGGGGCTCTCCAATTTCTTTTTTGAGCCGAGGAATCGTGCTCATTACTGACTACTTACAGCTAAAACTGCTATACTTAACGGCTTCATTATGGGATCTCCAAAAGTCTCCAAAGCCATCACTGTCGGAATTGTCGATAAGTTCGAAAAGCTGACTGATTTAGAATCTTCCCTGGCTGAACTTTCCAGGCTTTTGGAAACCCTGGGAATTGAAACCCTCGGAAGGGTAATCCAGCACAAGGCAGCTAAAAGTCCTCAATATAAGATTGGAAAGGGAAAACTCGAAGAGCTGAGGGAAACGCTGTACGAGACGCGAGCTGACCTGGTTGTTTTTGATGGGGACCTTACGCCCGGGCAGGCTCGTAATATACAGAAGGAATTGCGCGTTCCAGTCAGTGACCGGACGGGTATCATTCTAGATATTTTTTCCCAACACGCCCGCTCTCGTGAATCCAAGCTTCAGATAGAATTAGCTCGGTTGGAATATTCCTATTCCAGACTCAAGCGCAAATGGACCCACCTGCATAGACAGAGAGGGGGATATGGAAGCTCCTTTGGAGAAGGGGAAACTCAACTTGAGGTAGATAGGAGAATAACCAAATCTAAAATCGGACAAGTCCGAGCGAAACTTGAGAAAATCCGTAAGCAGCGAGAGGTACGCAAGAAACAAAGATCCAATTTCTTCCAAGTTGCTATCGTGGGCTACACGAATAGCGGAAAATCCACACTTTTAAACTGTATGACGGAATCAACTGCTCTCGTTCAGGATAAACTTTTTGCCACCCTTGATCCAACAACCAGAATCATTCGGCCGGAGGAGAAGCCGGCTATTCTGTTTTCCGATACCGTGGGCTTCATCCGTAAACTTCCTCACCATCTCGTAGCCTCCTTTAGATCAACCTTTGAGCAAATTCACGACTCCGATTTACTGCTGCATGTGGTAGATGTCTCAGACCCTCAATACCAACAGAGAATTCTGGACACCATCGAGGTATTAAAGGAGCTTGGTCTCGATGAATTTCCGCGTATGCTGATTTTGAACAAAGCGGATAGAATTGGTGGAATCCGTGACGTGAAGAGTAAGATGATACGATCCATCTACCCAGGCTCTGTTCTCATATCAGCCCGCACGAAATCGGGACTCACGGACTTGAAGGCTAAAATTTACAATTTCTTCCTCTCAAAAATGTCTGAAGGCTCCATCAGGATTGCCTTTGGGGGCGAGAGGTTTCTTCGGGATATCTATGAACTTACCCGGGTTTTAGAGACTTCCTTTGAGGAAGATAGTATTCACTTACGCTTTCGTGGTGCTACACGGGATGTGGATTACCTCATTGAGCAACTCAGACAAAATCATGTACTACTCCAAATGGACTGCTCCCCAGCCGACCCTCAAGGAACGAGAGATTCTTTATGAATGGATTCAGAGCCTTCCTCCACTTTTCTGTCCAGTTTCTTATAACGCTATCCTTGCTATCATGCATCCTATATTCAGCGGGAGTAAGAAGCAGTCACGTAACGCAGCTTTTGGAAGGAAAGATCCCAGTTTATGAGAAGCCTGTAGAAGAACCCGCAGAAGAGACGACTTCTGAGGAGTCAGAAGACAGGAGTCTGGAGACAGAAAATATGCAGGATTCAGATATGGAGTCAGTGAAACAGGCGGAAACATCCACCGCTCCAAGCACCACTGAAACAGCATCCGCTTCTATGAGCATATTGCAAACAGAAACGATTGAGGATATCCCTGAGTGATGAGTCCCCTATCCCGATCTCAAGTCGGGATCAATCCCATTCCTCTGATTCTATTGTTTTCCATTACTTCCTCGATAGATTAGAAAATGCTTCAAAAATCCCTCTTCTCTCGTGAACCCGTCGGCAAACCCCTTGCAGAGGAGCTAAAACCACTCTCCATGGAGGAATTTGTTGGACAAAGTCACTTGTTTTCCAGCTCACGAATTCTGCTCGACGTCCTGGCAAAAAAACGGCTTCCCTCCCTCGTTCTCTGGGGACCGCCTGGGACCGGTAAAACCTCTCTTTCCAGAATTCTCAAACACGTACTTGAACTCCCCTCCAAAGAAATTCAGGCTACGGCGTTCTCCACGCGTGAGCTAAAGAAGCTAGGAGACCTTGCCCGGGAGAGATTTCAGGCTGGCGGTGCTAGAACCCTGCTATTCATTGATGAGATCCATCGCCTCAATAAGGCCCAGCAGGATACCCTTCTTGGCTATGTGGAAGAAGGCAGCTTTCTCTTGATCGGAGCAACCACTGAAAATCCCTCCTTTGAACTCAATTCCGCTCTTCTCTCCAGGGTACATGTCCTCACATTCCAAAAGCATCAAATTGAATCACTGGCAACAATTTATCAAAGAGGGAAAGACGCTGGAAGAATAAGGGTAACCTTAACTGAAGAGGCCTTAAATGCACTGTGCTCACGTGCCGATGGAGATGCCCGTTTCTTTTTAAATCAATTGGAGATCCTCCAAGAAGGTTTTCTAGAAGATCGTAGTGTGGAGTTAGAAGATCTAGGTCAATACTTAACCGCGAGACTCTCTTACCACGATAAAGACCGTGATCAACACTACGACCTTATTTCCGCTTTTCACAAGGCTCTCAGGGCATCAGACACCCAGGGAGCGCTCTACTACTTAGAGCGTATGCTTCAAGGAGGCGAAGACCGACGCTTCATTTTGCGCCGGATCATTAGATTCGCCTCAGAGGACATTGGCCTTGCCGATCCCCAGGCTCTGGTACAAAGCATCGCTGCCAGGGACGCCTTTGATTTCATAGGGATTCCCGAGGGTGATCTGGCGCTCTACCAGGCCACGGTTTACCTGGCCTCCGCTCCCAAATCAAATGCCATCTATGAAGCCCAGAAACTCTTATCTGCCAGGGTTCAGGAAACCGGTCAGATTCCCATTCCTCTGCACCTGAGAAATCCTGTGACCCGCTTTATGAAGGACCAGGGTTACGGCAAGGACTACCAATACGACCACAAGGCTAAATACCATATTTCAGGTCAGAATTGTCTGCCTGAGGAATTGGGGGACACCGAGTTTTACCAACCGGGAGAGCTAGGGTTTGAGAAGGAAGTACGAAAGCGTATGGACTTCGTTCAAAAAATTGGTTCCACTCGAAAGAAGAAAAAATCCTGATTTGAACTTCTAGACGTCTTCAGGAAAGTTTGCGTATGCGTAGGTATACTCAACCTGATCATGATAGAAAGAGGACATCGTACCGCTATTTCGTTCTTTCTTCAGATAGTTGATTTCCTCGTGTGAGGGGTCCATGCCTAATAGCAACTGCAGCCTGATTCCGTAATGAACCGCTACTTCTTCTCCGTAGTTCCCACGTCCTTCGGCTACCTTGGCTACAAACGTCTGCCAGGGAATTCTATAATCGGAACTGTTCATTCCGTGGTTATAAGCGGAGAGTGCTTTTACCAGTCTCTCCGTGTCGCCAGAGGTGTTCTCAAACCCCACTGAGCGGTTGATGGTCGAGGACAGGACTTTAGACATGCCGTGAAGATTATGCATGGGATTTTCAAAGTTTGCCTGGATACTCTTTTTCCCTGCCGCCGTACCGGTGTTATAAAAAAACCGCGAGACGAGAGTTCCATATGGATAGCGGCCGTCTTCAATGCGATTTGCTGTGCTCAACACGTTGATCTTCATCTTTCTATGAGCCCAGGTATTGATCTGTCCAAATCCAAGATCACGGCTGATGACTTTTCCATTTTTCTTGTTTAATCCAGCGGTGATCTCACCATTCCCCTTTCGATGAACACCCGCAGATTCTTGAATAATCACTGCCCTGATGACATCGCCAATATGAATCGTATCTCCGTAACGGTTCACTACTTTAGGAAAAGCCTGGCAATCCTTTTCATGGAGTAAGGACGCCACTTCAAGCCAGTGATTGAAGCGAGAGTTCAGAACTGTGATCGATTGAGCCGAATTCGACCCCTTGTTCATCCTTTTGATACTTGGATGGAGGGTACCCTCGGGAGGACCAAGTTCCTTTTCCAATTCCTGAATCTCTTGGATTTGTTTCGTTACGGTTTTTTCCAGGGTTGGGATTTTTTGAAAGGAAAAAAGATCGTACCTTCTTTCAAAAAGACGGTAGGCCAACTGCTGCCGGACCCTCCTTTTAGAAGACTCTTTCAGGTCCTGGGTTGTCTCTCCTTTTTTAAACAGGTCTACCTGTTCGCGCAGTTCCTGCATGGATTCTCGAGACACTTCTACAAAGCGCTCACTGATCAAATTTTCAAGCGTTATGATTTGCTGATCCTCTTCACCCTGGGGAATCGCTGCCCGTGTATCCTGAACGCGGGTCGAGAGATCGGCCAAGTCCTCCAGCGCAGTTGCTTCCTGCACATGTTTTGTCAATGACAGAAGCTGCTTGCGATAGAATTCCTCCCGGTTGGAATTCAAAACTTCTTCAAGGCGTGCCGCAAACTCCTCCTGAAACTCTGGATACAGGGCTGCTACCATTTTGGAATACTCCCCTTTCAAAAACTTTACCAGGGGGTTTGCGAGGATTCGGTCATCCTCATCCAGCAGTGCTTGAAGGTTGTGAACTGATTTGACCATCACATCAATTAGGACACCCACCTGGTTCTGCTTATCTCCAGACAGGCCTGGGATGACAAGATCCTGCCCGATGGTAAGATTGGTACTGGAGAGTCCAGATGCTACGTAAATTAGCGGCCAGAAACGAAAAGCCCGTGACGAACCAGCAAATTCAGCGTAATTCTCGCGTGCAACTACAGAGAGCGTATTGCCCGAACGAACCTTTACTGTATTGCCTTTTTGCTTCTCAACTTCGCTCTCTACAGCCATGCGTTTTGCTACCGGCACCAAAGAAATGCGAACCCAGCGGCTATTTGAATTGAAACTCAGAAAAGGAAACTTCTCACCCTTTTTTCCTACCCGTACTACTTTGTGGGAAGTCCCAATACCTGCTCGAATATTGGCTGCCTCTACCACGACTTCGGCTACCCCTGTTTCCTTATCTACTTTCACCAGCCAACCGGCTACATAAGCATCTTTGGAACCCGCAGTGCGGGGAGTTTGCCGATACTGGGACATGGGAGAATAATCAGCTGATTTACTCAGGTCATCAAGATCCTTATCAGCAAAAATCGTGGAACTAAAAAGAGCGAGAAATAGAAGGGTAGAGCGCATCAGTCTATAATACGAGATAAGGGAGTAAATGTTGCCTGATAAGGAAATCAAGAACCTATACTCCTGCACGACGAACACAATTCTCAATCAAGATAAAATGAAAAGTTTGAAATCCATAAAGACACTTCTATATCCTGGGACGGTGTTAAGACTTGAATCTTGGCCAGAATAACTTTTGTTAATATCGAAGTGACCCTATGAAGAAACTCCTCCTTCCCTTTTTGTTTTCAGGCTCAACCTACGAACCCATACCCCTCAACCTGGGATTATTCGTCCTTAGAGTCTATTTTGGATTTGCGATGGCCTTTGCGCATGGAACCATAAACACTCCCCCACTGCCGGGTTTTGTGGAAAGTATCAAGGCATTGGGTTTTCCCGCTCCAGAGCTTTTTGCCTGGGCAGCAGGTCTGTCTGAACTCTTAGGAGGAATCTGCATCGCAGTGGGGCTTGGAACAAGAATAAACTCGATAATTCTTACCATAACCATGGCGGTTGCTGTCTTTGCAAGACATCACGGACACCCCTTCTACATCAAAGAGATCGCGGCGATTTACCTCGCATGTGCGGTCTTCTTCGCTTTCAGCGGAGCCGGAAAATACAGTCTTGATCGCTTCTTGAGCCGACGCCAGGAGCCTTCCGAAGACCTTTTCAAATCTTAGAGAATACTCCACAAAGAGGAAATCATCATTTTCGCAGTCTCAAATACACCTCTTGACCAAGCCTTTTAACTCGATCTAATTCCGCGAGAGCAACCAATGCTCCCTGGGTATCCGGAAGACTTTTTAATACTTCGTAATAGATCGCGAAGCCTCCTTTTGGATTCTCCACCTGGAACTGAAGGTCGGCCTTGAGCAGCAAAACTCTCGACAACTCTTCCTTTCTTGCTGACTGTTCCAAAAGGAAAACACCCTCATCTCTTAGCCCTTTCTCAAGAAACTCCAGAGAATCCCCAAATCTCTCCCAATCATCATTTTTGGCAAAATAGTGAAGCTCCTGGAAGTATCCTCGCAATCCCGGAGCCTTCTTGAAGCGCTCCTTCTCCTTCTGTGAGAAGGACTCATTGAGGGAGAATACACTCTCAATGCGAGACCTGGGGGGCACCGGATCAAGAGGGTCAAGATAATCGTAGCTGAAGGTGATTGCTTCCTGGGAAACATCAAAACCAGCACCCTCCCTCAGGGGAGTTTCGTGCAGTAGAACCGGTTCTTTTGAGGATTCGAGCATCACCTGGTAGGTATGAAGCCTGGTAGATTCCTTATGACGCAGATCAAGCAGAAGAAATCCGCGGCCAAGTGTATAGACTCTTGAGAGTTCTAGCTCTTGGTTTGAGAAAAAAGAAAGTTCAATTTTTCTCCCTGGAATCTGTATTCGGTTCCAACCAAGTTGTTGGGAGTCGGGAACCTCACTCCAGTCGAGGCTACGTACGGCGCAATGAGCCAGGGACCCGAAAGCCATGAGAAGGAAGACAAGAAGCCGCATAGAAGTCATTATATGCCCAAACCTATTTGATTTCTCCGGTTTTCCTTTCGGTATACCTCCAAAGGATCAATCGTAACTTTGCCGTGGGCAGAGGAGTCATGGAAAGCAAAACATCCGGATGGAACAATTTACTGTGAATTAGACCAAAATCCCTTCCCTGCTAAGGCATTTGCAGCCTTTTGACTTTTGGTCCGGGAGGCTTTAGGATTCATACTCGTTTCGCCTTAATTTTCTTAGGTGAATAAAAGATTAAGAGGCGATCTTACTGGTCATGTGAGGAGTCCGGTTATGAGTGATCGGGTAAAAACTGTACTGATCGTGGATGACACAAGTTTCGTCCGCACCATGATTCGACATGCTATCAATCCCCTGGAGATTGAGATTCTCGAAGCTGAAAATGGGCGGGTCGCGGAAGAAATGCTAAGTGATAAGCCTGAGATTGACCTGGTGATTCTCGATGTCGTAATGCCAGTACAAGACGGAATTGAAACACTGCGTAATCTCCGCGAACAAAAAAATACTATTCCCGTCATCATGCTTACCGCGAAGACAAAAAAGGACGTTTTGACCGAAGCGGTTCGCCTGGGAATTTCCGCTTTTATAGGAAAACCTTTTGAAAAAGAGGTTCTCCGCACAAAAATTCAAACCATTCTTGGAAAGGAAGAGAAGAGCCCGGCCAAACCGGTAGTTGGCCTAAGTCTACCAACACAAGAGTCAGCCGCTCCACCTGAGCCAGCGAGTGCCTCAAAGATCCTCAGAGTTCTTATTGTGGACCCACTCGCTCAATTTTCAAGACTTCTTTCTGATTTACTTGAATGTAGCTCCTACGAGGTGTCCGTGGCTGAGGGATTCGATACGGCAGCCACACTCCTGAAATGGGTTGATCCCAATGTCATCCTGGTAAATATCCGCTACCCCGAAAAAACAGAACCCCAGAGATTTGTGGCAGAAAAGCGCCTTGCTGGTATTGACGCAGTCCTTATCGGGTATGGATCTGATTCGGACTTATCGGCCAATCCCAAGGGACCGGGTTTTGAATGCGCTGGGGGATTCGACGCATTTTGCCCATTTCCCTTCGGCCTGGAAGAGCTGGTAGATGCGGTTGAACGAACTACGGCCGACAAAGCCGTCACAGCCTGATACAAAAACACTTCATGGCTAATTCAAAATCCGTACCTCTAAAACCCTGTGATGACGGTGCGATTCTCATCGTAGAGGATGAAAAATTCATCCGACTGGTAATTCGTAAATCGCTAGAACCGCTGGGTCTTGACATTCTTGAGGCAGTAGATGGTGTTCAAGCCGAAAAAATTCTCCAAACCAGGACCGATTTTAGGGTTGTGATCTTAGACATCATGATGCCTCACCAAAACGGAATCCAAACTCTTGCGAACATGCGTGAAAATGGAAACTCAGTGCCGGTAATCATGTTGACTTCCGTTAGTGGAATGGAACTGGTTTCACAAGCTCTCAAACTTGGAATTTCCGCGTACATCAAGAAGCCCTTTGAAAAAGAGCAATTCCGTTTGAGAGTTCTCCAGGTCATACAGGGAATCAAGGATGAGGAAGGTAGAAAACCCGGAGCATTTGGAACACATCACATCAAACCTACGACCCTTCCAATTTCAGATATGAGGGGAAATAGACCTTACAAAATTCTAATTATTGATCCAAAGGTTCAGTTTGCTACTATCCTCGAAGATCTGCTCGAATTCGCCTTCCACAAGGTTTCTATCACTTTAGACTTTGAAGAAGCCGTTCAGATCAGTGAAATTCAGCAGCCCGACATCATTCTCATCAATCTTTCGCATCCTGAGATCACGAAACCAAGAGAGCTCGCAAACATCTTTGGTCCCGCTAATGCTAGAGCTGTTACTCTCGTAGGATACCTATCTGAGCCAGGCTCTGAGGGTGAGGATCTTGGCGAAAACCTGGTAGTGTCAGAGGTTTTGAACGGATTTTGCAGGGGACCATTCTGCTATAAGGACTTAATGGAAAGCATCCGGTTCGCTGCTGGAGAGAAAGATAACCAAACTCAGGATTGATCCAATGAGAGTACCTTGCGTCCTTATTGTGGATGACACCAGCTTTGTTCGAAAAATGGTTCGATTGACCCTGGAACCTGAGGGATTTCAGTTCCTGGAAGCAAAGAACGGCATAGAGGCAGAAGAAATCCTTCAACAGCATAAGGAGGTTTCTGTTGTAATTTTGGATGTAGATATGCCGCTTCAGGATGGGATTACAACTCTTCGAAATCTAAGAAATAATGGGAACCATGTTCCTGTGATTATGTTGACCGCCAATAAGAAGAAGGAGATTTTAAGAGAAGCTACGCGCCTGGGCATTTGCGCATTCTTTACCAAACCCTTTCAGGAAGACCGCTTTCGCGAGAAAGTGAACCGAGCAGTTCAAGCTACCCCGCTGAGCGACCAGAAGAGCCAACCAGATTCTTCTAGAGTAGATGTAGCCCCTATTTCTGAAATCGGGCTAGCGCGATCCCCAGTCGGGATCAGCCCTCACTTCAAAATATTAGTCGTTGACGCCCAGCCAGGATCTGCAAATGAGATCAGGGTGTATTTTGAAGAACGTGTAGACGAGGTTTACTGCGAGCCGGATTTTGACACAGCAAGGAGAGTCATTGATTGGATCTCTCCCCAGCTGATTCTCGTCAACCTTGAGCAGTCCACTCGGGCTGAAGCCGAAGGTTTTATAGCTGAGTGCTCTGCCAGAAACTCATCTTACGCCCCTTGTTTGATAAGCTATAGGTCCCCTGCCAATTCCGCCAAAGAGATTGCGGCAGAACCCCCTCAAAGGGAGTTTGAAATCCTCAACCTCGGCTCAATAGATCCTGAAAAACTCAACCAAGTTATTCAAGATCTTGGCTCTGGGGATTAGCCTGGGATGAATGCCGGGTAATCACTTCCGAAAGTATTTCCTCTGGATTTCGTCGAGACCTTGATCACTTCCAAGAAGCTCCACATCTTCACCAAGCAATCCCTTGTAGTTTTCACGAATATAATTGACGATTTTCTGTCTTGTGGTTCTACCCTTATACCTTGCGAATGTGTCTTCAAAATTCATGCTATTCCCCTCTTGATGGGCCTTATCGGCTGGCCTTAAACAAGGATGATTTCGGAGGTTTAGCGCGAAGTTCTTAGATTCTTTGCCGTCTTGCCATGACAAGGTCCCACTCAATCACATAGACCAGTACAATTTTGAAGGGAAAAAAAGTAGTTGTGTTAGGCCAGCCAGCTCAGGATTCCCCTGGGTATCATCTTCAGGGAGAGAACCTGGTCTACCGCGCCGATGTCAGCCGCGGCCTTGGGCATACCGTAAACCACTGAACTCACTTCATCCTGCGCGAGATTTCGTGCACCCGCCATTTTCATTTTCAGCATCCCCTCAGCCCCATCCATACCCATTCCCGTTAACATAACGCCAATGGAGTTTTTTCCCACAGAGCTGGCTACCGACTCCATGAGAACATCTACCGATGGCCGATGGTTGTTGACCCGGGGGGTTTGCTCACAGGTGACGAAATACCCGCTGGACCCTTTAACAACCCTCATATGTTGGTCACCAGGCGCGAGAAGAACTCTTCCCGGTCGAATGGAGTCATGATTCGAGGCAACCAAAACCTCAAGTTCTGTTTCCTTGTCGAGCTGTCTGGCGAATTGTTCCAAATGTCCCGCCAACATATGCTGAACCAATACAATGCCCGGAATGTTGACAGGCAGACTCTTCAGTAGAAAGGCCACCGCTCCGGTACCGCCTGTAGACGCCCCAACCGCGATCACGGTAGATGCTAAATGACTTTTACCGATTCTTGAACTGGGGCCGGGGTCCATAGTGACGGATGGCTCCTTGATCTTTTGTGGATCCACACAAACCGCCATCTTTACGGTTCTGCGCAAAAGATGATGAAATTCCGCTAGCGAAATGTTTTTTCCAGGCTTGGGAACAATCTCATAGGCCCCTTCTCGAAGCATTTTCAGGGCTATGCTAGATCCCTTGCCAACTTTTGAGGTTACTACTACGACAGGTGTATTGGAGTGCTTTCTGAGCTCTTGCAAAAACTCCATCCCGTTCTTGTCGGGCATCTCAAAGTCCAGGGAGATCAGATCCGGACGAAGCTGGAGAGCTTTTTCAAGACCCTCAACAGCACAAGACGCCAGTGAAACCACACTGATGCCCGGGTCTCTCTCCAGTCCATTTGCAATGATTCTTGAGTCTACTGCCGAATCATCGACCACTAAGACACGAATTCTAGCCGCTGCCTCAGGGGATTTTCCTAGCATAGATTTCAAACCTTGACCCTCTTTGGCGTGTTGATGGACATAACCCATTCTTCTTTTTGTTGGTAAAGAAGAGCATTCAATTGTAGCCCAGCAAGAATTCTTGTTAATATCTGCAATGGCCATTCTGCCACAATTAGTTCTACTGAAACAGTCCAAGGGTAAATTTTCAACCTTGCGGTACCGGATCGAAGAAGTGAAATGAACGACGCACAGGAACTCTTGCAAGAATTCCTCCTCGATTCCAAGGAGGCTATATCCAGGGCGGAGGACTGCCTCCTCAAGATTCTCTCCGGACAGGCTCAGGGAGACTATGAATCCCACATTTCGGAGGTAATGCGCTTGTTTCATTCCGTGAAAGGGGGGTCTGGATTTCTCAAGCTAACCCACCTGGGAACCCTCGCCCATGCAGCTGAATCCCTGATCGACTCCTATCAAGATCTAAACCTGAAATGCTCTGAAGAAGAAATTGACGCACTTTGCAAATGCTGTGATCTGATCATGGAAATCTTTGAGCATCTTGAAGAAACCGCCACTGAAGGGATTACTGAGGGAGATCTGGAGGAATGTCTACAAAGACTCCGAGGTTTTGAAGCTCATCAAGAACCAGGTACTCCAGGGGATCCACAATCAATCATTGAGCAAGAAGTTAACCCGCAGAAAACCTCCTCTCAAGATTACTCCCCTATCCTGGTAAATGCGGTCGACACCCTGAAAACTGATTACTTCATTCTGACTCAATTCCCCGATGAAACGGAATACCAAGCTTCCTGCCTGGAAGCACTGCAGAGAATTCAAGAAGAAACCTCAGATGCTCAAAACCAGGAAATAGCCTCCCTGGCCAAGAAACTTCAATCCGCTCTGGAAGGGATTTTTTCACAGGGCGGCCCCATTGACCCCTCACTTATTGAGGCTTTTGAGGACAGTGTAAATGAAATCCTCAAGACTTTCGAAGAAGGCAGCGTAATTGCACAGACTAACGTGGCGATTGAAGAGCCAGTCCCTGACCAGCCTTCCCCAGTCTCCCCAGATCCTTCCATAGACCCGGAATCAAAACCTATTGTCCAACAAAACATCCGCGTAGATATGAATCAGCTCGATACCCTGGTGAATATGTTTGGCGAACTGCTCATTACCCAGGATCAAGTCATCTTTGGTTCAGAGGCAATGCAAAGCGGAAGCGGTGAATTCGAAAAGAAATGTGAAACCCTCTCCATCCTCACGAGAAGACTGTATGAATTGACGCTCAGTCTAAGAATGGTACCCCTGTCACCGGTTTTCGCTAAAGTAAGACGGGTGATTCATGATACTTCAAGAAAATGTGCCAAGAAAGTAGAGCTCAGCATGTCTGGTGAGGAAACCAGAATCGACAAACGCCTGGTGGAACTCATTTCCGATCCCCTCATGCATATAGCCAGAAACTGCATTGATCACGGCATAGAGGATACTCAAACACGGCTCTCCAGCGATAAGGAAAGCTACGGAACGGTGGAACTCAAGGCTCTTCAAGAAGGCTCTGAAATCGCCATTTCCCTTCGAGATGATGGCGCTGGGCTGGACCGTAACCGAATCTTGAAAAAAGCTGTCGAACAGGGAGTGAATGGGGCTATCAATGAGACTTCACCGGATGAAGAGATTTTCAGCCTTATTTTTCAACCTGGCTTTTCCACCGCCGCAGAAGTGACTGACATTTCCGGCCGGGGAGTCGGGATGGATGTGGTCCACGCAAATATCGTTCAAAAACTCCATGGAAAAGTATTGGTGAACTCTACCTTTGGACAGGGAACTTGTTTCACGATGAAGATCCCGGCTACTCTTTCAATTCTGGAAGGGATGTTGGTGGAAGTGGGGTCTACCTTCTACTCGATACCCCTGGTTGATGTTCGGGAGGCTCTTAAGCCCTCAGAGGGTGAGATTCAAAGAAATATTGATCAGCAAGAGTTGCTTCATTTAAGAGGCAGACTCATCCCCATTATCAGACTGCATCAATTGCATAGAATTGAACAGGCCGAAACACAGATCACGAGAGGCATGCTCGTGATTGTAGGTGATGAGGATAGTCCGGTCGCCTTGCTAGTCGACAAAGTTCAAGGGAGACAGCAGATTGTAATTAAACCGCTTGCCACTTTTGGTGTTGGTTCTCAAAGTCTATCCGGATGTACAGTTCTTGGGTCTGGAGAAATCAGTCTTGTCCTTAATATTGACGGAATTATTCGGGCAGCCAGCGAAGAACAGGAAGTATCCTACTAAAGAGAAGGATTAGCACATGAAAAAAGATACAGATCAGCGATCTGAACAACCTCAGGACAGTCTTCCGGCTCCCGGGAAATTTCTTACTTTCCTCCTTGAAAATGAAAAGTATGGCCTTGCCATCGAGTCGGTGAAAGAGATCATTAGAATGCAGAAAACGAGACCGGTTCCACATTTTCCTGATTATCTAAAGGGAGTCATCAGCTTGCGAGGTCACATCCTCGCCCTCATGGACCTGAGAACTCGTTTTTCCCTGCCGGATGCTGAATATACGGATCGGACCTGCATTATTGTGGTCAGCGCCAAGGACAAGGAAATTGGACTGATCGTCGACACCGTAGCAGATGTTACTGAGTTCAGCAGTGAGAATCTGGAACCGCCCCCCAGCATCACCCGATCTGAGACTTCACAATATGTGAGAGCGATGGGAAAGGCTGATGATGAAGTTATCATCGTTCTTGACCTGGTCCAGATTCTGGCTGAGGATGACCTGAACCTGGTGTAGAACTTGTACTAAATAAAGACCCTGAAAGGCTCTTAAGACTTTCGAAAGAACATTGATATGAAAATTTTCACCAAACTCACCCTGGGGTACCTGGCAATCATTGTACTTGTTGTGGTTTTACAGGTTAATTCCACCAAGGCCTTGTATTCTGTGACTGACCTCTTAGCAACCATTCGCTCCGAAGCCCTTGAGGCGCTCTTTACGATGGATTCATTCCTTGGAGATCTACAAAAGGAATACCTGCGCGCTAATAAGGCAATTGAGACTGGTCAGAAGCTGAATCAAAAAGCCCTGAGGGAAATTGACAAGGAATCCGCTCAACATTTGAAAAAAATTGAAACCTTCACCCTGCTCAGTGAGAAGACCAAGGAAGAGCTGAAAAGACTCTTTGAGGACTCCATTAGCCTGCGCGATAGAATGCTGGCCGCCCATGATCACTATAAAGTAGTCAGGAAAGAGTTACTCAAGGGAGTTGAAGAGTTTGAAGTGCTTCTCGATGAAGTAGGCCATCATCATCAGGCTGAATTGGAGACATTGAGAGAAAATCCTTTTCAAGAAACCAGTTGGAATAGAGGTCTTAAGGAATTAGTTCTCGGGCGGGTCAAACCCTTGGAATTTAAAGCGTCTCTGCTTGACCATTTGGATTTAGTTCTGCGCCATCTAGATAACGAACATAGTGAAGCGCTCGAAAGAAAGATTCAAAAAGATGTTCAGTTACTTAAGAGCCATTTAGAATCCATGAAGAACTCCAAGATTTTTGAGAAAGCCCATAAGGGAGACCGCTCATCGGCTCAATTGATCGAGAAGTCTCTGGGTGATCATCTTCGTCTGAGTTCCGAGTCTATGGAGTATTTTGATCAATTCACGAAGATACATGGCGCATATGAAAGAATTCAGACATCTCTTCTTGATGAAGCCCTGAAGGCTGAACATCATCTCGAATCTCAGGTTGATAGCAGAATGAGCGGAATTCAAGCCATGCGCGACCAGATCATGGCCAGTGGAGCGGTTCTATTTGGCCTTGCGCTCCTGGTCATCATAGGATTGCGCTACTTTGTGAAAATCGGTATCTGCAGACCGCTTGAGGAACTTGCAGTCACAACCAGGAAGCTATCTGAGGGTGACTTCAAGGTTAGTTATGAGATGGATCGGCACGATGAGATTGGAACTCTTTCTACTTCTCTTGAGAAAATGAAAGATAATCTATATGGCTCTTTAGATAACCTCAAACAAACGGCACAGCAAGTACAGGTCCGCTCAGAAACTCTGTCCCAGATGAGCCTGGGATTATCCGAGAGAGTGTCCGACCAGGCGGCTAGCATCGAGGAGATTCAGGCATCCACCACTGAGATTACTAATTTTTTAAAGCACTCTCTTGAAAGAGCAAACCAATCCAAAAGCGTCGCAGAAGAGGCGCAGAACGCCGCCTCTGAGGGAATGGAATCAACGCATTCCATGGTAACGGCAATGACAGAGATGGATGGCTTTGGAAAACAGATTTCAAATATTTCGGTGACCATTGACAACATCTCCTTCCAAACAAATCTACTAGCTTTAAATGCTGCTGTGGAGGCTGCCAGAGCGGGAGAGCAGGGAAAGGGATTCGCTGTTGTCGCTGACGAGGTACGCTCCCTTGCCGGCCGCTCAGGACACTCTGCCAAGGAGATAACCGAATTGGTGGAATCTACCGTAAATAAGATACATGAAGGCGTAAACCAGGTCCAGGTGACCTCAAAATTACTCGATGGCATCACTGCAAAGGTAAAGGTACTGGCTGAGTTTCAAGAAGAGTTTGTACGCAGCACCGGACAGCAATCTACGGCTCTGGAACAAATTGAAGCCGGAATGAACCAGATTTCCCGTGCAGCCTCCGGGGTCATGGCAGACACCCAGCAGTTAGAGGAACAGTCCAAGAATCTTCGCGAAAATTTCGAGGACTTGGAGAAAGTAATTGATAGTTTCGAGTCAGAGCAGCGATCTCTAGCTAAGACTTAAACAGTAGAATTCAAAATAGCGAAGTGGAATCCCATTGATGCCAAAAATTAATCGACAGGAATACACCGATCTAAGTGTTCTACTTGAAGAACTCTGCGGGATCTTTGTTCCGAGGGAAAAGAGCTACTTGTTTGAAAATCGTCTAAACATGCTCATGGACGAATTGAAGTGTGAGTCTTTCAACCAGTTCCTGAAGGCGATTGAACGGCAGAAAACAACGCTTCTTCCACGATTGATCGAATTGATGACCACCAACGAAACCAGTTGGTTTCGTGACCACCCCCTGTGGGACTGTTTGGAGAAAAATATATTACCGGTACACCTGGAGGAACTCAGCACTTGTAAACGTCTTTTTTTAAGGTATCTTTGCGCTGGAGTTTCTACGGGGCAGGAAGCCTACTCCCTCTCCATACTCATTCACGAACTCGCGAAAAGGATGGGTTTGAGCGCACACTTACCCAAGATCCAAATCCTCGGTATCGACGTTGACACCACGGCGCTTTCAAAGGCCAGAGAGGGTATTTACAAGCTTGATTCGATCAAAACAAACCTCCAGCCTTTGCAGGTAGATACCTATTTTGACAAGGGTCCTGAAGGGAGTTGGAAGATTAAGACTAAATTTCGAAGAGGAGTTGAGTTCCGAACCTTCAATCTCATGGAATCCCTCTCAGAGTTAGGCACCTTCGACATGATTCTTTGCCGAAATGTGATCATCTACTTTCGTGAAAGGCATAAGAGAAGTCTTGTTAAAAAGCTTTGTGATCAACTGGTGGGAAATGGGCTATATATCAGTGGGGCTTCTGAAGCAGTAGATCGATATACTACAGATCTTGATCAGGTCCAGGTAGGGGAGATTTTTTACTATCAACTCAAACCTACCTGAGATGCGAAGAAAAGAGAAAGATTACACAGGGACATCTTCAAGTAGCTAGCCAAATGGCAGGAAATTCAGCGATCGACTTCTTGAGGCCAAAAGGCTCTGATGAAATTTCGTTTGGAAAAATCAAACAGGCTGAAGTAGCTAAGTAAGCTCTCTCGACCCAGAATTCTGCGCGTAACTTCCTTTTGGCTCAGTCCTTTTTCGGCCAAGTCTCCAACTCTTTGTCTCATCCCCTGTAAATAGTCCAATTTCCGTTGGATGTCTCTTTTTCCATCCCTGAGTATACCTCTGTGGGCACAAAAAACCGTCTGAAAATCTAGCTTTGACAGGGCTTTAAGACTCTCAATCTCTAAGATGGGATTCTCGGCACACCTCAGGAATTTGGGCTGAGCGGATACATAGGCGTCACCTGTGAATAACCATCCCCGGTTGGGTTCATGAAAGCAGGTCATATCATCGGAATGTCCTGGTGTATGGATGGGCCGCAAGAGAAGTCCTGACTGTAAATTCAAATCCCCCGTTATGCTCTGTGGCTCCAATCCCCAATAAGGAGTTCCCCAGGTCAGCCTTCGATACAACTGGATTTCAAAGCCATTTCGATAATAGTCCAGCCCACTTTCATGACTCAAGACTTTGGCGGAGGTCACATCATGAATTCGACGTGCATTTCCGGCATGATCTTCATGGTGATGAGTGAGAACCAGTGTGCTTACATCCTTTTCTGAAATAAACTTTCGAACCCTTCTCCACTGGTTAGGGGGTCCGGTGTCTACCAGGAAATCGCCGATTCGATACAGAGTGCAGGCGCCATTCACTCGGTTGGGATACAACCCTACTCGCAACCCTTCTACTTCTTCGAATTGAAAACGATTTTCCATTGGCAATGGCCATACTACGACTGACGCAGATTGACGAGTGTGCTATGGGAACAAATGGAACATTGCAAACAGGAAGTGTTTCGCAACACACACCCTCTTCATTTTGAGTAATTCTTTAAATAGTGGATTCAATTTAACCCGGCTTAATCATGAAGCCGCCATCAATAGAAAAGGAGCCTAGAATGAACCAGCGGGATTACCACAGAACGCAATCAAGAAACCAGGGTACAAAAAATACGGCCGCTCGATATAGAAATCCGGAATACAAAGCCAATCAGAAACACCGGTCTGGAAGCAGCCTGCCGGGTTTTTTCCATTCCAACGGACTGCTCAGTTACACGGATTCAACAACTGCTGCCAAAATCAGTTGGCACTTCTAAACTCTAAGCCGCATTTAATAAAGCTTATCAAAAATTTCAGCCTGGTTCGATAGGAACTGCTCTTTACGGTCAGATCGAAAATCAGGCAGGACATGACTCTTGACCCACTCAAATTTCTTCAGCAGAACTTTGGCCTCTTTCGAATTCTCAATGAGGATTCGCTGCTTGAGAATCTGCATCCCCTTGGTTACGAAACCACGAGAATAAAAGATCTCGCATTCCCCATCTTTCTTGCAGGCATCTAACAAACCGTCGAGAGTTCCAAACTCTCCCTGAACCAACTCCTGAAGGATTGCTTCTTCTGGACCTAGTTCGGTGTCCTCTTCCTCTCCAACGATGGTGAGTACAGGCTGGATCGCCAAAGGATGATACTTGCGCGCAAAGGAATTACGGGCTCGAATGTACAGGTTATACTGTCCAGCTATTGAGGGTGTAGTGATATTCAATAGTTCAATGATAAGAAGGGCTCCCTCACCCTTGGACTTCAGATCCGCACTATTGATGGTGATTTCTTTGGGAGAAATTTTGATCTTTTCTTTCTCGGTAGTGTCTACCCTCTCCCCGTCTTTGAGTCTCAGGATTCGCATTCCCATCTGACCCTCCTGATCTGGCCATCTGGCGGGAAGCTGAATTTTCAAACTCTTGGTTTTTCTACCATTGCTACTCACAAGCAAAGTAGCCTTATCGACCACAGTATTCATGCGAAGATGCCCGACGTCTTTAAATCCGGCTGTAACTTCGCTCATCTGAGTTGAAAGCTTTCTAAACTGCTTGTAGTAGGCCATGGTGATCTCGGCGTTTTGGATAACGATTATATTTTCGTCATTGGACTTGGCTCCATTGGCAGAAGCATTTAGAGAGCCCGTGATGACCATGGGATTTTCACCACCCGGATCGATAATAAAGACCTTGTGGTGGAGTTTTCCTCTGGTAGGAGATTCATAAACCACCATAGGAATACCAGCCTGAAGAAGTTTGGAAAACTCTGCGTAAGGACCAGTACTGCGATACAAGGAGCGATCAAACATACCTTCGATAGACAACCCCTGGTTAAATTTTTCAATTAATACAGCGCCAAGCTCATCGGCGGTCATAGCGAACTGCATGAAAAAGATACTTTCCTGGGCCTGGGATAAGTGACGTTCAATCACTCCCAGGGGATCATCTTCGGGTGCGAAAACTACTTGTAGTTTGGTGTCCTTTAGTTCCAGACTCTGATCTTCAATGGTAGAGGGTGAAGTCGTACCAAATTGCTCGTCTTCGTACATCTCTTCAAGTTCCCTGGTGTAAATATCTCCGAGGCGCTTGCTTTGAAACTCAAGGACATTGTTTTCGTTATTGTAGGCTCCGGTGTTTGTGAGATTGTAGGAACCCACCCAAACGTATTTTCCATCTCGAACACAAAACTTGTTGTGCATCAGCCCAGAGCGGCCAAGGTCTTGTCTAACGTCCATACCGGCCTCAAGCATGGGTTCGATATATTGATTGTAGGAACTCTCGTCCACTTTGCCCGTCTCATGATCTTTTTGGAAGTAATAGTCGTTATCTACAACCAGGCGAATCTTTACACCTGCCTTATGAAGTTCAATAAACTTATTCATGATGTTTTCATCACGGACTTCATAAAAAGCCATATCCAGGGTCTTCTTGGTATAGGAAAGAAACTTCAGAAAATGCTTATCCAAGGACATTTTCCCTTCTGGAACCGGCCCAAAATGCAGCTTAATCGCTGATTCTGCTGCGCTAGAAATCAAGACTGAAAGGACGCAAACGAAAAGAACTCTTAACATGTTCAAACATCTTGGCGAAAATCCGCCACGCTATACACCGACAAAAGTGCAATGAGACCAGCATTAGTCCCACACAAAAGGTCTACGTTGCGTGATCAATATTTGTTGCGATTCAGGGAAATGATCTAAAAAGGTGCTGGAATTTTACCTGGAAACTGCCTGAGGGGAGCCTTTGAGATGGGGATTCGAATCATGCAGGGGCTATCGGGTCTTTTCTGTAACCTGGGAGGTAAAGTTTGAAAACCCAGTCGCTCATAGAAAGAGGTCGCGATATCAGAAAATAGGAGCAAATAAGGCCTTGGCTCCAGATCATCATTCATCTGAATTACACTCTCTAAAAGAGCCGAGGCATACCCCTTGTGGCGATGACTTTGCGGAGTCATCACTGTACCTATGCCCTTTAACATGGTGTGAAAATCATAGAGTATGAGTACACTGAGAATTTCAGGAGTCTCGCCAAGAATGTACCAGGTTCCCTTGCTGTAGTTCGCATGCTTATAACATGCCTTTATATGCTGTTCTAAAGATGCTCCCCGCGGCCAGTTTTCAAAACTGATCTGAAAAATCTTCTCCCATTCGGCCTTCGAAGCCTTGCGAATTCTCATCTTACTTTTCATCCATCCATTGAGACGTACGGCCTATGGAATCCTTTAGGGGGCTGAGGGTCAATCCTTTGGATAAAGCTAACGAGCTATCTACACGAAAAATTCCCTCCATGGAAGGCGGACAGCAGAATGGTAACTCACTCTCAAACAGGGCATTAAAAGAATAGAAAGGAGAAGCTCCAAGAGTTTGGGCGATCTGAGATCCAAAACTCTCCAGGCTGATCTTAGTGGAGGGACCGCATACATTGAAAACGCCCTTTTGCTGAGACTCCAGGCAGCTGATCGTGAAATTCGCAAGGTCGTGAACATCAATCCATTGAACCGGCTGATCCTGCCGGGAGGGAATCAGAAAATCTTCTTCGTCGCGAATCAGACGAAGCCACTTTTCAAAACGATTGGTGGGATCGAATTCACCAACTACGATGGTAGGTCTTAAATGCAGGACTCGATCAGGCCCCAATTCTAAATCCAAGACCCTTTCACATTGAGCTTTGAGATTTCCATAAGACCTAAACCGGGGTTCTTTGGGGTATTTTTGAAGCTCAGAACTCTCCTGGAGTACTGGGGATGAGAAGTCCTCATAGACGGAAATTGTGGAGATGAAGACATAGGCTTCCACCTGGGCTGATAATTCCCTCGCTGAGAGCAGCACTTCCTGTGGGTCATAGCCGCAAAAGTCCACTACAGCGTCGAAGATTCTACCATCCAGGAGGTACAAGTCAGTGCGCCGGTCTCCCAGGATCCTATCCACCTGTGGAAAAAGTTCCGACCCAGAGACTCCGCGATGAAACAGGGTTATTTCAAATCCCTTTTGGAGAGCTTGCTGAACAAAAACTCGACCTAGAAAACGGGTGCCGCCTATTACGAGAATGCGCATGCCCTCAGGATCATTCAGAATCAATCATATGTCAATTCACGGTAGTACAATCAGCGTGTAACAATTTTCAGAGGTGCCTTCTCCACACGCAGTTCCCGTGTTTGATTTGATTCATGACTACCCGTATGAAAATAGTTGCAGCCAGCCCGTCTCAGTGGATCTGAGGCATATCGGTATGGGTATTGAGATTCACCTTTAAAGAACACAAGACCCGCCACGTGGTCACGAGAATCTATCATCGTACCTGGATTCCTGAGGGCACTTGCGTACTGCCGATACTTCTCTGAAGCCTGGGTCCTGGAATATCCTCTAAGGTTCTGCACTGCCCTGATGACTCCATCCCGGGTTCGTACCTGGGATGGATGAATTGGGTCCACGGCGGCAAATTGTCCTCGCGCAAAGACTACCGACTCCACCGAAGATCCGAATGAGGGGTCATTGACTCGATTGATAATTGCATGGGTCACATCAATTGCATCTTCCTCACACCTGGAACCCGCCTCCAAAAGAGCGGCAGCCGCGAGGATATTAAACTCTGAAGAGGGTAGTTCCAGCATCTGGGGTTGAAATTGAGCTAATCGCCTGCGCAGCTTTGAAACGCTACCCCTGAGATCCACCCCAGTTGACAGGGACAGTCCTGATCCTGTCTGCTGGGAGGCTTCTTTCAGGTGAAATAGGGAGTTTTGAATAAACTTCTGCGACTCCTCCTGACCAAGGTCTTCATTCTCAAGTATCAGGATGTATTGTTTAGCCAGAAAGTATTGGATCTTAAAGGTGACCTGACCTCTGGCTTTTACAACTTCATAGCCATTTCTTAGAATCTCCAATCCTTCTCTGTAACGAGTTGAACCAAAGGAGTTTTTCTTCAAAGCGTCTGATATATAGGAGTTAGCATCTTTATCCTCTTTTTTCTTAGTTTGTTTTTGAGAAGCCTGGGAAGAAGCTGAACTGCTAATCCTTACCCCTTCGGAAGAATGATCAGTGCGATTCAAACCAAAGAGCAAATCGAGCGGTGACGCGGCTAGCTGTATGCTAAGTAACAGACCAAGGTGAAAATATCGTGTGGTTTTCATGTGGCACTCCTCGCTTAACCTTTCTTAACAAAATTAGACGCCAGAACTTCGAGACACCAATTACCATACAAGTCCGCATCTATTTTTCTTATTAAATTTTCGTGCTCTCTTGCCTTCGTATATCACATATTGATCGGGATCCATCCCGGTCAGGGACTTCAATTGAAACTGCAAAGAAAGAAAGTAGCGGCGAATTTTCGGATCAATTTCCACAAATTTTCCCGTGATATTGTCCAGGCTGCGGTAAGTAATCTCAAACTGATGGTAATCCCACAAATCAGAACAGGTCAGGGGATCTGCATTGATGTATCTATCCAGGTTTTCTAACGCCCAGGAAACCATGAATTCGAGCATCTCCTGTGTAGGCAGTTCAACTTTACGCTTGTTAAAGTCTGTTAATAAGAACTTTTCATTCGTGTTCCAGCGCTCTAAGGTCTTGATTAACCTAAATCGCTTTGCTGAGTTAGACACCTCAGAAGAATGCTCAAGGGAAGAAAAAAAGTTAGATCCTGAACCTCCATCCGATCCAGATTCTGCCCCTGGGACACCCTCTTCCCCCGCTTGCGCAAAACTCGTTATAAGAACACTCAGACCAACTACCAGACAACCCCATAATTTCCTTGAAAACATTGTTCTCTCCTTTGCATTGAATCACACCGAATTTTCGGTTTTCTTAAAAGGAGATTAGTCCGATAATCGAGAATTGAAGGGAATTGCAGGTTGATGTTCGAACTATTCGAGATGTTTTCGGCTGAGAGCCTATCTCTTACACTTCAAGAATTCGAGTCTCTTCCAAAATTTGCGGCCCAGGAACTTCTTCTCTCGATAAAAGCCCATGGTAAAGAGTTTTATTCCCTTATTATCCGCTTTTATGATCAACTCGTCCTTCACACGCTGCTCTAAGAGCCAGTCAAGACTTGAGCCGCCGCCCCTTGTAGTGATCAAAGTATAACGAGTCACTTCTAAGCGCTTGTCATCCTTTCCCTCTTCGGTGACGAAGGAATGATGCTCGTGAAGAGTAGAGCTTGAAGACTCTCCCTTCCTATCCTGAACTTCAAGGGCAAGGTACTTGTGTTTTTGGGAATTATTTTCTTCCGGCACTACAATCTGGTTGCGAAGAACCTTGCATCCTCCGGGGAGATCAAAGGAAGCAAGTACGACGCTTAGCACATCAAGGCTGACCTTTTCACCACTATCTTCCGCCTCAGAGTAAAGCTGCTGAAACAGGTGCTCACGACTGTCAGCACACAGGGAAGCGCAGAAAGAAAATGAGATGAAGAAAAATAAAACTCGTACCATATACATCAGGTAGAAAGGATCAACCTCTGCTATTTACGCACAAGTAATAGGAAAGTTGCCAATTTAGCGGTAAAAAAAAGAGAGCTCAGTCAAACCTGTTAGTCCGGTTTAACCAGGTAGTAGTAGCAGATATATCTTCCAGATTCCTGCCTACACATGGAGGATACAAATTCCTTTCTCATTCCATCCATGATTTTCTTCATGGCAAGGTTTTCATAGTGACAGGCCACACTCACACAGCCGACATCCTTCGAACGGGCGAAATCAATGAGGCGATGAGACAGGTAAGCACCAACACCCTGTTTACGAACACTTTCGTTCACAAAGAGGAGCAATTCACTAACTCCCCGTTCCTTACCAGGAACGAGATTAGCCATTGCCACCACTTCTCCCCTTACCTCATCCGGCCGCATTACCAGCATAGTTATCGAAGTTTCATAATCTACTTCCAGAAACTGGCGAACCTGTTCGGGCGAAAGCAGTTCCTCAAACTTCAGACCTTCCTCACTTAGCTCCGCTTTATTCAAACTACATAGAAATTCTTGTACCCTACTCTCATCAGTGGACCTGCAGGGTCTTACACAGAAGGAATCGTTCTTGAAGTTTCTCTTTTCCTCATAACGGTGAGGGTAGTTGGCTTGTGGATCAATCAGCTCTTTTTGAAAATGAATATACTTCTTACCCTTTATATGGTTCAGCAGGTCTGGACGAAAATCGGGGTGGGCTATTCTTATTAACTCCAATGCTCTCTGCCGCAGGGACTTTCCCCATAGTCTGGCAACACCAAACTCGGTCACTACATAATGCACATCTCCGCGGGTTGTGGTCACTCCCGAACCAACGGAGAGCTCTGGAGCAATTCTGGAAACTGTTCCATCACAAGCTGTGGACGGCATAGCGATGATAGGCTTCCCGCCTCGGGACATGGCTGCACCGCGAATGAAATCAGCATGCCCCCCGATTCCGCTAAACAACCGCTCTCCCAGGGAGTCGGCACATACCTGTCCACTCAGATCGACTTGTAGAGCTGAGTTAACCGCTATCATCTCAGGGTTTTGTGAAATCCTCAGCAAGTCATTCACAAAATCCGAAGGATAGAATTCCACAAGTGGATTATGGTGTAAATAGCGATATAGCTCAGTGCTCCCAAGCGCCATACTGGTACAAGTTCTTCCCTGCAAAACTACCTTGGACTCATTGGTAACGGCTCCTAGCTTCATGAGATCCATCACACCATCTGTAATCACTTCCGAGTGAATGCCTAACCCTTCTCTTGATTTGAGAGCTCGAAGAACTGCCTGGGGAATGGAGCCGAATCCTATCTGCAGAGTTGCATGTGCAGGTATAAGGCTACTGACGTTTTCAGCAACCTTCTTAGCTACAGTCCCGGGAGAGTTTATTTTCAACTGGGGCAAGGCTCGATTCTCTTCTATTACATAGTCAAAACGCTTAAACGGTACAAGAGCCTTTCCATAGGTAAAAGGCAGCTCCTCATTGACCTGGGCAATGACAACATGAGCACTTTCAATAGCTGCGAGTGTGAGATCCACATTTGTCCCAAGACTACATACTCCATCACGGTTAGGTGGAGTGATTGAAACGAGAGCGGCTCCAATGGGTACAACTCCGCGGCGAAATAGCTCGGGAACCTCGGATAGAAAGGCAGGAGTGTAGTCGGCGAATCCATTCTGCACTACATCACGCATACTATCGCCAATGAAAAAACTGTTGCTTCGAAATACCGAGTCCTTTTCTAAAGCAAAACCAGGAGTGTCGAGTAGCATCAGATGAGCTATCTCAGTTTTTTGAAAATAGTCCTGATTACGCTCAAGTCCTTCAAGCAGTGCACCAGGTACAGCTGCGCCGGACCCAATATAGATTCTACGCCCGGTTGGAATTTTTTTAACGGCATCGTCTGAATTTAGGATCTTTGGCATAAGAAACCCCTTAAAATTTACCTGTACCATTCCTAGCAGGAATAGTGCCATTTATTGGCATAAATCCTGCGGGAAAGTCTTCCAGGAGACACCAATGAAAGAGATGCAGGCCTTTTTAAGTGGTTACAAAATCCAGTTTGACAGCTATGCTCCAGGGCCTCTGGAGATCATTCTGGGACTGGCTTTTTTGGGATATCTTTTATACCGGCTGGTCAATTCTTACCGGGTGAATGCCGGCGCTCATCCCAAAAGGTCCAAGGTCATCTCTCACAGTTCTTTTTCCAAGAAAATTCTGCAGCTTGTGAAATGGCCCGCAGAAGAAATTCCTTTACTCATGAAATTTCTGGAGGAGCAGGGAATACAAAGCATTTTGGACTTATTTGCATGGACGCCATATGATTCAGAAGATCTACCGCTCCGGCTTCGCGAATCTCAGGGCGAAGAGACCCTAAACCTTTTAAAGCATATTCAGGTCTATGTAGCAAAGTGTAAGAAATGTCAACAGCAGGCCCTTCTCTCCTTGCGAAGCTCGATAGAAAAAGAAAATCTTTCTTTAGAGAGGATTGAAATTTGTCCTGTTTCTAAAAAGCATCTCTTCCTGGGTGTGCCTGATTCTATGGTTTCAAGAATCACGGAGCTCTTCCAGAAAAGAGTTCTCCCTGGCTTTGAGGATTACCAGTATTCGCGCCTATGGAAGACCTATAGAGGAACCTATGTGCAGTGTGTTCTTTACCATCCTTGACAGGTTGTCACTCGCCGCGACACCTTTTCAATCCACCTCTATGGTTTCCAACAACACTCTATGGGCATCGGGATTGCTGAGATCATTTGTGATCACAGTCTCAACCTCCGCTTCTTGCGCAGCGGTACCATGCGCGAGGAGCCTGAAGCGCTGTAGGAAATGCTCGTGATCAAGGTGAGAGAGAGGTCCTAGACGAACGCACACTTTCAAAACACGGGTTGCCTGTTCCTCAACAACTATCGCTTCAATTTGCTCCATCAAGTTCTTAAGATCTATGAATTCGTCCATATCTGTTTTCCAATGAGATTTAGAGCAAACGACATGCCACCCATAATTGTTTGGCATATGGATTGCTAAAAACACTATGAAATGCAGTGAATTATCGCAGGAGTGAGCTATGCCGGAGATAATTGAAGTTGACACTGCCATTAAGAGTATTCCTCTCGGAGGCAGGATCTTGATCGGCTCGGGAGCAGCCGTCCCTACAGCCCTGATGGAGGGACTGTCACGTTATTGTGACAGATTCCACGATAATGAGGTGACTCACCTGATGCTCTTAGGCCCCCTTGATTTCATCGGGGAAGAGATTGGTACTCACCTCAGAGACAATAGTCTCTTCATTGGAGACAATGTACGCGGCGCTGTCCAAAAGGGATTCGCCGACTACACTCCTATTTTTCTATCCGAAATCCCGCGCCTAATGCGATCGGGAAATTTTCCCATTTCGGTAGCTCTCATCCAGGTCACACCACCTGATGAAAATGGGATTTGCAGCCTTGGACTAAGCGTTGACATTATTAAACAGGGAATAGAGAGTGCAAAAATTGTCATTGCCCAGGTCAATCCTCAAATGCCCCGAACCTTTGGAGAGGCTCTGGTCCCCTATAAAAATATTGATTACGTGGTAGAAGCTTCAAGACCCATTCCCGAACTCCAGCCAACTGAAGTCAATGACACCTTCGTAGCAATTGCCAGAAACGTTGCTTCCCTGATTCCAGATGGAAGCGTCCTACAATTGGGAATTGGCGCGATTCCGGATGCTATTTTGACTGAATGCAGTGACAAAAACGACCTCGGCATTCACACAGAAATGCTCTCTGACGGAGTCATGGATCTCATGAAAAGAGGGAATATTACCAATCATAGAAAGAGAGTCCTGCGAGGAAGAAGCCTGACTAGTTTCGCCATGGGAACCAGCAAACTGTATGACTATCTGAATGATAATCCCCTGGTGGAGTTCTACCCTTCTGATTATGTTAACGACCCCTATGTAATTTCCCAAAATGACCACATGATTAGCATTAACTCCGCGCTTCAGGTAGACCTGACGGGACAGATCTGCGCGGATTCCCTGGGGCCGCGATTCTACAGCGGAATCGGTGGTCAGGTGGACTTCATCCGTGGAGCTTCACGCTCCTTACACGGGAAGCCTATCATCGCGCTACCGTCTACCGCCAAAGATGAAACTATCTCAAGGATTGTAGGTCACCTGGCCGACGGAGCCGGTGTGGTGACTACCCGAGGAGATATTCACTATGTTGTGACTGAATTTGGAGTTGCCCGTCTACATGGTAAATCCATCCGGCAAAGAGCCCTGGAGTTGATCCGAATAGCCCACCCGAAGTTTCGTCCAGAACTTTTGGAATACGTGAAAGAGGCTAAGTATGTCTATTTTGATCAGGCTCTCATAGATCCGGAGAATCACTATCCTACTCAATTTGAGGAGGAACGTAAATTTGGTGAAAAAAGTTATAAAGTCCGACCGATTCGTATCACAGACGAAAAGAAGCTTCAGGACTTTTTTTACTCTCATAACATCGCCACTCTATACCATCGATACCTGAAGATTCCTCTCTCCATGGACCATGCCACTGCCCAGAAACTCATCGATGTGGATTACCAGCGAAAAATGGCCCTCGTGATTTTAGCTCCTGGTGAATTTGATGATCAGATTGTAGCGATCGGGCGCCTTGAACCAACATCCTCAGAAGATCTACATGATCTCTTTATTGTGATTGGAGAGCAGTATCGCAAGCTCGGGATGGGATTCTATCTGTGTTCAAAAATCATTGAGTTTGCGCGAAAGCAAAATCTCAATCACATCCGATCAGTTTGCCGCATCACCAATGCAGCCATGAAGAAAATTCTTAACCATTTTAGTCATAATATGGAAGGCTCCAGCACCTATATGAAGCAAAATATAGCCTCCTTTTTCCTGGCCTTAAACGGGAAAAGATTTGAGCCTCAGGTAAACCACTACCCTACAGATCTAATGGAGGATTCACAGCCAAAGTTACGAAATTAACGAATTGAGTAAAGCTAATTCTACGGCTCTAGAGCCGATTGCAGAGGAGAAAACTATGTATCGCTACAAGAATATTCTAGTTTCTCTGGGTTGGGATGAACACGATTCGGGCCTGGCTTCCTATGCCAAACTTCTAAGCACTCTTAGTGATGTGGATTCAGTCCACTTCATCCATGTCCTCTATCCTAACCACGAACCCTTTACAGGGATTTCCAAAGGGCATCAGGAAATCATGGAAGAAGCCAGAAAACATGATTTTCTCGAAAAAATGGAAGAGGCCGTTATACCCCAATTTGAAGACACTCCCCAAACAGAGATCATTTGTGAATTGGTTCAGGAGGGCTCCCCCCTTCCTCAAATGCTGCGCTACGTCAAAGAGAATGACATTGATCTCGTGATCGTGGGCCAAAACCCTGATTCTCACAAGACATCCAGACTCTGCCTTAAACTAGTCCAAAAGTCACCTTGTTCTGTTCTTGTCATACCCTGGGGAACCGAAGCGAAAATTGACCATGTCCTTGTACCAGTCGATTTTTCCCGTTTTTCCAAGAATGCCCTCGAGATCGGAAGTAATATCTGCAAGGCATTGGGGCTGAAACGAATCACGGCCCTGCATGTTTTTGGTGTATCGATGGTAGATGAGACAAACGAAGATGCCAAACAAGAGGCAATTCGAAACATGAAGTTAATTTCCTGTGAAGAATTCAGCACCTTTTTTCAAGGCCTGGAATTTGGAGATGTCGAGGTCGAGGAACTGGACCATCTTGACCCCAATGTTGGCCGCGGAATTAAATTTATTGCAAAGGAATGGAATTCCGATCTTCTGGTGGTCGGAAGCAGAGGAAGAACCGCTGTGGCATCCATTCTGGCGGGAAGCATCACAGAATACCTGATCATGTACAGCCACATTCCTGTCCTGGCGGTAAAGGAAAAGGGTGAAGGAATGGGGCTCATAGACGCACTCTTCGGATTCGACTCGAAGGATTGACCCCGAAGAGTGCGGAACAGTTGACCGCCTGCTTCCGGTTAAAGTTTTGTAGACAAAAAGATATTATTACTGTTAACTAATGTAGTAATCTTATCGATCCTCAAACAAAAGACCCCAAAATTTGGCCTTTTTTGAAACCATTTAAGAATGGGGGAGATCCTTTTTATGAACTCAGAGTGCCGCTGGTTATCGTTTCGACTCCCAGATGATTTTGTAGATTCCTATCGAGATCAAACACCCCCGTTTGGATTTGATGGTCTTGGTGAATTAGTCTTTTATCGAACCTATTCCAGGTTGAAGAAGGATGGAAGTAAAGAGTCCTTTCTTGATGTGGTTCGACGATGCGTGGAGGGAGCCTATTCTCTTCAAAAGGACCATATCCTCGTTCATCACCTGGGTTGGAATGAAGAAAAGGCAATCCAATCAGCCAAATTGATGTTTGATCATATTTTTCACATGCGTTTTTTGCCAGCCGGGAGAGGGCTATGGATGATGGGTACTGAATATGCCCATACGAAAACACCAATGGGTCTATTTAACTGTGCTTTTGTGTGTACGGAGGATATTGAGGAATCCCTGGAGGAATCTTTCACTTTCTTGATGGATGTTTCCATGTTGGGAGTTGGCTGCGGATTTTCTACCAAAGGCGCTGGAAAACTTTCCGTTCGCAAGCCGGTTGGTATTGAGAAAAGATGGGTGGTGGAGGACAGCCGTGAGGGTTGGGTTGAGAGCACAGGAGCATTGATTCGGTCTTATATTCACCCCGTGGAAAATCCAATCTATGAATTCGACTATTCGAAGTTAAGAGGGGCTGGAACCCTGATTCAGGGGTTTGGCGGAGTGGCTGCTGGACCTGAGCCTCTGCTCAGGCTGCATGAGCAAATCAGAGATCTGTTTGATGAGAGGCTCCTAGACGGCAGGGCAACACTTGATTCCAGGCTGATCACTGACATCATGAATCTGATGGGCGAGTGTGTTGTAGCTGGAAACATTCGACGAACTGCGGAACTTGCACTGGGCGAACCCGAAGACGAAGAGTTTCTTGATTTGAAGAACTACGAGCTCAACCCAGAGAGAAAGAATTTTGGCCGATTTTCTAATAACTCAGTATTTGCGAGCGTTGGTATGGACTATCAGCCACTGGCAGAACGCTCCATATCCAACGGGGAACCAGGCTATATTTGGCTCGACACAATTCAGAAGTATGGGCGAATGATCGACCCCCCTAACTATAAAGACTCCAACGCTAAGGGCTGCAATCCCTGCGTGGAGCAATCACTGGAAAGCTATGAGGTTTGCAACCTCGTTGAAATATTCCCCTCAAATATCAAGGATAAAAGCGAATTTCTAGAGGTGGTTAAGTGCGCCTATCTCTATGGCAAATCCGTAACCCTGGTAAAGACCCATAAGGAAGTAACCAATCGTGTCCAGCTCAGGAATAGAAGGATCGGCCTTAGCCTCTCAGGCCTGGCTCTTTTTCGAGAGTCTCGAGGCACTCATACTATGGTGGAATGGATGGATCAAGGCTATGAGAAGGTTCAATATTACGACGGGGTTTACTCCAAATGGCTCGCGATTCCCCATTCCATCAAAACAACCTCTGTGAAACCTTCCGGAACGATCTCCCTGGTGGCTGGTACAACCGCTGGTATCCATTATCCAGAGGGCCAGTACTATTTTAAGAACTTACGTTTATCTACGCATTCTCCCCTGGTCCGCTGGGCCAGGGAGAGCGGATACAAAATCGAACCTGAAATTCGCTATGTACAGGATGAAGATGGAAAATGGGTATCTCAACCCGGTGATGAGACTGTAGTAGTGAGCCTTCCTGTTCATTTTGATACAGAGATTCGATCCAGAGGGGAAGTGTCCATCTGGGAACAGATGAAACTAGTTGAGCTAGCGCAGAAATACTGGGCTGATAACCAGGTCAGCTGCACCGTGACCTTTCGGGAGCATGAGGAGAAGGAAGTTGTACGAGTTCTAGAAATGTTTGACCGCGATGTTAAAAATGCGTGTTTTTTCCGCTACTGTTCCGGTGATTATCCCCAAATGCCTGAAGAGCCAATTACCAAAGATGAATACGATAGCTATGTACAGACACTCAGACCTCAGGCACTGAAGCACTATCTAAACGAGGAAGCTATCGGTGAGCAGGGTTGTTCCAATGACACCTGTATGGTCTAGAAAGGTCTATGCCAGTGTATGAGTTGTGAGGTGTAGTTATTCACCGACCATAGACTGTTGAATTCCAGATCCCTGGCTTCGCATCGGTGCTAATTTGGCTTCGTAGTATTCTTCCACCAATTCTTCCAAAATGTCGAGGTGCAATGCCCCGTTTCGTAGGATGATGTCATGAAACTCTCGAAGGTCAAACTGGTCTCCCGCTTTTTGCTCAATGACGCGTCTAAGCTTGAGCAAGAATAGCTCACCAATTTTATAGGAGAGGGCCTGACCGGGCATTACGATATAGCGATCCACTTCGACCTCAATGTTTTCCGAAGAGAGTCCTCCGGACTCTTTCAGGAACCGAATGGCGTCCTCACGGCTCCAACCCATGGAATGGATACCTGTATCAACCACCAGTCTGCACGCTCGCCAGACTTCAAAAGACAGCCGACCAAATCTTGAAGCAGGACTGAGGTAAAATCCCATTTCCTGGGCTAGCTTTTCGGTATAGAGAGCCCAGCCTTCCACATAAGCAGTATCTGTACCCCTCTTTCGAAATTCCGGAAGATGATCTAGTTCCTGGGCAATCGAAATCTGCAGGTGATGGCCTGGCACGGCTTCATGATAAGCGAGCACCTCAGCATTAAATTTCCCACGGGTGGAGGGCTCATAGGTGTTTACGTAATAGGTTCCTGGTCTGCCGCATTGGGAATTCCCAGGCATATAATAGGCATCTGGGGCTTCACGCTCCTGAAACTCAGGCATGGGTAAGACTTCATATTTATTCTTAGGCAGGGTGGAAAAATATTCCGGTAGCTTCTTCTCCATTCTATTGAGCAGAGATCGATGATGTTCAACAATCTCCTCGCGTGTGGAATAGTGAAGCGATTCTTCATCTCGCATAAATTGAAAGAACTCTTTTAGGGTCCCCGCAAATCCCATCTCACGCTGCACATCTTCCATCTCGTGATGAATTCTTTCCACTTCTCTTAATCCCAGTTCATGAATCTGTTCCGGCTCCAGGTCCAGTCCAGTGTGATTCTTTACATAGAGCCGATAAAGCTCCTTTCCATCGGGCAAAAAACATATGCCATCCCCTTGGCGACAACCCTGACGATAAGGCCCCGCCAAGAAATCTCTTAACTTTTTGAGGACAGGTAGAATCTTTTTCTTAAGAACCTGGACTAACTCTTTCTCAATCTCAACACGCTGTTGACCAAGCACTTTCAGTTTGGGCTCCACCAATTGGAAATGAGGTAATTGAGCCGGTTTCTTGGAGAGAAAATCATCCAGCTGCTTGATCACCAGTTCATTGATGTGAGCCGGATTGGTCCAGCCCTTCTTTAATCCTCTTCTCAGATGACCCAGGGCCTGGGAAAGCTGCCTGGAATGACCTCTCAAACGCGAAACATAATCTTGAAAATCATCTACGCTCTTTAGCGGATGCACCCTTGCGACGGAAAGAAATCCAAGATGTACTCCCATCATTTGATCGATACACAGGTGATGGATTGGAAATGGATCGAATCGTTTACCGAGTTCGATGTCCTCAAGAAGAATCTTGCGGCTGACCCTATTGGTCGCATCCAAATCCGTTTGAGGGATTTTTTTAAGAATCTGATAAACTTCGTTTACCCATCTCTTGCGCTCCCCATCATGTTTGAGACTTAGATCCTCAACCCGATCATTGTATTTATGAATCCCGCAGAATGTGGCGTAAGTCGGGGAAAACTCGAGACGTTTTTGCCAATACTCGTCAAAAAATTGCTCTAAGCGCTTAGAATCCATATCAACCTCCAAAGATCGAAGATCCATTTTGACCAGCCCAGCTCATGAATGCAAGTCTGGCTCAGAAAGGAAGCCGCAATTTTTGACAGAGATATGGGAAGAAGAATTCTGGAAGTGGACTAATCAAGAATCTTTAGAACTTTGATTCCCGGAGTCTGTGGGATTGCGCTCACATATCCCAGTGAGTTCTTATTTTCGGAGACATATTTGAGCATTTCACTATCTGACTTCAGGGAAACAGGAGCAATTCCCTGTCCTGTGAATACAAGACGCACCCAGTATCGCTCGAATCGTTTTGGCTCCTGCCTCAGGATAGTACGGCACAGTTCTTTGTGAGTATCCCCTCCCCTTAACACGGCTTTTTGAATCGCGCCGCCGTGCTTCCATTGATCCCTGCGATTCATATAAATTCTTTTCAATTCGTTTCTGTGAATCTCAACGAGGGGGGAATTGGCATGGACAATTACAAAGACGTTCGCATGATTGATGGGTAGGTAAAGGCAGAGGGTTATAAAAACACTCATAATCTGTTTTACCCAGTACACCCTATCTCCTAGAACTTTATAGTCGTTTTGATTAAAAACATTTCCCAGTTACGTTGATCTTGCCATATTGGATTGAGAACCTCCCTGAGCTGGGCAGTCCCATTCATCCAGTGATATTCAAGTTTCAGAACCGCGTGGTTATTCAGGTCCACTCGCAGACTCAAACCCCGGTCGGTTTGATAGCTTCGGTGGTCCGGAAATCCAGGGGGAGCCCACCCACTTCCCTTACCCTTTTCAACAAAAGGATAAAACTGGGAATAGCTGAAGGAAAGCTCTTTGGTTTCATCCAGTCGATACTCCAGTTGATGGTAGTAACCCTCCATAATTAGAGAGTTCCCGGCTAAATTCATTTTGTTATCCAGTCTCTCAAAAGTAGCTTTAAAACGATTCCAGTTATATTCAGCAGAGAGAATTGAAAATTTGTTGATCCTAAGCGGTGCTGAGAAAGGAAGTCTAATCGCCCCCGGGCTGAGCAAAATCTCGCCATTGATTTCAGAACCGGCCGAAAATTCCGAATAGCCCATCCTCCAGTCCTGATTCGCCGAGGACCATACGAATCGAAACCCCTGAATCTCTGTAGGCTTGCCCCATAGGTTTTGGGAGCTATAGCGATTGGGCTGGAAGGCTTGCGGTACACCCGCCTGGGTCATTTGAGCCTGAGTTGCCTGCAAAAAGAAGGGTCCAAAGAACCTGGAGAGATCCTGCATTCCGGGAGCATCATCGGCCATGTTGAAACCGCCTCGAAAGAGCTTGAAATCGAGTAAACCTTCAAGCAGAGGCTGATCTCCCTGGAGAACGACTCCGTTAAAGGCGAAATTATCTCGGAAGGTATCAAAATATACGGATTGGGGTAAAAGTACGGTTGAGCGCAAGAGGTCAATGTCACGGCCCTCTGAGTGAAAACCCATGGGCGTGAACATCTTTCCTACCCTCAATCTAAGGGAGCCCGAGAGCCTGAGATCCGCATACATCCAATCCAGGTTGAGTCTGCTGTTTCCGATATCACCCAGGTCACGACCAAATAACTGAGCCCCCACGCGCAGATCCTTATTCACCTGCCTCATGAAGTTAATTCCATATTCTGTAAACTGGTAGGTGCCTCCATTGCTCTCTGCGAGATAATTGTGGGCACTAGAATTCATATAGCCCTTACTAAGAAAGCCATGGGTAATCCACTCAGAACCAAATAAGGTTTGTTGCAGCGATATGATCAGGTAAACTGAAAAAATGAAGAGACGAAACATCCAGATTGAGATTACGGCCAGGGGAAAACCCGGGTCAAGTAGGGCCGCATACTTCAGGATTTAATCATTTTGCAATCGTAGACTCAAGAAAAATAAAGCCTGGGGCGCTTCAGATTCATTAGATACGGTTGTAGGCATGCTCTTTGCAGTAATTATAACTCGACGATTCATCTCCCGCTGGAGCTCTCTATGAAGTATTCAAAACCATGCATGCCGATTCCAGGCGTCCAATCCCTGTTCGTCTTTTTTGTGCTCCTGTTCCTGAGCTTTCTGTTTCTGGCCTATACCCATAGACAGAAAATCCCAGTTGTTGCCTCCCTGCAATCTTCAAGCACACCGGATCTGACCATGAAGAGAGGTAAAAGCGTCGAGGCCATTGATTTTGACAAAGTGTCAAAGCCATCTCCTGAGCAGATGGAGCGAGCCCGTGAAGTCTTCAAGTCCCAATGCGCCATGTGTCATGGCAATGAAGGAAAGGGAGATGGGGTTGCGTCCAAAGGGATGACTTTTCCCCCGCGAAACTTTCACGACTCCTCAGACTGGACCAATGGACGAAGTCTATTTGATGTGTTCCGAACCCTGACTGAGGGTATAGGCTCGCGCGGGATGCTCTCCTATGACACCCTCCCCGTTGTGGACCGATTCGCACTCTCCCATCTTGTTCGTTCCTATAGAACTGACAGCCCCCCTGTCACAAGTACGGAGCTCAAAGATCTTGCCAAAAAATATGGACTGGATAAGACCTCTAGTGAGCCAAATCAGATCCCCGTTTCTATGGCAATGCGAGTTTTGGCATCTGAAGATGAGGATCGGCTGGGCAGCGCAATGAGATTTAGAGAATCAGTTCTTCGCGAAGCAGAAATTGGAAGTTCCGCCGCAAGAAAGCTTACCGATATCTTTGGTAATCTGAACCAACTCTATCTTCTTCTTTCGAGGTCCTCAATGTGGCAGAAATCCCCTGCCGACTTCCAGTACTTTTTGCTAATAAACTCCCGTTCTCTGGCATCTCCATTCCATACGGATCTACTCAATCCCCATGAGGCAGCTAATCTCTATAGATACCTTTCCGAACATGCTATCTGGGACGTCAAGACAAAGCAAAAGAACCCGACATTAGATCTCAACCAGGCAGTCAAAGCCAGATCTTTGATGGACCAGTATGATTGTAATGTATGCCATACCAAGGCAGGACCTAAAATAGGACCGAGTTATAGGATGATCGCAAAGAAGTCCGGAAATTCAAAGACGGAGCTGCTTCGTCTCATTCAAAAGGTTCGCAGGGGAGGGTCAGGAGTTTGGGGAGATGTTCCCATGGTTCCCCATATGCACATTCCTGAATCAGAAATCCGTTTGATGGTGGAATATATGCTGAATCCGGAAGGGGCAGAAGCATTTCGCAGGGCATCTGCAAAACCCGCCTCACCAGGAGAAAAACTACTTAGCCAGAAGGGGTGTCTTCTCTGTCATGATCCAGACCAGAAACTTGTCGGACCATCCTTTCGAATGTTGTCAGGAAAATATGAAAATAAGGAAAGTACCCTTCAAACTCTGCTCAAAAAGGTCCGCCTGGGAGGATCCGGAAACTGGGGACAGGTTCCCATGATTCCTCATCCCGGCATTCCAGATGGGGATATTCGGACTATGATTGAATTTATTCTTTCGCACAAAAAAGCTGAGTCCCCTGAGAAGAAGAGCAAAGCCCCCGAAAAATCCATGATTCCAGCTATTGACCCCATGAAGCTAGCCCAAAAGAATAATTGTATAGCCTGCCACAACGTAGATGCCAAGATCATAGGACCATCCTTTAAGATGCTGGCTGAAAGGTATAAATTCGACGAGACCACCCTTGCGAAACTTGTGAAAAAGGTTACTGAAGGTGGATCAGGAAACTGGGGGCCCATGCCCATGCCATCCAATGCCCATGTCCCCATCGATGAAATTAAAGCTATTGTTTCCCATATGCTTACATATGGTCAGGAGTGATGATGAGTTTATCGAAACCCTTTGAAGTAGAAGTGATTGCTGTTGGCTCAAGGAATACTGAAAAACTTGCGGTTGCCGCTAATGAAATGGCAAGCAGGCTTGAATCAGACTTTGAGTCTATGAAAATTTCTGTGCGGGCCTCCGAGTTCGAGGGAAGCATACCGGATCTCTCCTCCAGGTTGGTTCAGCTCTCAAAAGAAAGGTCTCTCATCCTAACCGTAGGAGGAACCGGAATTGGACCGGAGGACTTCGTTCCAGAAGCAACTGTTGCTGCCTGTGACCGCTTATTGCCTGGAATCCCTCAACTTATGCGGGCAAAATGTGCTGAACGTACCGAAAAAGCGTGGATTAGCCGCTATCAATGCGGTTTGATTGGCTACTGTCTGGTAGTCAATCTACCCGGCACCCCCCGTGCAGCCTTGGAAACTTATTATGCGGCCAAGGACCTCCTCATTCACATTGTAAAAATGCTAGACCAGTGTTCCTGAAACTCTACCCGGGGTAATGTCTCCCCCTACCACCTACCCGCTCAGGTCCCTGTTAATCTCCCTATACAGACTTGGTTTCAAATTTGCTACTGATGACTGAGTTCTGCAAGGAAGGGAGTGAATTTCATGAAAAAGAGCCTGGAAATATGCATCACGCTCGCATTTCTCTATCTTTCCACGAGCCAAGTCCTTTCTTCTCCTGGAACAGAGGATTGGAAGCTCCTGGGAAAGGCTATTTTTAAAACCCACTGCGCTGTCTGCCATCAGGAAGATGGCAATGGGAAAATCGGTTTTGCCCCCAGTATCCGAAACCAGGACTTTCTGGCCATCGCGTCCGATGAATTTATCCGCCGCACCATCATCGAGGGTAGGCCGGGAACTTCCATGACCCCCAGACCCGATTTCAAAGGATTGATCGCCGACAGCATCATTTTGTACCTGAGATCCCTTCCGGTGAAAAATTCTGTTTCCATTGATCTGGATCAACATTGGAAAGCTAAAGGGAACGCCATACACGGAAAGGGGCTTTTCAGGAATTTCTGTTCCAGCTGCCATGGTGCTAACGGAGAAGGCTACAACGCTGGTGTTCCCGGGACCGCAATCGGACTCTCTGGATTTCTCAGCCAGGCAAGCGATGACTATATATTCCAGACAATCAAGCGGGGAAGAGTTGGGACCGCGATGAAACCAATGATGGGAAAAAGGGGAGTAGCCAATCTCAGCAATCAGCAAGTTGAGGACATTATCGTTTACCTCCGGAGTAAGAGCCCCAGGGAAATGCTGGTACAAACGGCAGATTACAAAGAGGTCTCCAAACACGGTAAGATTCTTTTTGATGCCAATTGCGCGGTTTGCCACCAGTCGGGCGGAGTCGGAAAAGTCGGCTTTGCGCCTAGCATTCGCAATCGTGATTTCTTAGCCATCGCCTCAGATGATTTCATCAAAAAGACCATCAAAAATGGAAGACCTGGCACTAGTATGCCTCCAAGACCTGACCTTCCCGAAAGGGATATAAACGCGATCATCTCCTATCTTCGCGACATACCGGTGAAAGTTCCAGTCCACTATAACGTGGATCCCCGGTATGAGGCAGAGGGCGATATCAAGTCAGGGAAGTTCAATTTCGAGCGTTATTGTCAGTACTGCCACGGAACCAATGGGATCGGTTATACCGCTGGTGGTTCTGGTCCCGGTATCGGGCTTGCAGGGTTTCTGGATAGCGCTTCAGACGATTACATCTTTAAAACAATCCAACAGGGAAGAGTGGGAACCGCCATGAGGTCGTTCATGGGAGTGAGCGGTGTGGCCAACCTATCAGGGCAGGACGTCAACGACATCATCGTATACCTGAGGAACCTCAATCAATAATTTCTACCGGAAATGCTAGTAAGGAGATGTGTATGAAATTTGATCGACGGAAATTTATGAAGGGAATGGCTGCTACAGGGGCAACCTGTGCGGTGACCAAGACTGGCTGGAGTGTTCCGGCAGGTGATAATTATGAGCTGGAAAAGAAGGACGCGCCCACAGATATCCTGGCCGCCTGTCCCTACTGCGGAGTGGGCTGCGGAACCATTATCAAAACTCAGAATGGAAGGATCACAAACATTGTCCCCGATAAGGATCACCCAACCAATAAAGGATTGCAGTGTATAAAGGGTCTCACTTCCGCGGAAGCAATCTATGTGGATCGACTCACCAAACCCCTGATTCGCAAGGATATGTCCGACCCCACCAGGGGATATGTATCCAAAACAAAGGGAAGTTTTGATAAGAACCTCTTTCGAGAGGCAAGCTGGGATGAAGCTGAAGAACTTGTCGCTGAAAAGACAGTGGAGATTTACAAAAAGACCGGGGGGAACTCCATAGGCTTGTATGGCTCGGGACAGCTAAGCATCGAAGGCCAGTATCTGGAAAATCTCTTTATGAAGGGAGTCCTTCAGTCCAATACTATCGAGGCCAACGCGCGAATGTGTATGACCTCAGCGGTGACCGGTTATTTCAAATCCCTGGGCTCTGATACCCCTCCGACCTGCTATGACGATATTGAACTGTGTGACATGGTTACGTTCTGGGGTCATAATCCCCGCGGTGCTCACCCCATCCTTTTTTGGAGAGTCGCTGACCACAAATCCACCAAGAATATTCCCTCGCTCGTAGTGGATCCCCGTCGAACTGGCTCCGTGATTGCTCTCGAAGAAATTAATCCTGATAACAGTCATCATTTCCAGACTATCAATGGTGATATCTCGATTCACAATGCGATCGCCTACGCAATCCTAACCCGGCACCCCGAAGCTGTGGACTGGGATTTACTAAAAAACCACACCACAGGCTGGCAAAAATATATCAAGGAAGTGAAAAAGGGCTATCGGCCTGAAGACGTGGTCGATCGAACCATGATTGAGCCTGAGAGAATTTATGAAATGGCCAAAATTTGGGCCGAAGCCAGTATAAAGGGACGCAAGCTGGGAGTAGGCGGAGTGCTCAGCTTTTGGGGAATAGGCTATAACCAGCATCTTCACGGGCAGCACAACACGATGAACCTCGTAAATCTCATGGCCTTGACAGGTAATATCGGCCGCCCTGGATGTGGTCCTCATTCCCAGACTGGGCAACCCAATGCTATGGGTGAGAGATTTACCGGGGGACTGACCAGCAGACTCCCATTCAATAAGGGAATGAATGACAAGAAGCACCGGGACTGGATCGCAGACCAATGGAGAATCCCACGCTCGAGACTGGAGGAAACGGCTGGTTTTCAAAACACGGGAATGGCGATCGGAATGATGGAAAGAGCAATCAAGGGTGAGGTGAACGCCATGTTTCTCATCTATGCCACTCATATCGATTTACCTGACTCCTATCACCTCGCTCGCCCAGCGCTCACCCGTACCTTCACCGTGGTTCAGGAAATCTACAAGGATGCCCCAAATAATCTATATGCCGATGTGATACTTCCGGCCTCCACCTGGGGAGAATGGTGGGGAGGCACCTATATGCAGTCAGAGCGGCGTCTTTATGTTGTTGATGGAACCGCAAATCCAATCAAAGGCACCAGACCTGACATGGACATGGTGATTGATAAGGGAAAACTCATTGCTGAGAAACTGGGTCTTGATGCAGATAAGATTTTCCCCTACCACCGCAAGGCTAATGGGTTCTATGACCCTGAGGAAATCTTTCGAGATCTCCTCAGAGCCTCAAAAGGCACAGATTCAGATCTTAGTGGAATACTCGAAGTCGAAAAGGAAACTGGAAAATCTCCCTACCAGCAAATCCGTGATTTGCGCGGTATTCAGTGGCCAGCGCCTACCGCGGCCATTGCCAAAGCAGGTGGAACCAAGCGCCGCTATATGGGGCAGGAAGCCTATTGGCCTGACAAGCCCTATGCGGAGTTTCGTCACAAGGACGGGAAGCTCCATATCCATGTGTGCCACCAGGATTACTCCGAGTACAAAGAGGTCACCGATGAGCTCAAAAAACTTGGTGTTGATCCCAATTACTTCATCATTGACCACTACGATTTGCTGATCAAAGCCAGGGACATGGGCCTCACTCCTGAGCTTCCTGACAAGGAATTTCTGGGGAATAAGATGGGAGATTGTCCTGGTGATAAGTTTCCCTTCTGGTGGGCTACAGGAGTGGTATATGAGCACTTCCACACCTCCAAGACCATCCGCTCCGGAACCACTCGAAAACTAGTCCCGGAGATGTATGTGGAAATGCATCCTGATGATGCCACGGAGCTTGGCATAAAGGACGGACAATGGGTGCGGATTGTCACAAGGAGAGGAACCATGGAAGCTCGCGCGTCGGTAGGACTCGACTCGGTGGTAAAGCCGGCTAGAAACACCGTTCCCAAAGGCTTTCTTTTCAGTCCCTGGAATCTCTCGGTGGCAGATTCAGCGGATCCAAAGAAAAACAAATGGCTCGCAAATGGAACCACACATCGAGCCTTCGATCCCGTTTCGGGTCAGGCGGACTTCAAGAAGTGCGTCTGTCGGGTCGAGCCCATTGCCTGAACCACACCTTAGAGCCGTATCCCACCCGAAGGATGCGGCTCTATTGTTTCCACTGGTTTTCAGTGAACCCTGGATCTATGAATTGTATATCCACACACATGGGTTTATCCGGATTCCTTTGCTCATCCGTGATGAGCTTATTTTGGTCATGAACCTATAACGGGTATACTGTATGGGTTTCCATATAAGCTATTATTTGGAGTATTGGATGCTCGGGAAACCGCGATGGACTCCGAGATCTCATAACGGCGCTTAGTACCAAATTTCCCAGAGGGGCAAACATGATCTTTAGACAGTTATTTGATAGTGATTCCTCCACCTATACCTACTTAATTGCGGATGAGGACACTCGAGAAGCAATTCTGGTGGATCCTGTTCTAGAGCAGTTAAATAGGGATCTTAGTCTTCTCACGGAATTAGGACTTAGTTTGAAGTATTCCCTGGATACACATGTTCACGCGGATCACATTACCGCTATCGGAAAACTCCGAGAGAACTCCCAATGCGCATCCATCTACCCTGAGGGGTCAGGAGCCAGCTGTGTCGATCGGGAAATTCACGATGGTGAGACAATCCAGTTGGGCAAGGTTAAATTGCGGGCTATCGCTACGCCTGGGCATACCGATAGCCATATGGCCTACCTGATAAACGATGATCGAATCCTGACAGGAGATGTCTTATTCATTCGCGGTTGCGGAAGGACCGATTTTCAAAATGGCTGTGCTGAGAATCTGTATGACTCAGTTATTGAGAAACTCTTTAAGTTACCTGGTGCCACCCTGGTCTATCCTGGACATGACTATAAAGGGATGACGGTTAGTTCCATCGCAGAAGAAATCTCTTTCAATCCAAGGTTTGTGGGTAAAACTAAGGAAGAGTTCGTGAAGTTCATGGGGGAGCTAAACCTTCCGAATCCAAAGAGAATGATGGAAGCGGTCCCGGCAAATCAAAACTGCGGAAGAGCTGAAATCAATTTTAAGTCCTCTTGAAAAAGAACTTCAGTCCCTGGCTCTTACAATTACTTCCGTGGGTCTTTCAATCTTTAGATATTTTTGAGCCACCTTCTGTACGTCAGAAAGTTTTAATTCGGCCATTTTATCCAGAAAGCTTCGAGAATGAAGTGGATCAGAATGTATATAGAGCGAACGGCTAAGATAAAAGGCCTGGTTGATGCTGGAGAGTCTTCTAAACATCATTCTTCCCAGGTATTTGTTTACGGCCTTCTCAAAGGCGAGATTATCGAGATCATCCAACACTGAAGGCTCAAAGAAACCTCTCCACTTTCCTCGTAATGCTTCCACATTTTCAGGGCGTGTACCCAGTCGCAGGTAAAACAGGGCCCTTTCCCCAAGGGTCTGAACCCCGCTCGAGATCCCATATGCCATTCCCATTTTCTCTCGAATCTCAAAAGAAACTCTTTCTGAGAGAAGAATTGAAAGCGCAGTGAGAGCTGGTTTTTCATCCTTGTGGATCGGCACGGAAAACCCTGTAAATAGGTAGGACCGGCCTCCCTTTCCCTCCCTTTGAGTCAGGCTTGCATCAGAAGGGAGTTTGATCTTTTTGATGAAACGAGGCGGGGTGATTTTGGGTGTTGAGGCTTCCAGGTGAGATTTGAAAAGGGATGCAATTTTTTTTGGCTCTACCGGAGACACCACGCTAAGGATAAGATTCGTCCAGGAAAAATATTCTTTGGTGAAACTCAAAAGATTCTTGAAGCTCAGTTTCGGCGATGCCGCCAGGCGGGGTAATTCAAAAGTCATTTCCTTATAGGTCTTCGAAAACACTTCTGAGGCAAGCTCCTTATCAAGATGCTGCTTCACACTTCGAGAATGATTTGCCACAGCTCTTTCATATTCTTCGAGGGTAGGTACAAATCCATCTAACTGCCCTCTGAGCCAGGTGAGCGCAGTCTCCCAGTTCTTGTGCAAAGACTCCGCACGAATATATCCAAAATCCTCGTCTAAGTAGATGTTGTCCATGGGTATGTAGGGATTATCATTGAACTTGAAAAGAAAGCCAAAATTCCTAACTTCCTCCTGGCTCTTAAGCTCTTTGATACGCTGGGACAGACAATCATGGAGAATCCAGGCCGCGTCCTTGCCGTACAAGGATTCAAAATGTGCCTTATGCCCGAAGAGAAAATGAACTGCCAACAAAGAACCCATTGGATTGCGCCTCGAGATCAGTCGAAACCCTTCCTTCTTACCAAAGACAGTAGTCAGCCCCTCGGGTGAATCTACCTTAGAAGCCTTCTGCTGGGGACGATGCAAAACTAGTATGGATCCAGGGGACACACCCAATCCATTGATCTCAGCTGCTCCCCTTCGAAATACTTCTGGCTCAAGGGAGGTTAGAAGTCCATCAGCACCTTTTGTTGCGAGAAGGCCTGCATTAAGAATGCCGAACATATGAGGTTTCTCCAGGTTTCGGAAAAAGGAGGTTCTTCTTTGTTGGATCAAAGCATCCGTCTCATCCGATGAAAGTGAGAATTTGAAGGACTCCAACTCCTTACCCAGGACTTTGATAGATTTATCTGAAATGGATTGATCGGAACGCAGGCTAGCTAAAAGATAGAATCCAGGAGAGGCATCCCAGATGCTGAGGTTAAGTGAATCAAACTCTCCCGTCTTGGATTTACCCAGACGCTGCCTTAATTTGGGAACCTCGATTTGAAGATCCTCACTCAAAAGGTCCAGGGCTACCGGGCTCTTCAGCGGGGGTATAGGGTAGATCAGATGCGCGATGAATTTGCTGCCCGGATAGCTGCGAACCCTGATCTTGCTTTCTGCGCGCGCGATCAAAGTCTTGGAATTCTGAGGGGAGCCGCCAGAGGTTCTCCTATGTACAGGAGAGGGGACCTTCGCCGAGAAATGGCGCTTGATAAGCCCCAGCATATCCTTGCTTCTAAATCCCCCAATCACGCTAACAAACATATTGTTAGGCACGTAGGTTCCCCGATATACACTCATAACATCATCACGGGTGAGTGACTGTACTCGCGCGGAAGTGCCCAGGGTGGGTAATCTCATGGAACTTCCCTGGTAGAGGATTGACTTGAGATTTCGTTCCACAAACTGCTGAGGATTTGCCAGAGACTTACTGATCTCTTCAAGAACAATCCCCTTTTCCTTATTGAATTTATCTTCCGGCAGGGTGGAATTAAAGAGCATATCTGACTGAATTTCGACAGCCTCTTTGATATGTCTTGAGGGAACCACAAACATAAAGTTCGTATAGGAGTTCCCCGTATTGGCGTTGTTATAGCCTCCGATACGATCCACGTCATCATAGAGTTGCTTTTGACTGCGAGTCGCCGTCCCGTTAAAGAGAAGATGCTCTAGCATGTGAGAGATTCCATTGCTCGAGAGATCCTCATGAACGGAACCCGTTTTCACGAGTACATTTACCCCCACCATGGGTAAGGCTGGATTCTCAAGCAGAAGCACCTCCAGTCCGTTTTCAAGAACATGGAAGGAATAACCTGGCGGCGGGTCTTGTACGGATTGAATGGATGGTGAAAAAAACAGGCTCAAGATTAGTGATAAAAATAGGGTTCGCACGATCACTCCTCCATTGAATCAATGGAAAAATCTTATTTCCAAATTTTACCGAATTCCTGCTTGGACCGGAAATACGGACAAACTAAATCCCTTTGGTCATATATTACAAGGACCTGGGCTCAAAATACGAAAAACTCTCTTCATTGCGCTATGCCAAACGCCCAATCCTGAGTTTTGGCATGATAATTTCAAGATAGCGTCCTGGTATGGTCAGGCGAAGACAGTTTCTCATGTCCCTGGTAGGGGGATTTCTTCTACCGCTATTGCTTCCGTTATTGGATCGCCTCCGGCTTGGAAAGATCGCCAGGAGGTTTCTACGGCCACCCGGAGCATTACCTGAAAAGAAGTTTCTGGATCTCTGCATCGGCTGTGGACAGTGCGCCAATGTATGCCCTAACCAGTGCATTGAACTAAGTGGACTGGAAAATGGATTGGAAAACCTGGCCACACCCAGGATCATTGCCAGATCCAGGGGCTGCATCCTATGTATGGCCTGCACGCAGGTGTGCCCAACCGAAGCCCTTCAAAAAATGGAACCCACAGAGGAAGGAAGACAAGCAGTTGAAATGGGAGTAGCCATACTAAACGAGGATTTGTGCTACTCCTACCATGGCCGCACTTGCGGCGCCTGCTACCGTGCATGCCCGCTACCAGGCAAAGCCATGACCATAGGTTTGTATGAAAAGCCTACGGTGCATGAGGATCAATGCGTGGGTTGCGGGCTTTGTGAACAGGCTTGTATTCACATGCCCCAGGCAATTCGAATCATCCCCACTGAGGAATGGAAGGTCTTGAAAAGGGAGAGGGTTTGAAGAATCGAAAGGGTTTGGCATTGATGAATCTCTCCATTCTTACGCGGGGAGGTGTACTTCTTCTTCTCATTCTTTTTGCCTTGTGGGTGGAATATATCAATCTCAAGAACGGGTACAATAACCCCAGGCTGGTAGAGCTAAGCTCAGGAAAATTATGGCGATGGTTTTATGAGTACAGCGATGCTTTTTTCTCCTTATTTGGAGAACCCATGGCCGTCATGCAGACCAATGGAGGGATGACATGGTCTATTCGAGTTTTTGGCATCCCCTTTACCGACCCGGTAGCCCTCCTATCCATACTCACTAAGAACTTACATACTCCCCTCGTGTTTTTTCTCGGCGCATTGATCCCCATTATTATGGCAGTACTCTTCGGACGCGTCTTCTGTTCCTATATTTGCCCTGCTTCCCTCTTATTTTTCACGATCTCCAGAATCAGAAGGTTTCTACAAAATTTTCTCTATTTTCCTGAAATAGAAATTAGCTCGGGACTCGCCTGGGGTGTCTTACTTGGCGGGCTTACGCTGGCTCATTTTTATTCACATGGGATCTGGGCTCTCATTCTTCCTTACTTCGCTGTAGGTCAATCCCTTTTCCAGGGAATTGCGTTTGGGGTCCTGGCCCCTTCCGTTTTTAGCCTTTGCCTATTATCCCTCTCCGACCTGATTCTAGCCCGTCAATTTACCTGTAGATTTCTTTGTCCCACAGGCCAGATTTTGGGACTTCTGGGCAGGCGTAGCGCGGTGAGTATACGAAGAGACGCACCTCAATGTATTTCAGGCTGCCAGTCTTGTGATCTGGTTTGCCCGCTTCAGATAAATCCCAGGCTGGATCATACCCAGAACTGCTCCTTATGCGCTGAATGTGTGGCGATTTGCCCCACAGGCTGCCTGACAATTGGAGTTAGATCATGAAGCTTTACGCATTCCTGGCGCTAACGATTCTCTGTCCAGGACTCTACGCCCATCATTTCAAAGGCCTTCCTCATTATGGGTATTTTGAAAACTATCCACAAATTCCCCAGGAGGAATTCCTGGCACAAGCCGGAAAGTACGAAGTTTCTCTGGTTCTATATGACTTCCAGGGCATAAACCTGGAAATGGCAGAGCACCCTCAAGTCGTACGCATGTACCTTGTAATTTATGATCTCCTGGCCAATCAAGCCTACAAGGGCAAGCTGCGCATGGAGATTCAGGATCGCGGTGCAACTGTAGTCCACAAACTCCAGGAACAAGCCCAGGAAGAGAGCATCTATGCAATCCACAGAGAACTCTCCGACAAGGGGGATTATTCTTTACTTCTCACCCTGGTAGATGAAAAGAATACACAAATACGAGTGCCTTTCATTTTGAATAGCCAAAAAGTTCACTGGGGAAAGTGGATTGTACTATCGATGACTTTCTTTCTGGTTATAGCAGGCTTCGGGGCCCGTAAAAAGCGCTTAAGCCTCGACCGAAAGCAGGAAATTGCCAGAGTTCGAGATCCTCTGAATTCGAGAGAAATAGCGTGAGTGATCCCATTTGCCTGATTCCATCGACCTATCTTGATAATGGGATTCATGTAATGAAAGGAATCGATCCCTGGATGGCTGTTCTATGCCTTGCCCTCGTCATTTCCGGTTCTCATTGGCTCCTGGGTAGAAATGAGAGTCCGTCTCCTTCAAAGTTGCGCTTCAACCTGTTTCGGATTCCTCTTGTGATGAGGTGCGTTCGTCACGATGCTTTCCCATTTGCGGTTCAGCTGTTATCGATTTCTTTGTTTCTTGTGATCATTCTGGCCGGGCTCTTCGCGAACCAAAGACATAATATCGCTCCGGTTCTAACCTGGACCTGGTGGTGGGCACTGCTGATTTTCGTTGTACTTTTTATGGGAAAGTTCTTCTGTATGATCTGTCCCTGGGAAGGTTTGACCTCACTAGTGACCTCTCTAAGCCCTTTCAGTAGAAAAAGTAGAATGGGATTGAACCTATCCTGGCCCTCAAAGCTAAGAAATGTATACCCGGCACTAGGACTTTTCATTCTACTCACCTGGATAGAGCTTGGATTTGATGTAACTTCTTCAGGAACAACCACTGCCATTCTCGGGTTTGGGATGCTTTTTTTGGCAATCATATGCGCGATTCTGTTCGAGAAGAGAAGCTTCTGCCGGTATCTTTGCCCAGTTGGTCGAATCAGCGGTATTTATGCCCTGTTCAGCCCTCTTGAGCTCAGGGCGAAAAGCGCCACGGTATGCGCTGACTGCAGCTCAAAAGATTGCCTGATGGGAAACTCACAACATCGTGGATGCCCAATGTTTCTCAATCCAGCAACCCTGCGCGAAAACACTTACTGCACCCTTTGTACCGAATGCGTTAGAACCTGCCCTTCTCAAAACATCAGCCTCGCAGTCCGTCCCTTCGCTACGGACCTCTTTGCCAAAAACAGGTTTCGAATGGACGAAGCCGTACTCATAGTGACATTGCTTGCTCTCACTTCTTTTCACGGCATTACCATGACCCCTTACTGGACACGAGTAAACCAGCTGATACGTGTGGAAACAGGACTGGAAGCCACGGTTATTTTTACACTGCTCATGGGAATGATTCTTTTTGGGCAGGTTGCTTTGTTTTGGCTCGGATCCAGGTGGTCTTCCCGTCTGGCTCCCAATGGGTTGAGCGTATCAAAGATTTTCAAAGCCTTCTCCTACTGTGTCCTCCCCATTGCCCTCTTCTATCACCTGGCCCACAATTCCATGCATTTTTTTATGGAAGCCCAGGAATTGATACCCTTACTCAGTGATCCCTTTGGCCTGGGCTGGAATCTATTTGGTACCGCAGGGAACTCTTACAGGGAACTCTTAACCATAGAAATCGTATCCTGGATTCAAGTGCTGTTGATCCTCAGTGGCCATCTCTTTGGGGTACGCATCGCGGACCGGATCTCAAGAAGACTGGTGGCAGATCCTAATAAGGCCATGTTAATGCTTGCTCCTTTGATTTTCGTCATGATTTTGTACTCAGCACTAAGCATCTTCCTCATTGCTAGTCCCATGGAGATGAGGACAGGATTTTAGGATGCGTAAAATCAGTAGACGACAATTTTTTCGACTGAATCCCTTGGAGTTGTTTGAGCTCACTCGAAGGGAAGAGCCCAAATCTCTTATTCGCCCGCCGGGTGCCATCGAAGAGGATTCCTTTAGCTCCGTGTGCCATAAATGCGGGGAATGCTCGAAAGTCTGCCCGTATGAAGCTATCCAGAAGTTGGGACCTTCCTCTGGATCACACGAAGGTACTCCGGTCATGAAGCCCGAGATCCATCCCTGTCGTCTTTGTAAAGACCTGCCCTGTATCAAAGCCTGTCCATCAGGAGCCCTCGTCACTCCAGCAAAGGAAGTTCCAGCAATGGCCAGCGTGAGGTTTCTACAGGAAAAATGCCTAAACACTGAGGGCGTTCTATGCGATGCCTGTGAGGGGTCCTGTCCTCCTCAAATCGCCGCGCTAAAGATGAAGGGGCCTTTTTCCAAAAGAGTTCCTGAGATTGATTTGCAGCGATGTGTAGGCTGTGGGCTTTGCGCATATTACTGCGAAGAACAGGGGAACGCTCTCAAAATCGAGGCAATCCGAGCCTTCTAATTCTTAAAGTTTTCTCCTGGTATCGAGCTATGGAATCTTATAGAAGGATACAAGGTCACCTCTTCTATAAGCATCTTGGTTTGACTCAAGGCAATAGAGTCCATCCGCGCTTACCAGGGAATGAATGTGCCCACTGCCATGAAATTCCACTGGATATAAAAAGCCTTCTCCTTTTAGAGTTCCCGGCTGAAAAATAGTCCAACCCGGATTGGGATTAGGGGTATTCATCCCTAGTGCCACCTGTTCAAAAGGATCGCTCTCCTCACCTCGAATGCTTTTTAGAAAGGGAAGGGTAAGGGACAAAAATGCCGTAAAGGCGGCCACCGGGTTTCCCGGTAGTGAAAAAATCCAGCGAGAGTCTTTGCGCGAAAAACTCACCGGTTTACCAGGCCTCATCTTGAGACCCTCAAACTCAAAATCAAACTCCAACTTGTGCAGAACCGGACGTACGAAATCAAACTTACCCTTTGATGCGCCGCCGCTTATCAGGATTCCATCAAAGTTCTCGAACGCTTCGATCAGCCTATCTTGTACATGGTCCATCTCATCTCGCAAAATTCCCATGTTGCTCACCTCAAAACCGGAACGTGAAAGTCCAGCCTGGAGGAGATAATTATTGACGTTACGGATCTGATTTGGAGCTAAATCCTCCCAGGGCTCGACCAACTCTTCCCCTGTCGAAAAGAGAGCGATGCGCGGTTTCTCATAGACCTCTAGATTACACATTCCAATACTCGACAACAATCCGATCTCTGCGCTACGAATCACCCTCCCCTTCTCAAGCAGGACATCTCCCATGCGAAAGTCCTCACCGCGCTCCACAATATTCTCAGAATCCTTGTTTAGAATTTTCATTGAGCCTGAGCTGACTTCACAGTACTCCTGCCGAACTACTTTAATACACGCCTCAGGAACACGAGCCCCGGTCATGATCCTGGCGCACTTTCCAGGTTCAAGTTTTACCTGGTCAGGAGAACCCGCCCTTATTTCGGCGATAATTTCATAAGCTTGAGAGTGTAGATCACTAATCGCGAATCCATCCATAGCCGAACGATCAAAGGGAGGATAGTCTTCAATTGCACTCACATTCTTCGCGAGAACAGAACCGCAGCCAGCCTCAAGGTTGCAGGAGAACTTCCTTCGATAGGTTTTGCCCAGATCCAAAAGAATTTTCAGCGCTGCTCTATATTCCATCATGAGTCCCCCAAAGTCAGTCTTAGCCTGAGTTTTCCATTTCAGGTTACCAGTAGGAGCACCTTTTGTGTGCACAATTCATGCCATGATAAATACCGCGGTTTGCGCTCATGGCCTGTTTTTTGCGCTCTGCCTCCAAAACATTTAAAACACCTCAGAAGGAAGTCATAAATACAATGATAAGAGATCCAGAAAGCCCGGACCAGAACTGGGGGGCAACCCTCTTTTCTTGTGGATTTAGGCCTTTTTTTCTCCTGGGCCCCTTATATGGCATCCTGATCCTCTTCTACTGGGCAGGCTTTCTATCTGCGAAGTTTCCAGCTCCCCCTTCTTCAATGGATGCTCTACTGTGGCATAAACATGAGATGTTCTTTGGATTTGTAGGGGCGATTCTGGGGGGCTTTTTACTCACCGCTGTCCAGAATTGGACTAAGAAAACTAGTTTGCGGGGGGGGTGGTTGGCATTCGCGGTAGCCGCATGGCTCCTGGGTAGATTTTCTATCTTCTTCTCGGTGCACTTAAATCCCATACTTGTCCTGAGCCTGGATTCTTTGTTTTTACTCCTTGTCATTGAAGGAGTAGCTCGTCCAATTCTTCTGGCAGGAAACCGGCGCAATCTATTCGTACCCATGCTTCTATTCTGCTTATTTGCGTCAAACCTCCTCTTTCACCTCGAACTTCACTACGATCTCGGCCTCGAATTACACCGAATCCTGGATGGAGCGCAGGCAATCATTGTGATATTTCTTGTTGTCATCGGGAATCGAGTCATTCCCTACTTTACGCGCTCAGCGTTTCCAGGTCTTGAGCTCAGAAAGTTCCCAATGCTTGAAATACCAGTGCATTTTGCCCTGTTCTCCTGGGCCCTGGTCAGTGTTTTTTCCAACCTGACCTGGCTGCACGCCCTGGTTGGATTTCTTTGCTCTATTGGCCTTCTAACGAAGATCTGCTTCTGGAAAACGAGCAAGATCCTCTCGAATCCCATGCTTGGAATACTGCATCTTGGATATTTTTTATTGCCGATCGGATTTTTTATGGATGCCTGTCTTCACTCTGGACTGTGGTCACAAAAGGGCCTGACGGTGCACACTTTTATGGCTGGTTCCCTTTCTCTTTTGATCCTGGGAATGATCACCAGGGTTTCTCTCGGGCATACGGCCAGGCCGATTCAGGCAGACTCTTGGATGAAGACAAGTTTTCTATGCATGATTGCAGCACTGATCTTTCGAGTAATACTGCCACTCATAAAGCCAGAAACCTTGTCCACCTTCCTTTCACTCTCCGCCCTATTTTGGATTCTCAGCTTTGGGATTTTTCTGGTGAAGTTTTTTCCAATTCTCACTTCCGCCCGTCTGGATGGAAAACCTGGTTAAGGCTCATTCATTGAATTTGTATGCAATTTCTCCCGACCTGGTCAATATTTTTAAAAGATCAAGGGTTGAAATGATCCCGCTTACATTCTCCCCATCCATCACTAAAACTCGGTGCACAGAGTTCTCAACAATGGTCTTGCTAACCTCATCAAGAGTCGCGTCTTCTTGAACTGTGACAACCTTTTTGACCATCACATCCCTTACTTTCGTCTCATTAATAAACTCATCTTTCTTTAGCCATCCTTGCTCCATCATCTCCCAAATTTGAAATAAATCGGACTGGGTTACAATTCCACAGAGTTTCCCCTCTGCGTCAAGAACAGGTAAGCCCTTAATCGACTCTTCCACAATTAAGTCTCGCGCGGTCTCCACAGACTCTCCCTCACCGATCGTGACCACCCTGAATGTCATCATATCTCTTGCTTTCATTTTGCAATCCTTTCTTATCTCTCATCAACCAGAGTTAATTCTTTGGTGGATTGAGGCTCAAGTCTGCCATTTTGTCATGACACTATGACAATTTGCCTTTTCCATTGTGCTGCCAGATGTAAAGGGTTGAATACTGCGCATAGAAACTCTGATTCTTCTCACCCGCTAGCACGGTTTTGACTCCTCAAGGGCAAAATCTATGCCACAAGACGCTGGCACCATTCTTGTTAGGTTAATGGGAATACTTCTAGGTATCAAGTAAGGAAAGGGATAATATCAGTGACTGAACACCTGTATTTTGGACCCGAGGCTGAAATTGAGAATGCAATAGAGGCCAGGAGACTGAATTTGGAAAATATTAGAACCCTTATTGTTGACGATGATTTTGAAATGCGAAGAATGATTCGTGAATCCCTGGAACGCAAGGGCCACGAGGTTGTAGAAGCTGAGGAGGGAGGGGCGGGAATTGAAGCCCTGGAAAGCAATGGTGTACATGTAATTCTCAGCGACTGGAAAATGAAGGGGATGGATGGTATGGAATTTATCTCCCGGGCCCGCTACAAGGCACCAACAGCAGTGATCATCATGATTACCTCTTTTAGCTCCATTGAATCTGCGGTAGAGGCAATGAGCCTGGGAGCAGATTCTTATATTTCTAAGCCTTTTATCCTCGGTGAGCTTTATGAAACCATTGAAAAAGCGCTCAAACGAAAGGAGGAAATCATTGGATGGACTGACCGGCTGACAGGTTCCTTTCCCCATGGAATCATTTCAGAGGCAAAGTCCATGCAGCGGGTCTTTCAGCTAATTGAAAAAGTAAAAGATTCAGAGGCTACTATCCTGCTTCAGGGAGAATCCGGAACAGGTAAGGAGCTTGTAGCCCGCGCGATACATCGTTCAGGAAAACACAGGCGCTATCCCATGGTCGCCCTGAATTGCGCCGCCTTGCCGGAGAACATTCTGGAAAGTGAACTTTTCGGACATGTCAGGGGTGCCTTCACCGGAGCTGAAAAGAATAAAATAGGGCTTTTTCTTGAGGCTGAAAATGGGATCTTGTTCCTCGATGAAATTGGAGATATGTCCATCGGTCTCCAGGGTAAACTCTTAAGAGCGCTTCAGGAGAGGGAAGTTCGACCGGTTGGATCGAATAAGTCTTTTAGATTTCACACCCGTGTGATCGCGGCGACCCACCAGGATCTAAAGAAACTGATTTCTAATGGGCTCTTTAGGGAAGATCTTTATTTTCGACTCAACGTCATTCCCGTTCGCGTACCGCCGCTAAGAGAAAGAGTTGACGATATACCCTTGCTAGCCAGTCATTTTCTAAAAAAATATGGAGGTATCAATCACAGGGAATTCTCTCATATCTCGGAACAGGGAATGCAGTTTCTCAAGCAGAAGCCCTGGAAGGGAAATGTAAGAGAGCTGGAAAATTATATGGAAAGAACCTCGATTCTCGCGGAGGGGCCCATTGTTGAGCTGGAAGACTTTCTCATGTTTGAAGATGATATAGATCATATCCCGGCCTCTTCAATCCAGCAGAGGCTCTTTGAAGGTAATCCTCGATTGGAGCAAATTGAGAAGGATTATATCCTCAAAATCTATAAGGAATCCCAGGGGAACAAAGACGAGGCGGCGCAAATTCTGGGAATTTCAAAACGGACTCTATATCGCAAGATAACCCGCTATTTACCCGATGAAGTAGACGAATAAAACATCACTTACTCTTGCCGTTTAGGATCTTGCCCACCCTTTTTCTCAAGGCAGAAAGCTTGATGGGCTTGACGAGAATTTCCTCTTCAGATTTAACTCCCAGTCGGTTTAAATTTTCGATGTTGGGCTTTCCGGTCATAGCCAGAAACTCAGGCCTGTTTGACGGCTCCATATTGGCAATGCGCTTTTGAATTTCAAATCCATCAGGAAAGGGCATCTCCAAGTCACAAATAATCAAATGCGGCAAAGTCCCCGCTTCAAGACAGTCCACCAGTTCGCTGGAGTTGGAAAAACAACGAACCTCAGAATAGCCAAATTTGGACAGAGCGGTTCGAACCAACTGGAGAAAGTATTTTTCGTCATCTACAATCCAAATCTGGCCGTCCACAGCTTGTTCAACGAAGTCTAATTCGCGACTGTGTTTTCCGACCTTTGCAGGGCATTCACGAAAGGGAAGTCGCAAAGTAATGATAGTTCCAGGCTGCTTTGCCTCTTCCACAACACAGCTCTGAAGGTCAACGGATCCCCCGTGCCTGAGCACGATTGACTCTACCATGGAAAGTCCCAAACCGGTGCCCTTCAAGGATCCCTCCCTTGCACGGGTTGTAAAGAACGGCTCAAAAATCTGTTCTCGGATCTCTGGTTGAATACCTGGACCATTATCCTCAACTGAAATCAATACTTCCTGATTGTGAATTCTTCCGGAAATCTTGATAAAGGGGGATGGTATCTTACTACAAGTTTTCACAATCAAAGACTCTTCTATGGCAAGCAAGCTATTGAGGACCAGGTTTCTCAAAGCGTCTTCAATCGCGGGACCGTCGGCAAGAAAGCTGCTCATTCCCTCTTCGATCTCAAAGTCTATCTCCACACCAATACTGGCCAGTCTGGGTCTAAGCAAATCCACGGATCGTAATAAAATGACCTCCAGGCTGACAGGAATGAGTTTTTGGGGCTGTTTTGCTCCCAGGGCAAGTAATCGACGGGTCAGTGATACACTCTCTACGACTGTGTTGCGAACTCGATCCAGGGTTGTAACCAGGAAATCTTGATTTCTCAGATCCTCCAGGCAAAGTTCCAGCCCCATGAGTATGATACTCAGAGAATTATTAAAATCATGGGCTATACCAGCGGCCAACTGTCCAATTCCGGCAAACTTTTGTGATCTTTCCAAATTTATGTGAGCGGTTTGAAGTTCTTTGTAGGTATGCTGCAGCTCCGCTTGTTCCTGTTGAAGGGATTCCCGGGCCAGGACTAGCTCAGTCACCTCTGACCTGAGTGCGATGTACTGAACGATTTGGCCCGATCCACTCTTGAAAGGCACAATGGTTGAGCTAACCCAATAGAGTTCCCCGCACTTTGTACGGTTCTGAATGACCCCGCTCCAAACATTTCCGCCGCTGATAGTATCCCAGAAATCTTTCCAGAACTCGGCAGAATGGTGGCCCGAATTGACTATGCAGTGCGTTTTTCCTATCAACTCCTCTTCTGTGTAACCGGAAACGTCGCAAAACCTTTGGTTGACATGTGTGATCACTCCTCTATGATCGGTGATCGCTAAGATCGTAGATACATCCATAGCCCTCTTGAGATTCGCCAATTCCCGCAAAGATCCGCGAAGAAGGTGCATGCTCATGGAACGGGTTTCTTTATCACTAAAAGTTTCCAACGATATCAATCTGCAAAAGCTGGAAATGAGGCTATGATCATGATCAGAAAAACCGGGGTTTTCACGGACACAGAAGAGCAGAGACGGTTCCTCATCTCTACCGCAAGAAACTGGCTGAAGATGCCATTGGAAAGACTCCAGCTCTTTCTTTAAGGCTTCGGTGGCATAGCTGCTAAAGGCATTATTCAATCCCTCGCCTGAACCTATAAAATCCAGTAAGTTAGGCTCCCGGAGCAGCAATTCCAAAATATTTTTTCTTCTCGGGCACCCCTTCAGGGAGCCTGTAATCATTTCCCATTGTCGATGTGATCTCACAAATAGAGCAACATCTGAGCCTCCCAGGGACTTTGAAAGTGTCGCCAGATCATGGTCTGATCCAGGGTTCTCTCTACGTTTTCCAGAAATCTCAACCATGCACATGCGCGCCAGTATATACCCAAAATGTAGTGTTTTACCCGAATTCCCGGACAATACTGAATCTTGCGATTCCTGAGCTCATCGTAGATGAGCCTTTTTGAGCATGAACCTACAAGTGGATAAACCACTTGCTTTACGCTATAACCTCTAGAGTGAGAGGGCCAAAAAGGGAGCTCCTGAAGAGTTAACTCATCCTGGCAAGAACCTTGCATGAATTCCATTCAGACATGAATTCTTCACCGATACAGGCTCTCCTTTAGTCAACGGGCGGTAATCAATGAAAATCGAAATTCCTTCAACCCATTTAGAAAAATATGGAATATCAGGGCCACGATACACCTCCTATCCTCCAGCCCCCGTCTGGTCGACCAGTGTTGGACCTATGGAATGGGAAGGCGTTGGGTGCAGGAGTCGCGAAAGTAAAAAACCTATTTCTTTTTATATTCACCTTCCCTTTTGCGAGAAACGCTGTCTATTTTGCGGCTGCAACGTCCTCATTACCAAAAAGAAGGAAATTCTAACTGAATACGTGGATTTACTGGAGAAAGAATTCGAGCTCCTCGCGCCCTCTCTTGAAGGTAGAGAAGTTGCGCAACTGCATTTTGGCGGAGGCTCTCCCTCTTTCATGCCTCCCGCTCTCCTGGCCAGAATCATGGATTTTTTAAAGAAGAGACTGCGCTTCAGTTCAGAGGCCGAAATCGCGATTGAGATGAATCCTGAACAGGTCAACGAACATCTCCTCACACTCCTGAAGTGTCATGGGTTCAACCGAGTCTCCCTGGGAGTTCAGGATTTTGATGTAAAGGTACAGCAGACCATCGGACGGATTTACCCCTTCTCAAGCCTATATGACGCTGTGGAAATGACTCGCTCAATTCTCAATGTCAACAGCATCAACCTGGATCTAATCTATGGACTTCCCTTTCAGAACCAGGATTCCTTTCAGGCTACTCTTGAGAAGACCTTGTTTCTGCACCCCGATCGTGTAGCCGTTTATCCCTATGCCCATGTACCGTGGATTCGACCACAACAAAGGAATTTTGAAACGGAAGCGCTTCCGGGACCTCAATTAAAATCCAGACTCTGGTGTGATGCAGTAGAAACTTTTTCCCAGCGCGATTATGAACTGATCGGGATGGACCATTTTTGTAAGGAGAGTGACGAACTCGCGATAGCTTTCAAAAACAAAAGCCTACACCGAAATTTCATGGGCTACACCACGCGCAAGGGATTGGATCAATTCGCCATCGGGCTCACCGGGATTTCCTCCGTTGAAGAAGGATATTTTCAGAATCACACAAAACTCTCAGACTATCGGAAAGCTCTAAATTCAGGAAAACCACCAATTCAGAGAGGCTATCTGCTCAGCCCTGAAGATGTTCTCAGGCGTGAAGTGATTATGAATATACTGGTACGAGCAGAAGTCTCCTTCAGTGAGATCGAGGAGGAGTTTCCAATTGACTTCAGCACTCACTTCTCCCAATCTCTTGAAAAACTTCAAGACATGGAAAGAGATGGACTGGTAGACCTGACTTCTACTGGATTCAAAGCAACTGCCATAGGAAAGTACTTTCTCAGAAACCTGGCCTTTTTGTTCGATGAAACCTACAAAGCTCCTGTTGAAGGAACCCAGGTCTATTCAAGAACTGTGTAGCTGGGACTTGAGTGCAAAAAATAGAGACTCCCGACCGGCTTCAGGAGTCGTTGTTCAATGCCTCTTTAATTCTCAGCTTTCCCTCTTCACTGAGCTTTAAATCAGCTTCACTAAACTCAACTCCTGAGTCATCTGAACAAAATCGCTGCAGAGCCTTTTGTAAAAACAGGATCTGCTTCTGGTGCTTCTTACAGGTCGAACACACCAGGTGATGAATTTTCATTTTGGTTCTCTCAGATAGCGATAAATGACGATCCAGGGACTCGGAAACCAGGCGGGCGACTTCTTCACAACTTAACATGTCTTTCCCCCCTCTTCCCTGGAGAACCATTTGGCATCCAAGCAGGTCTTTAATCGAAGTCGTGCCCTATGAAGCATGACCCACATATTATTTGAGGTGATTCCCAGTTCCTCACAAACATCATCAGTATTTCTGTCTTGAAGCATTCTGAGTTGAAATACGGGCAGGAGTCTTTCGGGCAAATTAGAGATGCATTCACCTAAAACTCCCCAGAATTCCTTGCGTTCAAACAAAGCTTCCGGATTCTCCCCCCAGTCATTCCCTGGAGAACGAAACATTCCTTTACGGTCAAACAACTTATCTGAGACCTGGCAAACTTCTTCAACATCCTGAACATTAAGTTCTCGCCCCTTCTTGCGATAATAATCCATGACCTTGTGCTTCAAGATTCCGATCAGCCAGGTTTTGGGTGTGGATTGGGAGCGAAATTTCTCCTGTGCCTTCAAGGCCGCGATCAGGGTTTCCTGTACCAAATCTTCGGCTTCAGTCCGATTGGAAACCCTCCTGATCGCATAGCGAAAAAGATCATCCCCATATTCCTCCACCCAGAGTTCAGGATCCATTCCTTCCGCGGTTGCATTTTGTCTCTCTGTTTCCTGCTCAACGGCTCCGTTACCTGTGGGTATTACAGATCCCATCTGACCTCCTGCTCTCTGATTGGCTATGAAATGCTCCGCTTCACACATGCTGCAAAAATCCTAAACTCGGATTCAAAACCTAACTCCTTTGAGACTGCTATTTTCTCTTGTCGCCTTCATGGACCAATCCTTACATTGGTGTTGTATTTCAGTCCACGCCTTTCAGACAGAAAGCTAGCCGGCCTGGATTCTTTTTGTAAGGATTGTGAATTTTGGCTCACGAAACAATCCAGGAGGCTTGTAGAGTACAATGATACGAAGAAACAATTTAAAGGTCTCAAAAATTCCTGATGGAAATATTCCTCATACTTGCCGTTATTTTTCTGGCCTACTCCAATGGTAGCAACGATAACTTCAAGGGAGTTGCCACACTCCTGGGCAGCGGGACCGTAAACTACCGAAATGCCCTTTTATATGGCACATTTACTACTTTCTTAGGCTCTCTGACGTCTCTGTTTCTAGCTTCGGAACTGGTGAAAAATTTCTCTGGAAAGGGCCTCCTTCCCGATCAACTAATTCTAGATCCCATGTTCGCTGCTGCAATAGCCGGCGGCGCAGGTCTGACCGTTCTGATAGCAACTATCTTTGGAGGACCCATCTCCACGACCCATAGCCTCGTAGGAGCTATGGTCGGAGCTGGAATTGCAAGTTCTGGCATGAACATCAATCTTCATGCTCTCGTGTGGGTTTTTTTCTATCCCCTCATCGCGTCTCCATTTCTGGCCGCAGCGATTACTTTACTCATTTACTTTCTTTTCCGAAAAGTACGAACCTCACAAAACCTCGGTCCTAAAAGCGCCCTGGCAATCACACCTACTCATTCTCTTAGAGCCTCGAATAAAGGGTCCGCTTTTCCACACACACTTCCCTCATCCTTATCCTCCACACACCCAGAGCCGAGTGTAAAATTCATCGATCGGGAAATGGGAGGAATTCCCCTTCGAAAGCTGCTAGACATCGGTCACTATCTCAGTGCCGGTGTAGTCAGCTTCGCAAGGGGACTCAATGACACGCCAAAAATCATGGGGTTATTACTAATCGTACCCTTCCTCTCTAAGGGAGAGGGGCTAATGTTAGTGGCCATCTCCATGGCCCTGGGAGGATTGCTGCATTCGAGAGCAGTCGCCAACACAATGAGCCATCGAATCACAACCATGAACCATGGACAAGGCATGACTGCCAACCTGGTCACCGGGGTACTTGTTACCACCGCAAGCCTGCATGGATTCCCGGTTTCCACTACTCATATTTCTGTAGGAGCTTTGCTGGGCATAGGTACTGGCACCTCACAAATCAATCGTAAGGTCTCAGAAACAATTCTGCTAAGCTGGCTCTTGACTCTTCCGGTTGCGGCACTTCTCTCCGCAAGCCTCTTCTGGCTTTTAAAGATCTAGAAAATATGATGAAGGATTGGTTTAAGAGCGCTGTTGTTTACCAGGTTTACCCGCGAAGTTTCATGGATTCCAATGGGGATGGGATTGGAGATTTGCAGGGAATTCACTCAAAAGTTGATTACCTGAAGAGCCTTGGGATCAATACCTTGTGGCTTTGTCCGATCTATCCATCCCCCAATGACGATAATGGATATGATGTCTCGGATTATTTAGGAATTCATCCCGATTTTGGAAACCTGCAGGACTTTGCGGAACTAACCGCTAAACTCAAGTCGGAGGGTATCCGTCTGATTCTTGACATGGTTCTTAACCATAGCTCCGATGAACACCAATGGTTTCAAGAATCAAGGACTTCGAAGCCCCCTAATTCCTATTCCGATTACTATATCTGGCATCCCTCGATCGGTGAAGATTCCACAGAGAAACCAATTCCTCCAAATAATTGGACCTCGATCTTTGGCGGCAGTGCCTGGAAATGGTGCCAGGAGCGTCGGGAGTTTTACCTACATCTTTTCTCTGAGAAACAACCCGATTTGAATTGGGAAAATCCAAGGGTCCGCGAAGAGCTCTTTGAGGTCTGCCGAACCTGGGCAAGGCGAGGAGTTGATGGTTTTCGGCTGGACGTGATCAACTTAATCTCGAAGAAGAAAGGCTTTCCTGACGTACCAGATTCGCTATTGCACTCACCGGATCAACATTATAGCTGCGGCCCGAGGATTCATGAGTTTCTCAAGGAACTGCACCAGGAAGTATTCGCACCCTTCGGGTCCATGTCAGTAGGAGAAACGCCTGGCATTGATTCAAACCTTGCAGCCCTCTACTGTGCCAGGGAACGCTCTGAACTGAACATGATTTTCGGCTTTGATCACATGTGTGTTGACCATGGTCCTGGAGGCATCTGGGACCCGGCAGTATTTCGATTTGAGCAATTTTTCTCCATTCTTTCGCATTGGCAGGAGCAAATGCAAAGATACGGAGGCTGGAACAGCCTATACGTGGAAAATCATGATCAGGCTCGCTTTATCTCAAGGATGTGTAAACAGGAGGAATTCCTGAATGAAGCGGCGGGATTGGTAGCTACCTTATTACTAACCTTGAAGGGAACTCCCTATATCTACCAGGGGCAAGAGATCGGGATGCGAAATGTCGCCTATCAGTCCATTGAGGATTACCATGACATCTGGACCTTAAACCATTACAGGGATTCAGTCGAATCGGGCGACCGACCCAGCGAGGTTTTACGACGAATTCACTACCGAAGTCGGGACAATGCCAGGACTCCTATGCAATGGAATTGTTCCGAGAACTCCGGCTTCACGAATGGAAAACCCTGGATCAAAGTATCCCCTTCCTACCCGGATGTAAATATAGAGAATGCCCAAACAGATTTGAAATCTCCACTGCATGTCTATAGGAGTCTCATCGAAATCAAACAAAATGATCCTGTTTTCATAGAGGGTAAATTTCAAAGACTGGAATCAAGGCTCCCTGGCGTCTTCGCTTATCTCCGAGGGGAAAGACGTTTGATTGTGCTCAATTTCAATGCAATTCAGATGCCTATAGGGGATCTTCTGGGTGCCAACACCAAGTTAGTCTTTTCCAGCCAACGCGATTCTTGCCATGGACCTTTGGATAAACTTCAGCCCTATGAAGGAAGGATTTACAGCTAAAATTTTTCCCTAAAGTTGTTTTCAAGATCTCTTTATAGGTTTATCCTTAATAAGGGCTCATTATAAATGACTTCAAAGGAGAGCAGCTTGAACCATCCCCAGTTAGCAATTGTAGGTGCTGGTCCCGTTGGCTCCCTTATCTGTGGTTATCTGAGTCGAGCTGGAAATCCTTGTACACTGGTAGATATTCGTCAGGATCTGGTCGATACCATTCGCCAACGCGGACTAAAAATCCATCTCGATGACGAAACCCATGTCCAGGAAGTTGAAGTTTTCCAGTCTCTTGAATCTCTACAAGAAAGAGAAATTGAGTTTCTGTTCTTATGCGTCAAATCGATTGACCTGTCAAAGCTAATCGAACCGCTTAAACCATTTCGGGAGACAAACACTACCTTTGTATGCGTTCAAAACGGTATCGACAGTGAAGAAGTCCTGGCCGGACACTTTGATAGGAACACCATTTTTCGCGTCGCACCGAACTTTGCCGGTATGACTCTGGAGCCTGGAGTCGTGAAACAGAGTTTTTTTCATCCGCCAAATTTCCTGGGAACCCGTGGGAAGGATGGTGTTGATAAAGGCCTGTATCTGGCTGAACTTCTCAGCAAATCCGGATTAAAGACGGAATTCACACAGCAATATCAGAAACAAGTTTGGCGCAAAAGCATACTCAATGCTGCTCTGATGCCAGTCTCCGTTATTACTGGGGCCACTATGCAGGATCTCATGGAAGTCTCTGAAACCCGCGAATTGGTCAATGATCTCCTGGGGGAGTTTTTACGCATCGCTAAGGCGGAAGGCTTTCTATTTGAAGCCAATTTCAAACAGTGCGCTATAGATTATCTATCCAGCGCCGGACATCATAAAACTTCTATGCTCATGGATTTTGAAGCTGGGAGGCCTTTGGAAATACCCTTTCTTAACCATAAATTTGAAGAGTACGCAGAAAAACACGGGATTCATGCATGTAAAAACAAAGTCCTTTGCGGACTCATAGAAGGACTTGTTGCGCAGCGCGATTTTCACGCCCCTCCAAAACCCCGGTAGTATTTCCAAGAGATGATCACTTCCAAATGCCGGTGATTAATTGAAGACTCTCTGGTAGCAATTCGGTAGAATTACCAAAATCACCTTACTAAGCCCATTCTTGTACCCTTTCAAGAATCCCAATCTATGAACCATATTTCTTCAGAAAACACTCTCGACGATTTCACTTATTGGAAACTCGGGATCTTTGCTTCGATCTGTTTCTGTTTCCTGGTTCAAGGCTTCCTGGCTTATAGTGACTTTCCCAATTCAAGTATGGTTGTTACCTTAAACTCTGAAGCCAGATTTGGTTTAAAACTGTGGCGTCAAAACTCTTGCGGATCCTGTCATCAATTGTACGGATTGGGCGGGTTTATGGGACCGGATCTCACAAATGTAACCCGAAGGCTTCCCGATCCTGTTCTACACCATTACCTGGAAAAAGGTGGTTCTAGGATGCCTTCTTTTAAACTCAGGAAAAATGAGCGCCAGGCCATAATTGAATTCCTAAAAACTATGAACCAGACAGGTCAAGGTACCCTGGTTCATCCAAAGGGAAGTCTGCCGTGGTATCAATTTCCATTTCAGGGCGAGGATGGAAAAATTCATGACTAAGGTAAGGATGGAATCTAACAGCATTTTGGCTTCCCCGGATCTAAGACAGCTTAAACTCAGCGGTGCCTTTATCATTCTCTCACTAATTCTATTCCTACTGACAACGAGTTTAGGACTTCTGGCCATAGCTCATTATTCCAGCCACTTTACCGTGATGCAGCAGTGGGGACTTGAATTCCGAATTTTAAGACCCTTGCATACGTTTTGCGCCATTACCTTTATTTTCACGGGCGGACTGGCTGTAGTGTTTAGCTTCTTGTTTTCTGTATTGAAGCGGCAACGCGTTGATGAAAAGCTGAAAATATCGATTTTGAATCGCTGCTGGGTCCAACTTGTGCTCTGGATATCGGCTGGAATTCTAACTGGTTTTTGTTTAAGTCAGGGAAATTTTACGGGTCGCGAGTACATTGCATTCACGCCTGAGGTTTCATTCTTGATTCTGGCTGGCTGGCTTCTCTATGCCTATTCTTTTCTTCAAATCATGGGCTTTAGAATAAAAAAACAGCCTGTCTTCGTCTGGATGTGGTTCACCGGTCTGTTTCTCTTTGTTTTCACTTTCGCAGAAGCCCATCTTTACTTGTTGGATTATTTTTTTAACCGCCCAATAAGGGATATCGCAATTCAATGGAAATCCTATGGAGCTTTGATTGGCTCCATGAATCTGGTGGTCTATGGAAGTTTAATCTATATCTCGGGGAAGATTTCAAATGACTCCAGTTATGCCCATTCCAAGCTAGCCTTTTCTCTCTTTTTTCTGGGGACATTAAACTCTTTTACTAATTTCGCTCATCATACTTACCATCTTCCTCAAAGTAACCTGGTGCAGTCGATCTCTTTTGTGGTTAGTATGCTGGAGATAATCATTCTACTGAAAGTGCTTCTGGACCTGCTTGCCATTCCCGGGTTGATGAAGCATTCAAAGAAACACCAGGTAACAACTTTGCTGCTGTGTTCGGTCACCTTCTGGACTTTTCTGCAGTTGATCTTAAGTCTTTTAATTTCTATACCCCCATTGAATGCCCTGATTCACGGAACTTTCGTGATCTTAGCCCATTCAATGGGAACCATGATAGGGATTGATACTCTGGCCATTCTTGCAGGAATATCCTACTTGAGTAGTAAACATATCAATTCCGAAGCGAGTAAAATTACCTTGGTCTCTATATGGCTGCTCAATTTGGGTCTTTTAGTTCTTTGGGTAACCTTCTTGTGGCAGGGAATAACGTCCTCATATGACTTGTTTACGCAAGGAATGCTACCTAGTTCACTCAATTACAAACCCGCCACATTCATATGGGCTTCCCTTGGAGGATTACTCTTCTTCACAGGTAGTATTGGGATTACTTTACCCTGGTTAGTTCAGTGGCTTAAGAAGATGGTCCATACGAATCCTGATAATCCCCAGGGTCAGTGTATCTAGTCAGGGATGGCTCCTACGAGCACTGAGACCAGGATGCTCACGACTACTCCAGCGACTATTCCTTATCTCTAGGAATCTCATATTAACTAATTCTTGACATTAAACTCTTAATACCGTGATAATTGTATTGAACGAACGTTCGTTCGATTGGAGAATCATGGAAACTTTTGACTCTTTCGGGTACCTGTTCACCCAACCCAACCAGCCTCTTGAGTTTTTTCAGTTTCAATCACGCGCGCAGGATCTTAAAGCAGGAGAAATTCTGGTCAAGGTAGCAGGTTGCGGACTCTGCCATACCGACCTTTCTTTCTTTTCGGGACAGGTCAAAACCCGCAAAGTCCCTTTGATTCTGGGCCATGAAATTAGCGGCACAGTCATCGCAGCGGGATCCGAGTCCGGGGAACTACTCCATGAAAACATCGTGATTCCTGCTGTACTCCCCTGTGGAGACTGCCAACTTTGCCTGAAATCTCGGGATAACATCTGTCAGTCGCAACTCATGCCTGGAAACGATTTTAACGGCGGATTCGCGTCTCACGTGGTTGTTCCCTCCAGATTCTGCCGTCCTCTGCCCGGGGACCTTGGTACGCTCAGTTTGCCAGAACTAAGCGTGGTTGCCGATGCCATCACAACCCCGTACCAGTCACTTCTAAGAAGTAACACGAGTGAGGGAGATCTGGCCATTGTCATCGGAGTAGGCGGAATCGGAAACTATATGGTTCAGCATGCCCGCAACGCTGGAGCGACAGTCATTGCAGTGGATGTGGATGATTACAAACTGAAAGCAGCACAGCGATGTGGTGCCAGCTACACCATCAATTCAGGAAACATGGATGAGCGGGAGCTAAAGAAGCGTATACGATCCCTGGTGAAGGAACATAAGCTTCCCCCGGATAGTTGGAGGGTTTTTGAGACCAGTGGAACCGCTGAAGGGCAAGCTAGCGCATTCGCTTTACTTTCCTTTGCAGGAAGTGTTGGTATTGTCGGATTTACCATGGCGAAACTGGAAGTTCGCCTGAGTAATATCATGGCCTTTGATGCGGATGTCTTTGGAAACTGGGGCTGCCGCCCGGCTCTCTATCCCGAAGTGATTCAAGCTGTGATCGATGGGAAAATTCAGGTTACTGAGAATATTGAACTCCGACCCCTGAGTTCCATCAATGAAACCCTGACAGAAGCCCTTGATCATAAGCTTAACAAACGCGTGATTTTCACACCTTAACCCTATGGAGCTGAAAATGAAAAATCATAATCTCTTGTCAGATATATCCTATCGCGAAATCAAAGTGGAGAAACGACCCCTCTTGGACAAGGATTTCAGTGAGATTGACGGTCTTTTCAATTACTGGATTTTCCTGGACAATCCCACCCAGCTTAACTCCTATACAACAGGGGCGATCAAAGAAGTAATTCTTGCCTTCCGACAGGCATCTTGTGACCGGTCGTCTGTCGCCATAATCTTTAGCGGCACCGGTGAGAAAGCTTTCTGTACCGGTGGGAATACGAAAGAATACGCTGAATACTATGCCGGTAATCCCCAGGAATATAAGCAGTATATGCGTCTGTTTAATGACATGGTCACCCAGATACTTCTGGTTGATAAGCCGGTCATCAATAGAGTAAATGGGATGCGCATCGGCGGTGGACAGGAAATTGGAATGGCTTGCGACTTTTCTATCGCCGCCGACACTGCCCGCTTCGGTCAGGCTGGGCCAAAGCATGGCTCGGCTCCCGACGGAGGATCAACTGATTTTCTACATCTTTTCGTCGGCATTAACAGGGCAATTGAATCCTGTACTCTCTGTGAACCCTGGAGTGCCCATCAAGCACTACGATTCGGCTTAATCAACCAGGTTGTTCCCGTACTCAAACGCAGGGACGGAGGCTACCAGATCAATCCCTTCGTCTACCTCGATGAAGCTATGGATAAATTCGGAAATCCTCGGTATGGCAGGTTTAAATCCGGAGAAGATAAGGACGAGGCCAAAATTCTAACCTCTGAGTGCAAGACAGACCTGGCATTATTGGATCAAGCAACAGACCAGATGGCCCTATCCCTGGCGAATACCATGCCTGACTGTCTTCACAAAACACTGGAATCCCTGCGCAAGAAAAAATTGGAGCATTGGCAGAAAAATTGCGAAACCAATCGTTCCTGGCTTGCCTTGAACATGATGACGGAGGCCAACGCAGGTTTTCGTGCCTTTAATGAAGGGCCTCGTAACCAGCGCGAAGTAGATTTCCTGAGTCTTCGACGCGAACTTGCCAAAGCTCGCCCCTGGAGTGAAGAGTTGGTTTCAGAGATTATGCCGGGTGGTAACAAGGACTAAATGGTCTCTCAGTTTCGAAGTTCAGGGCAACTTGCAAAGTGATTCGAGTTGACTGCTGTCAGTGCCGTGGTCCGTAACGACCAATTAGACCGACCGTTCATCTAGCCAGGAGGAGTAGAAAAATGGAAAAAAGAGTTGAAGTTCAAATGTGCTATGAAGGTCAAGTTGCTCAAATCATTCTTGGACCGGCACCCGGAAACATCTTGGATGAGTCTCTGATCCGAGAGCTGTCCTCAACGCTAAAAGAATTGGAATCTCCTGGGCTTTCGAGTCTGAAGTTGATTCTGATCCAGGGAGCTGGAAAGCACTTTAGTTTTGGTGCCAGCGTTGAGGAACACCTTCCCGGCCAGGTGGATAGTATGTTACCCGCTTTCCACAATCTCATCCACCGGATTTTGAGATCCCCTGTTCCTACCCTGGCAAATGTGCGCGGAGTTTGCCTCGGTGGCGGCTTTGAACTCTCTTTGGCCTGCTCCCTGTTTTTTTGTGAAGAATCATCCTCGTGCGGGGTTCCTGAGATTCAGCTGGGTGTCTTTCCACCTCCAGCGGCCGCTCTTCTTCCCTTCAAGACAACCCAGGCAGTCAGCAATGAGATGATTCTTTCCGGTAAACGTTTTAGCGGAATCGATCTGAAGAATTTCGGAATTGCCAATGGATGTGCCCCTAAGGAGGAGCTTGATACCCTGGTCAAGGATTTTATCGAAGGGAGTATCCTTCCTCACAGCGCCGCTTCCCTTCGCATAGCTCACCGGGCCGCACAGATGTCCATTGATAGTCACTTCGAGCATTTTATTGGACGCTTGGAAGCTCTGTACCTCAAAGAACTGATGGGTACAGAAGATGCCAAAGAGGGTTTGAATTCCTTTCTTCAAAAACGAGAGCCCCAGTGGAAGGATCGGTAGAAGGGTGAGCATTCATGGAAACTGAGTTGATCGTGAATGAAAATCTCGAAGCGATTCTAAGAGAATCAAGCCGACTCATGGCGCAAAACGGTTTCCACGGAACAAGCATGCGCGATCTTGCCAGGCAGACTGGGAGGAGCCTCTCAGGGCTATATCATTATTTTCAAAATAAGGAAGATTTGCTTTACCTGATTAATTCAGTTGGATTTACTTCATTATTGAAAACTTGGCAAAGCCTAAATCCTCGGTTTCAGGACCCGGCGGATAAGCTTTATGGCTTTATTTTTTCTCACTGCCTCTATTACGGGGAACACATGCATGAGATGCGAGTGATGACCTGGGGAACTCATACTCTTACTCCCGAAAATGCCGGTAAAATAAAGGAACTTAAAGGACAATATCTCAATTCTTGTATCGATATCCTCAAAGAATTCCCAGGCCAGGGGCCAGAAACTATTTCTGAACTATCCCTCCAGCGCCAGACCTACCTCCTCTTTGGAATGATGAATTGGCTCTTCGCCTGGTATGAGCCCGCCAATCACGGCAGCCACGAGGAACTGGTGAATGATATTTATCGAACCTTTCTGGTTGGATTTGCCGGTTCGTCGACTCATCTGGACCTCAATGGACTAAGCCAAAAAGCTGCTGACCTCCTGAGCACTCCCGCTCCCTGTAGTGATGTGGTTAAATCGAATTTTATACCGAAAAATAAGCGGCATGCCCGTTTGCACGATCATGACCAAAATAAGCTCATCGGAGATGAGCATAGGAGTCCAGAGACTCCTGGTCTGACCGGGAGTCCGGGCAAACCAGATGTATTTGGGCATAAGAAGGCAGGTTAAATATGGCGGAAACCATTGAAGAGATGGACCTCGATCAGCTTCTCAGCTTCACTGAAACCCTCTATGAAGACCTCAACCTCTCCTATGTTAAGGAATGGAAGGAAAAAACAGGGGCTCAAGCCATTGGCTACCTCCCTGTTTATGTTCCCCGTGAAATCATTCATGCCGCGGGAATGCTTCCCGTGGGAATTATGGGAGGTGGTGATAACCTTGAAATCATACGAGGTGACGCCTTCTACCAATCCTATATCTGTCATATTCCACGCTCCACCATAGAGCTTGGATTGAGCGGCAGACTTGATGTACTTGATGGAATGCTCTTCCCAGCTATTTGCGATGTGATTCGCAATCTCAGTGGAATATGGAAAATCCTGTTTGAGGATCGCTATGTCAAGTACATGGATTTTCCACAGAATTTCAAGAGTGAAATTGGCGGTAAGTTCTACATGTATGAATTGATGGATCTAAAGGCGGGCCTGGAATCCCTCGGCGGCAAAGAAATCACAGCTCACTGTTTGAGAGACTCCATTCGACTTTATAATCAAAATCGAGAAGCTGTGGAGGTCTTGTACCGGCTTCGCTCTGATAGTCCCCACCTCGTTAGCAGTTTTGAGCTCTACCTTCTCATGCGGGCTGGTAATATCCTCGAGGTCAGCGAACATACCAGGCTTCTTGATCGATATATGGACCTTGTAATCGAAGAGGATCGCCCAAAGAGAGATTATATCCGTGTCCTGATCACGGGGGTATTCTGCGAACAGCCGCCGGCATCCCTGATTCGTGCCCTGGAACAGAGTGGATGTTACATCGTTGATGATGATTGGATGCTTGGAGCCCGCTATCTACTAAAGAACGTTAGCACCAGCGAAGATCCTTTCAAGGCACTAACCCTGTCCTATCTCTATGACGGCATTCCCAATGCATCACGCTATATTGATCAGGAAGAAAAAGGGGCCTATCTACTGGATAGAGTCCAAAAACTCAAGGCCGATGGCGTAATCTTCGCAGCGCCAAGCTTCTGCGATCCCGCCCTTCTGGAGCAACCCATGCTCCAGGCTGCGCTTGATAAAGTGGAAGTACCTCATACCGCGTTCAAATATAGTGAAAACACGGGTCAGTTTCAGGTCATTAAGGAACAGACCGGTACGTTTGCCGACTCTATCAAGCTCTGGGGGGATCAATGAAAGACACAGAGAACCAGGAAACAATCCAAAAAGAAGAGAGCATGGTTCTGCAGAAGTCCATGATCGCGGATCACTTTGATGACCTCTCAGAGGTAAAGAACTCTGGTAAGAAGGTGGTCTATACTTTCGTCCCAGGAAATCTTAACGAACTGATATGGAGTTTCGACATGCTTCCGGTTCACCCGGAAATCAACGCTCTTCAGTCCGGAATGCGCAAGAAGAGCGGAGATTATGTGCTAGAAGCCGAAAAATACGGGCATTCGGAAGACGTATGCACTTATGTGAAGTGCGATATTGGGATGCTCAAAAAAGGCAATATCGGCCCCACGGGAAAGCCCATACCTCCTCCCGATCTGCTACTTCTGAGCTATACGGGCTGCTTCACTTTTATGAAGTGGTTCGAATTGCTTAAGCTGGAATATGACTGTCCCGTAGTCATGCTCCATATTCCCTACCAGGCCGACGGTAAAATCACCGACCCCATGGTTGAATATTCAGTTCGCCAACTCAGGGAAGAAGTGATCCCTGCGATGGAAAAAGTTTCCGGAAAGAAGTACGACGAAGAAAAACTGAAAAAATTTCTGGCCAGCTCCTCTCGAGCCGAAGCAAACCTGGTCAAAGTCTGGAACTCCGCAAAGAATCGTCCTTCCCCCATCGACGCCTATTTTGGTGGTGTCTATTACGTAGGACCAATCTTTACTGCTTTTCGGGGACTTGAGCAGTGTGAGCGTTACTATGAGAAGCTTTCAGAAGAAGTCGCTCAGCGCATAAGCATTGGGGAGGGGCCAACAACCCCCGATGGAGTCATGAAGGAAGAACGCTACCGCCTGGTGGTAGAAGGTCCTCCAAACTGGACTAGCTTTAGAGAATTCTGGAAGATGTTTTATGACGAAGGAGCAGTAGTAGTCAGCTCTTCCTATAGCAAGGTAGGGGGGCTCTATGACCAGGGTTTCCGACATGATCCAAATCGACCGCTTGAGAGTCTTTCTGAGTATTGCCTGGGTTGTTACACTAACCTGAATTTACCCAGCCGCATTGACTACCTGGAGCAGTCGATGAACAACTTCAACGCCGATGGTTTTCTGATCAATTCCATTAAAAGCTGTAATTCCTTCTCCGCTGGCCAACTTCCTATCTTGAGAGAGCTGGAAAAGCGAACAGGAAAGCCCGGTGGGTTTATCGAATCAGACCTTGTAGATCCGCGTTACTTCTCCCCTTCCAATATCAAAAACCGCCTGGAATCTTATTTCCAGATGATCGAAGCCAGGAAATAAGGAGCGTTCATGAAGTGTTATGTAGGAATTGACCTGGGCTCTACCACCACCAAGGCAGTCTATATGGACGAGGATGAAATGATTCTGGGCAGGGGAATCACTAACTCACGAAGCAATTATGAACTTGCCTGTGAAATTGCCAGCGAAGAGGCTGCTATCAATTCAAGGTTTCAGTACCTGGAGAACAGCCTTAGAGTGGACCTCAACGACAGTGACGAAGTCAATCATCTCATTGACTGGTTCTGGTGCAAATTTAAACTAGCCCAGCACTTGGAACAGGTCAAGATGCTCGAACAAGTCTGTGCGCGCTCGATGGATGAATGGGCTCATGAAATCTCAAAGGCAACCTATCATTCCGCTCTGGAAGTTCTATTTGAACGCATGCGCGACCAGGCTGAGGGGCTTTTCATTCCAGGGGAAAAGGCAAAGAGCGACTTCTTCAGGGATATAGCTTCGAGTCAATACATGGAGCATGCCGAGTTTTTAAGTGAGGATGAAAATATTTCCTTTGAGAAATTGACCAGTATCTATGATAAGGCGATTCTCAGGGTGGAAGCGGTAAATTTTTCCTCTCATTACAAAGCTTACCTGCATTTTGCTTCTGCAGAGATTGGCAAACTCCAGCAGTTTCAGCCCTTCACGGAAATCATCAGCAAGACAACTCAGAAAGCTGTTGATTTAGAGTTTGAAGTGCTAAGCACTATCGGCACCGGTTACGGGCGACAGACCCTGCCATTCAGTAAGGACCAGATTCGATCGGAAATCCTATGTCACGGACTCGGAGCACATTTTATGTTTCCTGAAACCAGCACCGTGCTCGACATCGGGGGGCAGGACACCAAGGCAATCCAGGTTGACCCTGCCGGGATTGTCACCAATTTTCAGATGAATGACCGATGCGCCGCGGGATGCGGTCGATACCTCGGCTATATCGCGGATGAAATGAATATGGGAGTACATGAGCTAGGGCCAATGGCTATGCAGGCTCACAAAACGGTCAAGATCAATTCCACCTGTACTGTTTTTGCCGGTGCCGAGCTAAGAGAACGGCTTGCGCTCGGGGAAAGACGGGAGGATATCCTCAGCGGACTGCATCGCGCCATCATTCTTCGAGCGATGAGTCTATTGGCTCGTAGCGGGGGAGTTTCAGATGAGTTTACATTTACTGGAGGCGTTGCCAAGAATGAGGCGGCAGTTCAAGCACTCCATAAGCTCATCGAGGAGAATTATGGAAAGATTAGAATCAATATTTCCCCAGACAGCATCTATACCGGGGCAATCGGGGCCGCGCTATTTGCCCATCGAGGGCTCAATGTGGAATTTGACCTGAAAAGGCAGCGAGGGAAGAGAAAATAGGAGGGGTTTATGATGCATACAGTCGGCATTGATGTGGGTTGCGGAGCGATCAAAGTGGTATTGATGCGATTTGATGATAAGGGTGGTACCGAAGAAATCCTGCATTGTCTCCAGGCCAAAATTCGCAGACGAAATATAAAGGAAGTAATCACACATACTTTCAGTGCTCTCCTTGAGCACTGTGACGTCAGGGAGGATGAGATTGCCTATGTTGCTTCCACAGGCGAAGGAGAGCTCGTTGATTTTCGAAGGGGCCACTTCTATTCGATGACCACCCACGCCCGCGGAGCACTCTTTCTCAATCCTCATGCCCGCGCCGTACTCGATGTAGGCGCACTGCACGCCAGGGCTCTCGTCATGGACAAGCGATCTAAGGTCCTAGATCATCGCATGACCTCCCAATGTGCCTCTGGCTCCGGGCAGTTTCTCGAGAATATTTCTCGCTACCTGGGAGTCTCTCTTGAAGATGTTGGCAGGCTCTCAGCTCAGGCAGAGGAGCCCGAACCGGTTTCTGGGATTTGCGCCGTACTGGCAGAAACAGATGTGATCAATATGGTAAGTCGTAACATACCGGCTGCCAGTATTCTCAAGGGTATACATATTTCCATCGGAAAGCGCTTGATGGGGCTTTTAAGAATGGTCAAGGCAGAGGGGCTTGTTTTGGTCACCGGGGGTCTCGCTGCTGATGTAGGTTTAATCGCGGTTCTCAGGGATCTTAGTGTGAAGATGGATCTGAATATAGACCTCCAGTCCCATGAACATTCTGTGTTTGCGGGTGCCATAGGTGCTGCTCTATGGGCTAGTTTCAGACATCTGAAGTTAGAAGAGAAGAGTAGGGCTGCGGCATGATCTCACTAGAGGGAAAGGTTGCCCTGGTAACTGGAGCAGGTCAGGGTATTGGAGCGGTTATCGCGCACACTCTAGCCCGCATCGGTGCTGCCGTCACGCTTCTGGATCTCAATGAAGATTTACTTACCCAAACCACTGATTCCCTGAAGTCGGAAGGTCTTAACGTTAGAGCCTGCTGCGGTAGTGTAACGGACCAATCGTTTATCAATGATGTTGCAGGTGATCTTCACCACCAACTGGGGCGCATTGACATTCTGATCAACAATGCTGGAATCATCCGCGATCATTTCCTGGAGAAAATTTCACAAGAAGATTGGGACGCGGTGATGGATGTAAATCTTAAGGGTCCCTTTTTCTGCTGTCAGTCGGTAGTCCCTTTCATGCGTGAGGCAAAGGCTGGCAAGATCATAAATATAATTTCACGCTCCTGGCTAGGGAACCCAGGTCAGAGCAACTATTCAGCCAGCAAAGGGGGGCTTGTCAGTCTTACCCGTACTCTTGCTCTTGAATTAGCTCCCTTTCAAATTCAAGTAAATGGGATTTCTCCCGGGCTTATCGACACTCCTATGGTCCGGGGATTGCCAGAAAAGGTTCGAACTCGGCTCCTACGCCTTCAGCCCACCGGCAAAATGGGTACACCGGAGGATATTGCCGCGGCTGTCAGCTTTCTCTCCTCGGATCTGGCCAGCTTCATCACAGGACAGATCTTACATGTGGATGGCGGTAAGAGTTGTGGAATTCTAGGACTCTGAAGGAACAACATGGATGCATATATCATTGAATCTCGAAGAACACCAATCGGTCGTTCCCACCCTGAAAAGGGAATTTTCAAGGACCTTCGGGCCGATGAACTGCTTTGCGCATTGATGAAGAACATGAACGAAGTCCTTGATGCGAAGTTTCTGGATGATATTTTCATAGGCTGCGTAGGCCAACACCTCGAGCAGGGGAAAAACATAGCGAGGTTGTCGGCCCTTTTGGCTGGCTACCCTGCCGCTGTCCCGGCGGTAACGATCAATAGACTCTGCGCCTCGAGTCTACAAGCCCTGGTATCAGGATCCCTGACAGTGGAAGCGGGACTTGGAAAAGTTGTCTTAGCTGGCGGAGTGGAACACATGCACCATGTTCCTATGACCCAGTGCCTGGATTACCACCCGCAGCTCCTGCAGAGTTTTGAATTCCCCTTTACCCACATGGGATTGACCGCTGAAAAAGTAGCTACTACTTTTGATATTTCCCGAGAATCCCAGGACCACTACGCGTTAGAGAGTCATCGCAAAGCGGTGACCGCCATAGAGTCTGGATATTTTTCAGCAGAAATTTTTCCTGTTGACCTGCCGGACAATACCACCGTTGACAGGGATCAAAGCCCCCGTAAGGGAACCAGCCTAGAGGCCTTGAATGGATTGAAGCCTGCCTTTCAAGAGGGCGGGAGTGTCACGGCGGGCAATTCATCCCCCCTCAGTGACGGTGCCAGTCTCTGCCTACTGGCTTCACTGGAAGGTTGTAATCAATTTGAACTACGAGCCCGTGCTCGGATTCTAGACGCAACCGTTGTTGGTGTTGACCCTTGCCTGATGGGTATGGGACCCGTACCGGCGGTGAAGTCACTCCTTCAAAGACAACGGCTCAATGTCATGGATATCGATGTCTTTGAGATCAATGAAGCTTTTGCCTCCCAGGTACTGGCCTGTCAGCGTGAACTGGAAATCCCGGAAGATCGGCTTAATCCATGCGGAGGCGCAATCGCCCTTGGGCATCCGCTGGGATGCACCGGCACACGACTGATCACTACCCTGCTCTCTCATATGGAAAGACGGGACCTTGGCCTGGGAGTGGTCTCCATGTGTATTGGCCATGGTCAGGGTATGGCGGTTTTGATAGAGAGGATGTAAATGAGCCGCTGTCTGCTAACTCTTAGAGTCAACGGTAAAACCTACACACGTGCCGTTTGGGCTGGCATCACCCTTCTTGAGTTTCTGCGGGATGAGATATCCCTCACCGGTACAAAGAAAGGCTGTGACCAGGGAGAGTGCGGTTTATGTACAGTTTTGGTTAACCAGGAGCCGGCTCTTTCCTGCATCCTGTTGGCCCAGGAGGCTCAGGACTGTGAAATTACCACCATTGAAGGCGTCGCTGAACTATTGAATTCTTCCGGTGAAAATCTCGAGAATGACTCTCAAGAACCCAGTCTACACCCTGTGCAGTCCTCCATGGTCGAAGAGGGAGCAATTCAGTGCGGATTTTGCACACCAGCCATGGTGCTGAACGGGGTGGCCTTTTATAACCGGGTTGGAGATGGGCAGGAGAAACTCTGCAAAGACGGAATCAAGGCCTGTATCTCGGGCACCATCTGCCGCTGTACCGGTTATAAGAAGATCGAAAAAGCGATTCACTCCGCCTGTTCAAAGGATACCCTGGATTCCACTGGTGCCGGAGTCCCGCGAAACGCTGTTTCCAAGAAATCTGGTTTGATTGGCCGGCCAACTCCTTATCTTTGCGCGGTGGATAAGGTCACAGGGAAGGCTGAATACACCGATGACATCCGCCTAAAGAATCCTCTATTTGTTAAAATATTGCGCTCGCCATATGCCAGCGCTCGAATTCTATCCCTGGAGTCAAAGGAAGCTATGAGCCTGCCCGGAGTTCGGGCGGTCATTAGCGGATCGGATTTTAATGTGACTTTCGGGGTTCTTCCCATTAGTCGTGATGAACCGGCGATCGCTAAGGGGAGGGTACGGTACGTGGGCGAACCTGTGGCCGCGGTGGCTGCTGAAACAGAAGAGGCCGCCCGCAAAGCCCTGGAACTCATCGAGGTTAAATACAAAGTTCTACAACCCTGTCTCGATATTGAGAAAGCCCTTCTTCCAACTAAAGATCCTATCCACCCTGAGCTTAAAAAGGGCAACAACCTGCACAAGTCTGTAGAACAGCAATTCGGAGATCCTGAAATTGGTTTTGCCCAGGCTCATGTTACGGTGGAGCAGCAATTTGAGTTTCCTTCCATCAACCATGCTTTTACAGAACCCCATGCCACACAAGTTGAGATCGATGGTCAGGGTAGTTTGACCGTATATTCCTCCACACAGGTTCCCCATTATTTACACAAATCCCTTTCCCTCGTACTTGAAATCCCCGTAGACAAGATTCGTGTGATCAAACCTCACCTTGGTGGGGGGTTCGGAGGTAAGAGCGATCCCTTCACACACGAGATGATCGCCGCCAAGTTAGCCCTTTGTACCCGTCGTAACACGCGTATTGTACTCAGTCGCGAGGAAGTCTTTCAGACGCACCATGGAAGGCATGCTACCAGGCTGAATATGAAACTTGGAGCGGACCCGCAAAAGGGCTTGTTGGCACTCACCGGTAGAATGCTCATTGATGGAGGCGCTTACGCTAGTTTTGGTGTCGTAACCACGTATTACAATGGTGTGCTGCTCGAGGGGCCTTATCAACTTCAAAATTTTGGTTTCCAATGTCAAAGAGTGTATACAAACAAGCCCATGTGCGGAGCCATGCGGGGACATGGAGGGGTAAATCCTCGTTTCGCCAGTGAAGTGTTATTGGATATGGCTTGTGAAAAAATGAGGGTGGATCCCTGTGAATATAGATTGCAGCATTTCCTGAAGCCCAATTCCCTGACCCCCAATCAATTCCGGATTACTTCGACAGGAATTCGGCATGGACTGCAAGAAGCCATGAAGCGTACCCATTGGAGTGAAAAATATGCTCAACTACCGTTTGGACGAGGCATAGGGGTAGCTTGCGGCTTCTTTATAAGCGGCAGCGCTTTACCCATTCACTGGAACGAAATGCCCCAATCAAGTGTTCGTCTAACCCTTGATTTCGATGGTGTGGTAACCATTTACTCAGGGGCTGCTGACATTGGACAAGGGTCGGATACGATCCTGGCCCAGGTTGTGGGAGAAGTCCTGGGTCTCCCCCTTTCTATGATACGCGTGATCAGTGCCGATACCAGGCTTTGCCCCATTGATTATGGATCTTATAGTTCCAGGGTAACTTTTATGGCAGGCAATGCTGCTCGTAACGCAGCTATCCGAATGCGCCGCCAACTCTTACAAAGCGCTTGCGAAATCCTCCACTTAGAGATCCCTGAGACCAGGGAATCTGACCCCAAAGAAAAGAATTTTTTTGCGCAGGGAGGTCAGTTGCCTCTTTATAACCAACCCTATCTTGGGGCCAATCCAGATTACCGGGATGGATTTAACTTTTCGGATCAAAGCATTATCGCACCTGATGGAAGAACTCTCAGCTTTCAGGAAGTCCTGGTCAAATCTATGGACTTTCATGGAGCCTTACAGAGTAGAGGCGCATATATTTCTCCAGAGCTGGGAGGAGATTTCAAGGGAGCCGGTGCCGGATTAAGTCCATCCTATAGTTTCACTGCTATGATCACCGAGGTAGAGGTTGATCCAGAAAGTGGATTCATCAGGGTTTCTAAGGTTACCTGCGCTCATGACTGTGGAACGCCTCTGAATCCTCTTGCGGTAGAAGGGCAGCTTGAGGGCTCAATTCATATGGGCCTCGGGCAAGCCCTGTGTGAAGCCATGGATTACGACAAGTCGGGCCGCGCCCTGAATGAATCCTTTCTTGGTTACAAAATTCTCTCAGCGCTCGAGATGCCCGAGATTGATATTGTCCCTTCCATATCCTATGACAATGAAGGACCCTTTGGTGCCAAGGAAGTAGGGGAAGGGGCCCTGGCACCCGTTCTACCCTCTCTGGCCAACGCTCTCTACGATGCTGTGGGCGTGAGAATGTTTTCCTTGCCCATAACACCGGACAAGGTGTTGCAGGGAATTGCCAAAACAACGGCTTCGGGAGAGGGATTAACCTGATGACTCCTTCCCTTCAATACCATCGACCCAAGACGAAAGAAGAACTCTTCGAGCTATTGGAGAAAAGTCAACCCGAAGAGAGAGTGGTAATCCTGGCCGGGGGGACTGATCTCATGCCTGCTCTCAAGCGACTTCCCCTTACTGATGAGCCAACCAGACTGATCAGTTTGAAAAATGTTGCGGAGCTTCGCAGTATTTCAACCGATGGGGGTGAGATTACCATTGGCTCTGGCATCACACTCTCAAAACTGGAAAAAGATCCCCTCGTAAAGGAGTTGCTGCCCTGCCTTAGCTCGACTTCCTCTTTGGTAGCATCCCCACAAATCCGAACCCTGGCCACCATTGGTGGAAATCTTCTGGTAGATAACCGCTGTGTGAACTTTAATCAGAACCTGCACTGTAAGCCTCATGAGCAGTTTTGTTTTAAAGCACAGGGAGATTCCTGCATTTTATTATCCAATACTCACACGGACCGCTTCCCACTTTGCAGAGCCCGATTTGTGTCAGATCTGGCGCCGGTTCTCACGCTACTCAATGCACGCTTGTGCATCCAAAGCCCCCAGGGTGAACGAGAGATCTCCTTGAGAACATTTTATTCCGAAGATGGTGTGGAGAAGAATCCACTCTTTCAGGGTGAGATTCTAGTTTCCATTAAAGTCCCGATCCCCAGGACTTCCCAGGTAGCTTATCGAAAACTTCGAATCCGAAACACCATCGACTTTCCATCCCTTGGTGTGGCTCTCTCCATCCTCGATGACACCGACAAAAAGCTTTTCATGGTGGAGGCTGCCATCACGGGCATCGATGTACTACCAAGGACTTTTCACGTTTTTCTCTCAGAGTACCCATCGGAAGAATCCATGCTGGAGAACCTCTGTTCTCAGGCACGCAAGGGAACTACTGCCCTCCGGCAGGATTTCTTTTCCCCGGCATATCGTAAAAAAATGATTGGTGTATTTATATGCTCCCTCTACTACAAACTTCGAACTGGTTTTGGCGAAGCTCAGTCCAACCAAACCAAAGGCAAAGGAAATGTTGATCATGAGTAATGAAATCTTTCGCAGTGATGCGTTTAAGCCCCCAAAAGGGGCGCAATTAAAGGTTGGAGAAGATGAGAAGATTGTATTTCTATCGGCTACCCGAACCCCTTTCATCCAGGTCGGAGGGGACTTCAAGAATCTAAGCCCGATAGAACTCGGAGTCTTCGCCGCTCGAGCCGCTATTGAAAAGGCAGACTTGATTGGTCGAGAAAACCAGATTCAGGAGTCCATATTTGGCAATGCTATGCATACGAGTATTGATTCCCACTATGGTGCTCGTCATGTAGGTCTCAGGTCTGGCCTGAGCTATTTCTCCACGGGTCTTACCGTAAACCGGATATGCTTTTCAGGCGGAGAGGCGATTATTCAGGGAGCCAAGCAGCTTCTTCTCGGAGAATCGGAGCTGGTCCTTGTAGGAGGCTATGAGAGCACCAGTCAGTCCCCGACACTACAGTTTGGCTCGTCTTTCGGCTATCCCTACATGGAAGGTCCAAGGACCTTCGCCCTGTTCAAGGACGGGCTGAGTGATACCTTTACCGGTACAGATATGATGGGTACTGCGGAAAATCTTGCCAATCGCTACGGGATATCAAGAGAGGAGGCCGATGAATTCGCTCTGAGTTCGCAGCAAAAGGCCGCCGCGGCAAAGATGGATGGGAGATTATCCTCTGAGATTACACCGGTTTCCCTCCCCTCCCGTAAAGGATTTCTTGAGGTCTGCGAAGATGATCTTCCGCGGCCTCAAACCACGCTTTCCAGCCTTGGCCGATTGCCTGCTGTAAAGTCTGGCGGAGTTCAGACTGCTGGGAATTCAAGTGGAATTGTTGACGGAGCCGCAGCACTCATAATGGCTACCGAAACTAAGGCCAGGGAACTTGGAGTCGAACCCATAGGGGAGCTTCTTTCATGGGGAACTTCCGGTGTAGATCCATACTTCATGGGTATTGGCCCCGTACCTGCCTGTAGACTCGCGCTGCAGCGCGCCGGATTGATTTCCAGTGATGTAGATCATTTTGAGATCAATGAAGCCTTCGCGGCCCAGTATCTTGCTGTTGAACGGGAGCTGGAACTCGATCGCTCAAAAGTAAATCTTAACGGTGGAGCCATCGCGTTGGGACACCCACTGGGCGCATCCGGGGCACGCATGGTTGTAGCTCTTCTCACCCTTGGTGGTATGGGTCTTGCTTCCGCATGCATAGGCGGCGGACAGGGTGGTGCCATACTTGTTAACGCATATCAAAAATAGGAGATCAGGTCATGTCAAAAGATGAAGTTAATAGCAAGATCGAAGTGCTGATTGTAGGTGCGGGAACTATGGGAGCCAGCCTGGCTCAAGCCTATGCCCAGAGTGGATTTCAAACCGGTCTTCTGGATATAGATGAACCCGTTTTAAACCAGGCCCTCATGAAAATCGATCAAGAACTTCAGGGAGCGGCAAAATCAAGAATCTTCAGTCAAGAACAAGTTCTGGAGATTAAAGGAAGAATTCAAACATCCACTGACTACACAGCACTCTGCAGTTCCTCTCGCCTCAAGTTGGTCATTGAGACTGCTACCGAAGATATTGAAATTAAGAAGGAAATTTTTCGGAGACTTGATGAACTCTGTCCACCTCACACGGTGCTTGCCTCAAATTCCTCTTCCCTGGATGTCAATGTTTTAGCCAGGGCAACAAGACGGCCGGACAAAGTGGTGTGGATGCATTATTTCTACCTCCCTCACAAGAACCGTGCAGGGGAGTATGCCCCTACCGATACGGCGTCGATGGAATCCATTGAAGTCGCGGCCAGATATATGAAACTCGCTGGGAAGGTAGCTACGCCTATCCTAAACAGCCGCAAAGGAGGGGCTGCTGACATCATTTTTGTGGCCTTGCTTCTGGAAGCAGCGCGGATGCGCCAGGAAGGTTTTTCAGTAGCCGCGATCGAGGCCGGAGGGCGTGCTGCCTTTGATATGCCCATAGGATTTCTAGGCCTGATGGATTCCACTGGAATTCCCATTGGTTATTACACAATGCGTTCCTTCAGTGATGATTCCAATCCAGAGGACCAACAGTATCGTGTCTATCAGGACTTCTTCAAACCTCCCCAAATTTACAAGGAAATAATGGATCGTTTCCTGGATGCCAAAGACAAGTCCTCCGTGCGCTGGGTAGAGGATGGTGATCTTGATGAGAAATCAGATCCAACTCTTGAGAACCAGTTAAAAGAGAGGTTTCAGGCCGTCGGATTCATGACTTCAATCGAGGTTGTAGATAGCGGGGTGATCAAACTCAGTGAGGTCGACCCGCTCTGTGAAAATGCGTTTTTGTGGGGTAAGGGTCCCTTTACTTTGATGAATGAATTAGGGCTGAGGGAGATCCGCAGAATCACGGCCGAGAGATTTGAGTTAGCCCGTCAACAGGGTATCCATTTCCCCATGCCCTCATTACTCACCAAGCAGGTGGAAACCTGCCAATCCTGGGTTCTTGATAAGGGTACCATTCAATATCAAACAGAACAGGGAGGTCAAATAGCACGGATCACAATTTCCAATCCAAAGAATGCAAATGCCCTGGATACCTCTGTTTTCCTGGAACTAAAGTCCGCCTTTAGCCGCGCAGAGAATGATGAGAAAGTGCAGGTTATCCTCTTTGACTCCGCTCCCATAAAGACCTTTATCGCAGGTGCAAATGTTTCCGCATTTGTAGACCGCATCAAGGAGGGTGAGGTAGGGAAAATCGTATCAGAAACACGGCTTTGGCAAGAAATTCTCTTCAAGACAATTACCGGCGGGCAAAAACCTCGCATTGCCATTGTGGATGGGAATACTCTTGGTGGCGGGGTTGAAGTTGCTCTTGCCTTTGCCTATGACCCCAGGAGTGTTGTAATTGTCACAGATCGAACCAGTTTCACTCTGCCGGAAGCCCGCCTGGGAATCTATCCTGGAATGCGCGGTAGCTGCCTTCTCCCGCATCTGATCGCAAATGCAACCGGTGATCCTCTACTGGCTGCGGCGTTATCAAGGTATTACATTCTGGCTGGCGGGTCACCCACCTCTTCGCCAAGAGTGATTCAGCACCTTGGACTGGCTGACTGCATTGTCCCATCTCATTGCCGAGATGATGCGACAGCAAGTATTTCTTCGTGGATTCTTAACCATGGCGGTGCTATCCCCTCTCCAGATGAACTCTCACAATTGGATTTTATTCGAATTGATGAAGGGCTTACTCTTGATGAAAGGGAGGAAATGCGATGGATGAGAGACCTCTTCTCCCGACCCCATTTTCTACCCTGGCTTTACGCTATCGGATTTGGCTGGATTAAGCCTGACCTGAGTGGGAACCAATTAGACTTTGTCAGGCGCGTCGCTCGACGGGTCGCTTCAAACTCGCCCCATGCTGTAATGGTGTCCGCTCAGCTCATCGGATTGGCCATGCAGGCATTTGAAGAGAAGGTGGACCTCTCAGAAATTGCAGAAAATGAACTGCAGAATTATCTTCACCGTGTTTTTAATCATCCTGACGCCCTCGAAGGTCTTAGCGCTTTGTTGGAGCGGCGCAGAGCCTCCTTTTGCAGCGATCCTTTTCTCTAGGAGTAAGAAATGGTACCCATCGAATCCACAATGATTCTCAAACAGCTCCTAAAGGAGTATTTCCAGGATTTTTTCCCGGTGGACAAACCCACACCCAGGGTTGCGTGGTGCAGTTCAGTAGGACCGGCAGAAATCCTGGTCAGCATGGGTTTTCAGGTTTATTATCCAGAAAATCACGGAGCTCTATTGGGTGCCACCAGGCAAAGTAATCAATATATTCAATCCGCTCACGCCAAGGGATATTCCCCGGATATCTGCTCCTATCTAACTTCAGATGTTGGAGCTTTCCAGGAGGGGCAAACACCCCTTACGAAGGCATATGGGATACCATCGGTCCCTAAGCCTGATGTTCTGGTCTACAACACGAACCAGTGTCGTGAGGTACAAGACTGGTTCAACTTCTATGCCAGACATTTCAAAGTTCCCGCCGAGGGAATATTCTCTCCCTGGAAGGTGGAAAAAATTACTCCTGAGCAGGTTACCTGCGTGAAAGATCAATTCAAGGCGCTCATCGAGTCGCTGAGCCCCTACAGTCCGAGAGCCTTTGACCCCGAGAGATTGCAGCAGGTTCTAGAGCTGTCCTCGAGATCCTCACAGCTATGGGGCGAGTTTCTGCGCAAGTCTCAGACAGTACCGGCACCATCCACTTTCTTTGACGGGTGTATTCACATGGCGCCCGCCGTAGTGCTTCGGGGTCTACCGTCAGCGGTTCAGTATTATGAAGCGCTCAACCAGGAAATCGATGCGCGCATCGAGAAGCAAGTTGCAGCAGTCCCCAATGAACAGGTCCGTCTGTACTGGGAGGGAATGCCTATCTGGGGTAAGTTACGCTTTTTCTCAGAACTTTTTGAAGGTTTAGGTACCTCTGTGGTCGCTTCCACCTACTGTAATTCCTGGATCTTTGATTCCTTTGATACCAGGGATCCCCTGGAGAGTATGGCCAGAGCTTATACAGAAATCTTCATTAATCGCGGTGAGGAAACCAAGGAAGAAACCCTAAATTCCACGGCCCGAGAATACCAGGTGGACGGAATTATCTACCATGATGCCAAAACCTGCCCCTACAATTCTAACTCGCGATTTGGTCTTCCCCAACGACTGCATAAAAAATCTGGAATTCCCTACCTCATCCTCAATGGTGATCTCTGTGATCTGAGGTGTTTTTCAGAGGAGCAGACCATCACTTCCATAGAAGCCTTCATTGATCAGATTGGAGAAAACTGAAAATGTTTTTTGCCGGAATCGACCTCGGATCTTCCTATACCAAAGTTGTAATCCTCGATTCGCAGGGAACTCTTGTGGCCTTCCATTCTCACAAAACTGGCACTAGTTTTGAGAACGCCTGTAAAGTTTCCATGGATGCATGCCTTAATGATTTGAGCATCAGCAGAGATGACATCGCCAGGGTAGTCTCGACGGGGATCGGTCGAAGAAACTGCAAATTTTCTGAACTTAAGAAGTCAGAGATTAGCTGCCTTGCCCGTGGAGGCTGGCATCTGGCCCCTGATTGCAATACAGTTGTGGATATCGGTAGCCAGGATAATAAGGTTGTCTTTCTAACCAGCAAAGGTAAGCTGGATCATTTTCAAATGAACCGGAAATGCGCCGCCGGGACAGGAGCCTTTATACAAGAGATCTCCATGCATCTCGATTTAGAGATTGAACAGATGAATACAATGGCTAGCGAGGCCCGCAAGGCAGTTGAGGTTGGCAGTTATTGTACGGTGTTCGCGAGTACGGAAATCATTCATCACATTCGCGGTGGTAAGAATCTTGAAGAAATCATCCGCGGAGTTTATACCTCAGTTGTGAAGAGAATCATGGAAATGGGTGTTCGTGATAGCGGTGTTCTGCTCTGTGGTGGATTGGTAGAGAAGAATCCCGTCCTTGTGGAGTTGTTCAGGGAAAGACTTCTTGAGACGGTTGTGGTCCCCAATAATCCTCAATTTGCCGGAGCCATTGGTGCGGCCCTCTATGGGATAAACAAAGATAGAATCAGCGCTGTCAGCGAATGAGAATTTGAAACGAGAGGAATCTGACTATGAGAATGAACTACCAGAAATCAGATCAAAGTCTCGGATCGTTTGAACCCAGTATCGGTATGATGCTGGCGGAACGCAGGAATCGCCTGGGATCCTTAACGGTACTTCGGCAGAGGATAAAGGGTCTCGAACAAGGGCCTATCTTCTCCAAAACTTCCTGGGATGAACTCTATTTTGAAATCGCCAGCGTAGGTACTTCCCTCCTCACAATGGGTGTACAACCCTCTGATAAATTGGCCGTACTCTCGAGGAACAGCCGGGAAATGCTGGTCTTTGAGCTTGCGTGTATGAGTATTGGAGCGGTTTCCGTCCCCATATTTTCCGAATACCCACCTCCTCAAGTTGAGTATATCCTGGTTCATTCAGATGCCAAATATTTAGCCGTCAGCGATGGAGACCATCTTGAAACCGTACTGAAAGCAAATGGTTCTGATGGTCTTAAAAGGATTTTCCTCCTACAGGAAGCACCCCTCGAGTTCTCTCTTAATGTTAGCGCGTTTTCTGAATTGCTAAAGATAGATGAGAAGGTGAAATCATCAGGTTTTCTAAAATTCCACGAGGCAATGGAACGGGTGACCCCTCAGGAGCCCTGTGTAATTATGTATACCTCAGGAACTACCGGAAAACCAAAAGGTGTGGTCCTTACCCATGGCAATATCCTCTCCCAGCAAAAGGCCCTGGATCAGCTTTGGAATCTTGGTCCCGCTGATCGATTTCTATGCTATCTCCCATGGCACCATAGCTTTGGGGGGCTTTTTGAGCGCTTTCGCGCGCTTTATTCAGGGGCTACACTCTGCCTCGATGACAGCTATGGTCGAGACCTCCAGCGACTCATCGAAAACTTCAAAGCTATTAAGCCTACAGTCTATTTCAGCGCCCCCAGAATCTATCAGGCACTTGTGACCGAGGCTAAACATGATCCCAGCGTAGAATCCGAATTGATCCACAAGGAGCTCAAATTCGTCTTTACTGCCGCGGCACCATTGCCTACAGACGTTTCTCAGTATTTCAGGGACAAGGGAATTCCCGTAGTGGAAGGCTGGGGATTAACCGAAACCTCACCCTGCTGCACTATAACCTCCTTGAAATCTAAGCCTTTAAACTCAGTGGTTGGGCATCCTATGCCAGGAATTGAATTAAGGATTTGTGAGTCTGGAGAAATCCTGGTTAAGGGTCCCAATGTGATGCTTGGTTATTACAAAGATCCTGAAAGAAGCGCGCGGATCCTTGACAAATCCGGCTGGCTGCATACCGGTGACCTGGGAGAACTCTCCGATAAGGGACTTAAATTAAAGGGAAGACAAGACGGTGTATTCAAACTAGCTAACGGTGAGAAGGTATCCTCACACCTCATTGAAACTGAACTAGTGAACAGCAATGATTATATCGACTCCGCCGTAGCCATTGGAGTCGGTAGAAATTATGTCTGTGCCCTTCTCTTTCCAAATTTCAAGAATCTTAGTTCCTGGGCGAAAGAGCAAGGAATTAAGGATACCGAGATAGCATCATTACTGAAATCAGACGCCGTCAGGACACTCTTGGCTCAGGAGATTGAAGAGGTAAATAAAAGACTCACAGAAAAATACGCGCGAATCCGTGCTGCTGTCGTTGTTGGACGCCCGTTGAGCCTTGAGCGTTCTGAACTTACGCCCTCTCTTAAGGTAGTAAGATCAAGGGTGGAGGAGCATTTTTCACCAACGATTCATACTCTCTATGAAATCTTGCAGCGAAAACTTCAGGGACCAGTAAATGGACTTTACCTGAAAAAGGAGCAGCTCTTTCTTCCCTCTGATTTCGCACATCCGATGGAAATCGTAGCTGATACAAACCAGGCTTTAAACAGCCAGCCGGGATCCGGCCAGATTATTTATGAACGAAATATCAATTCTGTTGTAAAACGACTTGATGAGTGGACGATCCGGGCTGAAGCCTCACTGGTTGACCTGAACCACGGCATGCGGGTCAGTCTTACCATTGATCTACGAACCAACAATATTCATAGCGCTACAGCCAGCATTCTGAAAGCTCCATTTCAAATCTGCACTCGCACTACAGAGCTGATCAAAAAGCTGGAGGGAATTCGCCTTGAGAGGGGTATCAATCGGAAGCTTCTGCAAATCCTGGGCTGTTCTAATGGATGTACCCACCTGTATGAACTCGCCCTGAATGCAGTACGACTGGCCTTCAATGTAAGAATGGGATTGAGCTTCAATTGGGATGAATGGGTTTCGCGCACGGTCAGTGAGGACGAATTTATTGAAGCCGCCCTGCCTCAGCTTAGAAATAGCTGTCTACCTTTCTGTGACCCTGAAAAACAGATTTCGAAATGAGGGCTTCGAAGTGTGAGAGTATGCGAGAGAATTGGAATAGTTCCGCTGCGACATCCCCCGGTTTACTCCTCCTCGCAGGGGGAAATTCCTCCAGAATGGGAGTTCCCAAGGGATTGCTTCCGTGGCAGGGAGGGACACTCCTCGAAGCCCATTGCCAACAATTTTGCGCAGTAGGAGGATCGTTTGTGGTCGTAGTTTTGGGGTTTCATTCCAGTAGATATCTCAAGGAGCTGAGATGGCTTAAAGGGGGTGACGACCCTGCTTTGCAAAGAGTGATCTATAGCCTCAATCCGACCCCCGAAAACGGACAGTTCTCCTCTCTACTTGAGGGATTAAAGTGCGCGCTGAGTTTCAGAAACCAAAGGCGAACTAGTGTCTTTGTTCAGCCGGTAGATATGCCGCCCCCAGATAAGGAGGTATATTTTCAACTCTATCACTCCATGGAGCGTGGCCAGCAAGTCGCGATTCCAACATTTGGCGCACAGTCAGGCCACCCTGTCTTGCTATCTTACTTGTTTCAAAGAGAACTTCTTGCTTTGCAGCCAGGGAGTGAGAAAAGGCTAGATCACCTAATTCACAATCTGCCCGAGGCTTCTATTGGACACTTTCCAGTAGAAGATAGAAAAGTGATTTTGAACTTTAACTCCCCTTCAGATCTCTCCTTTCAGGAAACTCAAGGATCCTAAGCCGTAATTGAGCCTTCTTAAGGTTGAACCAACGGGTGGGTAAACCATTTGCTTTACGGTATAGTAACGACTGCTCCTGTGGAGGAACCATGGACAGTTTATTTGGCGAAATTCAAGAAAGTAGTGCCTGCGGCGTCGGGTTCATAACCAGCCGTATTAACACACCTTCCCATGACATTCTGCTACAGGGACTCCGCGCACTCTCCTGTGTAGAGCACAGGGGGGCATGCGCCTATGATGGTGTCTCAGGGGATGGTGCCGGGATCATGACGGATATTCCCTTTAAGCTTTTGGGATATGAAAGGCACAAGGTAGCCGTTGCCTCCCTCTTCGCACCGCAGGATGCCGTTCGTCGAAGTGAGGTTTTGAAGGTATTTGAGGACACTTTTGAGTTTTTTGGTTTAAAGGTTATTTCCTATAGGGAAGTACCCGTAGATCTTGAGATTCTTGGAACCCTCGCAAGGCAAAGCGTTCCAGCGATTCTTCATGCTCTGATAGAGCGGCCACCGCACTGTTCCACGGGATATACCTTCGATCAACTCCTCTATGATGCACGACAATTGCTGCGATCAAAAATGCGCGACAAAGGTTATGTTCGTGAGTTTTTTTTCACTTCACTATCCTCGAAGACAATCATTTACAAAGGCATGCTCAGATCCTCAGACCTGAGTAAATTCTATCCAGATCTTCAAAATCCCCAGTATCGTACCCGCTTTGCCCTGTTTCACCGACGATTCAGCACCAATACCCGTACCTCCTGGGATAAAGCCCAGCCCTTTCGGATGATTGGGCACAACGGCGAAATCAACACCATCGCAGGAAATCGCTCCTGGGCTTACTCAAGGGAAAGAAATCTTGGTGTACGCAAGGATGAACTACTCACCCACGAAGGCTTAAGCGATTCAGGTAATCTCAATGAAATGGTGGAGGCTTTGCGGTTTCGATCTTCTATGCCAGATCTAGAGGACATTCTCGCGATTATGGTTCCTCCCTTTGGGAAACCAACCCATTTCTATGAGTTCTGGAGCCGAGCTATGGAGCCCTGGGACGGACCAGCCTTTATTACCTTCAGCGATGGCCGAACCATCGGGGCAAGACTGGATCGTAATGGATTTCGACCTTGTCGATGGGCCTATACTCCCACCACCTTTTATCTTAGCTCTGAGGCTGGAACCTTTGAAATCGATGAGAGCCAAATCAAGGAAAAGGGAACTCTGAGAGCTGGCTCCGGAATCATGATGAACATGCAAAGTGGGGGGATCTTCTTCAGAGATCCGAGAGAATCAGAGCACAATTGGGACGTGAAGTACGACAGTCGTCTTTGGACCCTCCCAGATTCCCCGGTCTCGTCTCATGAGAATCATCTGGAGAAGCAAAGACTTTTTTTGTACTCCCGCGAGGAAATAGACAAGATTCTTGTCCCAATGATTTTGACTGGTAAGGAACCCATCGGGAGCATGGGAGACACAGCCTCATTAGCAATCCTCTCAGATCAGCCGCGCTCTTTCTTTGATTACTTCTACCATGATTTCGCCCAGGTTACGAACCCTCCACTTGATTATTTAAGAGAAAAAATTGTCACAGATCTAACCGTCTTCCTGGGAAGAAGACCCAACATATTTAAGCCGAAACAGCTCGTACCTTTACCTCCCGCCTATCGTCTGGACTCCCCTATTTTAAGCCTGGAAAAACTTGCTTACCTTCGGACCCAGATGCGTCATCGTCCTGATCTTGAGACTCGCACAGCCACGCTTGAAATAGACATGACCTTTCCCCGTGATTTCGGGGTTGTAGGCTTCCGGCAGACATTAGAGAGAGCTGGGAAGCTGGCAGTGGAGGCAGCCAAGAATCGATATAATATCCTGATTTTAACGGACCGCAGGGCGAGTTCGAAAAATCCTCCAATCCCGTCCTTGCTCATGTTGAGATCCGTTGTTGAAGCTCTCAACAAAAGTGGAAACAGGCTAAAAATGTCTGTGGTGATTGATAGCGCAGAAATCCGTACCACCCACCAGGTCGCCACCCTGGTAGGTTTTGGAGCCACGGCGATTTGTCCATGGCTGGCACTCCAGCTCGCGGGACACTCAAAGCACACCAAGCTCTCGAAACTTGGTGCTGAATTAAAACAACAGAATCTCATTTATTCTCTGGAGCAAGGACTTCTAAAAATTATGTCCAAGAGTGGAATCGCTGTTGTGCGCAGCTACCAGAGTTCTAAACTCTTCACCTCTCTTGGACTCGGACCGCTAATTCTTAAAGAATATTTCCACGGTTTGCATTCACCCTTCGGGGGACTGGAGCTTGAGGATATTTGTGAAAAAATCCTGAAATGGACACCAGATCCAGGTGAGGAGTTGACCGAGAGTCCCCTTGAAAACCTTCACCTTTTTCGTGAACACCCTGCTGGTAAAACAGGCGAGCGTCATTCCATGACCAGCTCACGCAGCAAACTGATCCATAAGCTCTCTAAGGTTACGCCTGGAGATCATGAGAGCGATTCTCTCTACCAGGAATATTTGGATCTCGGGGCCAGAGATGAGCCGGTAGCACTGCGCCACCTTCTAGAACTTCAAAATGCCCCTTCCCCACTCTCGTCGGAATCTGTACAGACCCAGGAATCCATTCTACAGACCTTTGGTTCAGGAGCTATGTCCTTTGGTGCCATTTCCGCTGAATCGCAAAGGGATATCATCCTTGCTATGAGGGAGATTGGGGGCCGTGCCAATAGTGGAGAGGGAGGAGAAAATCCATACTATGAATCCCACGGAATCTATTCCAATGTTAAACAGGTCGCCAGTGCTCGCTTTGGAGTCACAGCTCGATTCCTGATTAGTGGGGAAGAAATACAAATTAAGATCGCGCAGGGAGCCAAGCCGGGAGAGGGTGGTCAACTGATGGGTGTGAAAGTCAGCGAAGGTATAGCCAGGGCTCGATTCTCCAAACCCGGTGTCGATCTTATTTCTCCACCCCCTCTTCATGATATTTACAGCATCGAGGACTTGAAACAGCTTATCTATGAACTCAAGCAGGTTCACCCTGCGGTGAAGGTCAATGTAAAACTCGTGTCCGGCCGTAATATTGGAACGGTTGCTGTAGGGGTGGCCAAGGCGGGAGCTGACATCATTCATATCTCCGGCGGTGAAGGAGGGACCGGGGCAGCGTCCTTGAGTTCCATGAAACACTGTGGTCTTCCATGGGAGCTAGGACTTCAAGAAGTGCACAAAGCCCTGATGGAATCAAATCTTCGTGATGCCGTAGTCCTGAGAGTGGATGGCGGGCTCTCTACTGGTGCCGACATCCTCAAAGCCGCTATCTACGGAGCCCAGCAGTTTGAGTTTGGAAAATTGCTGCTCATCGCTGAGGGATGCATAATGGCACGGGTTTGTGAGAAGAATACATGCCCGGCGGGAATCGCCACCCACGACGAGAAGTTCAAGGCAAAATACTCCGGCTCCGCGGACAAAATTGTGAGGGTTCTCAAGGCTATCGCGAATGATGTACAAGCGGGCCTGGCAAGCTGCGGTGTACGTTCTCTAAAGGAAATGGTGGGGCGAGCTGATCTCCTTGAGCCAGCAGACAAGTTTCAAGACACCATCCATCTACTACACCTGGATCTGGGCAAAATGATTGGAGAGAGATCCCCCTCCCTGGGTGATACGAGGGAACTCTTTCCTAACCCGGTCAATGAACTCAATTCACAAATTCTGGCTGATAGTGCTACCGCCAGGAAGGAGAATTCAGACTATTCCAAGACTTACCAGATCGCCAATACAGACCGGGCTATCCCCGCAACACTCAGTGGGGAGCTAGCCACGCAGATTCATGAAAATCACCTGGCAAACCTGCGTCAGGATGTGCATGAAGAATCTTACCAGGGCACCTTGAACCTTAGGTTCCAGGGAAGTGCCGGACAAGGCTTCGGGGTTTTCCTAACGCAGGGAATTCAGGTACGCCTGGAAGGAGAAGGGAATGACTCCGTTGGAAAAGGAATGTCCGGAGGAAAAATTGTCATTGTCCCTCCCTTTAATGCCTCCTATGAGCCGGAAAAGAGCGTGATTATCGGAAACTGTACACTCTATGGAGCCACCGGCGGCACCATGTTTGTAAAAGGGATAGCTGGAGATCGATTTGCGGTTCGAAATAGTGGAGCACTGGCAATTGTAGAAGGAGTCGGTCTTCACGCCTGTGAGTATATGACAGGGGGTACTGTCATCATACTGGGATCAGCCCTGGGTAATGTCGGAGCCGGGATGACCGGGGGAAGGCTTTTCTCCTTTAAGAAATTAGACGAGGTCATCAATACGGAATATCTGGCCGAGACCAAACCGCATGGCTCGGAACTAAGTTTTTTGAGGGAGTCCCTAAAGGATTACGCGAGAGAAACAGCCTCGAAGCACGTGCTTGAACTACTAGATAAGATGAGAAACGGGGATCTCACGCTATACTCTTACCTGCCTAAAAACCTCCTCAAGCAAGAAGAAATCAAGGCGGTCTGTTGATCTGAGAGAGTCCAAAGGCCCCAGGAAAGGAACATTCATGGAACAAGGAAAAACACCTCCACAAACCCATAGGGGAATTGTCGAAATTGGACCTACTCAACTTCTGATCAATGGCCGGTTTCAAAATTCACAAAGCGGTAAAACTTTCCCAACACTGGACCCGGTAACAGAAGAGGTTATTGCAGAGGTCGATGAAGGTGATGTCCTTGATATCGATCTTGCTGTAAAGTCTTCCCGTGCCGCCCTCGACCATGGCCCCTGGTCAAAGATGGATGCCCGCGCGCGAGGAAGGCTTCTTTATCGCTGGGCTGATCTTATCGAAGAGCATTGTGAGCGGCTGGCCCTTCTCGAATCCCTGGATAATGGAAAGCCCATCAAGGACAGCCGTAATGGGGATGTTCCCGGCTCTGTTGAGGTGATTCGCTACTTTGCCGGATGGGCAGACAAGATTCATGGAAAGACGATTCCTACTTCGGGTCCTTATTTCACCTATACCAGAAGAGAACCGGTGGGAGTCTGTGGACTGATCATACCCTGGAATTATCCCATGAACATGGCGGCCTGGAAGCTGGGACCCGCTCTTGCATCCGGCTGTACTGCCATCCTTAAACCAGCGGAGCAGACCCCTCTTACCGCGCTCTATATGGGAAAGTTGGCCCTGGAAGCAGGGATTCCTGAAGGAGTTTTAAATGTGGTGCCTGGCTTTGGCCCCACAGCCGGTGCAGCCCTTGTTGAACATGAACTAGTCGACAAAATCGCATTTACAGGCGAAGCGGGGACAGCCCAGATCATCAAGAAAGCTACCTGTCAGACTATGAAACGTCTGAGTTTCGAACTCGGGGGCAAAAGCCCAAATATTTTTTTTGGAGATGTAGACCTTCAAGAGGCGGTTAAGGGTGCCTTTGGGGCAATCTTCTCTAATATGGGTCAAAATTGCTGCGCCGGAAGCAGGGCTTTTGTGCATGCTTCCATCTACGATGAGTTCGTGGAACGGCTCGCAACCATGGCTTCAATGAGAAAAGTGGGAGATAATTTCGATGAGCAGACCGAACATGGGGCTCAAATTGACCAGGCTCAGTTTGAGAAGATCTTGCATTACCTTGATTTGGGCAGGAGTGAGGGAGCCGTCTTTTCCTCTGGAGGAGGAAGGGTTTTTGAAAAGGGATTTTTTATTGCTCCCACTGTACTTTCCGACGTTAAGGACGAGATGGCGGTTGCCAGAGAGGAGATCTTCGGACCCGTTGTGAGCGTCCTTAAATTTGAGAGCACAGAAGAAGTGGTAAAGAGAGCAAATCAAACCGATTTTGGACTTGCTGCGGGAGTATGGACCCAAGACATTGGCAGGGCACATGCCATTGCAGATCAAATAAAATCCGGCACTGTCTGGATTAACTGCTATAACGCGGTGGATCCTGCTGCTCCATTTGGAGGCTTCAAGATGTCCGGACTTGGACGAGAATTAGGGGAACAAGCCCTGGACGCCTATACGGAAACCAAGACCATAACAGTCTTCAAGCCATCGATGAAATCTGGGACCTGAGATGAGTGAGACCTGTGATCCAAGGGTTCTCTTTGAGCACCTCTCCAAGCTCATCTCATTTCCTACCATCTCCAGCGAATCAAACCTTGAACTAATCGATTATGTAGAGGAGTTACTCCAAGAACATGGCTTCAGGACCAGAAGATTTTTCAACCGGGATGGAAACAAGGCAAACCTGGTTGCATCCATTGGTCCGGAGGACCCTGGGGGAGTCCTACTTTCGGGGCACACGGATGTGGTGCCTGTAAAAGGGCAGAAATGGAATACGGATCCGTTCAACCTTTCCCCAATTGGGGAGAACTGGTTTGGTCGCGGCACAAGCGACATGAAGGGGTTTTTGGCGGTAGTGCTCTGTGAAATCAAAGCGCTCGATTTGACAAAGCTGCACTCCCCCCTTCACCTGGTCTTAACCTATGACGAGGAAGTAGGCTGCCTGGGGGCTTTGGAGTTAACCACTGCCCTTAGAGAGGATTCGCTACTCGACTCCCTGGCTAATTGTAGATTCGCAGTAATTGGGGAACCCACCAATGGAAAAATCGTAAACCGGCACAAAGGCATCGAGGTTTTTCGTACCTCCTTTGAAGGAGTCCCGGCCCATTCCAGCCAGACATCGCTGGGACTGAACGCTATTGAGTGGTGCTCTCGCTTCATCGACAAAATTCCTGAGTTGATCCCCATGGAAAAAGATAGCGGATTTGACCCCCCTTTGAGCACCTGGAATCTCGGTAAAATCCAGGGCGGTAACGCCATCAATATCATAGCCCAACATTGCTGTCTGGATTGGGAAGTGAGGTCACTGCCATCTCAGGATCCGGCGGCTTTGAACGAGGGAATTGAACAAAGTCTCAGGAAGCTTTGCGAAACTGACAGACCCGGATTGCAGACTCAGCATAGAAGCCTGGTACGTGTTCCGGCATTTCATTCTGAGTTAGAGAAATCTGAACTCGAGTTTCTGAAAACCACCTTTGATTCACCCGATGCTGAGGCTGTGTGTTTTGCTACCGAAGCCGGCATTTTACAAGACCTGGGCATCCCGTCCTTTGTGTGTGGACCAGGAAGTATTCGCCAGGCCCACCAACCTGATGAGCATGTCAGTGAGAGGGAACTTACCAGCTATGCAATCTCCCTACATAAGCTTATCCAGTCTACTTTGATGGGGTAAAGTGATGGGATCTCCCTTTGAGATGATCCCTCCTTTTAAAATTTCGGCCCGAAGCCCCCCCCGATTGGCCAGTCCTTTCAAGACACCCGGCCTGGTTCTTCCCTCAAGATAACGGCAGGGTTCACACCATTCAGTACCGCGAACTAAAACCTGTCCCAGTAAGAACTCTTGATCCACCAGATCATTGAGCCGCACACCTTGAGTCAATATGTTCCGACGGGTTTCATGATGCTCAAGTCTGATACCGTGCTCTTGATAAAGTGCGTGCAATGCCTCCGACTCAATCAGTGTCAGGGCACCTGGATTGGAATCTTGATTTTGACCAGGATCCTGGCAATAGCGATCCCCGGCTAATCCACACTTTTCTATGGCTTCAGCTTCCTCCACCGGTTCCATGGTCTCTTTATGAACTGGCGCAACATTAATTCCAAGTACTCGGGACATTTTTTCCACTCCCTTTCTAATCTGACCGGACTAGCATAGTAGATTATGAGATAATCTCATCATATTTACCATGCCAATTCCTCATTCTTCTTCAACCTCACATTGGAAAACCGGGGGCTGCCATTGCGGTGCGATTCGCTTTGAGGTCTATTCGGATTTCACGGAAGCAATAGAATGCAATTGTTCTATCTGTAAGAAAAAAGGATATCTGCACCTGATTGTTCCGGCTGAATGTTTTCAGCTTTTAGATGGTGAAAATGAACTCTCCACCTACCGCTTCGGGTCAGGCTTGGCGAGGCACTACTTCTGTAAGCTCTGTGGGATCTCGGCCTTTTATATACCCAAATCCCACCCAGACGGTTATTCGGTGAATTTTCGATGCCTGGATAAGATTGATCTAAAGTCAGTTCGGACGATTGCCTTTGATGGTCAGAATTGGGAGCGCAACATCCAGGAAATACAGGGCTACAATGGCCCTGACGGGACCTCTTAGTCCAGATTCTTTTCGTCTCGGTACAACTCCTGGTAGATCTCTTGTCTATAAGACTTTAGAATTTCTTCATCATCCTTGGGGGGTTGTGCCACACCTTCATATCCCAGTGTGATCTGCATGAGAATATCAGCCTTTTCAGCAGCTCCGTAGGCCTTCTGTGCTATCTCCATAGCAATTTGCAAAACTTCAGCCGCATCCTCGTCACGACCATAATTCTCGTAGTAAGCGCTCAGGGCTGCCAGGGTTCCGGCTTTATCCCGAGCAACTTTGAGCCTTACGGCAATTTTCAAAGCCTTGTCCATTTCTCCGCAATAAGCATAAGCTTCTGCAACTTCGGCCAGATAAGAGCTTTCCCAATTGGGGATACCCAGGGAATCAGCTTCTTCCTTGGCTTTCTCAAGAAGTGAGCCAACTTCCCCCTCTACTCCGATGAGATGGAAGACACGGGCAATTCTGAGATAAATAGGAATACTGTAATTTGAGAGAGGGATTTTTTTGACAATTTCAAGAGCCTCCTGATGCCTGAGAGTTAGGGCGTAATTCATGGCTACATATTGAAGCATCTTGCTCTGCATGATGGGTTCAGTTATTTTAAAGGCCTCTTCTTTCGCTTGTGCATAGCGGCCGGCATCCCCCAGGACAAGAACCAGCCGTCCCTGTAGGGTTTCTTGTTTTTTAGGATTAGAAATACTAGCTGTGAGTTGAGATAGCTTCGTGAAGATCTCATCAAGATTTGGTCCCGCCCAGGCTGTGGCACCTGCGCTAATAAATATAGTTAGCTTTAGAATCGACCTTAACATCTCTGACCTTCCTGACTCCTACCTCTGTAGGAATTTTCTTTTCTCCTAGAGCCCTCCAAATTAAGGACTATCTAGAAAGCGTCAACCCTAAGAACTGAAAAATATTTTGAATTTTCAGAACAAAGCTACCCTGTAGAGCTACTGTGCCCTCACCAGGCCTAGTGTTAAGAATGAACCATAACACGGATCGATGGAGGTCGAAAATGAAGAATACAATCTTATCAAGCTTATTGGTATTGGGGCTGGGGTGCTTTAGCTTTGCCGATGATTCCGAATCTACGCGTTTTTATGATTCAGCACCTGCAGTTGATACACCACGCTCCACATCTCATCTTCTCTTCGACTTTTCCAAAAAATTACTCCTCAATCTGAGCCTTCAGATCAAAGCGGAGGGAGAGAACAAACCGGCCCTTTCACCAGAGGAGACCATGGGGCAGGTCCAATTACTTTCCACCTCTGTTCATGAGTTGGTACGGTGCACAACCCTAGCTCCAGAGAAAGAAGCCTCAGCCTGCTTCACTTATCTAATCAAGTTGAAATCCATCGGAGAACCCACCCTTGGGGAAGGATTCATGAGAATGCTCATCGATCCGCCCCAATCTCAATCCGAACCGGAAGCAGAAATCATTGAAGTCGAAAGCATAAAGCAAGTCGGGAAGAAAATTAAAACTGAAGACCCTCTCATGGCTGGACTCAAAATCTAAGCATCGGAAATCTATCTGGAATTAAATTGAATAAGGAACGAGGAAAAAATCATGAAAAGGAAAATAGAATTCGGTCTCATAATACTTGCCAGCATCGGTCTTCTAGGATGCGGCGGAGGCAACCAGGCAGCAAATGCCCCGGACCCCAACCGCCTGGAAAAAGCCCTGAACTTCGGTCCCGATACCAACACCAC
>Ga0257124_1000120_pt1 | contig 104813 bp, 118 predicted proteins | sample SI106_150metaG_FD_190154 | JGI IMG/M metagenome (GOLD analysis project Ga0257124, IMG submission 190154) | Marine microbial communities from Saanich Inlet, British Columbia, Canada - SI106_150 | ecosystem: Environmental > Aquatic > Marine > Inlet | place: Canada: British Columbia | collected...
TGCGGTGGTGGAGGTGGCGTTGAAGTATGGAGTTTCTATGAGTGAACCTACTTGGAAAATGTTTGCCCATAGATTAGCCAGTGTAGATGTACCAGAGCCTGATGAGAGATAACTTGATGCTGTGAGTGTTCCGGTTGTGGTGTCATTAGCGTCGTTTCTTAAATATACATCTTCTATGAATGAAGATGATAGTGATGATGTTGCTGATACTAGACCGTTTACTGCTTGAAGGGAACCTGTGAGTGATCCTAAGTATGTGGAACCACTTACAGTAAGTGCTGTGGATGATGCATATGGGAAAGTTGATGCTTGTGATGTGCTTGTTGCTGTGAAGTATGGAGCTTCAAGAACTGTTCCTACTTGTAGATTCTCTGTCCAAAGATTTGCTATTGTCGTCGTACCTGTATTTGTAAAGTTCCAAAGACCTAAGATTGTTTCTGTTGCAGTTTTGTCTACTAGATTTTGGTTTTGTATTCCTGCAATAGTTCCTGATGTGTCTGTAAATGTGAGTGTGTCTATACCTGTGATTGAATTGTCTGACATTATGATATTGCCTGCCATTGTAAGTACTCCTGCGGAGTTGAATGTGCTTGTCGCAGTACCTCCGAAGTATGCTGTGTCAAATACTGAAAGACGTGTTGTTGAAGCTTGTATCAATGATGTTAATCCTGAGATTGAGAGTGTTCCTGTTGTTGTTAGGTTTTCGTCTCCAAAACTGATTGCTCCACTACTGTCTGTTAGTGATCCTCCTGTTAGTGTTGCTGTGCTAGCGATTATTGAAGTAGAGAATGTTCCCGTTCCTACTACATCAAGAGCTTGTGTTGGGCTTGCCGTACCGATACCAACATTATTTGTTGTAAAGTCATAGACAAATCCGCCGTTATCTATGTCAAGACCACCGGCGATGGTGGAGGTTGCGGTGGTTGAGGTGGCTGTGAAGTACCCAGCAAGAGCTGAGTTACCTAAAGCTGATGAACCTTCTATTGAGAGTGTTGCATATGGAGAGGACGTGCCAATGCCTATCGACGTACCAAAGTATCCTGTTCTCCACATTCTCTGTGGTGATGAGCTTCCAATGTCAAATGCATTGTCATACTTTGGTATAAGTGAAGAAGCTAACATTGCGTTTAGATATATAGAGTCTGTGGTTGTAGCGTCTCCTATGGTTAGATCATTTTCAACAGTAAATGTTGAAGCTGTTGTTGTCGAAAGTGTGACACCTCCTACTGCAGTAATAGAGTTTGCGAATAGGTCTCCTTCTGCGTCAATGATGAACTTAGCACCATCGTTAACGGAGATACTAAATAAGTTTGTGTCTGCTGCAGCTGAAGCTGGGTTGATATAGAATGATGCATTTGTAGCTTCTGCTCCTGCGACATCAACAGCCCATGCACCAAATGAATGTGCGACTGTAGGTACAAAGGTTGAACTGATTTGTCCTCTAAATGTAGATGTTGCGGTTGATGATGTTGCAGTGAAGTATTCTGCAGTTAGACCGCCTGTGAGCGTCCCACCAGTAAGTGGTAAGTAGTTTGATGCAGTTATGGAGTCTGGTATGTGTGCGTCAGTAAGACCTGAGAGAGTTCCTGATATTGTGGAGTTGGAGATTGTTACACTTCCTAGTTTATCTATTTTGTTTGTTTGGGCTATGACGCTGTAGTTGTTTATTATTCTTGTTTCGTTGGCTGAGGTTAAGCTACTCATGTCTGAGTAGACTTTATTGCTAAATTGTTGTATCGCAAGCTCTAAATCTTCCCTTGTAATACCTCCTGAGACAATTATTTCTCTGGTTTCAATGACTCTTTCAATAACTGGCTGGTTTGTAACCACCTTTGGTGACGGGTCTATAACAACTACTTTTTCTGGAATATTTTCCTTGACTATACTTTCTTTAGGAATTTCTTTTTGAACTTGCACCAAGACTGTCTCTTCTACCTCTCCACCACATGTAGAGAATTTACATATTACACTGTTTACAGTTTTGTTTACGTAGAGCGCTTCATCTTTAATGATTGAATTTATGCTACCGGCTATACTTGCAAATACATTGGCGCGCGTGTTTTGGAAGTTACTGTATGGAGAGATTATGTTTGATACGCCAGCTACAGACTTTGTAGCATTGTTTTTTATATTAAAAATTGCAGAAGTGATTGAGCTGTTTACTTTATAGATTGCACCATCCTTCAGGTCTTGCCATGTAGCAGAGTCACCCTTTGCTATTAGATATGTTTTCTTTGAAGCTTCTGCTGAAAGTAGTTTACTCTTTTCCATCCCTCTGTGTACATTGAGTGCCGCATCCTTACCTGCATCTTTAAATGTAAGCACTGAACTTATTCCAAACTCTGCTGGGTTAAACTTTGAAACTGCGTCTAATGCTCCGACTACAGCTTGCGACACTTTTCTAAAACCTGCTTGTGCAATATCAGTGTTGCTTACAAAATATCCACCGAACACAAATATAATAGCTAATGCAAATGCAGTACTTTTTTTAAATAATTCTGTTTTTGAAGCTAGAGATACATTTGACTTAAATGCTTGAAATTCCTCACTTAACTTTCTGTCTCTTTCAAAGAATTTTAGATCATTTGTTCTTTTGTCAGATAGCTTTTTATGAAGATTTGTTTTCTGTATTTTATTGTTTTGTATAAAACTCTTTAGAGAAGATTCTTCAACATACCAAGTTCGTCCAACTTTCTTTCCTGCAACTTTTTTTTGACGTGCAAGTCTGGCTACATAGTCATTTGTATAGCCTGAAATTTTTCCAGCGTGTGTAGAAGAAAGATATTTTTTATTGTCGATTGTCAGTTTTTTATCCATGTCTTTTAGAATATCTTTTTGTATTTTTCTTGAGAGAATGTATTAAATGCGAATTACCTATATTTTACAACAAAAAACGCCTCTTAAGGACATTTAAGAGTGCTAAAATGTGGATAACTTTCGTGCCGTCGTCTTAACGAAATGTCTTTTGTTTTCGTAAAAACAAAATTATATGGAAATATAAATCTTGATACTTAAATCTAATATTAATTTATCGCTCCTTAAGGTTTAATCTTATTTGCTCCCCAAGGACTGACCTCTTCCCGCCTAAGTCAAACCTCTTCCCGTCGCTACCACTCCTCCTCGAGGATTGACTTGCTCCTCGAGGACAGACCTTTTTCCGCAATAAGAGATATGCGAGCGAAAACAAGCTTTCTAATACAACAATTTAAACAAAAATACCTTAAACCAAGCAATTCTAAACACCTCAACTGGTTGAGGTGTTTAGAATTATAAAAAGATAAAAAACTATCTTTCTAATACTAGATGTGGTGTTATATGATCTAATATAAAAAATTTCTAATCTCTATAAAAGCCCTTGGAATAAAGATATTTCGCCTATTATTTTTATAGCCGTAGTATTTAAAGGCGAAATATCTTTGTTTTCTTTAGACTTTTTAAAGTACTAATTTCTTCAAAAATTCTATAATTTAAATAAAAAAAATATAGTTACATACTAACCATACATTTTTTAAAACTCTTAGAGCTCAATTTTAAGCTTAGTTCGAAGCTTATTCTTAAAATAGATCTTTCTTGCTTGTCTGGCTCATCAAATTAATAAATAAAATGAAAATTTACTGAAAAATAAACAATAAATGTATTTTATTTATTAAATGATCAATCTTTAATAATAAATAAATGTTTCTATATCTAACTATCTTGTCTAAACGAGATTTTATTTACTCTTTAAAAACTAAAGAAGCTACCCACACCTGCCACCTGAAACTCTGTATTAACAGTGCTTTCAGACTGAGTGTAATGTACAGTTTGTTCTAATGTGAGCGTACCTGCAACAAATAGAAGCCCTACTAGTACTATTACAGAGGCTATAACCTTTACCATGGGGAGTCTTATTGGTGATTTCTGTGGAAGAAGCCCCTCTCTCTCTATAACCCCTCTAGCTTCTCTTATAACTGGGGTTTTGGCGACCTCCTTTTTGCTAGGTCTTAGGTCAACCATAGGACTTTCGATCATGCTAAGTATTGGAATTAGATTTTCCCCGCCTGCAGGTCGGGCAGGTTTCTTTTCTTTTATCTCTATTATTGTCTCCTCTTCCTCCTCTGTTATCTCTTCTACTTCCTCTTCAGTGTTTTCTAAGACAACTTTATTTATTTCAGGGTTGTTGATACGCTCGTCATCACTATAATACATTGGTTCTAAATCAAGTTTCTTATACTCTATTGCTCTACCACCTTCGTTTAATTGCGCTTTCTTAAAACTCTTTTTTTGCGCTTTCATTACCTCTTCATTGATATACCAATTCCTGCCAACAAGCCTACAGTCCATCTTACCTCCACGACACATCTGCCCGATATAATCGGTCGTGTATCCCGTCAGCTTCCCTGCTCGTTTAGACGAGATGTACTTATTTCCTGCGAATATTAGTTCATTCATATTACTTATCATTATACTCTACCCTCAAAATACTCGATAATTACAATATGTGGAAAAGTACAAAAAACCGCCAGTTATATGGCAATTTTTAGTACAATATATTCTTCGCAAGCTTCCCCTGAAGAGCACGCGTCGCACCCCCAGCGAGGGTGCGCGCTCAGTCTCGGCCTCGCTCTCTCGCTTCGCTCGAACCATGCCCACTCAACCTGCGAAGCCTCTTCAGTAGAACTTGCTTGAATATTTTACTTTAGTAGATTCTCAAAAAGTTTTTTTAGTACTCCTGGATTTGCAGAACCTTTGGTTGCTTTCATACCCTGCCCTATCAAAAACTGCAGTCCAGCTTCTTTTCCGTTCTTGTATTCAGTTACCACTTTTTCGTTTTCTTCTATTATCTTTTCTATGATTTGCTTGAGCTCACCCTCGTCACTTTTCTGGAATAAGTTTTTCTTCTCTGCGATCTCTTTTGGCACTCCACCGTTTTCATACATCTCTTTTAAAATATCTTTTGCTCCACGAGATGAGATCTCGTTTCCATGAACCATCGACATTAATTGTGCAAAGTTTTCTGCAGAAATATTTTCGTGTAATTTGTCGCTCTTTCCACCACCTTGTTTTACAAGTCCTGCAATGTCGGATGTGATGTAATTAGAAGCGGTCTTGATTAGCATATTACCCCCTACAAATTGCTCCGCAACGGCATCGAAAAGTTTTGCTAGGAATTCGTCTCGCACGAACATATCTGCGTCCTCTTCTTTTATGTCATACTGACTTTTATATCTTTCCCTCTTTTCCCATGGAAGCTCTGGCAAAATGTTCTTTAGGTTTTCTCCAGAGAATTCTTCTATTTTACTTATGTGCAGTTTGGGTAGGTCAGGGTCTGGGAAATATCTGTAGTCAGCTGAACCCTCTTTGATACGCTGTGAGAATGTCTCTTGCTTTGCCTCGTCCCAACCACGTGTCTCTTGTATTACTTCACCGCCCTCATCAAGTAATTTACTCTGTCTCTTGATCTCATACTCTATAGCCTTCTCTACAACCTTAAATGAGTTGAGGTTTTTGACTTCTACCTTTGTACCAAACTGATTGTCTCCCTCTCGCATAACCGAGATATTTGCTTCAACACGCATTTCCCCCTTTTCCATATTTGCCTCCCCTACTTGAAGCGTACGTAGTAAAATCTGAAGCTCTTTGGCAAACTGGCTTGCTTGTTTCGCATCTTTAACTACAGGCTCTGTAACAAGCTCCATAAGTGGTACTCCTGCTCTGTTGAAGTCTATAAGGCTATAGTTAGCGTGGTGAGTAGATTTAGCAGTATCTTCTTCCAAATGCACTCTCGTGATATCTACACCCGCAAGACTCCCTCCTGATATAAGAGGATACTTATACTGGCTTATCTGATAACCTTTTGGGATATCAGGGTAAAAATAGTTTTTACGGTCAAATTCTGTGAAATCAGCTAATTTGCCACTTATTGCAGTACCGACAGTTAAGACATGTTTAACAGCCTCACGGTTGATAACAGGAAGTGTCCCAGGGTGCCCCATACATATAGGACATATATTTATATTGGCTTTCTCTTCATTTGGGTCGTTTTTGGAGCTACAGAACATCTTTGTCTTAGTCTTCAGCTCTGCATGTATCTCAAGTCCAATTGTTGGTATGTATTTACTCATAATTAGTATTATAGAGCAAAAACCATACTATTTGAAGGGATGGTATTATCTATCTTCCTTTTAGAAATTTATTTGCAAAAGAACTTCCGAGAGAGATTATGAATGCTCCGACAAATGCAGCAATAAAACCGTCTACACTAAAGCCTTGTATAAAGGTGGAGATGAACCAGAACAATACAGCATTAATGATAAGAGTAAAAAGACCGAAGGTCATCATGTTTATAGGTAATGTAAGCAATACTAGAATTGGCCTTATTATGAGATTTACTATACCTAGAATTATTGCGACGATAAATGCAATATAAAATCCTGACACCTCAATCCCGGGTACGTAATTTGCTACCAAAAGTAGTAATAATATTGTAATTAGTAATTTTGTAAAAATTTTCATTGTTTATTTTATTATATTACATTAATTCAGCCTTAAGTTTTGGAAATAGTTCTGAGAACAATACTTTTGCTTTCTTGGTTTTTAGACGTCCTGGAATTTTAGTTTCCAAATACTGTAGTGCCTTCCCAAAACTCTCAAGATTGTATTTTTCTCTCAAATGTTCTGGGTTTAATTTACTAAGAGCGTCAGAATCTACGATTATCGCTTCATCGTCATCTACTGATTCATGTTTATCGGCTGCCTTTACAAATTTATTTACTGTTTGTATTTCATCTTCTGCAAATTTAAGCTTCTCAAGAACCTCTCTTATAAATTTGGGTGAATTTTTATTTGCTTTATGCTCTAATTCTAACACAACATCCAAGTCTAATTTCCCTTCAGGCGCTACACCTGACCATCCAATATCATGAATATAACCAGCAACTACAAGTAGATGAAGATTACTCCTATCTTTACCGAGTTCTTTTATCCATTTGACCACTCTCAATGCATGCTCCCAATCACCAGATCTTGCAGTATTAAAGTACGGTTTTGCAATTTTTATTAATTCTTCTTCATTGAATTTTATATTTCTATTATCCATAATACTTCTTAAAGCTTAATCCTACTTAGGAACCTTACTACTAAGTAATTACTCTAATAAAAGTTTTTCTATCTCTTTCTCTTCTTCCCTCTGTTTCTTAATATCAATCAATAACCCCTCTGCAAATTTTTTATATTCTTTTATATTATCAAATTGATCTAAAATAACATCTTTTTTACAAAAACTATTATTCCCATCTCCAACATACTCTCCCCAACTAGACAACTTAGGTGCCTTGCACCCAAGTGAATGAACTTTGTCATTTAAATTTACATATGCACTACTTCGCAATAGCTGGTCATCTGGAGATAAATAAACTGCTTTAAATTTACCTTGGAACAGTGCTCCACTTCTTTTGTATTTTGAATTAAAATATTTTGAATATCCACCGATTTTATGCATAAATTTTGTAATTCCATTATCTGCAAGTTGCTCTAAAATAAAATGATAGTGATTTGGATTTAGGCAATAGCAAATAATATTTACCAATTTTTTATTTTTTCTGTTTTTACTATGAAATGAATTTTCATGAATACTGCCTATTGAATCAACAGTATTAAACTCTTCCATGCCCTTAAAAAATCTATCGATGTCATTCTTATCTAAAAAGATATCTCTTTTGTCTACTCCACGATTAAAAATATGACAAAAATCTCCATTTACAAATTCAAATTTCCTTGTAGCCATATAAAGATAATATAAAATTTACCACTTAGGTGCAAGGCACCTAAGTGGATAGTTACTTCCAGAGGGATAACGATAAGGATTAATTTCAAACAAAACCTTGCTTTTCTTTTTTATTTAAATATAATATGGTATTCGGTATCTGGTGAGGCAGAAAGGTGGGGCTCTAACGTATTAGATTTCCTAAGGAGCTAATACAGCAATGCGATAAGGCATTCGCGCCTCATGCCATCAACTTACGTGCATACTTTACGACCTAAGACGTCGCACGATGGATGTTTACCCCAAGGGTGCAAGAACCTCACTAGATACCGCTTTAGCTCACCAATTTGGTGGGTTTTTTATTTACTTAAATATTTAAATCTTTCTACTTTTTTACCGTCTATTTCAACATCTTCTAGAAACATACTCAGGGGTCTTGCCCACGTAGTATTAGCATCTTTACCTTTTACAGGATCAGGATGGCTATAGACAACCATCTCTTCTAAAGTTTCGCTGTGTAAAGCAATACCAATTACATCTACTTCCATACCTTTATAATGTAAGTATTTACCAAGTTTTATTTTATTGTCCATGGCACTTTTTGAATTTTTTGCCAGAGCCGCAGTGGCATGGGTCGTTACGTCCTATCTTTTCTCCATCTGGTGTATGTGTATGGTCTGTAGCAGGGGTAGTGGCGACGGGATCTTGTGGCTTTTGAGATTGTTGGGCTAAGATACTTCCCTTTTCATGTACTTCTTTTACTTTCTGGCGTTCTTGCGCGAAAGCGTCCCCACCTATGTTTGGCAAAAGTCTTAATACATTATCATCTATGGACATCTCCATATCTTTAAAGAGCTTCAATCCTTCTTTTTTATATTCTATTAGTGGGTCTCTCTGACCATAAGCACGTAAGTTTACAGAACCTCTTGTGTAATCCATAACTTCCAAATGTTCTACCCAAAGCATGTCTATCACTTGAAGTGTTAATTTTCTAAATGTATCTATAAACTGCTCTTCACCTAGTTGCTCTGTTTTAGAGTCCACTACTTTCTTCATCTCTTCATCGCCTTCTGTGAGCTCTCCAAGTTCTTTACGTATTTCGTCTTTGTCTCCATTCATTATTCTCCTTCTTCTCTCATACACAGCAGAACGTTGCTGGTTCATTATGTCGTCATATTCAAGCACGTGCTTTCTAGAATCAAAGTTAAAGCCTTCTATCTTAGTCTGCGCTGACTCAAGGGAGCGAGTTATAAGTGAGTTCTGTATTGGTTCGTCTTCTGCTATACCGAAACGCCCCATCATCTTCTTTATCATATCTGATGCAAACACACGCATAAGTGAGTCCTCAAGAGATACGAAGAACTGTGTCTCACCTTCGTCTCCTTGCCTACCTGAACGCCCTCTTAGCTGATTATCGATTCTTCTTGCTTCATGTCTTTCCGTACCGAGCACAAACAAACCGCCGAGTTTTTTGACTTCTTCGTATAGCTCTTTTGAGCCAGGGTTGCCACCAAGCTTAATGTCCACACCTCGCCCTGCCATGTTTGTAGCGATAGTCACTCGCCCCTTTATCCCAGCTTGAGCTACTACCTCACCTTCTTGTTCGTGCTTTTTAGCATTCAATACTTCGTGAGGTATGCCCTCGCGCGTTAGATATGCACTTAAAAGCTCGTTCTTCTCAATAGATGCAGTACCAATAAGCACTGGCTGACCCTTTTGATTAATTTCTTTGACAGCACGAGCTATAGCCTTGAACTTGCCTTTTTCTGTCTGGAAAATAAGGTCACCTTGGTCAATCCTCTTAGTGGGAATATTTGTAGGTACAGCTATAGTATGAAGCCCGTAAACACTATAAAACTCCTCCTCTGAAGTAAGTGCTGTACCCGTCATACCTGAGAGTTTGTCGTACATTCTAAAGTAGTTCTGAAATGTAACAGATGCAAATGTCCTAGATTCTTTCTGTACCTCTACGCTCTCTTTTGCTTCTATGGCTTGATGTAAGCCTTCGGACCATCGTCTTCCTGGTTGTAGGCGCCCTGTAAACTCGTCTACTATTACTACTTCACCTTCTTTAATTACATAATCTTTGTCTTTCTCGAACAAAGCTTTTGCACGCACCGCTGTCTCCAAGTGATGCACAAACTTAATCCCCTTCTCTGTATACAGATTATCAACACCTAGGATCTTTTCTGCCTTTTCTACACCTTCGTCTGTCAGAGACGCTGCACGCATCTTTTCGTCCACAGTAAAGTCTTCTTCTTTATTCATCTGGCTCGCAATCTTAGAAAACTGCGCGTATAAATCGCCACTCTCTGCGGCAGGAGCTGAGATGATAAGAGGTGTTCGTGCTTCATCTATTAATATAGAGTCTATTTCATCAACTATTGCAAAATTGTGACCTCTTTGGCGTAAATTATCTTTTTCGTATTCAATATTATCTCTAAGATAATCAAAGCCAAATTCATTGTTTGTACCGTATGTAATATCAGTTGCGTACGCTTCTTTACGAGCTACTGGTCTTAAAAACTCGTTAACTACTTTAAAAGAACCTGTTTCGTCACGCTCTTGGTCAAGCTCTTTGTGTTCTGGGTCATATATAAAAGAAGATTCGTGATTAATAATACCAACAGAGAGACCTAAGAAATTATAAACTTGCCCCATCCATACAGCATCACGTTTTGAAAGATAATCGTTGACGGTGATTACATGAACCCCCTTCCCAGAAAGTGCGTTGAGATACACAGGTAGAGTGGCAACCAAAGTCTTTCCCTCTCCGGTGCGCATCTCGGCGATATTACCTTGGTGCATAATAATGCCTCCTATAAGCTGAACATCGAAGTGTCTTTGTTCTAAATTACGCTTTGCAGCTTCACGTACTACTGCATATGCCTCTGGCAGAAGGTCATCTAATGTTTCGCCTCCGCCAGCTGGCGGATTAAGTCTTTCTTTAAACTCTATGGTCTTACCTTTAAGGGCCTCGTCAGAGAGTGTGGAAATATTACCCTCAAAAGAGTTTATTTTTGCCACGACAGGATCCAACGCTTTAAGCGCCTTCTTATTCTCATCTCCAAATAGCTTTTTTAGTGAAAACATATGATAAATAAGCCTTAATACCCCTATTTTAACACAAAAACAAAGCCCCGTATATACGGGGCTTTGTTTAGTGCTTTGGACGAGATTATCGTCGTCGTCGCTTTGCAGCTTTCTTCTTTGGAGCAGCTTTTCGTTTTTTAGCTGGCTTCCTTTTTGCAGCTTTCTTTTTAGCTGGCTTTCGCTTTGGTGCTGCCTTCTTTTTCTTTGGTGCAGCTTTTCTTTTAGCTGGCTTTCGTTTTGCAGCTTTTCGCTTTGGTGCAGCTTTTCTTTTAGCTGGCTTTCGCTTTGGTGCTTTTCGCTTTGGTGCAGCTTTTCTTTTAGCTGGCTTTCGCTTTGCAGCTTTTCTTTTTGTTGCCATATTATTTTAATTGATCAATTACAATTATATTTCGAGTTAATAATTAAACAACAACAACTTCCGACCGATTATTTTTTAAAAAATAAAAATGTTGCGCTTGTTTACTTAATTATCTAATACAAAAAAGTTTAAAACAATATTTTTTTAAAAAAAGTGGGGATAACTAAAAAAACTTTTTTGCGAAGTTTTTTTAAATTAAAATTTAAAATTTAAAATTTTAATTGAATTTTCAATGTTTAAAACTGCCTACAAAAATTATTTCTGGAGTTATTTTTATTTTTCTTTTTTCAAAAACTTTTTGTGCGACAGAATCTGTAAACTTTTTTATTTCATTTGCATTTGCGTCGCCAAAATTTATAACAACAAGTGGTTGCTTTTTGTAAAGTGCTACATCACCTTCTCTTAAACCTTTCATACCTAGCTCATCAAGAACTTTTGCTAAATGCACTTTATTGCCCTCTATTATAGGGTTCTTAAAGAAAGAGCCTGCGGTACCGTACTTCTCAAGATTGGGGAATTTCTTACTTCTTATCTCGCCTATTGCTGTGCGCACTGCTTTAATATTAGGTGTTTTAGTACCAAAATATTCTTTAATGTCTTTATACGAAGTATTTAATTTACCGTCTTTAGAAAGACTTAAGCAAACTTTAGTTACAATAAAATTCTTCTTTTTAAATATACTGTTTCTGTATTCAAACTCACATTCATCGTTACTTAAGTTAAAAGTTTTCAGGGTTTCTATATCAAATACTTCAACGCACTCTACAACGTCTCTTATCTCGCTACCGTATGCTCCTATGTTGCCGACAATACCAGCACCCACAGTACCCGGTATGAAAGACATGTTTTCTATGCCATATAATTCTTTCTTTACTGCAAGCTTAACTACATCGTCCCAACTCTCCCCTGCATTTGCTATTACTTTGTCTCTTTCAAATGCAATACCTTTTAGCTCAGTCTTAATAACTAAACCCCTAAACCCGTCGTCAGATATTAAAACATTAGAGCCATGACCTAATATAAAAACTTGCAAATTGTTTTCTTTACTAAAGATAACTGCTTCTTTAAGCTCATCTATATTAGAGACTTTACAAAAATAGTCAGCTAACCCACCAACCTTAAAAGTAGTAAATTTCTTAAGAGATATGTTTTCCTCAATATTCATATGATTCCGTCAAATTATGACCGGCGAGAGCGAGCTCCAATAAAAGTCTATGTGAGTGCCGACGCCGGTCGTAGCTTGAAACAATCATTTACCTATAATAATAGTATATTTGATTTGAAAGCTTTGGGCAACTAAATATATAGTATATTATTGCCCTCCACACCAAAACATGCTACAATTTAGTGGCTTAAATATTGATTTGAGCCATAAACAATTGGCAGAAAAGATATACATAAACAACAGCATACGAGCAAAGGAATTGCGAGTTATGGGCGCCGATGGCGCTAATTTGGGTGTTATTTCACTCTCTGAGGCTCTAAAACACGCTCAAGAAGCTGGGTTAGACCTTTTAGAGATATCTCCGAAAGCAAACCCTCCTGTTGCAAAAATAGCTGATTATGGTAGATTTCAATACGAGCAGAAGAAAAGAGATAAGGAAATAAAGGCTAAATCGCACGTTACAGAGACTAAAGTCGTCCAAATAAAAATAGGTACTGGCGAAGGCGACCTTAATCTTAAAGCCAAAAGAGTATCTGGATGGCTTAAAGAAGGACACAGAGTAAAGGTGGATTTATTCTTATTTGGACGATACAAGTATATGGAATTCAACTTTCTTAAAGAGAGACTTGAGAAATTCTTAACACTTGTAACAGAAGAATATAAAATAGCCGATCCTATAAAGAAAAGTCCTAAAGGGTTGTCTACAACAATAGAAAAAGGTAAAAAAGTATAATGAAAACTAAAAAGATATTTTCAAAAAGACTAAAAGTAAGTAAGAACGGTAAGATAACCGTGCGTGTTCCTGGTCAAAACCATTTTAATGCTAAAGAATCAAGTTCGGGTAGAATGGCCAGAAAAAGAAAAGTGGCGCTTAATATATCAAAAAGAACTAGAGCTAAAGAAATTGGAATTAAATAATATTTATCATGGCAAGAGTAAAAAGAGGAACAACAGCAAATAAAAGACGTAAAAACATCCTTCAGAAAGTAAAGGGGTACCGTTTTGGACGTTCTACAAAAGAAAAACAAGCTAAAGAAGCTATCGCTCATGCTGGTACGCACGCTTTCGCACACAGACGAGATAAGAAAAACGATTTCCGAAGACTGTGGAGCGTAAAGATAAATGCAGCCACGCGTGCAGGTGAGAACCCTATTTCATACAGTAAGTTTATTGGAGCTTTAAAGAAAAGCAATATAGGACTAGACAGAAAGATACTAGCAGACTTAGCAGAAAATTCACCTGAATCATTTGAAAGAGTTTTAAATAAAGTAAGATAAAAAACACCACCGTCGCTCGTGAGCGACGGTGGTGTTTTTTATTTATCTACATATTTTTTATACATAATGTTAAACACCGAGTGTTTAACATTCATTATTAAAAAGCTAATTAATCATCAAAAGATTCTTTCGCTCCGCTGGTTTGCACAAAATCATTGTAATCTCCCCCATTTTCAAATCTATCCATAATAATATCGTTTTTCAAAAGATCCCCCCACCTATTTTTTCCTACATAATCTTGATAACTAGACCAAGAATATTTTAATTCTTTTCCTTTCCATTCTTTCAACTCGTTAGGATTACGATGCTGATATGCTGACAAATAAGAAAGTTGATTATCATCTTCTATGTGCACAGCTTTATATGGTCCTTGAAAAAGATGCCCTGATTGATCATATTTAGTATTAAAATATTTAGTATATGAATTAAGAATTCGTTGCATATACTTTGGTATACCATCGTCTTCTATTCCATAAATAATAAGATGGTAATGATTTGGCATTAAACTAAACCCTATAAGTTCAATATATCGCGTTTTTGCAATATTGTCTGTAACATCATCTGCAATGTTAAACACCGAGTGTTTAACATAATACGATACCATACGACCAATGTTTATAAATATTATAGGTGATTGAAAATATAAAATAAGAAATAAAAATCTAATGTAATCTTTTTTATCTCTAAAGATTTTTTGTTTATTATTTCCTCTGCCAAAGATATGATAGTACTCACCCGATACTATAGGAACAATTCTCATACTTAATATATTACCATAATAAAAAATGTTAAACACTCGGTGTTTAACATTTTTACTTTACTAGCGGGTGTTTTTTTATTTAATTAGATCTTCTGGATTTGGTATACCCATACTACCGTGATTCCTATATATCCTACCGTGACTTTCTTTCTCTTGTATAACTTTTTCTATAACCCTAGCCACTAATTTCTTTGGATCACTATCAAAAATTATCTTATCGTTAGTCCTATTGCTAGCATCTAGCATATGTTTAAGTACTTCGTCCGTCTCCCAATCCCCCTCTAGTATCCCTATCGGTTTACCGTCCTCATATGCAACTGTAAACTCGTTTATAGTACCTATCCTCCCACACCCAATAAACACAGCGTCAGCAGAACGAGTAAGTATAAGGTTTCTGCCAGAATAACCAAAGCCTGTGTAAACCATAACGTCCATATAATCAAGAGGTAGCTTGTAAAATTGTAAATGTTCTTCTTCTGTTGAAGCAGGAGAAAAGCCTATTGATAGACCCCCCTCTTCTTTGGCACCTGTCGCAGACCAAAACGGAAATCCTGTAGTTGCGCCTGTGGTTAATATACCACCCTGGCGAACTATCTCTCTACCGAGTTCTTTACCCTTCTCAAATGCATCTAAACCACAGTGTCCAGTTTCTGCTGCACCTGATACACAGAGTTTTAATTTATAATTATTTTTTTCTTCTTTACCGTCTTTATCCATATTTTTATTGTATCACATTTAAAAATTATAGTTCAAAGCTTTCCCCAAGTTTGGGAGCGATAGCGTTTACACCCACATAGTCACGTAGACGCTGAACTAAGAAAAGCGCTGATTTTTGTTCTCCCATTACTACAAATACTTTCTTGAGTGTCTCTGCTGAATCGTCAACAAATTCAATAAGGCCATCGGAGTCTTTATGTGCTGAATACCCTGTTAGATTTATAACTTGTGCGCGTACTTGCACCCTTTGACCCATGATATCTACTTCTTTTGCGCCGTCCACAAGCTTTCTACCTAGACTTCCTGCAGCTTGATAACCCACTATTAGAAGAGTGCTGTTTGGGTCAGGTAAATGCCTTTTTTCATGATGTATTATTCGCCCGCCGTTTGACATACCAGAGCCTGCAATAATGATTTTTGGATTAGGAGTATCTGCAATGTTTATAGATTCTTGATGATGCTCTGTGAATTCTAAAAGTGGAAATTTGAATATATCATCCCCTCCAGCTATCTCGTCTTTAACACCCTTATTAAAATTTTGAATTCTGTCTTGATAAACTTTTGTTACTTTTATCGCAAGCGGTGAATCTAAAAATACTGGCACCTTAGGAATCTTCCCACCTTCAACTAAATTATTTATTTCATATAAAAGTACTTGGGTACGTTCTATAGAAAATGCAGGAATAAGAAGTGCTCCGCCTTTGTTTATCGTACTCTCTATAGCATCCCTGAGTCTTTGTGTACGCTCTTCAACTGCCTCATGATTGCGGTCTCCATACACACTTTCTATCACCATAAAGTCGGCATCCTTTACCACCTCTGTGTCTCTTAAAAGTGGGGCTGGAGAATTACCTAAATCACCCGTAAACACAACCTTTCTGCCATTATGTTTAAATTCAATAATTGCAGAACCTAAAATATGCCCTGCGTCTTTAAATACAGCTTTCAGATTATCACTTATATCAATCTGCTCTTTATACTTAATAGATTTCCAAAGTGCCATAGTTCGTTTCACATCTTCTCTATCATAAAGCGGTTCTATACCTTTTCTCTTTGCCTCTTTTGCAAGTACACCCATACTATCTACAAGCGAAATTTCTGTAATTTCCATAGTCGCTGGTGTTGAATAAATCACTCCTTTAAAACCTTCTTTAACAAGCTTTGGTATTCTACCAATGTGGTCCAGATGCGCGTGAGTTATAAAAAGAATATCAATACTTGCAGGATCATATGGGAAGGGTTTCTTATTTTGATCTTCTGCAAAGTCTCCACCTTGGAATAGACCGCAGTCTACAAGAATTCTTTTACCCTCCCCTTCTAGAAGAAAGTTGGCACCAGTAACAGAACCTGTACCTCCGTGGAATGTTAGTTTTAATTTATTTTGATCTTTCATGGTTTAAAATATTAGGTTTATATGAATACACCACATACGTAGCTGCAACAATACTTCCTAAAGTATCCATAATAAGATCTAGTATTGTATCTGCAATATAGTCTGGGTCAACAGCTCCAACATAAAATTCAAAGACTTCCCAAAGTACTCCCACGATAATTGTTGAGACTATTGAGATTAAAAATATACGAGTTTTACTTATAGGAAGATCATCATTTTTATAAAAACGTCCTGAAAAATAAATATACCAGATTGCAGTGGACCCAACCCAAAGACCACCCAAAAAATGTACCATTATGTCAAACCATGGAAGTGTCCAGTATAAATAAAAATATGTGGCAATCAGATGAATTACCGCTATTGATATAATGAGTATAAAATTTGTTATAAAAAGCCGTCGTTTAAACATTCATAAATTATAACATAATGTAAAATATCAAAAAATCGCAGGCCATTATGGCCTGCGATTTTTTGTTGGGCTATCTATCATGTTGACCACAGCTTATGCTATGTGGGTGTTTATAGCATTACACCAAGATGCAATGACTTCCAAACTCCCTTGTCAATAAGTAATCTAGACAACATGGTAAATAACCCTACTTATATTATACTCCTGTGAAATACTGTTTGCAACTTTGCGGAAGAAGGGTTTACTCTAGAATCCCATCTAAATCTACATCGTACAAAATAGCCTCTTGTATAAGCCTATAATTTATAAGCTCGTCTTCTTTAAACCAAAGCTTGATCTCATCTTCTGCTTCTTCTACCGTACCTGATGCATGAAGAATGTTTCTTACTGCCCTTCCTGCAACATCAGACATAACATAGGAATCTAGAACGAAATCTCCTCTGATTGTTCCTACGTCTGATGAAAGTGGCTCTGTAGCACCTGTAAGCTTCCTTACTATGCCGACAGCGTGTGCACCTTGCCACACCATCATGATTACAGGACCACTTGTTATGTAACGCTTCAGACTTTCAAGCACAACTTTTGTAATCTCAAGAGGGTCTTCTGATGGTGGTTCTTGCCCTTTCTTTTTGTAATTAGCTATTGTCTTTTCCCCTGTCTTTCGCATCCATTCTGGGTCTAATGTATAGTGCTTTTCAACCATATCTGGAGTTGTAACTCCCATCTTAAGACCAACAAGCTTAAGCCCGATCTTTTCATATCGTTTTATAACTTCCCCAATAAGAGACCTTTGCACGCCGTCTGGCTTGATGATTACAAACGTCCTTTCTTCTTTGTGATGTTTATCTGCCATAATTAAAATAATTTAAATGATATTAAGCTTGAATAATAACGCACTATCGTACTTTAGTCAAAATCTCTGGATTGCCAGCTGTGACTAAAATCGTATGTTCAAAATGTGCGCTGTTCGTACCGTCGGCTGTTTTATATGTATAGTCGTCGTCAGCAAGCTCAATACGAGAATCACCTAGATTGAGCATCGGCTCAAGCGCCAAGACCATCCCTGCTTTGAGCTTCTCCCCTTCACCCTTTTCACCGTAGTTTGCAATGTATGGCTCTTCAGCTACTTTATGTCCTACGCCATGCCCACCAAGCTCTACCGGTGAACCATAGCCATAATCCTTCACAAATTCATCTATAGCGTACCCTATGTCCCCTACAGTGTTACCAGCGCGTGCTGCTTTTATGCCGACCATAAGCGCTTCTTTTGTGATGTTCATAAGCTTTTGATCAGCTTTGTTTATCTCTCCCACACCTACAGTGACCGCAGTGTCTAAGAATAAACCTTTGTGTTTGAGCCCTAGGTCAAGGCCTACGATGTCGCCTTCTTTTAAGACTCTGCCACCTTCGTTTGGTATACCGTGGACTATTTCGTCGTTCACAGATACACAAAGGGTTGCGGGATACGGTCGGCTAGCTCCTTCTGGCGTATAGTCTAAAAACGATGGTTCGTCGCCACCTTCCCTTATGAGTTTTTCTGCAAGCTCGTCTAATACAGATACATTGATACCAGCTTTCGCTTCCTCAGATACTTTTTGTAAAATCTCTGCAAGACGCTTCCCGCCTTCGCGCATTATTTCTATTTCTTCTTTTGTTTTTATCATTTTATTTCTCTAAGTTTTGCACTATCTGATTGTGAACTTCTTCAATACTTTGCTCGCCATTTATATCAAAAAAGTTATAGTTTGAATTGTTTTTATAAAAATCAATCGCTTCTATGGTCTCAGTATCAAACCAGTCAAGACGTTTCTTAATACCAGCATCTGTATCATCTGATCTTTGACGATCCTTCAACCTATTTGTAGCCCAATCTTCTGATACATTTATATAGATTACATTAACATTACTGCGTTTATAAAAACTAAATGCCCCATCAAGTACATGTGCTTCATTGAGCTTCCTTGGGGTGCCGTCAAGTATTAGGTGTTTTTTATCATTAAGATTTTTAGTTAAATAATCAGCCCAAACCCAAATAGCAAGAAATGCTGGCTGAAGCTCACCTTTTGTATTTACTTCTTTTGCAAGCTTGCTTGAGTAAGAATCGCTTTTCAAGAATTCACGAAACTCGTCTCCTGATTCTACATAAAGTATCTCAGTCTCTGAATCTTGCTTCTTGATATACTCTTGTAGTAAATCAGCCTGAGTGCCTTTACCAGAACCTGAGCGTCCGATGATTATAAATGTTTGTAGTGTCATGGTTTAAGTATAAAATTATTAAACACAAAACACAAAGCTATTAAGTAGATTAGTACTCTCGCATTGAGATTTGTGCTTCTATCTTTCGTACGAGGTCTATAACTACAGATACGGCAATTAGAAGTGCTGTACCGCCAATAGCAAGCGCTGTGACACCTGTAATAGCCTGCATACCAAGAGGAATAACTGCGATAAGTCCTAGGAAAAGTGCACCTACAAGAGTAATTCTAGTTAGGATTTTACCAATGTATTCTGATGTAGTCCGTCCTGGGCGTACACCTGGTACAAATGCCCCACTCTTTTGTAAGTTAGTAGCAATAGAGTCTGGATCAAATGTAACGGCAGTATAAAAATATGTAAACAGAAATACTAATAGGAAATAAATAGCGCCGTATATCCAACCGTTTTCAAGTATTCGTAATATAAAACTAGAGATAGATGCAATGATCTGACTATCTACATTGACGACGAAGTTAAGGATCATCTGTGGGAAAAGAAGTATTGAAAGTGCGAAGATGATAGGGATAACTCCGGCTTGGTTCACACGAAGTGGTAGATACGTGGAAATACCACCGTACTGTTTCATACCCCGCACACGCTTCGCATAGGTAATAGGTATCGGACGTTCTGCTTCTGTGACCACCACAACCCCTGCTGTAATAAGAAGCCCTGCGACAATAAAGCCTAGATATAGCGGAATCTGTGATACATCAAATGTAAAGATAAGCTGGTTTATAGTACTTGGTAATCCTGCAACGATTCCGGCAAAGATAATTAAAGATACACCGTTACCAATACCAAACTCTGATATAAGCTCACCTATCCACATCAGAAGTATAGAACCTGCTGCGATAACGAGCACGTTTGTTATAAGACCAAACATACCAAGATCTGGTACTATACCCTGCCTTGTAAGAAGTGTTAAGAATGCAAAACCCTGCATAAATGCAAGTGGTATTGTAATAAGTCTTGAATACTGGCTGAACTTCTTTCGTCCTGCTTCACCTTCTTCCTGATAAATAGCCTTAAGCTTTGGCGACATGATGGTCAGAAGTTGCATGATGATAGATGAAGTAATGTACGGTGCAACGCCAAGCATCACTATAGAGAGGTTTGAAAGCCCACCTCCTGAGAAGATATTAAGAAGTCCTAGGAATTGGTTACCTGAGAAAAACTGGTCAAGCTGAAATGCATCAACTCCTGGAATAGGAATAACTGCAAGCAATCGGAAAACTGCAAGCGCTGCAAATACGAAGATTATTCTCTTTCTAAGAGTTGCGTCTTTAAATACTAAACTTAATTTACTTAAAAAATTGTTCATATTTTTATGCTTCTACTTTTCCTCCTGCTTTCTCTACTTGCGCCTTAGCACTTTCTGAAATAGTAAATCCTGATACTTCTAGCTTCTTTGAAAGCGTACCTTTTCCAAGGATTTTTACCTTTGGTATTCTTCCCTTCTTCTTGTCTAAAAGCCCAAGGGACACAAGTACTTTAGGATTAACCTTGTCACCATCTCCAAAATTCTCTTCAAGAATTGTTAGATTGATAGGTGTTGGCTTAACTACAGAACTGTTTACAGTTCGAGAACGATTCACACCATGCCCACGGAGCTTAGGAAGCTTCTTGATCATGTCGCGTATCTCTGGACGTAATGAATGCCCCGCTCGTGCTTTCTGACCTTTGTGTCCTCGGCCTGAAGTCTTACCACGAAGACCGCCGCGACCTATTCGCTTTTTTGTCTTTGCTTTTGTCTTTCTTTGTAATTCGTGTAATTGCATAATGTTAATTTAGTTGTTCAAGAGCTTTTATAGCTGCTCTTGCATTGTTTAGCTTATTCTTACTTCGTGACATCACCTTTGCTGTAACGTCCTTCACACCTGCAAGCTCAAGTACGTTTCGTACAGAAGAACCAGCCACCATACCTTTCTCGGGAGATGGCATGATGTTCACCACTGAAGAAGTATATTTAGCAGATACGTCGTGAGCGATTCTCATGTTTTTATCAAGCGGCACTTTTATCATTGCTTTCTTTGCAGATCTTGTCGCTTTTTCTATCGCAAGTGCTGTGTCTGATGCCTTACCAACTCCCACTCCCACTGAACCTTTTTTGTTACCTGAGATCATAGCTACAGAGAAACTAAAGCGTCGTCCACCCTTAACAACACGTACCACTCTCCTAATACTTATGATCTTTTGGTCGTATTCTGAACGTGGTTTTTCTGGCCTTCTTGATGAACGTTTATTCTTGGGGCGTGTATTTCTAGTAAATTCTTTTTTAACACCTTTTGGTGCATCAGAAGACACAGGGGCTTTAACTTCAGCCTTTGGTGTTTCCCCACCTGCTTGTGGAGTTTCTATTTTAGTTTCTTCTTTTTTTGTTATTTCTTCTGTCATATTTAATATTAAAATTTAAGTCCTCCTTCTCGTGCACTGTCTGCAAAAGCTTTTATTTTGCCAGCGTAAAGGAAACCACCTCTGTCAAAGACAACTTCTTTGATCTTCTTTTCAATAGCCTTTTTTGCTATCTCTTTTCCAGCCTCTGATGCCTTCTGCGTCATTGTCTTTCCTTTCTTTGTGTCAGTCAGAGCACTTACGATAGTAGTACGACCATCATCGTCAATAACTTGCGCATAGATGCGCTTGTTTGATTTGTATAGAGAAAGTCGTGGTGTCTCTTTAGTACCAGAAACACGCGCACGTATTTTCTTGTGACGCTTTACTCTCTTTCTTGTTTTTTCGTTTAGTTTACTCATATTTTATGTAACAGCTCGTTTACCTTGTTTTCTTCGTACTACTTCGTCGTCGTAGCGGATGCCTTTACCTTTGTATGGTTCTGGCTTTTTGTTAGCTCGTACCTTTGCAGCAAACTGCCCTACCTTTTCTTTGTCAGTACTTGACATAGTAATTACATTTTTCTCGATTTCTACATTTACACCTTCAGGAATAGCAATCTTCACAGGGTGTGAAAAGCCAACGTTCAAAACTATGTCATTACCTTCTTTAGCTACTTTAAATCCAATACCTTCTACTACAAGCTTTTTAACAAAAGCTTCGTTCACTCCCTTTACCATGTTTGCAATATGAGATGCATATGTACCCCAAAGCATGTTGTTCTTATTTGTAACCTTTACCGGCTCAAGTGTTACTACCTTGTCTTCTATCTTTATAGCAATGTCTGGCTTGAACTCGCGAGAAAGCTCTCCTAAAGGCCCTTTAGCAGTAAAAACACCGTCAGCTAGTCTGACTTCTGTCTTGTCTCCAATATTGATTTGTTGTTTTCCTACTCGTGACATAATAATTACCAAATTTTAAATAGAGCTTCACCGCCTACCTTTTTCTTTCGCGCTTCTTCCCCTGTAAGGATACCCTCTGGAGTTGAAAGAATAAGTGCACCTTTACCATATTTTACTGGGAATAGTTCGTCTGTCTTTTTGTATATTCTTCGGCTTGGTTTTGAAACTCGTGCGACATCAACTATTCTTGGCTTTCTTTTCTTGTCGTCTTTGTACTCAAGCTCTACTTCAAGAAACTTTTTGATTTTCTTTCCCTTCTTTGAGACTGACTTCACAAAGTTCTTGTCTTTTAGTTTTTCTGCAACACTGAATTTGAATTCTGAATATGGCACACAAATAGACTCAAGGCCAACATTGCCTGCGTTTTTGAGTTGTATTATAAAGTCTCCTATTTGATCGCTTACCATGATGATTTTTTTATTCCTGGGATCATACCTTCATTAGCTAGTTCTCTAAAGCATATTCGGCACATATCAAAATCTCTCATATAACCATGTTTTCTACCACATTTAAAACAGCGTCGCACTACTCTTGATGCGAATTTAGGTTCTTTTTTTGATCTTGCTATTACTGATGTTTTTGCCATATTTGCTTAAAAAATAAGCTCCTGTGAGCTTTTATAGAGTGTATCAAATAAACAGCAATTGTCAATGAAATAGAGCTAAATACCTCATTCCTTACAGAAACGAGGTATTTAGCGCGGGAAAAGGTCGTTCCTTACTTAGTTTATACAATACTTGCTTCTTCTAATTTTTCAATACGTGTAGAATGTTTACGAACAGAATCATCTATATCATGAAGTTTCATATTTATTTCTTTGATATCTTTCTTAACTTCCCTCATATCATCTTTAGTTGCCGTATTCTCAAACCCTTTTGCAACCATTCTAGCGAGGTCGTCTATTTTTTCATCCGTTCTTTTTTCTGCATTACTAAAACCTTTTGCCATAGCTTCAGCTAGATTGTTTATTTTTCTATCCGAACCCTCAAACCCTTTTTTCATCATTTGAGATAATTCATCTATTTTTTCATCTGTAGATTTTTTAATCATTAATTATATTGTATCAAAGTAAGCATACTTGTCTATTCAATTATCTCTATATCATCCCCCAATTCCTTCTTGCCTGATGCATACACCATTATCCCCGCTGATATACCTACAACTGCAAATATTGCTAGTAGCCATTTATATATACTATTTTTATTTCCATCACTTTTAAAACTTGAAACAGATGCGGCTTGGGCAGTTTTTACTGAGACATTTTCTTCTATAATCGTTTCTTCTTTTTCGCTCCTCAAGGTCTCACCTCTCTCCACTTCGTTACGCGAGGAAAGACCTTTTCCCGCGACAGTCTTTTTCACAGCTATAGTTTTCTGCGGAATGTGCATCTGTGTAAACATAACTGCTTCTACTCCGTTTGGATACAAAAGCGAGACACCTTCTTTTACAGATGTATCTAGCTTCGTTATATTCTTAGCGAAAATAAGTTTTTTATTTGCCAAAACAATAGTATCTTTCGGAATCATAAACCTCTCCCCTTGTGACTCTAATTGCCACCATGAAAGATTAAGCTCTTGGTTTGATTTATTGTGGATTTCAACAAAATCATTTTCTACTTTTGAAAGCACTAGTTCTGCAGAATACGCATTAACAACTATCCTATCTGACGCAGAGTACTGCCCAGAAGAGACATTAAGCATTACTATATACTCACCTGGATACTGATAATAGTGGAGTACATTCTGACCTTCTTTGGTTTCACCATTACCAAAGTTCCATATATACCTTGCGCCTTCAAGTGGCTTCTTTTGAAGACCTAGCGATTCTCCTTCAAATAAACTATCCGCTCCGACTATTACATTTCTATCTGTTCCTGCATTTGCAAAGATTTGCTGTTCTGTTGGGAAATTGTTTACAGGAGCTGAACTAGGGCTACTTATTTGTGCCTCTGGGCTTTCTTCTGGCTCTGGCTCTTCGCTTTCCTCTACTGCAACTGAAGCAGAACCAGGGGTCGGCGCGCCAGCACTCCAAGACCCAGAAATTAGCTGAAGGGAGTTGCCATCTTCATAAGCACCTTGTTCAGAAGTATATGTGACAGTATCAATTGTAATACCCTCGACATCTTTAATTAACAAAGTATCTTGAGTATTATTTAAATTCATAGCGGTATTAATAACAGTACCTGAAAAACTAGGATGGTCAGTTAAAAATATCGCCGCATTGTCCGCAAGAATAGCCGTTTCTCCAGATTGAATTATGATTGACCCTTGCCCTTCTTTTTCTGGAGGTACATACAATATATGATTTGAGCCATCGTTAAAACGCCAATCTGTAAGATCGATTTCATTTGCACTTGAATTAAAAACTTCAACCCATTCATGCTTATCGTCTGGACCTTCCAAATTATACATAACCTCACTTATAACAACTTGCGCACTTGCAATACTAAATGAAATCAAAAATATGAACGTTGTTACTACAACATACCGCATAATTATTTTGTCTCTTTATCAACTTTAAGAATATTACGCAAAGTTGATTCTGGAACTTCTTTTGGTTTTTGCTGTGGAGTGTCTTTTGGAGCTTCTTTGGGAATGTCTTTGATGGGTTCTTTTGGAACATCAGCTACTTTTACATCTGGCCTTGTGTCAAAAGGTTTACCATGCGCCTTTTCAAATGGTTTGTAGGCTGGTTTTTCTTCAGCTTCTTTTGGCGCTTGCACATCCTTACTCTTGTCCTTCATAACAGAAGCGAGAGCGTTACGAAGGTCTAGCTTGTTTTCCTTGCTTGGTTCTTTTTTGTTTTTTGGAGCTGGTATTATTTTAGACTTGAGGTCATTTAATGAAACCGTATTTTGTTGTGGTAATGGTTGTGGTGCAGGTTGCTGAGCATCTTTTAGAGCCTCTCTGGGGATAGGAGGTACTGAATAATTCTTTTTCATCTGCATTGGTCTAAACACAATCTTCTGCTCCGCTGACTTTGTAGCCTTTGGTACTGCAGGAGCTTTCTTTTTAAGCAATTGTGTTTGTTTGATCTGTTCTGGGGTAAGTGGGGGCAGCTCTGTCTTAATAGCTGGTGGTTTTTTAGGATCGTCTCCATTATTTTTCTTTGAAGATTGTGGATTAATTGGTTCATGCCATATCTTAATATTTTCTTCAACCAATGTTCGCGGATTACCATAATGTTGTCTAGAAAATGTAACAGCATCTTCTTTTACAGATGCGTCTTTTGGATCTTCTTGTGAGATCGATGTTGCAGAAAATGGATGGGAAGACGCTCCATCTATCATAAGTTTCAGATACATCTGCCTAAAACCCAAACTTACAAGATCCTCTGCTGTAAATGTTGGGTCATATTCTTTTTCAAATATTTCTGCATCTATAGCGCCAACCCTAAAAGTAATCATCGTCCCTACGTTTCCAAACACTGCTGCGCGAACGTCCTCTGACATTTGTTCTATGTATTGATGCGCTATTGTAAGATTAAGTTTATATTTTCTAGCTTCAGATAATATGTCTGCAAAAGATTTATTTGCAAAAGACTGGAACTCATCTACATAAAGATAAAATTGCGGGAGATCCACCAAAGCTTTGGCTGAGGCATCAGCGCGACTCATTGCTGCTAAGTAGATTTTTGTGATGAGCATACTTCCAAGCAAGCTTGCATTGCCCTCACCAACGCGTCCTTTTGACATATTAACTATGAGGATCTTTTTAGTATCCATCATCTCTCTTATATCAAAAGACGATTCCGGCTGACCTATAATATTTCTCATCAGAGCATTTGATGTAAACTGTCCTATCTTATTTTGAATTGCAGGAGTTGCATCTGCAGCGTATCTGTCTGAGTATCCTGCAAATTCATCAACCCAAAAAGATTTCACAGATGGATCTGTTACATTGTCTACCACCTTTTTTCTGTAAGCTTTATCAACAAGCACTCTGTTGATACCTAGGAGTGTTGCATCTGGATATTCCAAAAGTGCGAGGATTGTATTATTTAAAATATACGCCATTCGTGCTGACCACATGTCTTCCCAAATCTTCTCAAATACACTCATCAAACCATTGGCAACCAAGTGCCTTTTATCAGCATCTACATTTTCCATTATATTAAATGAAACTGGATACTCCATATCAAAAGGCGCAAAATACAGCACGTCTTGGACGCGCTCTTTTGGTATGTATTCGAGCAACTTCTCTGCAGACGAACCATGGGGATCTATGAATGCAAGACCTTCACCGTTTTGAATGTCTTGAATTGCCATGTTTTCCAGAAGTATAGACTTACCCATACCAGTCTTACCGATAACATAAGTATGTCTTGCTCTGTCTATTGATTTTATACCAAACTTAATCTTCTTCCCTCGGGAATCTGTTTCACCAAAATATGTAATTCTTTCTTCATGATTCATATTAAAAGTATATTACATATATATAAATATAAAAAGAGACTTATCCAACCAAATCACCAACACCGAGGTTCAACCTCGATGTCTTTATTTACTCTTTTAATAGTGCGTCAACTGTATATCTGTTTGACGGATCCCAGAGCATCCAGCTTGTGAGACCTGAATCATAGACTGCTTGGATTTGTGCGCGGACTTCAGCAATGTCGTAGTTGCCACCATAGTCAAAGTCTTGAAGCCATGGGCGTATCTTTGAAGGCGTGCTACTCGCTTCATTCATTCGCCTTACAGCTTGATCCATTGAATATTTTATAACGCCGTACACTTCTTTGTTTGGATTCGGATAACCGTTGAAACCTTTTGGGTAATGTGACGGATATGTCATAGGTGCAATGTAGTCAAAGTATGGCTCTGCATACTCAAGCACCTGACCAATATTTAGGTCGTCCGGATTAGTAGTTACCATACCAAACATATCAGCTGAAAGTACGGCATCAGTATCCTCCATCTCTTCTGCCAAATATTTAAAGAAGCCTCGCATTACCTCTGCTTTGCCATAGTTAGGGTCAGCTATAACCTGCTCCTCACTAAACGGATACTTTATATCATACATATCACCATCTGACGGAAATCTTATATAGTCAAAATTAAGCTCATCAAAACCAATATTGTATGACTCTTTTGCAATAGCTACCGTATAATCCCACACTTGCTTTGAACCGGCGTCGAGCCATGAGATACCTTTATAATCCTCCCATATTCCATCGTCACTCTCACGCCTTACAGCAAACTCTGGATACTTGGATACATAATACGGATCTTGAAAGACTGATATACGTCCCATGACATAAATGCCTTTCTCATGAAGCCGTGCGATAAACTCACGAATATCAGAAATGCGATTTTCAACGGAACCAACCTCTTGCAAACTCTCGTCGTCTACCTTAAATGCTATGCGCCCTGTATAGTCTTTAATGTCTATTATTATAGAATTGATTTCTGTCTCATCGGCAATCTTTACAAGCTTCTCTCTAAAGGACGGTGTGCCTGCCACCCAACTCGTCATATAGATTGCCTTCACAGCTTTTGGGGTTTTAACATGTGTTGCTACAAACTTTTTCTCCGCCAGCTGGCGGATTTGATTCTCTCCTACATTTGAAGAGCTTGTAGCTATATTGTTTTGACTCTTAAAATCAGACGCTAATCCTAAACCGTTATATGTCGTCGGGATGATTGTAGGAATACCAAAATATAAGACAGAAAAAAATCCGGCTGCAAGTAGACCGGAAATTATCAAACCGGTTCTATTTATTTTATTTTTGCTTTTGAATCTTTTTTTCATTGTTGTGATCTATTCCGTTTTCTACGTATACGTCGTTATCTTTACTAAAACTCCATGACGAACCATTCGCAGATTCACTTTTCAACATAAATGTATAAAATATGATTCCAAAACCTGACAATACTAAGAAGAGTGTCTCCCAAAAACTAGGAAAACCCAGGAACGGAAGTATTATTACCCAAACTGCTATTGTGATTATTATGCTATATCTACTCATTTTTATTATTGATTAAGTCCTCCCCTATTTTAAATACGTCTCCTGCGCCCATTGTTAATATAATATCATCTTTTTGTGTATTATCCTTCAAATACTGTTTTATTTCGTCAAAATCCTTAAAAGCCTGCGCACTTGAGCCGTTTTTATTTATCTCATCTGCAAGTATCTCACTATTTATACTTGAGTCATTTTCTTCTCGCGCAGCATAAATAGGAGTTACAAGAACTTGATCTGTATCTACAAAACTTTCTGAGATGTCACCAAAAAGCAATTTTGTCCTGCTATAGAGATGTGGCTGAAATACTGTGATTATTTTTTGGTCTGGGAATTTTGCGCGCGCAGCTTTTAGCACCGCTTGGATTTCTGTAGGATGATGCGCGTAGTCGTCGTATACTTCTGCCCCACTTTCTGTCTTTCCTTTATATTCAAACCTTCTCCAAACACCTTCAAACCCTATAAGAGCAGAAATTATTTTTTCATTTTCAACTTTTAAAATTTCTGCGACAGCAAATGCTGCTTTTGCATTTTGCTGATTGTACTCCCCTGTAACTTTTAAATCTTTAATGTCTTCTACTTTTGCATAGTCTATAATTTTGCATTTTGTATTTTCAATTACAGGCTTTACTTTCTCATCATTTAGATTACAAACGACAAAATCACTCTCGCCCATTTTATCAACCAATTCTCTAAACGCACTTTGAATATCAGCAAGGTCTTTATAATAATCTAGGTGATCTTCTTCTATATTTGTAATTACTAATATATTAGGTTTTAGATCTAAAAATGACCTCTTATACTCGCACGCTTCTACTATAAATAAATCACTACCCCCTATTACTAGATTACTTCCAGAATCTTTAAGTAGACTTCCCACTATTACAGTCGGATCAAGGTCGCCACTAACTGCAACTTTTGCAAACATTGCTGTCGTAGTTGTCTTGCCATGAGTACCCGACACAGCAACGGTGTAATACCCTTCGGAAATAATTCCTAGCATCTGTGAATATGTTCGTGCCTCAATGCCAAGCTCTTTTGCCTTCAGAAATTCTGGATTATCTTTATCAATAGCAATAGTGTAAACAACTAGATCAGTATTATCAGCGAGGTTCTCTGCTCTATGTCCATAAGAAATTTGAGCGCCCATATCTGTAAGCTCTTTTGTGATCTCTGACTCTTCTGTATCAGACCCACTCACTTCCACACCTCTTGCTAGAAACATCCGCGCAATAGCAGACACACCAATACCGCCAATACCGATAAAGTGAACTTTTTTAATTTTATCTATATTCATAATTATTTCAATTTTTTGACAAGCTCTATAAACTGGTCATTTCTATCATATTCATTCTCAAATAGACCAAATGATGCAAAAGCTGGACTGAATAGTACTATGTCACCTTGCTTTGAGTCTTTTAAAGCTTGCATAATTCCATCTTTTAGATTATTAGCTTTTTTATATTCAAATTTTAAATTTTTCAATTTATCTGTTCCAGTCCCTGAAAGTAATACAACTGATTTACAATATTTCTCTATTTCTTTTAGTAGTGGTTTCATATCAAGATTCTTATCTGCACCACCCATTATGAGAACAATATTTTTGCTTGTGTCCCCCAAAGCACGTAACGCCATAATAGTAGCATCTGGAGTTGTGGCATTGTTGTCATTGTAGATTTTTACACCACGGACTGCTTTCATATACTCAAGTCGCCCTTCTACGCTTTTGAAATTCTCTAGTGTTTTTTTGATTATCTTTTCTGATACTCCAGCTTTACTTGCAACCTCTCTTGCAAGCGATGCGTTTTCTCTATTGTGCTCCCCTGCCACTTTAAGCTTCCAGCTTTCAGGAAGCTTTTTAGGTTTTAATAAAGGACTGTCCTTTATTTTTCTAGCTATCTCTTTCCCTGCTATTAAGTAGTCTCCTTTTTTCTGATATTTATAAATATTAGCTTTGTCTGTAAAATACTTTGCCATACTACCTTTATAGTAATTCATATGATCGCGCATAAGGTTTGTAAACACTGCAATATGCGGGCTGATATTACCCTCACCAAACCCCTGCAACTGCCATGAATCTAACTCCATTACTATATAGTCCCCTTTTTTTGTACTCTCTAAAAGCGGTAGCGTAGCAATACCACGAACATTGCCCCCGAGGAAAACTTTCTTCTTAGAAGCTTTTAGTATTTCGTAAATCATCTGCGTTACAGTAGATTTACCTCTTGTTCCTGTGATGCCTATGATTTTTGCATCTGAAAGTTTGGCGACAAGTGAGGCACTCATCTCAACAGGTATTTTGTTTTTCTTTGCTTCTTTTATATAAATAGAATCAAGTGGTACACCTGCAGACTTCAGAATCATATCTCTGTCTTTAAAATCTTCTAATCTATGCTTGCCGAGAACATATTTAATCTTTTTGAATTTTTTTAATCTATCAAGTGATACCTGTAACTGCTTTTTAGTCTTTAGGTCAGTCACTATTAAATCAGCGCCGTTTTGAGCTAAGAACTCCACGTCACCTACACCACGGCCCAAAAGCCCTAGTCCCATAACTGTTATTTTTTTGTCTTTAAAATAGTTGGTCATATTGTGGAAGTATATACTAAATACCTCATTTCTTGAAGAAATGAGGTATTTAGTGGTTTTTATCGTATCGGCGTATAGTAAACTCCTCTACCTGTTGTGCCTACTTGTTTGAGCTTACCTTCATGCTCAAGCTGATCAAGATAATTACGTGCAGTATTGTTTGATATACAAAACATATCTTCTACGTCATTATTAGTTATTCTCCCCTGCTTTTGCGCGAGCGCAAGAACCCGTGCTTTACGTTTGTTTGTCCTTTTCTCTATGGTTTCGTGTGCCTCTTCGCGGAGTTCGTTCATGACTTCAGATGATCTACCTCCCGACTTAGAGGCAAGGCCTCTAAGTGAATATCTGCCGAACATTAGTCCGAGAATAAATGCTATTGCTATGTATATAAGTGTCATAAGTTTATTATAACAAATCTTGTGCGAGCGCAAGGATTTGAACCTTGGACCTTTCCGGTATCAGCGGAATGCTCTACCAACTGAGCTACACTCGCAATAGAAAGATAGTACCAAAAATATGGGGTTTGAGCAACAAAACACGCGTGCCGTGAGGCGCGCGTGTTTTGTGTTGCAAATAAATATTAAAAACATATTCTTTCTTTTGTTTCGTTCTCATCAGCCTAAGCTGACTATTTGGTCTTTCCCAAATGTCGTTTAGTCTTTGCTAAATGTCAAATTGCTTTTAAGATATTCAATCATAATCTTTTCCGAACTCGATCGAGATCCAGAAAACCGACTCAATAAGTCCAAATATATAATATATAAATGAACGGATTCCGTTGGAAATAATCCACGACCAGCTTCCGCTAGCCGTGCCTTGTTACGACTTAGCCCCTGTTACCGAGTTTACTGTAGGCCCACCGAAATGGGACTTTGAGCACTCCCGGCTTCCTTGACTTGACGGGCGGTGAGTACAAGGCTCGAGAACGTATTCACCGCAGTATAGCTGACCTGCGATTACTAGCGATTCCAACTTCATGAGGTCAAATTGCAGACCTCAATCCGAACTTAGGATACCTTTATTAGGATTTGCTCCATCTTACGATATTGCGTCCCGTTGTAGTACCCATTGTATCATGTGTGCAGCCCAAGACATCAAGGGTCATGCTGACCTGGCGTCATCCCCACCTTCCTCTACCGTGAGGTAGCAGTCTCGCCTGACACGTATAACAGGCAATAGGGGTTGCGTTCGTTTCCCCACTTAAGGGAACAATTCAAATCACGAACTGACGACGGCCATGCAACACCTGTCCAAATGCCCGAAGGAAATCTTAGTTTCCTAAGATCGTCATTTGAATTTCCAGTCTTGGTAAGGTTCTTCGTGTAGCATCGAATTAAGCCACATGATCCACCGCTTGTGCGAGCCCCCGTCTATTCCTTTGAGTTTTAGCCTTGCGGCCGTACTACCCAGGCGGTCTGTTTAACGCGTTAGCTTTGCCCCTCAGAGGGTCGATACTCCAAAGAGCTAACAGACATCGTTTAGGGCGTGGACTACTGGGGTATCTAATCCCATTCGCTACCCACGCTTTCGTATCTCAGCGTCAGGAATGTGCTAGTTTATTGCCTTCGCTTTTGGTGTTCCCCATAATATCAACGGATTTCACCCCTACACTATGAGTTCCATAAACCTCTCACACCCTCTAGTTGTACCGTTTCCCCTGCGGACTCTGCGTTAAGCGCAGAAATTTAACAGAAGACTAATACAACCGCCTACATACTCTTTACGCCCAGTGATTCCGGGTAACGCTTGGGGCCTCTGTATTACCGCTGCTGCTGGCACAGAGTTAGCAGCCCCTTATTCATGAAGTAACATCAATACGTCAAAAACGCACTTTCTCCTTCATAAAAGGTCTTTACATCCCGAAGGACTTCATCAACCACGCGACGTCGCTCCGTCAGACTTTCGTCCATTGCGGAAGATTCTCGACTGCGGCCTCCCGTAGGAGTATGGACCGTTCTCAGTTCCATCGGTGGGGGTCAGGCTCTCACCTCCCCTAGGCGTCATAGCCTTGGTAGTCCTTTACACTACCAACAAGCTGATACCACACAGGCCGTTCCCAAAGCGTTAAAACTTTACTCTTGCGAGACTATCGAGAATTGCTCCACCTTTCGGTGGGTTATGCTCGACTTTGGGGTACGTACCTATGCCTTACTACCTCGTCTGCCACGGGTCTAAACCCGTTCGACTTGCATGCCTTATCCACGTCGCCAGCGTTCACCCTGAGCTAGGATCAAACTCTAAATAAGAATTTGAGTGATTACTTGTAGAAGTAATCGTGCTCGAATTTTTTTGAACGAAACAAAAGAAAAAATATGTAAATCTTCTTTCATCTCTTTTTATCACTGTATATTTTATGTTTTACCTGCCTGAGTTCCCGGGGGGAAATCTCGACAAGCCTATATTTACTTACCTTGCATTTGGCAAATCTCGCTCTAGAGATTTGCCGGCTGTTGACCTACTTTTATGTACTCACCAAAAGTAGAAGTAGGTCTGTATAATTGTCAAAGTTCTAGTTAAAAAACCGCCCCTTTGAGCAGTGTTACCATTATATACATATATGAGAGGAAGTCAATAAGACCTTAGACACAGAAAGCCCCACAGAAAGCCGGGGTTTCTGTGGGGAATAATTATCTACATGTATGGCCTATGCATCCAAAATTGCCCTTCTCGATAAAGCTGAGCAAGTCCTGCCAGAAATGCAAGTTGCATAAGCGATGAATAAATATCTTTTGAAGTATATTTATATGCACCAGCCCTCCCGTAAGTATTTGGGTAAATGAGACACTCACTACCTGAAGAGATCGTCGTGCCTGGAGCATACATAAGCAGACTAAATTTATCGCCAATGTTTATACGAAATTTAGCAAGCTCACTCTCGCTTTTACTATCAGTTGGATCGCCTCCAAAATTCATACAATTATATGCGGCGATCATAGAACCTATAATCTTATCGGCTATTAAATACTTTCCTTTATAAATATTTGGAAATATATTCATCATAAGATCTGAGCTAACAATACCAAACAGAGAAGACTCTTCGTTCCTAACTTGTGGAATAGTCTCAACAGTTAACAATTGTTTCCTATCAGTACTTATATCATAGACTGAGTCATCTCTTAGAATAGAAAAGAGTACTGCCAGACTTGCAGAGATAGTATTTATCTCACTTTCTATGTCCTCATTCTCAAGATAATCAAAACCTGTACCGAAACAATCTGGACAATCCTCATCGTCTATCATAGCTGACCCACCACACTTAGAGCACTGACCTTCTATTTGTGTCTTCTTCCAAGGAAGGTTTACTTTAAATTCTGTGAAGTCAAAACCTGCATGACGTTCTTGTGGACCTCCAACTCTTTTTATGACGCCGTTGTAGCCGATATCACTTTTGAGATCATATTTGAAATCTGTAAGACCAAATCTCTCTTTCATTATTTCAAGAGCTGGCATGTCGGGGTTAAACTTAAAACCTTCAATGAATTTATTATGGACCCTTACAACTATGGAAGGGCCAATTATACCGGTCTTTCTGTGACCATCGTAATAAAAATCAAGTGCATACAGACATGGCTTGCTTCCATCTAAAAGACTCTTCATTGCATTTCTCCTTTTCTATTTAACTGGTTTATATTGTAAAAAACTACTTTTTCTATTTTTGAATCTGACATATTTTTATCAGATATTGGAGTATTTTGCAACCTTAATGTAGACATGCGACGTCCACATTATTCATCAAGATCATAACCTCCCTTAAACTCCTCAAGCCACTGCATGAATTCTCTTTTAAAATCTTTTTCGTTTGTGTTATATAATTCGTAAAATAACTTTTTGTTTACTATATCTGGAAAATTGTTCTTACCAACTAAATCTTGTAAACTTGACCAACGGTAATTTATTAAAAACTCAAAAGCTTTCTTAGGATTTTTAATTCCATTCTCACGCCAGTCTAACTGAAATAAATCAAGTGGATTTGCCATGATATAAAAAGGAATCCATAAGAAATGACTATCTCTCTGAATTGGTATTATTTTTGTTCTTCCCTGAAACAAAACTCCACTTCTGTCATTGATTTTATTAAAATATTTTGTATAACCATCAAATACTTTCCTAGAAAATTTCCCAGCATTATTGTCATCTTTTTCTAATACTAAGATATGTGGATGATTAGGCATCAGAGACCAACACAAAACATCAACTAATTCCTCACTAAGTGGACGTGCGACGTCCACATTTTTATTGCATCTTTCAGAATAAGAACGAACGTTTTTGACTGTATTGAATCCATTAAGATTGTTAGCAAATCTAAGATAATCTTTATTATTTAAAAAGACTTTTCTTTTCTCTACTCCCCTATTTAGAATGTGGAAAATATCATCTTTCATTAGATTAAGTATACACCACGTGGACGTCGCACGTCCACGTGTCTTGTACATATATTTAATTTTATATGCTTTATATAACAAACCGCTCATTTGCGGAGCAAATGAGCGGTTTAAGGGCTTTTAGTTGTCCAACAACTAAATAATTATATTAGGAATACTATAGCAAACGCTAAGACTCCTGTAACAGCGACTTCAAGAAGTGGTGTTATACCGACGCCGAAAATCGTTGGCATATTTTTCGCATAGCTCCAGCGTCCCATCTTAAGTGATACTTTCTCATCTATAAAAGAGAAGGTAAGAGAAATTATTATAAATAATCCAAGTTGAGTATAATTTTCAAGAATATTTATATTTCCAAACACTATAACTGTAATAAAATAAAAAAGGACAACCCATAAACCATCTTTGAGTGACATTTTCGTAAGCAAACGAATAACTGGCCCCAAGCTCATTTTATGAATTGTTTTATAAAGATTGCAGTGCCAAACTTCCCAAAGAAAATTTAAAAGAAAAGCAATTATCAATATATCAAAATATATCATTAAGTAAGTATAGCACTAATTATTTTGAAGATTTTTTACCTATAGCTACAAGCAGTGGCGTAGCTAAGAAGATTGAAGAGTAGGTACCAGCTATAACTCCTGTAGCAAGTACAAGTGCGAAGTCTTGTGTAGCAACACTACCTAAGAAGAACAGTGCGATGAGTACAAAGAGTGTTGTGAGGGATGTGTTTATAGAACGTGCATATGTCTGACTCAAACTCTTACCTACTGTAAGTTCAAAATCTTCTTTACTTCCGTTTTCACGATTAATACGTAGGTTCTCACGTACTCTATCAAACACTACTATAGTGTCGTTCACGGAGTATCCGAGTATGGCAAGAAGTGCCATTATAAAAAGTATGTCAATTTCTGCTCCTACTGAATATCCTAAAAATGCAAATATTCCAACGGGCACAAGCACATCGTGGATGAGAGCAATAATTGCCACAATACCGTATTTCCAAGAAGACACGGGTTGTGAGACCTTCCTAAATACAAAAGCTACAAAAAGGATTATGGCTACAACTACGATACCTATAGCTACAAATGCCTTATTACGAAGCTCGGAGCCTATGGTTGGGCCAATAGAGTTAAACCTCTCTTGTATGACCTGCTTCTCACCACCTAGAGACAATGTATTTAATACTGCCACTCGCTTCTCTTCTGTGAGATCTTGGGTCCTTAAAATATAACCGCTCTCCCCTGTTGGTCTTATAGAAAACCCTCCAATGTCTAAGTTTTGCAAACCAGTTTCAAGTGTTTCTTTTGAAGGTCTGATATTTATATTTTCCTCTTCAAGAACTACTTCTGGATAACTCACTTCTGTAATAGCACCGCCTGTAAAATCAATACCGAAGTTAAGCCCGAAGAATGAAACTGAAAAAATAGCGGCGGCAGCTATAAGACCTGTAAGTATAAAAAATATTTTTCTGTATTTTACTATTAACATAATTTTATTTTATTCCTGAACCAAATAAGAACTTAATTACTCCCCTGTTCTCAAGCTTACCAAATGCATATAGGAATGTTCTTGATACTGTGATAGCTGTAAACATACTGATGATGATACCAATACCAAATGTAAGTGCGAAACCTTTTACAAGAGATGTACCAAACCAGAAGAGGATAATTGCTGTGATTATACTTGAAATGTTTCCGTCTCGTATTGAAAGCCACGCTCGTTTGAAACCATTGTGAGTTGAACTTTCTGTATCACTGCCAGCTTTAAGCTCTTCTCGCATTCTCTCAAAGATAAGTACGTTAGCATCAACTGCCATACCGATAGAGAGTAGGAAGCCTGCGAGCCCTGCGGCAGTCAAAGTGACAGGGATAAGCTTGAATAGTGCGAGCATTATTATAATGTAAACAGTAAGAGATATCACTGCGACCAAACCTGGGAGTCTGTACCAAACAAGCAAGAATATAGCCACTGCTATAAGGCCAAACATCCCTGCTTGTACGCCTTTGTCTAAAGCGTCTTTCCCTAGAGATGCACCGATAGTTTGAGTACTGATAAGCTCTATTGGTACGGGTAGCGCACCTAAGTTTAGATTGCGGACAAGGTCGCGCGCTTCCTGTGGTGTGAACCCACCTGAGACGATAGCACTACCTCCTGTAATCTCTTCGTTTATGACTGGTGCTGACTTCAGGTCACCGTCTAGGAAGATTGCGAGAGTTCGTCCTACGTTCTCTTTTGTAATACTTGCGAAGAGGTCTCCTCCGTCTCTATTAAAATCTAAACGTACGATAGGTTCGTTCTGAACGTGTCCACTTGTACCTCCCTGACCAAACTCGAGTGCTGCGCGGTCTAAGTATCGTCCTGTAAGATCTGTAGAAGTGAACATCGCATCAAATATCTCTTGAGTAAGCTCTTCACCTTCTGCCAGTGGTTCTACATCTTGATTTACAAGCCTAAACTCAAGGAGTGGTGTCTCACCTATTATTCGTACTGCTTCAGAAATATCTGTAACACCAGGAAGCTCTACAATAAGACGTTGCTCTCGCTCCCCTCCTGCAAATACAGAACTCTTTTCTATCTGTACCATAGGCTCTGACACACCAAAGAGGTTCGTGCGTCGTTCTATAACATCACGAAGTGTATCCATTGAAGTTGAGACATCACTTGCGGGAAGCTCAGAGGTATCGGCTTTGTAAACCAAATGAGTACCGCCAGCTAGGTCAAGCCCGAGTTTGAACTGGAAACGTGATTCTTCATTTATTTCTGAAGAATAGCTAAAATAGCCTACACCAGCTGCAGCTACTAATATGACTAGGGTTATTATGCGGACTTTAAACATACAGAGAAGTATAAGGTATTAGGTACTATGTATCAAGTACCTACCTTCTAAACAGACGATATGCCAAATACCCAAGAATACCCCCGAGAGCATAGCCAACGAGTATATCTACAGGCCAATGTATACCAGCTGCTATACGTGATGCGCCTATAAGAAGAGCTCCTATTATATAAATCCATGCGAGATACTTGTGATAAAAGTAAAATGAAGTGGCAAGAGCGGAGAAAAAGGTCGCATGTCCTGATGGAAATGAATCCCCTGGTTCGTATTCAAACAGTACGTTCGCAGTATCTAACACTTCAAATGGACGTGGAGAAAAATAGAAAAATTTGATTGCTTTTGCAATAACCCACGCAAAAAGTGCAGATAGGAAAATAACGAAAATATTTCTAATATTATCTTCTTTATGTTTATGTGTAAAAAGAAAAATTATAAGACTAAAAACAAGAATTAATGCAAACTTATCTGTCAGAAAAATTATCACACTATCAAGTGTTTCGTTTTGTAATGCAAAATTGTTGAAAAAATTAAAAACTGTTTCGTTCATTAGATTTAGTATAACACTTCTCTACTGCAACTCCTTAAGACCTTGCTCTAAAGTTAGAGTAGGCTCCCAACCAATTAGTTTTTTTGCAAGCGAAGAATCTGCAAGAGTGTCTGACGGCTCTAGTCGTGCTTCAATATATTCCACTTCCCCACCAATAAGCTTCGCTACGTTATTTAATGAATGGTTATGTCCAGCTCCGATGTTCATCACCTCACCTTTACCTACATTATCTGATTGTGCTGCAAGAATATTGGCACGCACTACATCTTTAACATTTGTATAATCACGAGTATTTTCTCCGTCTCCACATATAGTCATAGGCTTTCCTTCTGCTTTTTGCTTTAAAAACTTTCCTATAACAAGAGCGTATGCACCGTCTGGGTTCTGTCCTTTGCCATATACATTAAAATACCTCAATGAAACTGTTTCTAGGTTATGTACAGTACTCCACACTTTACAATACAACTCTCCAATATACTTCTGTAGTCCATATGGACTTTTTGGGCCCGCCGTCATAGTTTCCTTAAGTGGCATTTCTTTTTGGTCCCCATATGCAGAGGAAGAAGCAGAATATACAACCCTTTTTACACCACCTTTCTGGGCTGCAACTAACATATTTAGTGTACCGTTCACATTTACATCATTTGTTTCTACTGGATGCTCTATAGAATATTGTACGCGCGGAAGTGCTGCAAAATGAAATACATACTCCGCTCCATTTATTACAGGAATAATATCATCTATATTTCTTAGATCTACAACATGCAGAACTGCTTTCTCATTTACATTTTCTTTCTTACCACCAGAGAGGTTGTCTATTACATGCACATCAGCACCAAGTTCCACAAGCTCATTTACTAGATTAGAACCAATAAACCCTGCACCTCCTGTTACTATTATCTTTTTATTTTTCATTTCTTTATTTTTAATTTCTTATATACTTTCTACAACCCCGTTCGTGAGAATAAAGTTTTAATTGTCTTAAGTCCGATATATAAATCAAGTAAGAGCGAGCGATTCTTAATATAATAAATATCATATGAAAGCTTTTCTCTTGTCTGGTCGTATTTAACACCAAAATGTGGATGTCTTGTGTGATGGATTTGTGCCCAACCTGAAAGCCCTGGTTGTATAAAATGCCTGAAGTTATAGTAAGGAATCTCTTTCTCATATAGTTCCGCAAGATTCAATGTCTCTGGACGTGGCCCTATAAAAGAAAGATCCCCTTTAAGAACGTTCCAAAGTTGTGGCAATTCATCAATTCTGGTCTTTCTTAGTATATCACCGACTTTTGTAGTTTTATTATCACTATTTACTAAGCTCTCACCCTTGTCATCCCTCTCCATACTTCTGAATTTGATAATATTTATAGTTTTATTGTCCCTACCCACCCTTTCCTGTTTTATAAATATATTACCTTTGCTACTAAATTTAATAGCACTGATTACAAAAGGATAAACTAAAAGTGATGGCACTCCAAGGAGTACTGAGAATACAATATCAATAATCCTTCTTATTATATCATGTGTGATTTTAGGAATCATTGAGACATTGTTCAAAAACCAGTTATATTTTACAAGAGATAGCGGAACACGGTCAAAAATATTCTCATACATCTTTTGAAAATCTAGAAACTTAAAACGTGACTTTATAAAAGCAAGGTAATATAAAAGAGGCATAGCTAGAGAGACTTTCTCATCACTAGTATCAGCAATAATCATAGAAATATTGCTCTCTCTTATTTGCTCTGAAATATAATTCTTTAGCTCCTCACCGCTTACAGTATCTATGTCTAGAAAAGCTGTGAATTGAAAATTATATCGCTTGTTATTATTAACCTCTTCTTTAAGCTCTAGCATCTCTTTACCGCCTGCAATAAGTAGTGCGTTTTGCCTTTTTTTGTTTTCAAGGATTGGGAATAAAGACAATCGCCAGAAAACTATAAATATGAAGGATATGAAAAGATAGATGAAGAGGTTCGTCTTGGGTGTAATACCAAAATACGGAATTAGGAAAAAGAATAAAGCCGCTATGATTATATTAGCGATTTGAGCATTCAATATGATGCTCGGAAGCTTTCTTTTAAAGATAACTGTGTGTTTGTCATAAAGTCCGGCTATAAAAAACACTAGGACCCATACTGCGAATAGGATTATAAAAGGAGCAAGGTGCGCATAAAAGATCTCACCACTTGGCAAGTCAAAATAGCGAAGTGCTAGGGTTACCCATAGCGCTGCTATCAAAAACAAAATATCGCCCAAAAACAGCAATATTGATTCATTTTTTCGTCCTGTAATCATGATTGTCTGTCATTATATAATACTTTTTATGGTTTAGATAGGTTACAATATAGTAATAAATATGAACAGAAAAGTGGCTAAAATAAAGGTTTTATATATCATCACCAAATCCAACTTTGGCGGAGCTCAGAGGTATGTTTTTGACATGGCGACCAGCATTACAAAAGGAGGGTACGATGTATCGGTAGCACTCGGTGGCAATGGCGCGCTTTATGAAAAACTTAAACATGAAAACATAAGAACTATTACTATCCCTTATTTAGCAAGAGATATTAATATTTTCTCTGAATGGAAAGTATTTTTTAATTTGCTTAAGATTTTAAAAAAAGAAAGGCCAGACGTAATTCATCTTAATAGCTCTAAGATTGGCGGGCTTGGGGCTTTAGCATGTAGGATTGCAAAAATAAAAAAAATAGTATTTACAGCACATGGCTGGGCTTACAAAGAAGATAGGGGGATAGTCTCAAGAAATATAATTAAATTTCTTTCATGGCTTACAGTTCTTCTTTCTCATAGAACGATAGTAGTTTCTAATGATGATTTTAATAGTGCACCAAAATTATTTGTAAGTAGAAAAATCAAAATGATTCATAACGGTATTGGTGAAATTAAATTTGAAGACAGGACTACAGCAAGAAATGAAATAAAAAAACTTACCGGTCCTGTAAAAAGTGGTAGCATCTGGATTGGTACAATCTCTGAACTTCATAAAAACAAGGGTCTACCCTTTGTAATTACTGCCGTAAGCAGACTTATTAAAAAAGGCTACAATATTTCATTCTTTATAATTAGTGAAGGCGAAGAGCGTTTTGCTCTTGAACAATTTATACAAAAACTTGGACTTGAAAATAATGTATTTCTTTTAGGGCACATTGATGAAGCTCGCCAACTACTAAAAGCGTTTGATATATTCACACTTACATCCGTAAAAGAAGGTTTACCTTATGTACTACTTGAAGCTGGCTCTGCGGGCATACCCACAGTCGCAACAAAGGTTGGTGGCATACCAGAGATAATAGAAAATAGAAAATCAGGGCGCTTAGTACGAGCAAAGAATTCTCATGATATAGAGAACATAATTTCTGATATAATTGATTTTAAAAACGATACTGTAGAATATGGAAACAGCTTAAAAGAAAAAGTTGCACGAGATTTTACAATAGAGCAAATGGTGGCTGAAACAGTAGATATTTACGATTAAACCCCCAAGAACTCCTTTTTAGTATCGTCTTTATGTGTGCCACGAGAGTAGCGACGCATACCCATAAGTATTCCAAGTCCTACAAATTCTGTAAGTAAGTGTGACCCGCCATAGCTTAAGAACGGTATGGTCGTCCCTGTCACAGGCAGTAGCCCGATATTCATACCGACGTGAACAATAAAATGGCTTATAAAAAGTATTGCAAGTCCAGCACCAAATAGTATTTCAAAATTAGTTGCACCGTGTATAGCGTTTCTAATAATCCTCCATATCACCACAAAGTATAAAAGAAGAACAATAACAACACCTACAAAACCCCATTCTTCTGCAAATGCAGCAAATATAAAGTCGGTCTCATACTCTGGCAAGAACTGCAACTTACTTTGTGTTCCATATCCTATCCCCTTCCCGAACACCTGCCCTGAACCCACAGCGATGGTTGACTGATACGCATTATACCCTGTGCCCTGCAGGTCAGTGAGTGGGTGAATAAATGTAAGTATGCGTTGCTTTTGATAATCCTCAAATGCATAACCCCAAAGTCCGCCAAAAGCTATAACCCCCACCATAAACACAGCGAGAAGGTGCTTTTTAGAAATCCCTGACACAAGTACCATACCAAACCATATAAACGCTATGATAATAGCCGAACCAAAGTCTGGTTGTAAGAATACAAGCAAAAAGAGTACAAAAGTATAAAAACCTGAAACCAAAATGTGTTTTACATTTGCTATCTCAACGTGCCTACGTGAGAAATACTTTGCAAGCAGAAGAATTACTACAAGCTTTATAGGGTCCGATGGTTGAATAGAAAATAATCCAAAATCAAATCTGCTTTGTGCCCCTAATACAAAATTACCCAAGAAAAATATAAGGACTAGTACTAATGCGGATATTATAAAAAGAGCTACTATCACACTAGTACGTCTCAAAAACCTGAAGTCAATAAAACTTAAAACGAAAAATACTACCACACTTAGTACTACCCAGATTATTTGTTTCTCAAAAAAATAATTCTGACTTGCGACAAAAGAGTTCATAGTCACAAGTCCAGCGCCAACCAGAAGTAAGCTTGCTGAAAATAATATCCAGTCAATTCTGCTGGATATCTTTCTAATGGAGTCTTGTAGATAGTCCATATTATTTGAGTGGTATACGAGGTATGATCTCTATGCGTGAGACACTAGATCTAAACGCTTCAGGCCACGTAAATACAAGATTCTTTGACGATCTGTTTGGTAATAATTCAACAAATGTACTGGATACTCCTATCGCATTGTCTTTTGTATCAAATACTATTGCCACTATTTCAATATTCCTAGAGTCAAGTATCGAAGTATTTGACAGGACAGTATCAATTCTTGGAGAAGAGTCTTTTCTTGAAAGAGTTGTATTGCTTATAGACAGAGGTTCGTTTTTGTCTGTAGATTGCGTCCAGATAGGCGTTTTGCTAAATTCAAAGAATGTTCTTACAGGAACTCTTTGCCCTGTTTGTATTGTACTTTCAAATATTGGTGATACGTTGTTCGGAGAGATAAATGTAGAGCCTTTACGTTCTGCTATTAGGATATTCTCTTCATCGAAGAGTTTGAATATATAAGAAATTTTTTCTATACTTGCATTAAAGTTTGGGTTTTCTATATATGCTACAGAATTATAAACGCCGTCTACCACCTTGAAAGATCTGCTCCAGATAACCACTGGATCTGAGATTTGTGATACACATAACTCTGGACATATTCCACCACAATCAATACCCCGCTCACCGCCGTTTTGTTTGCCATCTGTACATGTTGGTTTTTTATTAAAAATAGAAAACATTATAGGCACTATTATAATAAGCGCTATAACCACTACGATTGCGATGTATTTTGACCTTCTTTTAGATGCCCATGACATAAATATAGTTTAACATAAAACCGCCCAGTTTTACCAAAGGTAAAACTGGGCGGTTTTTATTCAATACTTTGTTCCGGCGACTACCTACTTTCCCCATAAAAGAGTATCATCGGCACTACGGTGCTTAACTTCTGTGTTCGGAATGAGAACAGGTGGAACCACTGCGTCAAATCACCAGAACAAAACATTGAATATTTTGACTTTTAAATAAATCTAACCGAGCAAAAACAAGTGAACACTAATACTAAAAGCGATGTTCAGATTTCCTAATAAGAGACGATGAATTAGTACCTCTCAGCTGAATGCATTACTGCACTTACACTTAAGGCCTATCAACCTAGTCATCTCCTAGGGATCTATGATTTCTAATCTTGAAGTTGGCTTCCCACTTAGATGCTTTCAGTGGTTATCCATTCCCGACATAGCTACCCAGCGATGCTCCTGGCGGAACAGCTGGTACACCAGAGGTCAGTCCCTCTCGGTCCTCTCGTACTAGAGAGAGATCTTCTCAAAAATCGGCGCCTGCAGCAGATAGGAGACCAACCTGTCTCACGCATGTTATCTACTGTTACCAATAGCACGGACTATAATTTCATCCCTCTTGCGAGGGAGGTTGACGTTTAGTCTCTACGGGGGTGCATAAATGCACTTCCCTCGGTATTGCCCAAAAGGGTTCTACCGATATAAGTCAACTTTAGCTATGAGGATCGCTCCTCATGACCGCCGTGATTTGATTGGTTTAAATTCTTTAAAATTTATATTTTCTTCCTTAAACGAAAAGAAGATAACTAAAATCGATTGTATATTGATTCAGATTGGTTCAAAAGTTAATCTAAATAAATTTAAATTCACTCCTGAACGGTCTGAACCCAGCTCGCGTAACTTTTTAATTGGCGAACAGCCAAACCCTTGGCACCTTCTCCAGCACCAGGATAAGTTGAGCCGACATCGAGGTGCCGAACTCCGCCGTCGCTATGAACGCTTAGGCGGAACCAGCCTGTTATCCCCAGGGTAGCTTTTATCCGTTAATCTCTGGCCGCATCTAAAGCGGACCATCGGTTCACTATGTTCTGCTTTCGCATCTGCTTCTCATGTACGAGTCGCAGTTAAGCCAACTTGTGCCATTACACTATCGGCACGGTTTCCTTTCGCGCCTAGTTGACCTTAATAAACTCCTCCGTTACTTTTTAGGAGGATAGCGCCCCACTAAAACTGCCTGCCACGCACTGTCCCACATCGTTTTTGCCGCTGTGGTTAGGAACTGCAATTCAAAAAAGTGGTATTTCACTGGCGACTCCACAATCCCCGAAAGGATCGCTTCAAAGTCTCCCACCTATGCTACGTAGTTAAATCACAGCCCCAATACGAAGCTACAGTAAAGCTCCTGGGGTCTTTTCGTCTAGCTGCAGGTAACCGGCGTCTTCACCGGCATTGCATTTTCACCGAGCTGTTCCTCGAGACAGTTTCCAGGTCATTACGCCATTCGTGCACGTCTGAACTTACCAGACAAGGAAATTCGCTACCTTAGGACCGTTATAGTTACGGCCGACATTCACTAGGGCTTATATAGTCCAGCACGCATCATATTGATTACGATACATAATACAAATACACAGTAGTATAAGCATAAACAAATCATTTCATTGTTAAATACTCATATATATACTGTATATCTACACTCATATCATATGCAATATGATGCGCACCCCCCATACTTAACCTTCTAGCATTGGTCAGGCGTCACCCCCTATACATCCTCTTACGAGTTCGCAGGGAGCTGTGTTTTTGATAAACAGTTGCCCGGAAAACTTTCGCTGCGGCCCTTAATCTTACGAAAAAGGGCAGACCTTATCCCGAAGTTACGGTCGCTGTTTTGCCGAGTTCCTTGAGGAACACTCACTCGTTCGCCTAGGTCTTCTCGACCCAATCACCTGTGTCGGTTTACGGTACGGTTTTGTTTTTATTGTGCTTAGAGGCTTTTCTTGGAAGCGTGCTTTGTCAAATTTCTATCGGCCGAAGCCTCAAGATTTTCGCTGTGCTTGGACTTGTGTCTCCCGGATTTACCAAAGAAACATCCTTACACCACGAACGTAAATCCAATAATACGCTTGACATACTACACTCCGTCCCCCCATCGCATAAAAACAAAGTCAGGGAATATTAACCCTGTGTCCATCGTGTTCGGTTTTCACCATCCACTTAGGCCCGACTAACCCTTGGCTGATTAGCATCGCCAAGGAAACCTTGATTTTTCGGCGTACCAGGTTCTCACTGGTATTGCGGTTACTTGTGCCAACATTCTCACTTCCATACGCTCCACCATGGGTTACCCCTTTGGCTTCATAGCAGAATGGAATGCTCTCCTACCGCTCAATTACATCTCACTACCTTCGACATACATCGAGTGTAATGAGATATAATCAAGCCCTCAGTTTCGGTATCATATTTAGCCCCGATTATCTGCGGCGCAAAATCTCTGAATGAGTGAGCTGTTACGCTATCTTTAAATGGTGGCTGCTTCTAAGCCAACATCCTCATTGTCTGAGAAATCTCACATCCTTAAGTGCACTTAATATGAATTTTGGGACCTTAACTTGAGATCTGGGCTGTTTCCCTTTTGACCAGTGGAGCTTAGCCCCCACAGTCTAACTGCTCGGTAATTGACTTTTGGTATTCGGAGTTTGATAGGCATAACGAGATTGCTCCCTGTTTACGCCATCCAGTGCTCTACCCCCAAAAGGTACGCCGAACGCTAACCCTAAAGCTATTTCGGAGAGAACCAGCTATTACTAGGTTCGATTAGCTTTTCACTCCTTACCACAGATCATCCGATGGAATTGTACGACCAACCGGTTCGGGCCTCCCTTAGACTTTCGTCGAAGTTCACCCTGTCCATGGCAAGCTCACCTAGCTTCGGGTCTCATACATACTACAAAGTCGCGCTATTAACACTCGGTTTCCCTATGGCTGCCTGCATTTTACGCAGTTAGCCGAGCAGTATATATGAACTCGTTGGCTCATTCTTCAATAGGAACGCCGTCGTGGTGTAAACACCACTTCGACTCCTTGTAGACATACGGTTTCAGATCTATTTCACTCCCCTCACCGGGGTATTTTTCACCTTTCCCTCACGGTACTAGTTCACTATCGATCTAAAAGAATATTTAGCCTTACCGGTTAGTTCCGGCAGATTCACCCAAGCTATTCGTGTCTTGGGCTACTCAAGAATAACAGTAAAAGAGATGTTTTGTTTTCATTTACGGGACTATAACCCTCTGGGGCTCTGCTTCCCAGCAGATTCAATTAACAAAACATTTTTTGACTCCTCTCATATAAATACGACACTGTTACCTTACAACCCCCCACACCGAAGTATGAGGTTTGGGCTTCTCCCTTTTCGCTCGCCGCTACTTAGGGAATCGCAAGTACTCACACCGCACTGCATAAAATATGTAATGCAATGTGAGTACTATGATATTGCTTTCTATTCCTCTTGGTACTGAGATGTTTCACTTCCCAAGGTTTGCTTTTATCTAATTATTTAAATAAATTCTGTCAAAGACAGAGGGTTTCCCCATTCGGAAATCTCCGGATCAAAGGTTGCTAGTCACCTCCCCGAAGCTTATCGCAGACACGCCACGCCCTTCATCGCTTCTTTTAGTCTAGGCATCCACCGTACGCCCTTAGATTTCTTATTAGGAAATCTAAAAACCGCTTGCCCGCCTACGGCGGGCTTCACAGACATACTGTCTAGAATATGCCTGTGAAATAGTATTTTCTTGTGTTCGTCTCATTGACATACTAATCAATGAGCGTTTTGTCTTGTGACACGTTTTCCTTAAGGGGAAAAGTGCCACGCTTGCTCGGTCTACACACCTGGTTCTCTAATCAGATATGTAGACTTATTTAAAATGTCAAAGGTCTCGTGCTGAGACTAAAAAAACCGCTTAGCTTAGCGGTAAAATAAAACAACAAAAAATGCTGGATTATCTCCCCGGCTCGTCTATTTGGTTAGTTATCTCTATTAACACGTAGATACTAGTATACTCGGTATAGAAAATAAGTCAAATTTTGGGTGTAATAATACAAATCCCTCATATCCGTTTTCAGACATTAAATTAATTTTTAGTACAACCAATTTCGGTTTGAATAGCATAACATGTAGCTGTTCTGTCTACACAACTAGCAGATCTGCTTCCACGAGACCAAATTTTCTGAGTATAACTACAAGAATCTATTCCTGTATTTTGTCTACGAGAACCCACAGTCTGACACGAACCACCTCCACATGTACCTTGATTTGAGTAGTTGAAAAAATCTATTCTACCAGTGTTAGTTGCAACACAAAGTCTAGAGTCAGTGGTTATATAAGAATTTTTTTGAGTCCACCCAGAAGGACATGTTGTTCCTGAAAAATAGCAAATATCTTGACCACCTTCCCAACTCCCCTGTACTGCATCGCATTCTATAGAACCCTTAGACACTACTGTTGTAGTTTCACTGCTGGTTAAACTCAACCAAACACTTCCGTCATATACTTCCAAATCACCTCCAGTCCAACGTATTGTGCCAGCATTTGCATTTGTACTATTCCCTACTTGTAACCCTTCTGATATTTTAGCTCCTCCATCCACATCAAGCGCCTCTGTTGGCGTAACCACACCAACTCCAACCCTCCCCTGAAAGTATCCGTTTCCAAATACAGAGAGTGCGTCTAGAGAAAGTCCGCCATTTTTAACTTGATCTGTAGTGCCGACATGAACAGGAGTAGAGGTATTGCCTCCTGTTGGCGCTTGTGTCGGCCCTACCCATGCGGCGAAGAGGTAGTTTACTGAAAGTGCTGCAGTTAGTATTAAAGTTAATATTAGTAGTTTAGTGATATTTTTTTGCATATAAATATTATACCCTATTCATTATCTATTTTTTTTAAAATTGTGGATATATAACAAACCACCCGCGCCTTACGGCGCGGGTGGTTTAAAAATATATTATTTTTCGTCCTACTATGCTTACTTGTCTGAAATGTCTCCCTTTAGCTTATCGATGTACTTTGATGCTGCATCTTGTCCTCCAAGACCAAATGATAGTCCGAAAGCAAGAGCAAGCGCTACGATAACACCTGTGAAAAGTGTTTGTACGAACGCTGCTGCAACTCCAAGCTGGAACAATGCTGCAAGGATTGCAAAAATCCAGATAGCCCATTTTGTTACACTTCCGAGGAAGTTAAAGGACTTCATATGAGCAGCTTTTGCTCCACCTATTACAAGCTTTTGCATTACTTCAGCAATAACTGCTGCTACAAGAAGGATAAGTACTGCTACGATTACCTGTGGTAGGTATAGCAACACAACTTCCTGTAGGAATGTATTAACTTGTGTAAGACCAAGAACATCTAATGATGCTACAAGGAATACTATTATTACGAACCATTTAACAAGACCTCCTAAAAATCGTCCTGCATTAAGGTCGAAACCTGCTCGTCCGAAAGCGTCATCAAGTCCAGCTCCTCTTAGGGCATTGTCTACCTTTAGAGACCTTACAACTTGATCAACTACTCGTCCGAGTACAGCGCCTATTATCCATCCTATGATGAAGATAATAAGAGCTATTATAAGATTTGGTACGAAATCAACTACTCCAAGCCATAAGTCTTGAAATGAATTAGTTAGTACTTCGCTCCATGTTTGTATTAACATGCTTTTTAATTTGCCCTATTTGATTCCCGAAAGAACCAAACAGGATTGCCTAGGCATTTAACACTATTAAAATTCTTCTATTCTGATATATACAGAATAAACGACCTTTGTTAAAGTGTGCATGAGAACATACACTTACATATATTCTATCATTTTATTTGCACTATTAATTACTAAATTCCTAAAGAAAGTGTGGATAACAAAAAACCTCGCATTGCGAGGTTTTTAGTTTGTAGGGTTTTCTGCAATCCCAATCTTATCTAAAACTACTTCGTGCTCATAATCAAACACGTCACGTATAAGCCTGTCATATATTCCCATCCTATATTTAAACTCTTGTGTCTCAAATACGGCGTATCTAAGCTCCCTTCCTATCTCTGATTCAATAGACTTAATGGCTGTTTCTAGCTGTGATTTCTTTATACCATTCCCTACTATAAGCAAATCTACCCTACTGTCTGGATTTTGTATCAAAACACCAGAGATTACTATAAGCTTAATAGCTCCTGCGACACTTAAACGTTTTGGTATGTCTTTATTCTTTACAGGAGTCGCATTTACCAAGAAGCTTTGCAGAGATTCTATATAAGGGAACTTTTCGTCAAGTGCCCACGCTAAGACTTTTTTCTTTTTTACTGTCTTTTTCTTACCTTTTCCTGTTGTTGTCTGTCTGTATGCTACTTTTTTCTTTATAAAGCCCATTTGCTTCATAATAGAGAGTTCTAAACGCAAAGTATCAGGCGTAATCTTTGCTCGTGTCGCCGCTTCTTTATTAGTGAATGTATGTTCAGGATTAAAGATAAAAAGCCGTAGGAGTTTGACCATTGCAGGGCTTCCAAAGAGTTTTCCTAGAATCTTCATAATGAAGATATTCTACCACCTGTGTATATAAATATCTAGAATTGACAAGCACCAAAAAAGAGGCCAAAATAGCCTCTTTTTTGTCTTTATATTAGCGCTTATTTTAGAGTTACAGTACCACCTGCTTCCTCTATCATCTTCTTCATTTCTTCTGCTTCCTCTTTCTTTACACCCTCTTTAAGTATCCCTGGTGCGCCGTCTACTGCGTCTTTAGCCTCTTTTAGACCAAGTCCTAGTAAACTTTTAACTGCCTTAATAACAGCTATCTTCTGTCCACCTGCTTCTGTAAGCTCTACAGCAAATGAATCTTGTTCTTCACCTGCTTCTGCTGGACCTGCTGCTGGACCTGCTGCTACAGCTTGTGCTGAAACACCAAATTTCTCTTCAAAAACCTTTACAAGTTCGTTAAGTTCCATTACTGACATCTCTCCTATTTCTTCAACGATTTTCTTGAACTTAGCTGGAACTTCTACTGGAGCAGCTTCCTCTTTCTTCTCTTCTGCCTTTGGAGCTTCTTCAGCTGGCTTTTCTTCTGCTTTAGGAGCTTCAGCTTCTGGAGCTTTCTCTTCTACTGGAGCATCAGCCTTTACTTCTTCTGTTTTATTTTCTTCTGACATGATAAATTTTGTTAATTAAATATGAATAATAATGAATATTTATGTTACTAAATTATCACCCCCTCCTTTTCGCGCAAGCGAAGCGCGCAAAAGGAGGGGGTTAAGAAAAACATACTCGCTACGCTTGTTGTTTTTCTGAACTTTGAGCTATCTGATCAAGAGCAATAGCACATCTTTGTATCGGTGAGTTTATGATATTCACAAACATACCATACAGTGTCTGAAGTGGTGGTATTGAAGCAATCTCTGTCATTTCTGCTTCACTCATATACCTCCCTTCAAATATCCCTCCTGCAATTGCTAAGTTGTCTTTGAACTTTTTTGCAAATTCAAACACCCCTCTAGCTGGAGCTGTGAGATCTGTACTGTATGCAACAGCAATCTCCCCTTCAAGCGCTGGAAGTTCTCCTTCGATACCAGCATCTTGCAGAACTCGCTTGATAAGTGTTTTCTTTGCTACGATGTAGCCAACACTCTCAGCACGCAATGCATCTCGCATCTCTGAAGTATCTAGAACACTAAGTCCGTTAAACTTCACAAATACTGCAGACTCTGCATTACTAAAAATATCTTTTAGCTTAATCAGAATCTCTCCTTTCTTCTCTTTTGTTAATGCCATATGATAGATTTTCTTAACGAATAAAATGAGTCTTAGAAAATCATCATCCCCTTCTTTTACTCGCCCTTAGCGAGATAAGGAGGGGATTTTTGATTAATTAATACTACTTACCCACCTCCTTTTCCAGTTGCTACTGGCAAAAGAAGGGGGTTATTGAAAATCATAGTCGCATTAACTCCTTGATTTTCAATAAAAACGACCTGTTAATACAGGGTTGGAGTTCTGCCACTATCAAATAGTAGCCAAACCTAGGTAGGAAATTAAGCCCATTATGAGCACCCACTGTCTCCAGTCCTCTATGAATAGAAGTGTACCAGATATCGGACCTATGTCAAATCAAACAAAAAACCCAGCTTATAAATAAGCTGGGTTTTTTGTTTTAACAATTTTATTTATCGTCCTTTTTGAACGGAAATCCTAAGTTATTAAGAAATGCTTTTGCCTCTTCTTTATTTTTAGCACTTGTTACAAACGTGATAGCAAATCCAAATACATTCTTCAGGTCTTCATCTGATGTCTCAGGAAAGATAGTATGTTCCTTTACACCCATTGTGAAGTTCCCCATCTCATCAATACCTTTTTCATCAAGACCTCTGAAGTCTCTTGTTCGTGGTATCGCTATATGAATAAGTCTATCCAAGAAGTCATACATTCTCTGACCTCTTAGTGTGATTTGATACCCGAGTATATCCCCCTCTCTTGTTTTAAATGTTGCGATTGATTTCTTTGCGGCACGTGCTGCTTCTTTCTGCCCTGTGATCTTTGCTATCCTGTCTTGAATTACCTTTATCTTTGCTTTATCTTTTATAGAACCTATCCCAGCTGAAATAATCACCTTTTCTATCTTTGGTGTCTGCATTACATTACTATATTTGAAAATATCTTTCAAATTCTTAAATGTATCTTTTTGTCTGTCTTTTATATGAATCATATTTATATTTTCTTAGCATTTGAGATATGTATCGGCATAGTCTTGTCTATTATCTGACCTTTCTGATTACTTTGTGTTGCCCTCTGATGACGCTTACTAATATTTACACCCTCCACTATGAGCTGATCTTTATCAGGAATTGCGCGCAAAACCTTTCCAGTCTTACCTTTGTCTTTTCCTGCGATTATTTTTACTTTGTCATTTTTCTTGATTTTCATAATATTTTATACAAACTTTATACAACCTCTGGTGCAAGCGACACTATCTTCTGATATCCAAGCTCACCTATCTCACGTGGTATCGGTCCAAAGACTCGCCCTGCTCGTGGTTCTTTCTTTTCTTTGTCTATTATCACTACAGAGTTTTCATCAAATGAGATGTATGAACCATCTTTTCTCCTAAACGGTTGCTTCTGACGCACTACCACAGCTCGCAGAACCTCCTTCTTCTTTACTAGCTTTCGTGGCTCTGCAGTCTGTACAGAAAGCACCACAATGTCCCCAATACGAGCATATCGCTTCTTTGAGTCTCCTAGCACCTTGAACACTCGTCCGATCTTTCCTCCGGAGTTATCTGTTATTTTTACTAATGTTTGTGGCTGAATCATATTAATTTATTATCTTAAACGTCTTGTCTTTAGATATAGGTCGTGTCTGCTCAATAGTCACCTTGTCTCCTATTTCATGCTGATTACCTTTATCGTGCGCTTTGTACTTTTTCAATCGCTTTATGAATTTACCATACTTAGGATGTTTTACATACCTCTCTACAGCAACCACTGCTGTGTCTGTCATCTTGTCTGAAACCACGACACCATTGAGTGTCTTTTGTTTTTTAACCTGAGTTTCTGGTGTTGTATTCTTTTGTTCTGTTTTATTATCCATATTACTTATTTCTAGAGTTAACTTCAGTGAGTATCTGAGCGATTTGCTTCTTTGTATCCCTTCCTTCTTTTACATTACGAACTTTACTCCCTGCAATACCAAATCGAAAAGACCGAACATCCTCTCGTCTGTCGCCGAGGTCTTTTTGTAAATCCTTATCACTTTTATTTTTTAAATCTATTTTCTTTGCCATAATATTTAAATTATCTACTTACTACTTTAGCAGTCAGTGGTAGCTTTGCAGTTGCTTTCCTAAGTGCTTCACGTGCTACAGCTTCGTCCACTCCGTCTACCTCAAAAAGTATATGCCCTGGAAGCACTGGGAACTCATACCCTTGCAAGTCACCCTTTCCTTTACCCATACCTACTTCGGCAGCTTTCTGAGTATATGGTCGGTCTGGGAACACTCGTATCCATATTCGCCCACTCTTACCCATAGCTCGTGAGATCACCCTTCGTGCAGCTTCTATCTGGTTTGATCGTATTCTCACAGCCTTCATTGACTTAAGACCAAATGAACCAAATGCAAGAGAATTACCACGTGTTGCTACGCCAACCTTCTTTGGGTTCTTACGGCCTGTTTGCCACTTCCTATATTTTACTTTCTTTGGGAACAACATAATTATTTTGTTATTTTCTTATCTTCAAACTTATCTCCTTTGTATATCCATACTTTAATACCGATAACTCCATAAGGAAGATGCGCCTTTTCTCTCGTAAAGTCAATGTCCGCACGAAATGTCTGAAGTGGAATTCGCCCTTTCTTTATCTGCTCCTTACGTGCCATCTCAGCACCTCCTAGACGCCCACCTAGAGCTATTCTTACTCCTAGTACATCACGATTAGCCATAACCTTCTCTACAGTCTGCTTTAGCACACGTCTAAATGTCATTCTCTTCTCAAGCGCTTCTGCCACCATCTGCCCTACTATAGCAGCGTTTGATTCTGGGTTTTTAACTTCTTCAATATCAAGCTTAATGTCCTGCTTATATGTAAGCTTAAGTTTATTTATAACTTTCTCAATGTCATTTTTAAGTTTTGTAGCACCATCCCCACTTCGGCCGATTATCATACCAGGTCGTGATGTCTTTATTATTATTCTTAGCTTCTTCTCCCCTCTTTCTATCTCTACAGAGGCTATATAAAATCCACGTAATCGTTTTTCAAGAAAAAGACGAATCATAGTATCGCATTTTACAAATTCACGATATCGTTTAGGGTCAGCAGAAAACCACTTAGACTTCCAGTCTCGTAGTATTCCTAATCTATGTGCGTATGGATGTACTGTATGTGTCATATTATTTTTTTACTGTTTTCTTAACTGCTGGTTTTTTAGCTTCAGCTTCTTTCTTCTCTACCTTTGGAGCTTCAGCTTTTCCTTTCTTCTTTGTCTTTTCCTTTCCTTCTCCTAAAACAAGAGTTATGTGGCTTGTCTTTTTACGTATTGCAGCTGCTCGCCCTCGTGCTCGGGGTTTGTACCTTTTAAACACAATCCCTTCGTCTACCTGTATTTCTTTTATTATCAAATCTTCCATCTTTTCCCCAGAACTCTTTCCATTTGCAAGAGCAGACTCAACTAATTTAGCCATTGGTGATGTAGATTTCTTATCTGTAGCAGAAAGCAATATTAAAGCGCGATCAACTTTCTTTCCGCGAATAAGGTCTGCAATAAGGCGGACTTTACGAGGTGCTTGTCTGTAATTTTTGAGATACGCTTTCATAATAATTATTTCTTAGAGTCTCCAGCTTCTTTAGCTGATTTTGCTGCAGCAATCTCTGATTCCTTCTTCTTCTGCTCAAGCTCCTTCTGCATTTTACCTCCGTGTCGCAAGAACTTCTTTGAGTGTGAAAACTCTCCAAGCCTATGTCCTACCATCTCTTCTGAAACGAACACCTCTATGTGTTCTTTTCCGTTATGGACACCAAATGTAAAGCCTACCATCTCTGGTGATATCTGACTTCTTCGTGCCCACGTCTTAATAGGACCGCTAACATCAGCAGGTTTCTTACCTTCAATTTTCTTGAGAAGACTTTCTTCTACATATGGGCCTTTTTTGAGTGATCGTGACATGATAGATTTTCTCCGCGAACGGAGTGAGTGGTTAGAAAATCATCATCCCCTTCTTTTGCCAGCCTTAGGCTGGATAAGGAGGGGATCTAATTTATCTCATTTGTTTGACCCCACACTTTTTCGCTAAAAGCGCAAAAAACGGGGGTTATGGAAACTATAGTCGCATTGCTCCTTAATTTCCTATAAAAACAAGCCCTTGCGAGCTTTACAGCATATTACCAAATTACAGCGTAATGTCAACAAAAAACCCCTAAATACCTTATTTCTTCAAGAAACGAGGTATTTAGATACAAAAACACCGAGGTTAAACCTCGGTGTTTTTGTTTTATCTCTTCTTCCCTACTTTTCTTCTCTTCACTATAAGTTGATTTGAATATTTCTTTGGTGTTCGTGACTTCTGTCCTTTTCCTGTTGGCTTACCCCATTTAGAGATAGCTCTTCGTCGTCCACGTCCTGCATGCCCCTCTCCACCACCGTGTGGGTGGTCTACTGGGTTCATCGCAGACCCACGCACTGTTGGTCGTCGTCCCATCCACCTTGCTCGTCCTGCTTTACCGATGTTCACAAGTCTATGTTCTTCATTACTTACCTCTCCGACTGTTGCCCAAGCTTTCTCACTTACTTTTCTAATTTCAGATGACGGCATCTTCAAGTGTACGAAGCCACCGTCGTTTGCGATTACCTCTGCATAGTTACCTGCTGAACGTGCGATCTTCGCACCACTGTCCGGCTTGATCTCTACATTATATACAAAAGTACCTACTGGCATTTTGTTAAGAGGAAGCGCATTACCTATTTTTACCTTAGCTTCAGCTGAAGCCACTATAGTATCACCAACTTTCATAGACTGCGGAAGTAATATATATCTTTTTTCTCCGTCTTTATATGTTACAAGTGAGATAAATCCTGATCTGTTTGGGTCATACTCTACTGTTGATATAGTTGCTTCAACCTCTCGCTTGTCGTATTTAAAACTTATTTCTCTCCATACTCTTTTGTGCCCTCCGCCTTTGTGACGTGTTGTTATTCTTCCGTCGCTGTTTCGCCCCACAGAACGATTAACACCTCTTGTAAGAGGTTTGTAAGGTTTTGACACAGTCAAAACATCTCGGTATGAAATACCTGTCATCCCTCTTCTTCCTGGTGATGTTGGTTTATATTTCTTCATAATATTTATACTATTTCTATCTTATCGCCCTTTTTCAAAAACACATAAGCTTTCTTACCTCCAGCTCTTACTCCTTTCTTTCGTGTTGTTCGTGAAGACACTTTCTTTGAAGGAATCTTTACGATATTTACTCTAACAGGTGTCACATTATAATAATGCTTTACTGCACTTCCTATTTCTTTCTTTGTTGCGTTTGTAGCAACTTCAAATACATACACTCCGTTCTCTGCTTGCATTGTAGCCTTTTCAGTAATACGAGGTTGCACTAATATGTGTGCAAAAGTCCCAACAGCACTTTTTGTTTGTGTTTTTGTAGCAACTGCAGGTTTCTTAGCAACAGTCTTTTTAACTGCAGGTTTCTTAGCAACAATAGGCTTTGCTTTTGCTTCTTTAACCTCTTCTGTTTTCTTTTTTGATCCAAATAATGCCATATTTATTTTTTAACTACTTTCTTTACTGTTGGCTTTTTAGCTACAGCTGGTTTTGCTTTTACAACTTTCTTTACTTCAGTTTTAACTTCTTTCTTTGATAATTTACTTTCCAAAAATTTAACTACATTTTCAGGGTCTGAAACTATTAGATACTTGTATGTAAGAATATCAAGTGGATCTAAGTTACGAGCTTCATCAACTGAAATATTTCCAAAGTTCTGGAAACTTTTCTCTGTGTTTTTGTCTTTAATACCCAGAGCAAAGAGTGCTGTGTTTTTTCTCTTTGTGGCAAGAGTGTCAAAACCTGTAATCTTTGAAAGATTAGCTACGATCTCTCTTGCTTTCTTAGACTTTGGTTCTGTGAAAAGGATTGAGTCAACAAAAAGTATCTCACCATCTTTATGCTTTCTAGAGAGCGCTGTAAACAGAGCTTTAGCTTTCATCTTTTTGTTTATTTTCTTGCTATAATCTTTGTCTTTTCGTGGACCGAAAGTTATTCCTCCTCCTCGCCATATAGGTGAACGGTTAGAACCAACTCGTGCGCTTCCTGTACCCTTCTGTCGCCATGGTTTTCTACCTCCTCCTCGTACTTCACTTCTGTCTTTTGTGTGAGCTACTGGAGTTCGTACATTGGCTTGCTGTGACACAACTACCTGATGCACCAAGTCCCCATTCCAAGGCAAACCAAAAACACTCTCTGGTAATGTTACCTTTCCCGCTTCTTTCCCCTCTGTGTTATATACTTTAGTTTCCATATTATCCTTTTATTTCTACTACAGTCCCCTTTCTCCCAGGTACTGCACCTCTTACTACAAGCTGATTGTTTTCTTTATCAATCTGAAGTATCTCAACTTTTTTCAAAGTTACTCTATCGCTTCCCATACGGCCACCCATCTTCTTACCTTTGAATACTCTCTGTGGGCCTGTAGCACCAATAGAACCTGGCTCACGTTCTGAATGCTTCTGTCCGTGTGAACGTCGCCCACCGTGGAAACCATGACGCTTTACTACACCTTGGAAGCCTTTACCTTTTGAGATTGAAGAGATTTCTATCCTGTCACCTTCTGCAAATGTAGAGATATCTATCTTATCACCTACTTTATATTCTCCCACACCCTCAAATTCTTTATATCCTTCAAAGTTACCTTTAGTCTTTTGAGCTCTGTTTATATTCTTCTCCTTTTTTTCACCATAACCCACCTGTACAGCTTCATAGCCGTCTACTTCCTTATTCTTTACTTGTGCAACAGTAACCGGCTCTGCTTTTAATACAGTTGCTGGGTGGACTCTTCCATCTTTATCAAAGATTTGAGTCATATTTTCTTTTGTTCCGATGATAAACTTAGCCATAATTTCAACAAAAATAGAAGCGAAGTGCTTCCAAATAAGTGCTTGTATAGTACTATAATACTCAATAAAATGCAAACAAAAACCGCCCGAGGGCGATTTTTGTTTGTTGTTCTAGCCTGTATCTATTATACCATCTTTATGTCAATGTTGACTCCGGACGGTAAGCTTAAGTTCGTAAGCGCCTCTATTATCTTTGGAGATGGGCTAAGGATGTCTATCACCCTCTTATGAACCCTCATTTCAAACTGCTCACGAGCATCTTTATAAACAAATGACGCGCGGTTTACAGTATATTTCTTAATCTCCGTTGGAAGCGGGATAGGCCCCACTACCTTTGCATCAAAACGAAGCACAGTGTCTATAATCTGTTTTATAGAACTGTCCAAGATCTTGTGTTCGTATGCACGTACACGTATTCGTATCTTAGGCGCATCGTCTTTCTTTGACGCTTTCTTTTTAGCAGGTGCTTTTTTAGTTTTTGTTGTCGCTGTTGTAACCATATTTAATTTATGCAATGATCTTTGTCACAACTCCAGCACCAACAGTCTTACCTCCTTCACGAATAGCAAACTTTTGCTTTTCTTCTAGAGCAACTGGTGATACAAGCTTCACTGTGAATGTTGTTGTGTCTCCAGGCATTACCATCTCTGTTCCTTCAGGTAAAGTTGCCTCTCCTGTTACATCAGTTGTTCTGATGTAGAACTGTGGCTTATAACCTGTAAAGAATGGTGTGTGTCGTCCTCCTTCTTCTTTTTTAAGAACGTAAGCTTCTGCTTCAAACTCAGTATGAGGTGTTACAGAACCTGGTTTTGCAAGCACTTGTCCTCTGTGAATCTCTTCTTTCTTAAGACCACGAACTAGAATACCAGCATTGTCCCCTGCCTGACCTTCATCAAGGTTTTTATTAAACATCTCGATACCTGTAACTGTTGTTTTTGTTGTTTCTTTAATACCTACGATTTCGATTTCTTCTCCTACCTTTACTACACCTCTTTCAATTCTTCCTGTTACTACCGCTCCTCGTCCTTCAATTGAGAAGATGTCCTCAATAGGCATTAGGAATGGCTTGTCCATTTCTCTTACTGGTACTGGGATGTACTCGTCAAGAGCGTCTGCAAGTTCCATAACTTTCTTTGCCCATTCATCATCCATTGATGATGCTTCAAGAGCTTTAAGTCCTGACCCGCGTATAACTGGAGCATTTTCTCCATCAAATTCGTATTGTGTAAGAAGTTCACGAACTTCTTCCTCTACAAGGTCAACTAGGTCATTGTCGTCAACCTGATCAACTTTGTTAAGAAATACGATAATCTTTGGAACACCAACCTGCTTTGCAAGTAGGATGTGCTCTCTTGTCTGAGGCATCACACCGTCAGACGCTGCAACCACAAGTATTGCGCCGTCCATTTGTGCGGCTCCTGTGATCATGTTTTTAATATAGTCGGCATGCCCTGGCGCATCAATGTGCGCATAGTGACGGTTGTCTGTTGAGTACTCATTGTGAGAAAGTGAGATAGTAATACCTCGTGCTTTTTCCTCTGGAGCACCGTCAATTTCGTCAACCTTTTTCATCTTAACGTCTTTTCCTGCAAGTTGTAGAACATGCAAGATAGCAGCCGTCAGTGTTGTTTTTCCGTGGTCAACGTGGCCAATTGTACCTACGTTTACGTGAGGTTTTGACCTGTCAAAATCTTCTGCCATAATAATTTATGATTATAATTAATAAATTTACCAATATCCCCCCTTTTTTAGCGACAAAGCTCGCGCGCATAACAAAAAGCGCACAAGGCGATATGTAGATATAGTACCAGAACCCACCAAAAAGCGCAAGATTTGATATGAATATAGGCAGGAAGCTCCGTAGTGAGCTCCCTGCCTTTACAACACTTCTATATATTTACTCACTTTGAGACAAAAATATTCTCATATCTTATAATAATATCTTCCGCTACGTCAACACCCTCCTGCGTTAACACTAACATCTTTCTGGAACGCCCACGGGTATTGCGAATACTATTAATACTCTTAAGACTGTACGGACATAGATTCTTTCTGTCTATTGGAATACTCTCAACAAGAGGCTTCCTACCTTCAGGCTTTATAAGTGCACTAATTAAAGCTGCTAATTTGTCTTTTTTTATATCAGAACCACATTTCTCAAGCTGGCCTTGTATCCATTCAATAACGCAATTACCTGACTCAACGGTATACAAGATAAGAAGTATTGCCTTAGAAACACGACATCCTTCTTCCAAGAAAGTACTGAGGTTACTGTATGTTACATAATCTACAAGATCGGAACTCTTACGAACGGTTACTGGATTATTGCACATTTCTATAGTCACTTTTTATTCCCCCATAAAGTAAATAAATGTAAATAACATCTACCTCGCATTCTACACAAACCTCAAAAAAAGGCAAACTTTTGCTCCTCAAGGACTGACCTCTCCCGTCATTACGCTAAAGCTCCATTCCTCCTCGAGGTACATACCTTTTCCCGCAAATACCTAAGTACTACAGTTAACTATAGTACTTGGGATTAATCATAGTACCTATTGTTGTACGTCGCACGTCCAACTTTTTAAATTATGAGTACAATTCACTATGCGAACCTATTGCAACCAAAATAACAATATTATCGTAAGATATATCATACACAACCCTTATATCCCCTGACACATTAAAGCTCCATTGGTCTTTAAGTTTGCCAGACAGTTTGTGTATATTAAGAATAGGGTTATTTATATTAGATAAAAATAAAGCGATTCTTTTCTCAAACTCTTTTTTTATTTTTACTGATTGTCTCCTAAACTGCTTATCAAACTTCTTTGTAGTTACAATTTCCATATACTAAGAATTCAAGTGTTTCATCAGATCTTTGGCATTACTGAAAGGACCAGAAGTTTTTCCTGCTCTACGATCTCTTCTAGCTTCTTCCACTAGTGATTCAAGATACGGAGTCATTTGGTAACTCTTTGATGAAAAAGTAACTTCCTCATCGCGAACAAATTGCTTTAGAAATGAGTTAACTACAGTACTTAAAGGCACACCTATCTTACCCGCCACTTTCTTGGCATTTTCTTTAAGCTTTTTGTCAGTTTTTATATTTAATATGGTTTGTGTATTACTCATATACCAAAGTATATATAACGGTATACTTTTTGTCAAATAAAAAAGCAGGGAACTCATACTAGTAAGTTCCCTGCCTAATCTTTAGTTTAGTATGCGACTAATTTACTGACAACTATTGATTCTCCATATACATTCTGAGACAAATACCCAACTATTTGTTTTATAGCTTCGTCTTTTTGTATATTATTATCAATACCTAAAAAAACTACAGAGAAAGTCATCATATAATTAGTTATATCAAACAACTGTTCTCCTTTCCAAAATATTGGTCCTTCATAAGGAAACCATTGAGATTTATTATCATCTAATTCTAAAATTTCCGAAATTTTACTAAAATCTTTCATAGTTGGTTTTGGTACTAAAGATTTCCTAGAAGGTGAGGTTAATATTTTAAAATTTAAAAATATATTTAACTTATCTGCAGGGCAATTTGTGTTAACAACATCAACTTCTAGAATAAAAGTTCTTTTGCTATTGGCAGCCCTAAACTCTACTTCGGCAAAACAAAAATTTGTGAAAACCAAACAAAACGACAATACTAACATCACCACCATTGATCTTCTATACATTAATCACCTCCATTTCAAAAATATTAAATATGATAAAAACTACTTACTACCCACCAGTCTATATAAATCTCAAAAAAAGGCAACTAAATTGCATCGGGCAGTTAGATATGTTACAACAATGCAGGATTTGTAGTACGTTTCAAACTGAATATTAAATTAATTTACATCTTTAACTTAGCAGAAAGGAGTGTGCCTAATGCACATGCTTAATTCGTGGTTAGGATATACATTGTTAATAATATTTGCAATGGCTTATATCTTAATTATTTTTGAAGAAAAGATCCATTTAAAGAAGTCTAAGCCGATAGTACTGGTAGGGTGCCTTATGTGGATGTGTATTGGTATTTACGAAAAGATACATCACACGCAAGGAGCGCACGAATTTGTTGAGCATCTTATTGCAGAGATTGGAGGACTCTTTTTCTTTCTTCTTGTTGCGATGACGTACATCAATACATTAACTTCGTTAAATGTATTCAAGGCCTTACGTTCGTGGTTACTGTCTAAAGGTATGGGTTTTAAATCTTTGTTCTGGACAACAGGGATTTTAACATTTTTCCTGTCACCTTTAGCAGACAACCTAACAAGTGCTTTGCTTATGTCTACAGTTGCATTTGCAGTAAGTGACGGTAACAAAAAGTTTATAGTGCCAGCATTTGTAAACATAGTAATTGCAGCAAACGCCGGTGGCGCATGGAGTCCTTTTGGGGACATTACCACATTGATGGTGTGGACTGCTGAAAAGGTACATACATTAGAGTTTGTGTATCTAGTACTTCCATCAATTGTAAACTGGATTATCCCAGCCTTCATTATGAGTTTATTTCTTCCAAAAGGAAGACCAGACTCAACAGAAGAGTCAGTCTCTATGAGACAAGGAGCAAAAAGAACAATGATTTGCTTTGCACTTACGATAGCTACAGCAGTGTGCTTTCACCAATTTCTACATCTCCCACCGTTTATGGGTATGATGTGCGGACTTGGATTCCTCATGTTTAAAACCTTCTATATGAAGATACAAAATATGAGAAAAAATAATGGTGATAGTAAACATGTTGATGTATTTGAGCATGGAATTGAGAAAGTAGAATTTGACACTCTTCTTTTCTTCTTCGGGGTATTAACCGCAGTAGGCGCACTACAGTACATTGGCTTTCTGGCTACAGTTGGTGGAGGTTTTTATACCTTAGCCGGTAATACTGTAGCTAACAGTTCTATAGGAATCTTTTCTGCTATTGTGGACAATATTCCAATCATGTATGCAGTATTAAACATGGGACTTGATATGGGTTTGGACCAATGGCTTCTTGTCACACTGACATGTGGCGTAGGTGGAAGCCTACTATCAATAGGTTCTGCTGCAGGTGTGGCAGTAATGGGTATAGAGAAAGACTATACTTTTATGTCCCATATCAAATGGGCGCCTGTTATCTTTCTGGGTTATATAGCAAGTATAGGTACATGGTGGCTAGTAACTATTGGACTAAGAGCAGTTTAGTAAAATTAATTTATATTTAAAACCAAAAAGGGAGACAACTTGTTAGTTGTCTCCCTTTAATCGTTTTATTATTTTAAATACTACCCTCTCGCTTCCTTTATTTCTTCCGCTACGTTTTGTGGCACCACTTCATAGTGGTCAAATTCCATCGTGGAGGAAGCGCGTCCCTCTGTCATTGAGCGAAGTGTCGTAGTGTATCCAAACATCTCTGACAGTGGCACTTTTGCATTCACTACCTTTAGCATTCCTCTGTCTTCCATACCTTCTACTTGTCCACGTTTTGAACTCAAGTTACCTGTTACGTCCCCCATGAACTGCTCTGGTGTTACTACCTCTACTTTCATAATAGGCTCAAGTAGTACCGGCTTTGCTTTTGCAGCTGCTTGCTGGAAAGCTTGTGAACCTGCAATCTTGAAGGCAATCTCAGATGAGTCTACATCGTGATATGAACCGTCAAAGAGATCTGTAGAGATATCTACCAGTTTATATCCTGCGACAATACCTCTTTGCATCCCCTCTTTAACACCCTTCATAACTGCTGGGATAAATTCCATAGGAATAACCCCACCTTTAATACTGTTTACAAACTCAAATCCTTCATCTCTCGTAACATTCTTAGGTATTTTTGCGTCTTCTTCTAGAGCTTCAAGCGGCTTGATCCTAACCTTCACATGACCGTATTGTCCACGACCACCTGACTGCTTTATGTATTTTACTTCTGCTTCTGCTTCTTTTTGAATAGTTTCTTTATATGCTACTTGTGGCTTACCGACGTTTGCTTCTACATTAAACTCTCTTTTCATTCGGTCTACTAGAATATCCAAGTGAAGCTCACCCATACCAGCGATTATAGTCTCCATTGTTTCAGAGTCTGTTGTTATTCTAAATGTAGGGTCTTCATCTGAAAGCTTCTTAAGTGCGATACCCATCTTCTCTTGGTCAGCCTTTGTCTTTGGTTCAATCTTTAGGTTTACCACAGGCTCTGGGAACTCAATCCTGTCTAGGATTATCTGATTATCTTCATCAGACAAGGTGTCTGAAGTCTTAGTGTCTTTAAGCCCTACCGCCGCTGCGATCTCCCCCGCATAAACCTTCTTCACCTCTTCACGTGAGTTTGCATGCATACGTAGTATTCGCCCTACTCTTTCTTTATTACCTGTTGTTGTATTGTAAATGTAAGAACCAGCTTCAAGTGTTCCAGAGTAAACTCTAAAGTATGTAAGTTGCCCTACAAACGGGTCAGTCTGAAGTTTGAAAGCAAGTGCTGCAAAAGGTTCGTCGTCTGATGCTTTTCTTTCTATCTCTTCTTCTGTCTTAGGGTCAATACCTTTCACAGCTGGTATATCAATAGGTGACGGTAAATAATCCACCACAGCATCAAGCACTAATTGTACTCCTTTATTCTTAAGCGCCGTACCTGTAAACACTGGCACAAATTCATTTGCAATCGTTGCTTTTCTGATTTCCTTTTTAAGAGCATCTATTGGAATCTCTTTTCCTTCTAGGAAGTCTTCCATTAGTTGTTCGTCATTTTCAACAGCTTTTTCTATAAGTTCACCTCTGTATTTCTCAGCTTCTTCTTTAAGTTCTGCTGGTACTTCGTCTTCTCTTACATCCATACCCATTTGCCCTTCAAAGTAATACGCTTTCATCTTAAGCAAGTCTACTACACCTTCCATTTTGTCTTCCTCTCCTATTGGTATCTGCATTCGTACAGCATTTTTTGTAAGTCTGTCTAGGATAGTCTGGTATGAACGTTCAAATGACGCACCAGTTCTGTCTATTTTATTTATAAAACAAATTCTAGGCACAGAGTATTTGTCTGCTTGTCGCCATACAGTTTCAGACTGTGGTTCCACTCCTGCCACCCCGTCAAACACTACCACTCCACCGTCGAGCACCTTTAGAGATCGTTCTACCTCTACTGTAAAGTCCACGTGACCTGGTGTATCTATAATATTAAAACGATACTTCTGACTATCGTCTCCTTTGTCTGCATATGTTGGAGTCCAGAAAGCAGTCGTAGCAGCAGAAGTAATAGTAATACCTCGCTCTTGCTCTTGCTCCATCCAGTCCATAGTTGCTTCCCCTTCATGTACCTCACCTATCTTGTGTGATACTCCAGTATAAAAGAGCACACGCTCAGTTGTCGTAGTTTTGCCGGCATCAATATGTGCAATGATCCCTGTATTTCTTACTCTTTCTAGTGGATAATCTCTTTCCATGTTTTCTTAATTATAAATAAAAATAAAAAGCCTCATCGGCTAAGTTATAAGTACTATACACAATCAATCACAATTCTGCAAATCAAATAATTAGTGTTAAATGTCAGTCAAGTTTTTGAAGATTTCTCATTTTGTGTTGCGTTTTTGTTTTCAATTTATTCAAACCAAGAAATTATTACTTGACCGTCTTTTTCCCAACCTGCACCAGGAACAGCTATTATAGAATCTGCTCCGACCGTAAGATTCATATATCCACCGCCACCGCCACCGCCACCGCCTTGATTCCCTCCCCACGGCCATCCGCCGCCGCCGCCACTACCGCCGCCATATCCACCACCTCCTGGACCACCAGCATTCGGTTGCCCATCATAATAAGCGCCGCCGCCGCCACTAACCATATAATTAGAGTAACCTGGACCTCCAGCTCCACCACCACTAGCGCCGCCACTACCACCACTACCACCACTAGCGCCGCCGCCGCCAGGACCTACTCCTCCAATATTATTACCGCCACCTCTACCATTTTGAGTACCTCCCGCACCATCTATACCTCTACCATTTATACTACCACCATGTCCGCCGCCGCCGCCCCAACTAGATGCACCTCCTCCGCCTGAAATAGCAAGCACTGTACTGTCAAATTTTACAGCGCTGGCTCCTCCGCCGCCGCCATAACCTGCACCTCCTCCGCCTATTGATGTACTATTATTTCGACCTTTCCCTCCTACAAGTACTCCAAATGTTCCTTGCGTATTTGGTATATATTCAAATTGAACACCTCCTCCTTCACCAGCCGGAGGAAGTCCTTTACCACCACCAGCACCTTTTACAGTAATTTTAAATCTACATCCTTCTTTGTTTATATCCACTACAAAAGAAAACTCCCCTGGTGTTGAAAATGTTTGAGAACCTGACGTACATGGAAGTATGCACGACAATAAAGACACTCCTGACAAAGAACCTGCATTAGCGACCGTTCTAAAACTACTCCACTCATTGGAAGCCTTAGTCGGAACAAAATAATCTAAAGAACTACTGTTATCTACTTTTTTACATACACTATGAGCATCAATGGTTGTAACCGTTGATTTGTTTACTCTATAACCAGTATCATTTGTGTTAAGAGCATAAGATATTGATACAAAAAACAATAGCGAGAAACTAAAAATTGCAAACCTGTAAAACCATTTTATTTTTTGAACATTTCTCATTTTGTAGAATCTTCAATCTTTGATTTTAGGATTTCAATTTCGACACTAAGATTATCAATTTGTATTTGTTGCTCTTTTATAGCTTCAATTAAAGGAGCCACCAAATTACCGTACTTGACTGACTTAAGTCCTGTATTTGGGTCTGTAATAATTAGTTCTGGATAGATTTTTTCTACATCTTGTGCAATAAGACCAACCTCTGACTTATTATTATTTTTCCATTCAAAGCTTACTCCTTGTAATTTTAAAATTTTATCTAGCCCTAAAATAGATTTAATATTTTTTTTTAAACGTTTGTCTGAAGAATACAGAAAAGATGTTGCAGTAACATTACCAGATACATCTATAGTCATTCTGTCAATCCCAGCTGATACATCTGTGAAATACAAAGAAGTATCGTTTGATTTAATTCTAATATCCCACCATCTTACTGCTGGCTGATGTAATCTTAATCCAACTTCTTGCCCTTGAACCGATTCTAATTGTAACTGTTGCACAGGACTCACCGTCCCAATCCCCACATTACCCTGAAAGTATCCGTTTCCAAACACTGACAATGCATCTAAAGACAAGCCTCCATTCTTAACTTGATCTGTTGTCCCGACATGCACTGGTGCAGATGTGTTGCCTGCAGGTGGTGTTTGTGTAGGCCCAGTCCATGCAGCGAAGAGGTAGTTTACGCCAAGGGCGGTGGTTAAAACTACTGCTAGTATTAAAGTTTTTGTTATAGTCTTTTGCATTATCTATATTATACCCCCCCATTTGGTTTTGTTTTAGGTATGAGTGGGGATAATATAATTACTCATTAAATTTAATAATTTGAGATCTCAATTATTTTCTCAAAATTGTCCTCTTGGACAGTTTTATTCCTCTTTTCATGCCCGCATATCTGACAACGGTGAGTCATTATATGCTCATCTTTTTCTGTCTCTATACTAATTGGCTCCATAAGACCACCACAGTCCGCCTTTCTGTCCCCCGGATTAATATCTACATGCTTACTCCATAGGCAAACAGGGCAATGGTTAGTATAGCCATCACCCTTAACCTCCTCTTCACAATTCTCACATGCAAAATCTTCTATTGTCCTTTGAAATTTTTTTGTCATTCGGAATTTCGTTGTCTCGTCGGAGCAAGGTAAGTTTTATTTAAAAGCCTTGCGCAGTTTCGTCTCAACGAAACGAGCAGAGCAAAATTTGTCGCTACAAATTTATGTGTGCTTTTTAATGAAAGCTTATCGAGCGAACTTTACCACGCAAAGTGTGCAAATGCCTTATTAGATTCTGCCATTTTGTGCATATTTTCTTTCTTCTTTATAGCTTCACCTTCATTCTTACTTGCAAGTATTAGTTCTTCTGCAAGTCTTTTATACATTGCTGAACCTTTCTTTGCTTTTGCTGCACCGATAATCCAACGCATTGAAAGCAACAGCTGTCTTTCTGGTCGTACTTCTCTAGGAACCTGATAGTTAGCACCTCCCACTCTTCGTGAACGTACTTCCATATTAGGGCTAACGTTGTCCAGTGCAGATTCAAATAGCACCGCTGGCTTATCTGTCTTTTCTTTAGTTTTTATTTCCTCAAGTGTGTCGTACACCACCTTACGCGCAGTATTTTTCTTACCGTCTAGCATTACGTAGTTGATAAATTTAGCAAGTTTAACAGACTCGTACTTTGAGTCTGCTCCTACTTCTTTTCTTCTTTTAATTTTTCTTCTCATGATAAATTTTTAATGAATGAAATGAATATAAAAATTATTACCCCCTTCTTTTGCACTTTTAGTGAAAAGGAGGCGGGTTATTATTTAGCCTTTTTAGCTCCGTATTTACTTCGTCCTCTATTTCTCTTCTCTACACCTCCGGCATCAAGCTTTCCTCGTACCACAGTGTATCGTAGTCCAATGTCTTTCACACGTCCGCCACGTAGTAATACCACTGAGTGCTCTTGTAGGTTATGTCCCATACCTGGGATATATGCTGTAACCTCCATACCGTTTGTAAGTCGTACTCTTGCTACCTTTCGCACAGCAGAGTTAGGCTTCTTAGGTGTCTTTGTCATAACTTTTATACATACACCACGCTTAAATGGAGATGCATAGAAAGTAGGCTTATTCTTCAATGTATTAAAACCACGCCCTAAAACCACAGTTTTTGACTTTGTCTTTTCTTTCTTTCTCTTCTTTTTTACTAATTGGTTAATTGTGGACATGATAGATTTTCTCCGCGAACGGAGTGAGTGGTTAGAAAATCATCATCCCCTTCTTTTACTCGCTTGTGGCGAGATAAGGAGGGGATTATTTCTAACGAACCGATCTTCTACCCACCTCCTTTTCCAGCTAAGCTGGCAAAAGAAGGGGGTTATGAGAATCATAGTCGCTTAGCTCCTTGTTTCTCTATAAAAAAACCCGCTTCCGCAAGTAGATACAATATACTACAAAGCCAAAATAATGCAAATGAAAAGGCTTGATACGACGAATCGCATCAAGCCACTGTAATCACTATTGTTTTTCTTAATAATTAATTAAACCTCTCCTCAATAAATGTCTCGCTAACATTAAATCTGCGAGCTATCGCCAAAATTTCAACTCTCCTCTTTTTATCCGCTATTTCAAATTCATCTGCTAAAACACATGCCAGCTTAACTTTTACAAAACCTAACGTCTTCATTGCATCTGAAAGCTCTTTAACTGCTTTAAAACTTCTTTCCTTAAAAGTCTTCTTTAAGCCTTCTACGGAAGATTTAAGCTCTTTTTCAGTTTCTTCCGATGCTTCGTAAAAACCAATCAGAAATTCATTCACACCCTCTGCAGACGTATCTGCGGAAGAACTCTGAACCGAAAAAACAGAAATTGCGACAACAAATATAAATGTTGTGATGAAATATTTCACTTTAAACCTCCACCTTAGAGATTAGAATAATTAGAACTGATACGAACTGTTCTGTAGTTATAGTAGCATAGTTCAACTATTTTGTCAATAGTTCAAAACTCCTTGTTCTAAGCCCTATATTCTACAAAGGTCTAACCTTTGTTGTAAAAAATAATGCAACAAACAAAAATAAAACAGCTAAGCGGTAAATCCAACTTGGATACCATACTTAGCTGCTTATATTTAATACCTACTTCTTCAATTTTTGTAATATATTGTCAGAGGTTTTTCCAAAACTAATCGACAATACATTTAATCTTACTCTTAACTCGCTCGCCATTTCAGAAGTAATAAGTCCTACTGTTTCGTAGAGAGCTACATATTCCATGTTTCCAAGAACCTGAGTCTTATATTCTAGAATCAGAGCATACTCTTCCCCTAATTCCTCGACTGAGGATAATCCATCCAGAGACGTCTCTTCTACTGCACGCTCTAACTTAGAAAAATCAAATGAATTTGCAGCATCATCTTTCTCTTCTTGAGAAAAACGGCTAGTTAAACGAAATCTTAAAATCTCTTTTAATCTACTCTCTTCATTCTTATCATCTATAATAGACTCAAAGAATATAAATTTCTGTTTAGAGTCAACAATCAATTCTAGACTTACTGCCCTGTCGGAATAGTCTCGAGGTTGAATAAGTATAGCATCTATATCTTTAATAGATACTTTAACTACCGCCCCAGCAGCTACAAAATCCTTACAAAATTCTTCCAAGGATTTTTCTAATTCTGAATAAGTAGCAAAACTAGAAGTTCCTGGAGTCTCGATTTTGCCTTTTATAGCAAAAGAATCCTGAACTGAAAAAACAGACAAAAATGCAACAATAAGTAATGTAATAATCGAATATTTCATTCTTAACTCCTTTCAAAAAGTTAAAAAACGGAAAAATAAAAAGGACAATACAACATCCAATATGTTATACATGAATACTATCATAGTTTAGCCACTTTGTCAAGAGCCAACAAACCCCCTATTTTAAGCCCTACACCCCACAAAGGTCTAACCTTTGTAGCAACTTTTTGTATTCCGTCACTCCTCAAGTTCCCTCCTCCGCTCCATTTCATTTCGCCGAGGAAAGACCTTTTCCCGCGACTCCATAAATTACCGTTTCGCCAGGTTTGACTTAACGGATTTCAGCATAGTTCTTTTTATAAACCTTATCATGATGGTCAAAATCAATAAACTTAACTTCTGTACTTGTTATTTCATAAACCAAAACAAAGGAGTTTATATGAACCCTACGATACCCTTTCAAAACATTGCGAAGAGGTTTGCCACACGAAGGATTAGCCATTATCTTAGTAACGTTCTCCTTGATCTGCTGAAATATTGCTTTGTCTTTAGTCTTAGTACGTTTTAATATCCTATTAAAATTATCAGAGAAATACGGATTAAGGATGATTTTCTCTTCTTTACTCATTAGATCTCATTTAAATACTTCTCCATATCTCGAGCGTTAGCAAACTTAACTCCTTTCCCTTTGTCCATATCAGCACTTATTTTATTCAATTTATCTGCGTATTTAGGACGAACATTATCTTCGGCAAGCTCTAAAAGCATCTTCTGCATTAATTCTACTTTCTGCATCAACTTTTTTTGAGAGTCTTGTATATTTAAATATTTAGTTTTAGATAAAGTAATTGTGTTCATACTTAATATTATATTGAAGTTTTAGTGTTGAGTCAAATTCAATCACTCCTCAAGGTCTCACCTCTCCCGTCGCAGAGCTCCTCCTCGAGGAAAGACCTTTTCCCACGACTTCCTAAAAGAAGGGCAACCCTGTTATTAGTGAGAATATTAAAGAGACTAATCTTACGAAAATAGGACCTAGGATTAATATGAAAATGAAGATAAAACCAAACATAGCTACTAACCCATATCTAGCCATACTGTCCTGAAATCTTCTATATGCTTGCCCAGAATTATACGGCAGTATCCCTGCAAGAACCTTTGAGCCATCAAGTGGGTATACTGGAATAAGGTTAAACACTCCAAGCATTATGTTCACAAATACTATTATCCCTGCGATTTGTATAAACGGCACTGTGGCTATGCCAGATGCAATACCAAAACGCATCAAAAGCCCGAAGATTATTGCTATTATAAAGTTAGATGCCGGCCCTGCCCCTGCAACTATCGCTTCTGCATACTTCCCTCCTTTGCGTAAGTTATATGGATTATATGGCACAGGCTTTGCCCAACCGAAGATGAACCCAGCCCCTGTAAGGATAAGTATTGCAGGGATTATAATAGACCCCATCATGTCCAAATGTTTAATTGGGTTTAGAGTAAGCCTGCCAGCTAAGCGCGCCGTAGGGTCGCCCAGGAAGTTTGCAGCATAGCCGTGCGACACTTCGTGTAAGACTACGGAAAATATAAGTATTGCTATTATAAATATAAAATCTGGTTGCATGGTAGATTTTCTTAATGAATGAAATGAATTTTAGAAAATCACCACCCCCTCTTTTTGCGCGTTTAGTGATAAAGAGGGGGTTAAGTGAATTAATTGTAAAACTATTGCAAAATATATATTTAAATGATAACATATTGAAATTATAAACACTAAAACCCACCTCCTTTTCCATCCCAAGGCTGGCAAAAGAAGGGGGTGATAATTTTTATATTCATTTCATTCATTAAAAATTTATCATGAAAGTTTGCCCCATAACACAAAAAACGTCCAAAGTTGCTGGTAGATACAGCAATCGTGTTCGTGCTACCCAGTACAACCCAGTAGGTAAAGTACGCCGACATCCAAACCTGCAGAAAAAGAAGATCTACATCCCAGAACTTAAAAAGAGTATCATTCTTGAAATCTCAACGAAAGCTATTAAGACAATCAAAAAGAACGGTGCCTACGCCACACTAAAAAAAGCAGGCCTTATATAAAAAACTCCCTAATTAGGGAGTTTTTTATTTTGAACGAAACATAGTCTCACTAAAAAGCCTTGCACAGTTTCGTCTCAACGAAACGAGCAGAGCAAAATTTGTCGCGGCAAATTTATGTGTGCTTTTTAGCGAGAGCTATGTGAGTGAAAAAAAATAACTCTTGCGAAGCGCATTTCACGGAACGATAAATACATTTTCCCCATCGGACTCAAATACAATTATTCCACTGTCCCCCGTGCTAAGTATTGCAGAACCAAATTGATTCAATACATCTATTACATCTTTATGTGGATGTCCGTATTTATTATCCTTACCTGCAGAGATCACAGAATATTTCGGCGATACAAACCCTACAAATGCTTCTGCGCTTGAAGTCTTAGACCCATGATGCCCCGCCTTTAATACATCGCTCTCTAAATTTTCTCCGTCTAACATGACTAAGTATTCCTCAATAGTTTTTGGTGAGTCACCAGTGAGCATAAACTCCGTCTCGCCATACACGAGTTGTGTTATTACAGATGCAGTATTACTTTCTACATCTCTAACATCTCTATCTGGAAAGAGAATATTTAAATGCACATCGTCATCTAACATTACAACCATCCCGCGCCTAGCTTGAATTTTCTTTATATCATCCACTACAGTTAACTGTAGTACTTCCTCGTATACTGCGCTGTCAGACTCTCTACCTGACTCAAGAAAAAAGTCTACGTCGTATCTTTTTAAAATATCTGGAAACCCACCGATGTGGTCTTGGTCGGGGTGCGTCGCAAGCAGTACATCAATAGACCTGTCATAAAACGGCATGACTTTATTTAATTCTCTAAGCACAGCTTTACTTCTCCCACTATCTATAAGGACCTGATTACCATTTGGCGCCTCTATGTATACAGCATCACCCTGCCCCACATCTAAAAACGCCACAGTTAGTACGCCCTTTTCCTGCCCCAAAATCACAGACCAAATAAATATATTTAATACAAAAAGCCCGAGTAGTAAATATAACTTAATCTTCTTTTTTAAATCTCTCCTCAAGGACTCACCTCTCTCCACTTCGTTCCGCGAGGAAAGACCTTCTCCCGAGATTTTTGCGTCTAACATTAATAAATTATATAATGTACTGATTATGATATACAAAGAACAACAATTTGATATTCCCGCGCTTGATGGGATATCTGAAAAGCAGATTCAAGTACATTTAGGGCTTTATGCAGGATACGTAAAGCATGTGAACCTTATACGTGAGAAGGTCGAGGAACTTAAAGGTGACGACTATGTAGTAGCAGAGCTACGCCGACGCTTCAGTTTTGAATTTGACGGCATGCGAATGCACGAATATTACTTCTCAGCATTTGAAGGTGGAGCAAAAGAAGTTGATCAAGACTCTGAACTTGTAAAAGCATTGTCAGAAAAGTACGGCTCATGGGACGATTTCATAGAACACTTTAAAGCAGTTGGCAAAAGCCGAGGTATTGGCTGGACAGTTCTCTATTGGGATCCTAAAGCACGAACACCGCACGTCGCATGGACGAGTGACCACGAGCTAGGAACACTTTCTGGACTTCCGATACTACTTGCCATGGATATGTGGGAACATGCATTTATGGTGGACTATCTTCCAGCAGAGAAAGGTAAATACATTGACTCATTCCTAAACAATGTAAACTGGAGCTTCCCAGAGAAGATGTTTAATTATTCCAACTCAAAATAAAATAATTAAAAGAAAAAGAGCCACCCAACAAGCAAATAAGGACACCAACCACTCGGCTGATGTCCTTTTTTTGTACTAAATACTACTTTAATTATTTGGGGCTAATATAAATATCTGCTGAAATACCCCACCAACCTGAGATCGATTCGTCTTATATCCTTTTACCTCGAACCCAATTAGCCCTGCTGCATTTTCTTCTTCTGTAAATGTACAATCGTAAATTAGTACGTATCCGTTTTTATCGGTCGTGACATTAACGGGCTCTTTTCCTTCTACAGAAAAGGTAGCTTCAACATCACTGATACCACTACCTTCTGCATCAGTAAATTTAACTACGAACTTGTCGTAGTTACCAGCATGAGTATACGATGTAAACAACATAGAAAAACATACAAGTGCGCATATAATAGCTGGTTTCAATATTTTCTTCATTTTTTTCTCCTTCAAGAGAAAAGGCTAAAAAGGACATCTTTTAAATTAAATACTACATACAGTATAGCATATCCAGACATATTTGTCAAGCTCAATCCCTCCACTTCCATAGAACTATTCCATAGATTATATATATTAAAATTGCTACCCCTATCGGAAAGTAGTTTATTTCAATTGATGCAAATGGTAATGATGCAAAAATATCAACCACTTTAAGCTGATATGTAAGTAATGCGTTTGTAATAAATGCAAACGGAAATGAAAGTATTGTAGACACGAATCCGAGCATACCTGTTATAAACCCAAAGAGCATTGTTATAGGTACAAATACTAGTATTAAAAGATTAACTGGGAGCGCTACAAGTGAGAGCGTTCCCATTTTGTAGAGAATCATAGGGAGCACGAAGATTTGTGTCGCAACAGTTGCAACTGCAAACTCCCGTAGTTGCCATTTAGTAGGTACTAAATGAAAATGTTTTTCTATCTTTGGCGCCAAATAAATAAGCGCAAGAGTCGCAGTAAAGGAAAGCTGAAAAGACGAATCAAAAACCAAAATCTTAGGATTATGCAAAAGCATCAAAAACCCAGCTATAAATAGCGCCCGAGTTATGGTTTGCGTTCTACCTGTAGCACGTGCGAGGAGAACCAAAAGTGCCATCATTGATGCACGCACTATCGTTGCAGAACCTCCAGTCATAATTGCAAAAAAGACGATAGCTAAAGCGCCCACAGAAAGCCCAAACATGTGCGGTAAAAATGCAAAGAATCGCATTATAGCTTCTGCGACAATCGTCACGTTATAACCAGAGAGTACGACAATATGTATGATGCCTGTCTTTCTAAAATCCTCTTGTAGCTCCTCGCCAAGTGATTGCTTAGCACCCACAACAAGCCCTCCAAGAAGCGACGACTGCGGATCAGGAATTACTCTCCCGACTTTCTCTAAAAATGCACGCTTAAAAGAAAAGAGTCCGCGCTTTATAATATTCCCATGTCCACTTGAAATGAATTCTGTTTCTGGATAAAACATCTGATAAAATATCTCATCTTTTGAGAGGTACGATACGTAATCAAAAGTATCACCATCCTCATCTACAAAATTTTCCGGCTTTCTTAATTCCCCTCTCAATTGTATTTGATCTCCATATGAAAACCTCGGGTAAATATCTGTTATAACAATCGCTTTGCTATCAAACTCTTCAATATTAATTACAAACCTCGTATTGTCCTCTCTCTCATCTGGCTCATCTACTATTACTCCATCTAATATAATCTCTTGCCCTACCTCTTCATCAAGCACTGCATTACCTTTATTCAAATCCGCTACATCAAACCTCAAAACCCCCACCCCAGCGCTAAATATAAACAAACTAACAATAAACACACCTACCAAGGAGTACCCTTGGTAGGTGTGTTTATTTAAATAATATAAAAGAAAAATAACGCCAGATAGCGCTATTAAAAATACTGAAAAAGAGAGACCTAGATTAGAATATGAACGAAACAAAACCCCTACTGCAAACCCTCCTATGAGTACGTACAGAAAGTTTTGCTTCATAATTCAATCATGCACTATCCATCGCTTCATTTGCGAGCCTGTCTGCTTCTTTGTTTTGCTCACGAGGGATGTAAGTAAACATAATCTTTGGAAAGTCCTTTACCTGCATATTGTGAACTTTTATAAACTGCCCGAAAAGCGTTTCTTCCTTTACCTGATACTCACCAGAGAGTTGTCTCGCTATAAGCTGACTATCAAGCTTTACTTCTATGTCTAATTCTTTTAATTTATCTTTACTAAAAAGCTTTTTGAGAGTTTGTAATCCTAAAATCACAGCTTCATACTCTGCAAAGTTATTTGTCCCCTTACCAAGATATTGTGAGACTTCTTTCAGAACTTTGCCCGCACTGTCAGTAATGAAAGCCCCAGCACCTGCAATACCTGGGTTTCCTCTTGAACCACCATCTGTATAAATTATAATTTTTTCTTTCATAACAACATATTATCATTAATACTTAGTGGAGTGAAATATGCTTTTTTAAAAGTCTGGCCGAGCACAGCGAGGAGGCCCGAGGACTTTTGAAAAAGTGTATTTCATGGAACGATAATGGTCTTTTCGCTCCTCAAGGACCCTCCTCCGCTCCACTTCGTTACGCCGAGGAAAGTCCTTCTCCCGCTCAAATTACATCGACAATCCTTAAACGTAATTCGGGGAAATTACGAAACATCGACTTCTCCATAGTAGCTACCAAGTTTATGCTCTCCCCTTTCCCTAAAACTTTATCAAAACTTTCACTGGTTTTAAAGAATGCTATAGCAGAAATCATTTTGCCGTTACTTTTTTTAAACTCAAGCTTAAGATGATTCTTTTCTTTCCCAAAATGACTAACTTGATCAATTAAAATACTGTTAAACAAAAAAAGAGGCTTCGGATTCCCCATACCAAACGGTGCAAACTTTTCTATAATAGAATACGTATTCCAACTAACATCGTCTACTTCCAAATACTTATCTATAAAAGTATTTTCTTTATTTTCTCCATGATGTTTTCTGGCTTCTTCATATACATTACTTAGAGTCTCCCCGAGAGTATGGACATTTTCTGTCTTTATAGAAAACCCACCAGCATACGAATGCCCACCGAAACCAACAAAAGTATCGCCTACTAATTCCATCATCTTAACAAGGCTTACATTGCCATCAGAGCGACATGAGCCCTTCAATACGTCTCCATTATCCCTACCCCAGAGAAATACTGGTTTCTCATACTCCTCTGCAATAGAATTCGCCACAAGCCCTAAAAGGGCTGGTCTCCAGTCTGGATTACCCATCACTATTACATTGCTTAGCTTATCTAAAGCTTTGATTTTCTTTTTGACTTCTTTTACAATACTCGCCACTACCCCCTTTCTTTCGTCATTTATTTTATTTAAATATGTTGAAAGCTCGTCTGCCTGCACTTCATCGTCTGTTACAAGAAGTTTGAATGCATCATAAGGTAAGTCCATACGAGACGCTGCATTAATCCTCGGTGCAATCATAAACCCTATGTCGTCTTCTGTAATTTCTTTTTGATTTACTTTTATTTTCTTACAAAGTTTCATCAACCCCACTCTTGGAGATTTGCGCAACACCTTAAGTCCATAGTATGCAAACGACCTATTCTCTCCGACAAGCGGCACCATATCTGCAACCGTCGCAAGTCCTACCATATCAAGTAGCCACTTTTCCCACCCTTCTTTGATATCAAAATTACCCTTTTCCAAAAGCCCCTGCACGAGCTTAAACGCAACCCCTGAACCAGAGATATCTTTATACGGATATTTATCACCATCTTGTTTTGGGTCTACCACAGCATAAGCCTTTGGCAATTTTTTACCCACAAGGTGGTGATCGGTGATTATCACATCCACACCGAGCTTATCAGCACAATCTACAGACTCCACATCTGCAATACCACAATCAACAGTGATTATTAACTTCACGTCATCTTTAGCAAATTCTTCAACTGCAGAAGCATGAAAACCATATCCATCTTTATGTCTGTGAGGTATGTGATTACTTACATTTTTATATCCAATCTTTTTAAAAAAGTCATGCAAGACAACCCCACCTGGTATACCGTCACAGTCGTAATCACTATAAATTATTATTTTTTCTTTTTTTTCAATTGCAGATAATATTCTCCCAACAGCTTTATCCATATTTTTTAAAAGAAATGGATCGTGTATATGATCATCATAATTAGGATTTAGAAATTCTCGTGCATCGCCCGCAGTCTTAATACCACGATAAAAAAGAAGCTCTTGCGTTAGCTCCGGATATTCTCTAAGTTCACCCAAGTCACTTTGACATACTTTTTCGCGAGTAGGATATTTAGACATCTGTACATTTTAACATATAATAGAATTATGAATGACTGCCTATTTTGTAAAATAATAAACGACGAAGTACCGTCATATAAAATCTACGAGGACGCTGATAGTTTGGCTTTTCTTGACATAAACCCTCGCTCACCTGGACATGTGCAAGTGATTCCAAAAGCGCACTATAGATGGGTATGGGATATACCAAACTACGACAACTACTCCCTTGTAGTGCAAAAAATAGCCAAAGCAATACAAGGGGCATTCGGCACAGATGAAGTATGGTCAAGAGTTATCGGGGAAGAAATTCCTCATGCCCACACTTGGCTTTTTCCAGATCCAAATAAAGCAATTGGTGACAAAAAAGATTTTGAAGGAAATGCTGAGAAAATTAAAATTAATCTTTAAGAGCCTCTATACCTACAAGCGTGCCGTTGAGCAAGAACTTAAGCATCGCTCCGCCACCTGTAGAGATAAAATCAAATTTATCATCAAGTCCGAGGTGTTCTATAGCCGCTACAGTGTCCCCTCCTCCTATAAGAGTTTTAGCTGAACTCTCTGATAGAGCGAGCGCAAGTTCTTCAGTTGGATTGGTAAAACCTTTCTCATATTCACCAAGCGGACCATTCCATAATACAAATTTAAAATCTTTTACAATTTCTTTGAGTTTTTTCACAGTCTCTGGTCCTGAGTCTGCAATATTGTCCTCATTTGATACTTCATTTGGTTTTTTTACGAACATACCATCTTTGTTTGCGACAACAACGTCAATCGGTATCATTATCTTTTTATTATTTACTAATTCTTCTATATCAACACCCGTATCTGATGATAAAGAAACCCCTATATTAAAACCTTTACTCTTAAAAAAATGATGTGCCAAAGCCCCAGAGACAAATACATTACTATATACATTAAGTAATTTTTTTACCAAAGGCTCTTTTGTCTCAAACTTTGCGCCACCCAAGATACAAAGCGAGGGAGAAAGAGGGTTCAAAGCTTCAGACAATTCTTTTACCTCTTCTTGAAATAAGATACCTGTGTAGCTTGGTAAATACTTAGGCACACCAACAACAGAAGCATGCTCTCTGTGCGACACAGAGAATGCATCGTTTACATAAACATCAGCCAGACTAGCTAATTCTTTTGCAAAATCATTGTCGTTCTCTATCTCTCTATTATCTGTTCTTAGATTCTCAAGTATTACCACATCGCCATCATTCATACTCTCTACCAAAGACGTAGTCTTCTCTCCAAGCACCTCTCCTGCAAAAGCTAGTGATATACGCTCTTTAAAGTACTCATACACTAAAGACAAGGATTTCTTATCCCTTCCTCTATGCCCCATTAATACCACCTTTGCGCCAGACTCTCTCAGGAAGTTAATCGTTTCCAATGCTTTAATTAGACGAAAATCATTAATTATCTTATCGTCTTTAATAGGCACGTTTAAGTCACTTCTCAAAAGCACTCTTTTGCCTTTCAGGTTTTCTACTTTTCGTATATCTTTTAATTCCATATTAAATAGAGTTTGTGATTTTTAGAATCTCGTTAAACTGAGATGCTTTAAGTGATGAATGTCCGACAAGGAAACCGTCTATCTCTCCGCTATCAAGTAATTCTTTTACATTGTCAGGTTCTGCAGAACCGCCATATATTATTGGTACATTAAATGCAATATTCTTTGTATAAATTTCTGTAAGGATTTTTCTTATAAAAAGATACATTTCATGCATTTGGTGAGATGACACAGCATCGTCTGCACTTTTACCTATTGCCCAAAGTGGTTCATATGTAATTATTAGATTCTTAAGGTGGTTTTTTGGTACGCCTGAAAGCGCACTTTCAAGCTCTTCCCTTAAAAATTTTAAATACAATGCTTGCGAATCTCTTTTACTCTCTCCAATACATAAAACTACATTGAGTCCAGCTTTAAGTGCTGCAGCTACTTTTTTATTTACATCAGTATTACTTTCTCCTAACGCTCTTCTTTCTGAATGCCCTATTATTACATATTTAGCACCAACACTTTTCAAAGCTGTCGGCGAAAGCTCTCCAGTATGCTTACCTTTATTTTCCCAGAACACATCCTGTGCACCAACTTCTAGTCTGTGTCCTGAGTACATTTTACTAAGCTCTGCTATATACACAGACGGCGAACATATAACTGTCTGTACTTTCTGAGTTCTACTTGCAACCTTTTTAATATCAACAAAAAGCTTCTTCGCGTCTTTTAGGGATTCAGGATTCAACTTCCAGTTTGCTATTATTAATTTTTTATCTTTAGACATAACTTATATAATACCATACCTAGATTTCTAGCCAGCTTTCTATACCATATCCACCACTAGGACCACTAGTAAACACTACATTTACTAACCCTGTGTCATACTCAATAGTTGAATCCTTATCTATCTCTATTGAGTAAGCTGTAAGTTGTGTCAAATGCACATCCTTATGAAGATTCACCTTACCGTTTGGAGCAAAGATTATTCCCTCAACAGTTGTGTCTTCATGAAAATCAATAGCTGCATTATGATGGGTTCCACTAGTTGCAAGGATAATAAACATAACAAAACTATTAGGGTCTTCTGACCCAGCAAGATAACCCTCTTTGTCTATATGCATATTACCATCAGCAACAATAACTCCACTATTAGTTCCATACCCTGGATAGAGTTCAACTTGCGTTTCTTTTTCTATATCAATAGACCCTTCCACCCATATGGTACCCGTCACAGTAAGATGTGAATCCTTGTCTAATATCAAATCACCTGTGATCTTTGCTGGACCAAGAGACCCAGACTCATCTTGACCCAATACATAATCACCACTAATTAAAGTCCCTGCCTGTGCATCAGCCTTAAAGGAGGCAATATTTGCATCTGATATTGGCCATACTTGTGGCGGCATATCACTAGGTGGAGTTGTCGACGAAGTAGAGCTCCCTCCAACAGTACAACTAGATATTGAATTGTAATATGCATCTCCACCGATAGTACAACTAGACAATGAATTAGCATACACATTCCCACCAACCGTTGTATCACTAATCGTTTGTCCGTATGCATCTCCACCCGCAGTAACGGAGTCTATGGTGTTTGCATATACATCTAATCCGACAGTTGCATCTTCAATAGAGGTTATGTCTCCTGCAAGCCAAATTTTAAAATTCAAATCTCCTACGATATTATCCCAATTATTTTTATCTTCCCAGTCATCATTATATTTTCCACTACCATCTGGGTAAGCATTAGTATTGTCAGTACCCCACACCCAATAATTGTTCTCGTCATCAGATGCATCGGCGACAATCCAGTATGTCTTATCATCGTCAAGTTCTGGAGTACTAGAAAAACCAACGTCAATCCATCCGTAAGTATCAGTGACTGAGGATGCTTGCAAGACACCCTGAACAACTACGTCCCCACCCTTCTCTCCAGGACTACCATCTTTGTCTTTATTTATCTGAATAGTTATATTTGAGGGATTCCCAACTTTTTTTATATAAATAGATATTTTATTTAGATCTTCTTCATCACTAATCTTAAAACTCTGCGCAGCATCAATCTGATCTTCTGACCCAACCGTCTTACCAAAGATAAAGTCATCATTTTGTACTAACCACTGCTGATCTGGTGTAAGTGCTGTACCGCCAGCTACAATAGCATCTCCTGTAATATTAAAACCTGTATCACCATCTATGCTACCATTTGAATATATATTACCTATTATCTGTACATTATCTCCTTTGACTTCTATTCCACCCTCTCCAACTTGCAATCCATAATTAAATGACGCACCAACACCCTGCTTTAAGATAGCTTGTGTTGTTCTTATGACATTGTCTTTATCTCCGACAGAGATAATCTTCCTCTCATCAGCCAAGACAGTAGTAGTGGTAGTTGCCGTGACACCATTTACTGATAAAACCTCTGTATCAGAAAAACTAATCCCATTTATGACACGGTAAACAAGGTCTTCTACAGCACCTTCTGACAAAGAAAAGCTTTGTTTTGATTCTTCTAAATTACGTACTATCTTTATGTCCTTAAGAACAGGAGAGGAAACACTTCCAACTGTAATCAAGCTCCCAGCGAGCAAAAACATAACTGTTATTATCATAGCTTGCCCTCCATTTGTTCGTATTTTTTTATTGACCAATCTATTTCTCATATTAATTTCTTAAAACCACCGTAGTGTAAAACTTTTTTGTCTTAGTTACACTTTTGTAAACTATAGACATAGTCATCTCTATTCTAATAGCTTTTGATGTTCCATTATCAAGCAACCTAAATACTAAATTATCTATAGATGATTCTTGCTGTGTTAGCGGTCCAGTGTCTACGGTATCTTCTTTTACCCTTAAAATTCCACCACTCAAATAAAACTCTGTTGTTGTGGTATCTGATTGTAAAGTAAGTTTACCTGGATGTGTATCAAACACACTATCTACTACCATAATATCATCTGCAGATTTAATATCACGAGTCATTCTTTCAAGAGAAGTAATAATAGAGTTATTTATATTCCTTGAAGTCTTCAGATTGCCATACGACTTTGCTGTAATAAGAAGCACATTTACTACAACAACCACCATAGCTGACAGAATAGCCATATAGATTAATGACTCTATTAAAGAAAAACCTGATTTTCTGTCTTGTCGTATCTTAATCATATTAATTATTAAGCATATTGGTAAGGTATGTTGTAGAATTTACATCTCCTTTGTCCCAAGCCACACTTGTAGTAATCTGCACGATGTTTGGGTCTAATGTTTTTGAGTCGGGAGATGTACTTGCGACGATATCGTTGTCTGAATCACGCCTGTATACATCGTAAATCGTTATTGTTCTATCAAACACACCATCAATAAGTGCTGTTGTGGTTGTAGCAACCCAACTAGAGCTTTCTAATGAAAGATAATACGGAGTACTCTTAGAAAGAGAATTTATGTTTATTGTCCATCCGCTATCTCTCATATGCCTAAATGCTTCACTACTTTCTTCTAGGAGATAGATAGCTTGGATTTTGTTTGTATTCGCTAGTCCTGCACGTATAAAAAGGTTAAATGCTGCAATGAGTCCAACCATAGAAAGAGATATTATAGATGTTCCTATAATTATCTCTATAAGACCCATGCCATTAGAATTAATATTTTTTTGTTTTATAAAAATATTTTTCATAACTGTGTTTATTCAATAATCCCAGACCCCTGTATTGTTATCGTTTTTGTTTTTGTTGGGTCAGAAATAAGCGATAATGTCACCGTACCATTTTGGTCAGTTTTGCCAGTGAGTCTTTTGAAAATGACATCACTTCCACCACCAGAAAGTGCAATGTTTGATACTGAGATTTTTGATGAAAGTATTATATCTTCATTATCAGGATCAGATGACGAGTAAGTACTACCCTTAAAAAAGACTACTTTATCGGCCTGAAAATGTACCCCGTAAGCAATGTTGTTGTATGAGGCAAGAGTGTTGGCTCGCGCTTCATTGAGCGTTGATGTTACCTCGCCAACAGCGCCACCAAGAGATTGATTATTATTAAATTTTGAAAATGCACTTGCAACGATAGTAACTATTATCGCAAGTATTGCTATTACTATTACTAATTCTGTTATTGTAAAACCTTTCTTCATTCTTTTATTGTAACAGAAAATCTCTTTTATATTCCTGCTGATATTGAATAAATAGGACTAACCATAGAAATAGCAAAGAATCCTACCACCACACCTATAAGAATCATTAGGAAAGGCTCAACTATTGTGGACATATTTTTTGTTTTCTGATCAACTTCACTTTCATAAAATTCTGCAACCTGATGAAGCATACCCGATAGCTGACCTGTCTCCTCTCCAACAGCAATCATCTCTCCAACAAGTATTGGATAAAGTTTTTCATTATCAATAAACGCTTTAGAGAAAGGTAGCCCTTTCTGTATATCTTTTTCTGAGCGTTTTAACACTTCTTTATAATAAGAATTTTGCACTACTTCCCCTGTTATTGAGATAGCGCTAACAACCTCAACGCCCGATGCTAAAAGTGACGATAGTGTACGAGCGGTTCTGGCAGAGTTTGTCTCTTTAACGAGATTTGAGACAACAGGTATATGGAGGATTATATATTCAAATATTCGTCGTCCTCTTTTTGACTTAAATGCAATAACAGCACCTACTCCTAATATTATAATCAAAAGCAAAGCCACTAAAGTATTATTAGAAAGGAAATCACTTATAGTAATTACAAATTGTGTACTCTTTGGTAATTCTACGTTCAACTCATTAAATGTTTTAGTTAGGGTAGGAACAACATACAAAAGCATTACGATTCCTATAATTATCATCGCAAATACAATTATTGAAGGATATATAAGGGCTCCTTTTACTTTTTTCTTTAAGGTATTAGCTTTTTCCATTTGCTTCCCTACTACAGCCAGCGCTTCTGCGAGTCCTCCACTCTCCTCTCCTGCCTTTACCATTGAAACAAAAAGTGGAGGGAATACTTTTGGAAATTTTGCAAGAGCATCGTGGAAACTTGAGCCTTTTTTAATACTTGCTCCAACATTACTTATAACTTCTTTAAACTTTTTGTTTTTTGTTTGTCTTTCTAAGATAGCCAATGCTCTCGAGAGCGAGAGTCCTACCCTTATCATAACTCCAAGATTACGCGTAAACATTATCTTCTCAGCTATTTTAACCTTACCGAACATACTGTTTAAGGCGCTCATTTTCTTAGAGAGACTTAATTCGTTTTCTTTAACAGACACGACGGTACCACCTTCTTTTCTGATATGTTTGTATACGAGAAACCTATCTGGCATATCTACCGTATTTTCATATTCTTTTCCGTCTTTTGTTGCTTTGTAAGTAAATTTCATATGTATTATTCTGATACTACTCTTAATACTTCCTCTATTGTGGTCAATCCTTGTGCTGCTTTAAATATACCGTCCTCAATCATCGTAAGCATCCCTTCTTTTTTTGCTTGATTCTCAATATCTTCTGTTGTTGCTCCTTTCATTATAAGCTCTTTTATAGCTGATGACATACCAAGTATTTCGTGAATACCTATTCTTCCACTATATCCGTCTTCACATCCTGCGGTTTCTTTTGTCTTATAAAACGGAACTTTCTCCCATTCTACTTTTTTATCTACAATATTTTCTTCTTTTAGAACATCTAAAACTTTATCCAGATCAACAGATTCTTTCAGTTTTTCAATCTCTGCATTGGTTAGAAAATATTTTTCTCCTGGTGGACATATCTTCCTTACAAGCCTTTGCGCGACAATAACACTTATCGTTGATACTAAAAGGAAAGGTTCTGCTTCCATATCAAGCAATCGCGGTATTGCCCCCGCTGCAGAGTTTGTATGAAGTGTTGAGAATACCAAGTGCCCAGTCAATGAAGCGTTCACAGCGAGAGATGCTGTTTCTTCATCACGGATCTCACCTACCATGATAATATCTGGATCTTGGCGAACTAAAGAGCGGAGTCCTGATGCAAACGTAAACCCAATAGCTGGTTTTACTTGTGTTTGATTAATCCTCGGCATTTGATACTCAACAGGATCTTCAACTGTTGAAATATTAACATCAGGTGTGTTTAAAATATCTAAAATCGTATAAAGTGTTGTCGTCTTTCCAGAACCAGTCGGGCCTGTGGTCAAAACCATACCAGTTTTGAGTTTTGTAGCTCTGTGAATTCTTTCTAGTCCTTCCCCGTGAAAACCTAAGCCCTCCAATGAAAATCCTGAGATATTTTCTTTAAGAAGACGCATTACTGTCTTTTCACCAAAATAAGTCGGCAATATAGATACTCTAAAAGAGACTTTCTCTTTATTGACCTCAACTTTAAATCTTCCGTCTTGTGGAAGACGCTTTTCATCAAGTTTAAGTTTTGAAAGTACTTTTATACGCGCTGTAATACTTGACGCTGCGCTTTTTGGTAATGTCATTGCGTCGTGTAATATCCCATCAATCCTGTATCTTATAAGGACCTCCTTTTCCATAGGCTCTATGTGAATGTCTGAGGCATTTTGGATAATAGCGTGACGTAAAAGCGAATCTACGATACGAACAACAGGAAGATCTTCCGCAAGTTTTTTAAGCTCTCCTTCTGATACTTTTTCGGACCCATTACTTGGAGATATATCTTTAATAGTATCTGCTTCACGTTTTATGATATCTCCAAACTCTGCTTTTAGGGTCTTTTGGTACTGAAGTAACGCATCTTTTATTGAAGCATTGTTTGTAAGTCTTGGTAAAATCTTTAAATTAACTTTTTTCTTAACAAAATCAATTGCTGCTAAATCATCAGTATCAAGCATAGCAACCTCAAGAGTCTTGTCGTCTTTTTTGAAAGCTACAATATTGCTATTGCGTGCAATAGGCTCTGGAATCATAGAAAGTACCTCAAAATCAATCTTTTTACCTTTAAGATCCACAAACGGAATACCTAAAACATAAGCCTGCATGCGACGCAGATCATCCTCGCTTATGAGACCTTTACTTACGAGGACTTTACCTATATCTTGCTCTGTATCCTCTCCGTCCTTTGAAGACTCTTCTTCCGCCTCATCAAAAGCTTTTTGAGAAACAAGTCCAGAATCTATTATGAAATCTTTAAGCTGTTTCTTTTGGATATACATACTTTTATTATATCAAAACAAACACAATACAAAAAAGAACTTATCCTTCTATGAGGATAAGTTCTTTTAATGTTTAATTAATTTTTAGTACAACCAATTTCGGTTTGAAGAGCATAACAGGTTGCACTTCCTCCTACATTACATCTGACTTCTCGGTTTCTACCGGATAGATATGTACTACCGTTTCGATAAGTACAGGCAGAAGTTTTGTTTTCTCTAAAATGTGATCCTGTTGTACATGCCCCAGAACATGTAGAACATGAACTTGGTATTGCACTACTATAACTCGCATTTGGACTCCATCCAGATGGACAACTGGAGCCTGCAACATAGCAAGTACTTTGAGCATCTATCCAACTACCACCAACATTGACACATTCTGTATAATTGGGATCTACTGTTATTACCACCTCTCCACTTACCAGAGAAACCCAAGCGCTACCGTTATATCCTTCAAAATCAGCTCCTGTCCAACGAATAGTTCCTGCTTCTGGTGTTTCTGTACTATCTCCAATTTTCATTCTTCCATTAATTTCTAATGCTTCACTTGGAGCCACTACTCCTACTCCCACATTACCCTGAAAATATCCGTTTCCAAACACAGAAAGTGCATCTACAGAAAGTCCCCCATTCTTAACCTGATCTGTAGTCCCGACATGCACTGGCGCGTCAGTATTACCTGCAGGTGGTGCTTGAGTTGGTCCAGTCCATGCAGCGAAGAGGTAGTTTACGCCGAGGGCGGCGGTTAAGACTATCGCTAGTATTAAAGTTTTTGTTATAGTCTTTTGCATTTATCTTAAAATTCCTCAAATAGCACGCCTCCGCAGTCTGCAGAGCAAGTTCCAGGATTTTCTCCAGCTTCGCATACAGTATTACCGCATACAGGTATTGATTCGTCATCACCTGCCAAACTATTACAGCTTGTATCTTGTGGGAAGTCTATTTGTCCGTCTCCGTCATTATCTATACCATCTGAACACTGAGTTGATGTATCAATAAATACTGTCGCACTATCATTTGATGATGACAATTCATTAGTACACGTAAGTTGATACACAGTATCAGTTGAGTGCGGCCCAACAACCTCAGTACCAGAAAACGCCTTTGAACCGCTCCATCCTATACTTGCAGTACATGAAGTAGCATTTGTGCTCGTCCAAGTAAGAGTTGAATTATTACCAGAGAACACAGTAGCGGGATCAGCAGAAATACTAACAGTCGGAGCGTTAACAGAAGATACTGTAACACTACCAAATGCAGGGTTAAATTGTATCCATCCTATACCTATACTTTCACTACTTATATCACTAGCATCCCATGCATATCCTTCAAGGTTATTACCGTTTTTAGTAACTCCATAATTAGAGCCTTTTAAGCTAATCCAACCATCCCAACCATCACCATTTGAAAGTGCTCTTGCCCAACCTTGTAAACTATTTCCAGAAAGCTTAGCTGTGCAAGACCCAGAAGGACAACCCGACAAATCACTTTCTTCAAAACTAATCCAACCAATGTTGTCGCTCCATGCATATCCGGACATAGCTCCATTAGTAGCAATATTTACACCATAGTCACTAGTCCCACATGAGCTAGTATCAGTACAGTTAAAACTAATCCAGCCTATGTTGTCACTCCATGCATACCCAGATACGTTTTGAGAGCTACCCGCACTCGCTTGTTTTACACCATCTACAAAAAATGCTCCGTATATAAGCACCGCTATAAAAAGAAGTGCAGCGATAACCAAAACTATATTATGCCCTGATTTTATTATTGGATTAGAATTTTTCATAATTTTTATTCTTCTTGAAGAGAACGTAAGATTTGTAATTTTCCTTCTTCTGAGTAGTTATACGCATCCTCTGCTTTATTATTTGAAATATCATTCAAAATACTTCTCTTTTCTTCTATTGATAATGTATTTTCTGAATCCTTAGATAAACTATCTAAGATTTCAAATTTTTCTTCTTCTGAGAAAACTTTCTTATCAGAAGTTCTTTCTAATAACGTTATATCGTAAGTACTTGTATAGAGGAAAAACCCTATAATTATTAAAATTACGACAATAATAACAACAATTATTGTTGGATATTTTTTGTCATCGTTATTTTCTTTATTTTGAAGTATCTCTTCCATATATTACTCTAGTATGACTTACACCATAGTATAAAACAATGGTATTTATCCACATAGTTTACGCTCAAATCTTGAGATTTTTTACATTCTTTCAGGTGTTTTTATACCTAAAAGCCACAAACCATTTTTCATTGTTATTTTGAAAGCCTCCGTAAGTGCAACTTTATATGGGGCTGTATTACTATCATCCACAATCTTTTCTTTAGCATAGAAACTATTAAATGCGCTGGCAAGCTCTGTAAGATATGTTGTCACGTAATGTGGTTCATACTCCATATTTGCTCTTTCCACCACATCTCTAAATCTATACAGAAGCTTTTCTAATTCTATTGTTTCAGTAAGGTTAGTTTTAAAACTAGTCTTAATTTTCCCTTTTTTTGCCTTTTCTAACACTGCACTTGCCCTTGTGTGTGAATATTGCAAATACGGCCCAGAATCACCCTCAAATGAAAGGGATTTATCCATATCAAAGATTATATCCTTCCCGGCTGATTGCTTTAATATTGAGTATTTTATAGCTCCTATAGCTATTTGCTCAGAAATCTGAGCTTTATTTTCAATACTTAAATCATTCATTTTATTAAATACTCTGGCCTGAACTTCATCAATTAATGACTCGCCGGTTATAACATCCCCCGTTCTAGACGACATCTTACCACTCGGGAGACGCAACATTCCATGTGGCACATGTTTTGTCTTCTCTGCAAGCTCTGGAAAGATCTGTTTCATAACCTCAAGTATCACTTTATAATATTCTTTTATTTCATTTCCAGTGATTACAATAGACTTATCATAATCAAATCTATTTTTTTACTCTTTAATTTTCCTACCGCCTCCCCCGCTTCTTCTTTTCCTTTATCTGTAAGATGATGTGGGTTGTCCGCCTTTGAACTGACAACTGAAGCTACATTGTGATCTGCCTCGCCATGGCGCATTACAAAATATTTATTTCCGGATCTCTTTGTGTATTTTTTAAGTTCATCTATTGAACCTATAACTGTATTCTCCCCTATTTCATTCTGCCAGACAGGAAGCGGAGTAGCCCAATACCTTTCACGGGAAATCGCCCAGTCTTTCACATCTTCAAGCCACTGCCCAAACCGCCCTTCTTTTATATGTTCTGGTTGCCAGTTAATAGTGCTATTTTCTTTTACAAGCTTGTCACGCAAATCTGACATTCGTATATACCAAGAATCACGCGCATAGTATAGAAGCGCAGTATTACACCTCCAACAATGCGGATACGTATGTTTTACTCTCACATTTCCAAATACTTTGTCGCCAAGATTCTCGATTATTTCATCATTAGCTCCTCGTACCTTCTTACCCTCTAAGAAACCTGTACCTTGTATGAATCTGCCGTCTTCATTAACTATATGGTGTTTCGGTAAATCTTTTTCTGTACCAAGTATAAAGTCGTCCGCACCGTACATCACGGCAGTGTGCACTATTCCAGTACCATCTTGCGTAGTTACAAAATCCGCAGAATATACTTTGTATGCATTCTTGAGTTTATCTTTCTGGCTCTCTGGAAGTGTATCTTTTAGGTATGGGTACAACGGCTCGTATTCTACACCAACCAAATCTTTACCTAGCAACTCCTCAACCATTTCATATTCTTTATCTTTCATTACATCGGCAATCCTATCTTCTGCAACTATAAGGTTTTCGTCACCACTTTTGAGTGTCTTATAATTAATCTTCTCACCAACTGCAAGAGCGACATTCCCTGGAAGTGTCCACGGAGTTGTAGTCCATGCAAGCAAATATGTATTTTCTTTGTCCTTAACTTTAAACTTCACAGTCACTGACATATCGTGCACATCTTTATATCCTTGCGCGAGCTCATGACTTGAAAGTCCTGTCCCGCAACGCGGGCACCAGTTTACTATTCTGTAATCTTTATATAAAAGTTTTTGATCGTCTACTTTTTTTATAACATTCCACACTGACTCCATATATTCTGGCTCGTATGTGATGTATGGATCTTCCTTATCAAGCCAAAAGCCTATCCTGTCTGTAAACTTCTCCCACAGGTCTACATATTTCCAAACACTTTCTTTACATTTTTTATTAAACTCAGCGATACCGTATTCTTCAATATCTTTTTTTGATCTCAGCTCAAGCTCTTTCTCAACTCCTATCTCCACAGGCAGCCCGTGCGTGTCCCAGCCGGCTTTCCGACGCACATGAAAACCTTGCATGGTCTTGTACCTTGGTATTGCATCTTTAAAAGCCCGCGCTTCCATATGATGCATCCCAGGTTTGCCATTTGCAGTAGGAGGTCCTTCATAGAAAATATACTCGCCATTTGGCGCGTCTTTCTCGTCAGATTTCTTAAAGATTTGATTCTCCTCCCAAAATTTCAAGATTTCCTCCTCTCTTTGAGCTATTTCGTTTTTAGCTATATTCTCCTTATTTTCACTATTTTTATCTTCCATAATTATCCTTTAAATATAGCACTTTTAAGCCCTCTTTCAAAAAGTTGACACAACTATATATTTATGATACCATATTAATAGTTGATTATCTTTGTTGTTTACATAAAAACATAAACTTATTCAGAAAAGGAGGCGGGAGTATATCATGACAAGATTATTTGAATTCATAGGTAAAGATTTAAGAACCAACAATCTACCCGGCAAAGCAGGCGTAGTAGACATTGTCTGGATTAATATGGATGGCTGTAGCAAACCGCAAGTAATTAAATACGGGGATAAACAAATAACCCTTGCGTATATACCTCATGCGGAATATTTTCCATTAAAAGGTGGTCAACATTTTATATACTGTATCGACGGTGTTGAACCGTACTATTTTTGTGGAGAAAACAATGGGCATGCTTTTGCCATTGCTTTAAGACCAAACGTCTTTAATAAAAGGGCAGGTTATGAAAAAAATTTCTATAAAAACTTAAAACCGCCAATTATAGAAATAGCAGAAAACACTTTTAGCAAAGAAGTAGTGATGTACGATGAGCTCCTTGTGGTTCCCGTTCCATTAAGTCTTGAGGATATTGAAAAAACATCCAGTCTTCACAACCTTAGAAGTGAAGTGGGTCAGCATACAAGTATTGTTTCTAGTAATAACGAAATTAAAGTTATCAGTAGTCGATACAAACTGATAGGTAGAATAATTCATGAAATCCTTCTGTTCGGAGTTGAAACAGCACAAATCTGTGAAGGAAAGATTGTAACACCAAAAAGATGTACCTCTGGTAATCCCTTAGAACTCGATGGCGTAAATATTGTTGTTATGATGAATCATCTTTACAGTATACAACCACAATTTAGTGACCCTGAATGATGCTTAATAAAATTCCTGTTTGCCTATTAGTTTGGCAAATGGGAATTTTTTACATTCTATCAGGTGTTTTTATTCCTAGAAGCCAGAGGCCGTTTTTGATTGTTGTTTTGAAAGCTTCGGTTAGTGCGACTTTGTAGGAGGCGGTTTCACTTTCTTCTACTATCTTTTCTTTAGCATAAAAACTATTAAACGCTCCAGCAAGCTCTGTCAGATATGTTGTCACATAGTGCGGTTCAAATTCTTCATTTGCTCTCTCCACAACTTCCGGGAATCTATACAAAAGCTTCTCAAGCTCTATCGCTTCTGTCCAAGGGTTACCCTTGGACAAGTTTGGTGTAACACCCTCTGCTTTTGCTTTTTCTAGTACCGCACTTGCCCTAGTATGCGAATACTGCAAATACGGCCCAGAATCCCCCTCAAATGAGAGTGATTTGTCCATATCGAATACTATATCCTTACCAGCAGACTGCTTTAATATTGAGTATTTTATTGCTCCCACAGCTACCTGCTCTGCAATACCCTCTTTGTTTTCAATCTCTGAATCTTTCATCTTTTCAAGCACTCTTACGTTTACTTCTTCGATGAGTGACTCACCAGTTATCACATCTCCTGTTCGTGATGACATCTTACCGCTCGGTAGGCGAAGCATACCGTGAGTTATGTGTTTTGTTTTTGAGGCCAAATCAGGGGAGATTTGCTTCATCGCTTCAAGAACAACTTTGTAATATTCTTTCTGTTCGCTCGCTGTTATTACAACTGATTTATCATAATCATATCTCTCGCTTTTTACTTTCGCCAAAGCCAAATCTTTTGCTTCATATGTCGGAAGTCCTTCTGAGTTTATAAACACTCTAGTATGTAATCCGAAGTCTTCGCCTTTAAATATTACAGCGCCGTCACTTTCTTCAAACACCTTTCCAACATTTTCTTCTACAAGTTTTTTACCTATTGGACTAGTTTCACTTTCAAAAAAGTATTCGTCAAACTTAGTACCAAGTTTTTTATAAATCTCTTCAAAATGCTCTAGTGATACTTTTCTGCCATCATCATAGATTTCATTAATACTTTTATCACTTTTGTCGTATACCTTTTTATTGATTTCTTTTATTTCTTCTTTTGCTTTCTCGTCTTCTTCATACGCTTTAGCACCCTCTGCATATGCTTTTCCCAACAATTCAGGTTGCACGGAGGTTGAACCTCCGTGTTGAAGTCCCCAGATTGCTTTTGCCACATGAAGACCTACATCCCCCTGATAGTTTGCACGTTTTGTTTCTACTCCGGAGAATTCTACAAGCCTTGAGATTGACTCACCAATAGCATTACTCATCAAGTGTCCGATGTGAAATTCTTTAAACGGATTTGGATCTGTATACTCAACTATTATTTTTTGTTTTTTAAGAGAGCCATTACTACCCCACTTATCTTTTTCTTTTAAAATTTCTTTAATACTTTCAGTAAAGAATTCTTGTGAAAGATAGAAGTTTATAAATCCAGCCCCTGCAACTTCTACCTTCTCTATTGATTTATTTTCAGAAATCTTATCTGCAATCTCTTGCGCTAATTCTTTCGGATTTCTACTATTTACTTTTCCAAGCACCATAGCGACATTTGTAGAATAATCCCCATACGACAAATCAGCAGGATGCTCCAAGTGAATATCCTCTATTTCAAATCCTAAAACTGAGATTGCCTCTTTTATAGCCTTTTTTAGTTCTTCTCTAATCATTCACTGATTATATAACAAAACCGCCTTAAATTCCTGCCTGCCGGCAGGCAGGGCTATTCTAGGCGTTTATTTAGGGTAATTCTGTACCTTATCATCCATATGCTCTACTTCTATACCCGCATCTTCAAACATCTTCTCTGACTCTTCTCCTTGATGATACTTACTTTCACAGACAATTCTCTTTATACCAGAGCTTATTATAAGCATCGCACATGTTCTACATGGAGTCATCCGACAGTACAAAGTTGCGCCAGCTACAGACACACCATTTTTTGCAGCTTGGCATATTGCATTTTGCTCAGCATGCACTGTACGAACACAGTGTTTTGATTTACTTCCGTCTTCATGTGTTACTTCTTTTATTTGGTGCCCTACTTCATCACAATGCGAAAACCCTGGAGGTGAGCCTACGTAACCTGACACTACAAGTTGTTTGTTCTTTGCTATCACACAACCACTTCTACCTCTGTCACATGTCGCTCTTTTAGAGATAGCATGCGCAACTTCCATAAAATAATCGTCCCATGATGATCTTTTATCTTTTTTTTCTTCCATATAATTTAAAAACTATTTTTTAAACAAATTTTTTGTATTTGCCTGTTTTGATCCATTAGAATTCATATATAAAGATTTTTTTCTTTTATTATAAGGCACTTCAGCCGGAGACGACAAAAATTCACAAGCAATCTGACAAATATACATCCCTGGGTATATAGCAATAGCAACATTGGACTGATTACTAAGTTGCAATGTAAGATTCCCTTTAAATCCTGGGTCTATAAAACCTGCAGTGTGGACCAAAAGCCCTATCCTACCAAGAGAACTTTTTCCTTCTACTCTTACTACAATATTATCTGGAACTTTAATTTTTTCTACAGTGCTTGCTAAAATAAAACTATCTGGGTGAAGTATAAAACGTTCACCCTTTTTCATTTTGTATGTTTTTAAGAAATCTTTTGGTAGTCCTTCTTTTACGTCTAAAAGACTGTGCTTCTCAATATGAAAAACTTTAAATGTATCACTTAGCTTCAGATCAATAGAAGCTGGACCGATTTGGTCGGAAGAAAGCTTCGGCGTAAACACCAAACCTTTCTCTTTTATAGACTTTTTTATATCCCTATCAGATAAAACCATTTGCCTATAATATCATCAAACAGGGCTTTAAACAAAAAACCACCCAAGCAGGTGGTTTCCTGTTGAATGGTACAATGTAGATTTTATTTGATGTCTCTCAACCCTTCTAGCATACCCCTTAAAGACAACAGAAATTTGATATAAAATTTTTCTGGCAAAGAAGTATTTGGGTGTTCCAAACCCACATTATGATAGATAAAAGTTCCTTTAGTACTTAGCAGTGCTTCTTGCACCTCTGGATTTTGCCACATCTTTGCGTACAAGAACAGTCCTATTATGAACCGATGCTCATCAGAATTATAAACAATTTGTCTACTGTTCCAATATACAAAATGCTCTTCCCCGTCTTTTATAGAGTTTGTTATTTCTCTACCTGCTTTTAAAGCATCTTTGCCACGCATCGTGAAGACTTTTCTTTGTTTTTTCTCGTCTTCAAATTTTATTCCTTGAAGAGCGCTTTCAACAGACAGAAATATGAGCTTCCCAATTTGAAACGGGGTGTGCGTTGGGTTTGCAAGAATTCTACCTCTTGGGTCTTTAGAATCTGATCTGATGTTTAATGCGTCGTCTTTTTCCATTTACTTCTCCTTTTCTAAGTTTATCTGAAATATTCTTTAATATTTAGTGTGTCAAAGCAACAAAAAACTTCCTATACCTTACGGCATAGGAAGTTTAAAGTCAATCAATGATTGATTGTTTATAAATCTGTCTCTATCCCCATACTTCGCGCTGTGCCGGCTATAATCTTTGCGCCTTGTTCTGGGTCGTTAGTGTTTAGGTCAGGAAGTTTCTTTGTAGCTATCTCTATAAGCTGAGCCTTTGTAGCTTTCCCAACCTTACTTGTTAGGTTCTTGCCTGAGCCTTTCTTTATACCAAGTGTCTTAAGTAAAAGTCGTGACGCAGGTGGTGTCTTAAGTACAAAGTCAAAACTTCTATCTTCATATACTGAAATCACAACAGGGATCACGTCTCCCATCATGTCTTTAGTTGCGTCATTGAACTTCGTTACAAACTCTCCGATGTTTATTCCAGCTTGTCCAAGCGCTGGGCCCACAGGAGGAGCAGGGTTTGCTTTACCTGCTTGTATCTGAAGTTTTAATTTTTTTTCTGCTTTCTTTGCCATGATAGATTTTGTTAATAAATATGAATAATAATGAATATTTGTTTTACTAAATCATCACCCCCTCTTTTTGCGCTTTTTTTCTTTCGTGCGAAAAAGAGGGGGTTAAGTGAATTATAGTCGCTTCTCTCCTTAATTTACTAAATCTTCTTAACTTGTAAAAAGTCTAGCTCCACCGGTGTCTCTCGTCCAAACATTGATACAAGCACCTTAATCTTACCCCTATCATTATCAACTTCTGCCACCTTCCCATCCATCTCTTTAAACGGTCCGTCTATTATAGTCACTGCGTCTGAGATAGCAAGCTCTATCTTATGCTTCACATCATCAGACTCCATCCTCTTTAGAAGTGAGTCTAGCTCTCCTTTTGAAAGAGGTACTGGGTGTACACCTGAGCCTACAAACCCTGTAACACGTGGCGTGTTACGTACTACATACCATGAGTCGTCGTCCACTATCATATCTACTAATATGTACCCTGGGTATATCTTTTCGTCTTCTTCTACTCTTTTTCCTCCCTTAATTTTAATCTGTTTTTCAGTTGGTACGATAACATCAAATATTTTGTCTTCCATACCCAAAGATTCAATACGCTGACGTAAATTACGCTTTACCGCATTTTCATAACCTGAATATGTATGGATCGCATACCAATTTCTATTTTGTGCTGTGTCTTGTTTTGCCATGATAGATTTTGTTAATAAATATGAATGATAATGAATATTTGTTTTACTAAATCATCACCCCCTCCTTTTGCGCGCTTCGCTTGCGCGAAAAGAAGGGGGTTCGTATAAATTATACTCACTACACTCGTTAATTTATTACGAAGTTTTCTAGTAAATACGAAAAGATAAAGTCAAAGAACCCTAACAGCATTGCTGTAAACAGCGAGATTATAATAACAAGCGCTGTAAACACTATAGCCTGCCTTCTTGTTGGCCAGCTTACATGCTTTAGTTCTCCTCTTGTATCCTTGATATAATTGATTAATTTCATAATTTTGTATTAAAAAACACCCGTCGGGGTTTATCTATATATTACTCATTTTAGAGAAATAGTCAACCCCACTGGAAGTAGTCACGAATGACTTCCAGCGGGGTTAAATATAGCTAAAAATACTTAGTTTATTTCGTATGTTTTTGAATATATTCGTCGAGAGAACTATCGTTTAACTCTTTTCCGCTTTTAAGTACCGCTCTGCATATTCTGCCTATTAATCTACTTTTTTTTCTTTCGTCAGATAACATCCCTCTGAGTCTTGCACATTCATTAAAATTTGAAAATGTGCAACTGCGAACCTTTATAGAAAAACTTTCCCCATCCATAATACCAATTAGACTCGCCATAACATACCCCTTCCTTAAAAAGGTTAGTACTAAGAAATTATGTACAATTTATTTTCTGTATTTATTATATCACTATCGTATCTCGTAAGTAATACTTACATTAGAAGTAATCTTATTTTCTCCAACTGGGATTTCAGGAATACCTCCCCCTGCATTATCAAGCGATGCCATTTCTGCAACTGCAAATGTCTTGAATCTTGGACTACTTCCAAACTCTGAAAAGTTTACCACTCGCACTAATTTAACATCTAAATCTTTTGCAAGTTGTTTTGCTTTTGCTTGCGCATCTTCTATTGCAATCTTCCGTGCACTCTCTTGTAAATCATCTTCGTCATCAATAGTAAAGTTAAGTCCGCTTATATTACTCGCTCCAAGCTCACCGATACCTGAAAGTACTGTGCCAGCATCGCCTGTGTCACGAACCTTTACAGAAATACTCTGACTAACTTCAAAACCTTTGAGTACCCTCTCCCCTGGAGGACAAAAACCTCCACTACAAGCCTCTCTTTCAAACTCATAACGCGGGTAAACATTATAATTTGTTGTTTTAATATCTGTCTCTTCTACGCCACTCTTTTCAAGAAAATCTAAAATGCTGTTTACTCTCTGTGCAGCTATCTCTTGTGCTTCGCTAACTGTATCTTTCTGCTCAACCACAGAAAAAGAAAACTCTGCAATGTCTGCAACTGCAAACACTTCTCCTTCACCAGATACATTTATTGTATTTGTCGCAGAGACTCCACCACCTATAAATCTATACTCTTTTATAGTATTAAGTGTTTTAAATATTAGAAATAGTGCCAGTACCAGAAGTACTATTACGAGCATTCTCTTTACTCTTCCTCCTCCAAAACCACAACCGTGATTACTATTTGTTTCGTTATGCATATCTTATAAATTTAGATTAATAATGTATCTATAATATATACCCCTCTATTATAAAAGGCAATTATGCTATTATCTACATATGAGCACTATCGCTATATACGCATTTTTAAGTGTAATAATAGTAAGCCTTATATCCCTAGTAGGCTTATTTTCTCTTAGTTTTAGGCAGAATTTCTTGAAAAAGATAACATTCCTTCTTGTAAGTTTGTCAGTGGGGGCGCTTTTTGGTGATGCCATAATACACCTTATACCAGAAGCATTTAACGAGATAGAAAACGCTTCTACAGCATCTCTTGCCATACTTGTCGGCATAATGCTGTTCTTCGTACTTGAGAAGTTTATACGATGGAACCACTCCCATGAACACAGCTGCGAGACAGACGAATGCAAAAACAAACAAAATGAAGAAGTCCACCCAATGGGACCTCTTATACTTACGTCAGATGCAATACACAATATGATAGACGGAATAATAATAGGTGTAAGCTATTTTATAAGTATTGAAGTCGGCATCGCTACCACTGTTGCGATAATCTTGCATGAGATACCACAAGAGATAGGACACTTTGCAGTTCTTATCCATTCAGGATATTCAAAACTAAAAGCTATTCTATTTAATTTCTTCTCATCTCTCTTTGCAATACTCGGTACTGCTATTGTATTTATATTTGGTGAAAATATTGAAGCACACATACCACTTCTTATAGCTTTTGCAGCTGGTGGCTTCCTCTACATCGCTGGTTCAGACCTAGTACCAGAGCTTCACAAAACACCTGGAATAAAGAAGTCACTGCTACAATTTATTGCCATCGTAATCGGCATTGCAATAATGTTTGCACTTTTAGGATTTGAAATTTAAACAAAACAAAACACCGCCGAGCTTCGCTCGGCGGTGTTTTGTTTTGTCTAAGCTCCTAAGCCAAATCCATTGTAAGCCATATAAGCACCTATGATTATATAGATGACTCCAACTATCTTAAATAACTTCAAACTGTTTATCTTCCGCATCCAACTAACCCAAACTCTATTAGGAAGCAGGAAATAAGTCGCTCCTTTTACTAAGATAAGCCACCCAACTACTGTTGCGATGATAGTTGGGGCATCTCCTGTCCAAACATTGTGACTTAACACAACAATAAGACCTAAGATAAAAGTAAAGATTGCCGCAACATATACGAGAGCTGTGTGCTCATGCTCCATAAGATGCTTTAAAACATGCTGCCATTCTTTTGACTTAATAAGAGCAGAAATACCGACTACTAAGAAATAGATACCGATAATCTGTACAAGAAATATTGATAATTCCATATTATTAAAATTAGTTATTAATATCTATATTGTAATATAAAAAACACAAAGGACTGTCCTTTATGTGGATAACTAAAAGGCTTCAGGTAAATTGCGATATTCTGCAATTTTGCCTGAAGCCTTAACACTACCTTAATTCTAAAATCTAAACTGAGCTTGAATCAACCACCTACCTTTATCTGGCTCATCTCCGCTAAAATACGTCTCGTAATCAATGGTTCCTGACCATCTGTCATTCTTTGTCTCAATAGTTATTCCATTTGTTAAAATTGCATCATTATAATGAAGTTTTTGGGTTTCTTCGTCACGATAATCAATCATAGTATGAAATTTACCATTGAGCCATTTGGTTTCAAGAACTTTATACTCGGCAAGTAAATGCCCACCATATGTAAGCTCACCTCCAAGATAGTCCGCATGATAGACCAACCCTCTGAAAAACAGTTTCTCTGTTGGCTGATATCTAATATCAGCACCAACCATAGAAAACTCATGCGACACATGAAACGTTGTAGCTACATTCAAACGCAAACTTTCAATCCATTTCTCTAACCTTCCAGAAAATTCAGCCTGCCTAAATTGATCTTCTTTGTAGAAGGTCACATCACTGTTACCAGTAACCTCTAAAAGCAGGCTCCATCCGTTACCTAAATCACCTTTTGCTTGTACTCCATATCCATACCAATGAAACACATCTCTTGGATACTTAACAGTCTGGAGCAAGTACGGTATTGGTGTGGGATAGAGTCCAGGTTGTAACAACCTACCTACTCGAATCTCCCATTTCTCAGTGACTTTGTATGCTCCGTAGAGCTGTCTAAGCCAATTTGTATCTGGACGGTCCATATGAGAAAATTCTATTTCACCAACAGCTCTAAATGAACCTTTGGTTTCTAAAAATGTCTTGATACGAAACCCATTTAACTGGGTACTGCCATAATTTTTATGCTCTTTATAAGCCTGCTGAATCCACCCAATTGACTTGAGCGTCATACCTTTAGGTAGACTAAGTTTTGGAATCAATGGCTCTGGTTCTGCATATGCAAAAACAGACACCGATAACATAAAAATCAATAATACTGTTCTGAAAATCCTCATCGTAGTCCCCTCTATTAGTCATTAAATTAGTTTTTAAATTATCTAGCATAACGACTAACAATCGGAACCCGATCGATCTTTTTGTCTAAGACGATCTGATGAAAAAATTCAGAAAATCTTTTCATTCCACTCAACAACAGATGAATATCTGCTTTACTGTCTAAATAGACAATGAAAGCATCGTCTTCTGCTTCTATAGAACAAGCATCATTACCACAGTCATAATCTTGCACATATGTAGTCGGCGGGCCATCCCTTAGATTGGCTCCTCCATTTGCACACGTTGCAAACAACATATTGGACATTACAAGAGATACCAAAGCCACCGCGAGAGTCCTCTCAAACGAAACCTTATACTCTCTCCTGAAACCAACAATCCAACCATGATAATTCTCACTATTCGCAAACTCTCTCACAGTTTCTTTTTCTTCGTGAGTTAATTTACGAAAGAAGTTTCCAACTTTTCTGAGCTCTGCTTCAACGCGAACTTCCCTAAGAACATTGTTTGGATATTTGAATAGATAATAAAACCATCCAAACACAGCTAGCAAAAACTTTTTCTTGTCTGCTAATATTTTACCTGGGATACTTCCCCATTCCGATATCCTTACAAGGTATAGTAAGAAGCTTAGTAGTAAAGATTTTAGATATAAAGATTTTAACCAGTTTAATGCTTTGCTCAAACTTGGTATTGATAATTGTTCATTGTTCAATCTATCAACAGGACGAGCAAAGAAATAAGCATCCCTTGCTGTGTAAAAATCCTCATTTGTGAAATATCCTTTCTTAAGATTTCTATTTGAGATATTCTGTAGTTGCGCCACATGTCCACTAAGCAACATAGCTGGATTACCCAACTCTACTTCTTTCATATCAATATCTATCAGATCTTTGTAATAGTCATAGTGTCCATAACGAACACCTTTTGACTCTGCTGAAGCAACCTTTTCTTTCATAAAATCTGCAAATTTAATTCTGTTTTGAAATTCTGTTTTGTAATCTCTACTTTTTTGATATTGTCGGTCTTTTACAATTATGTTTTTAAAAACAATATGTGCTTGTAAACCCCAACACATCCAACAGGTAAATATCAATCCCTTAAATGCAAAGGACCAATTACGTATAAAGCGTTCGATATTGCTCATTTATTAGCCCCCTTTCGTTTAAAAGTTTTTTAGATTTAGAATTATTTCGTTTACAAAGGTCAAATTAAAACCTAGCAAAGAGTACTATATTTAAACCTATTTGTCAATATAGGATTTAAAGTGTCTTTATTTCTAAATCTACCTCTCTATCCACTTCTGTTGCTGTAAATTTTACCCTTCCTAGGAGTTGGTTTCGTTTAGTTACTACGTCTACCCGCCATAGACCAATAGGTACGTTTGATTTCACAGTATACCCACGATATCCGCCATCACGCCCACCAGAGATATTAAACCCTATTTTATTACTCTCTATCCACCCTTCTTTCTCTTCGTCATAGTACTGCCATTTGTGGAAAATCTCCGTATTGAGCTTTGTCGGCGCAAATACAGAACTAAATACATACACAGGCTCACCAGATGAAACATAAACAGTGTTGTTTGGTATTAGAAAGTCATACCACTTTTCTACTTCACTTATTGCAAGATAGTTATTATCTGTCGTTCGTTCTATATAATAATGCGCACTCGCCTCTTTAAGCGACAACGGTATCGGAGGTATAATATTTGTAAAATAAAAAACATTAATCAAAATGAAAATACCTCCAATACTCCATGTTAATGCGTTTTTACTTTTCTTTATTCGGACTGGTATAAAAAACTTAAAAAATCTAATTAGTAAAATTATTAACACAAGACTTATAACTCCACTTAGCACAAACATGCTCGCATTTATAGAGCCTGTAACAACTGGTATATAAAATATCAAAAAAGAGAAGAGCGCTATAAAAAAAATACTCATCCTAAACGTAAACCTTGCATATTTTTTCTTAAAAAACTCATTGCCAATCAATAGCACTACCAACATTAAAATAAATGGCCAACTCGTAATAAGAGACGCGCTTCTTGTATAAAAAATAACGAAACCAGAGAACAAACCTCCAAATGCAAATTGCATTGCAAGTGGTGAGATAAATCTTACTTTTTCAAAGAATGCACTCTTCAATAGCCCTTCTTCATAGAAATTGATAAAGAGAATCGCAAAGAATGCTATAGCTAAATATGTAAAAAGTACAATATTATCAAACTGCAAATCAATCCTTGTAAGGGTAAAATTATCTAATATAAAACCAAACAAAAGAGCCCCACCAGTAACATACCGCTCATTGCGTTTATAAAATTTTTTATATTTTTGAAACAGAGACTTCATTTGGGGTGATCGATGGGATTCGAACCCACGACAACCGGTTCCACAAACCGGGGCTCTACCAACTGAGCTACGACCACCATATCTATCTATAATCAGGGGACTCTTCATTTATACCACTCAAATGTGCAGAAAGTCTAGCTAAAGCATACAAAACACTTGAAAGACGGTTTAAGTACTGAAACGTGAACCCTCCTAACCCTACATCCCCCGCTCTGTGCACAGCAACGACCCTTCTCTCTGCACGTCTTGAAAGTGTACGTGCAAAGTCAAACATTGCTGACAACTCCGTACTACCAGAGATAAAAAAGCTATTAATCTCTGGCAACTCATTCTCTATATCATCAACAATACCTTCAACTTCTTTTACCTTGTCTTCTGTAATGGACCCTGTGGCACCTGCAAGTTCTGCTTGTATTATAAAAAGGTTTTTCTGAATATTGTGGATTATTTCTTCAAAATTAAACCCTTGTTCT